>Ga0209148_1001036_pt1 | contig 17336 bp, 15 predicted proteins | sample AraplaCol_mMF_r2_2_FD_184288 | JGI IMG/M metagenome (GOLD analysis project Ga0209148, IMG submission 184288) | Arabidopsis root microbial communities from North Carolina, USA - plate scrape CL_Col_mMF_r2 (SPAdes) (version 2) | ecosystem: Host-associated > Plants > Roots > Endosphere | place...
CCGGACAACCTGTTCCGCTTCAACCACAACATCGCACCGGCCGGGTGACGGTCAGCCCAGCGCCAGCGCGACGGCCGCCGCCGCGTGCAGGCCGCCGAGGCGGTCGTGCACGCCCTCGTTGATGAGGCGGTCATATTTGGCCGGGCCGGCCCAGCTCATCGCGCCCGGCATACCGATGATCTTCCGCGTGATGCGCGGCGCCTGTCGATGTCGGGCCGTCCAGTATGGCCAGAAGGAAAACAGCTTGCTGACGTGCGCCGGGCCTCAGCGGATCACCGCCAGCGCCTCGAATTCCGCCACCGCGAAGTCGACGAACGCACGCAGCCGCGACGCCATGTGGCGGCTGCTGCGCAGCACCAGGTGCACCGGCGCCGGCGCCGGTTCGTAATCGACGAGGAGGCGGCGCAGGTGGCCGGCCCGCAGGTCCGGCTCGACCTGGTACGACAGCGCGCGGGCGATGCCGAAGCCGTCGCGCGCGGCCGCCAGCACGGCCTCGACGTCGTTCATGCGCAGGCGCGGCTCGTAGCGCACGACGTGCTCGCGGCCGTCGCCGCGGAAGCGCCACTCGGCCACGCTGCGCACGGCCGTCGACATGATCAGCTCGTGCCCCGCGAGGTCGGCGGGCACGCACGGCGTGCCGCGCCGGTCGAGGTAGGCGGGGCTCGCGACCGTCACCCGCCGCACCTCGCCCAGCCGGCGCGCGACGAGGCTCACGTTGGCCAGTTCGCCGATGCGCAGGCCGGCGTCGATGCCTTCCTCGATCAGGTCGACGTTGCGGTCGGACAGCGTCAGGTCGACCTGGACGTCCGGGTTGAGCGCGAGAAAGCGCGTGACGACGGGCGCCACGTGGCGGCGGCCGAACACGGTCGGCGCCGTCAATCGCAGCAGGCCGCGCGGGGCGCCGGCGCCGGGCGGCTGCAGCGCCGCATCGTAGTCGGCCAGCAGGCGGCGCGCCTGGTCCGCCAGGCGCAGGCCGGTTTCCGTCGGGGTCAGGCGGCGCGTGCTGCGCTCGAACAGGCGCGCCCCGGCACGGGTTTCGAGCAGCGCGAGGATGCGCGTGACGGCGGCCGGCGAGCGCCCCAGCTTGCGCGCGGCGGCGGCCATGCTGCCCGCGTCGAGGATGGCGATGAACACGTGCAGCTCGTCGAGTCGGTCCATGATTGTTTATTTATTTCGGAAAGCGGAATGCTGAATTGCCATTATGCCGGATTCCGGCATGAATGAAACCGTATTACGATGTGTGCATCCACCACCCACCGCGAGACGACCATGCCCCAGACCCGCATCCTCCACGGCACCCGCCTGTCCGGCCACACGCACCGCGTGATGTTGTTCCTGCACCTGCTCGGCCTGCCGTACGAATTCGCCGACAGCCCGGCCGACGTGCGCCGGGCGCCGGCGTTCCGGGCGCTCAATCCGCTGGGCCAGATTCCCGTGCTGGAGGACGGCGGCGTCGTGCTGGCCGACAGCAACGCCATCCTCGTCTACCTCGCCAAGCGCTATGCGGCCGGTACGGCCTGGCTGCCGGAAGACCCGGTCGGCGCGGCCCGCGTGCAGCGCTGGCTGTCGCAGGCGGCGGGCGAGATCATGTTCGGGCCGGCCTCCGCGCGCGTGTCCGCCCGGTTCTACGACACGGGCGTGCCGCCGGCGCTGTCGCAGGCGCTGGCCGCGCGCGTGCTGGGGCTGATGGAAGGCGAGCTGGCCGCGCGTGACTGGCTGGCGGCGGCACTGCCGACCATCGCCGACGTCGCGTGCTACAGCTACGTCGCGCACGCGCCGGAAGGCGGCATCGCGCTCGATCCTTATCCGCGCGTGCTGGCCTGGATCCGCCGCGTGCAGGCGCTGCCGGGTTTCGTCGCGATGCCCGCCGAGTGAGGCGATCATGGACACGGACCGCATTCCCACGCCGTTCCATGCGGGCGAGTTGCGCGCGCAGGCGCTGGCGGGCGCCGAACCCTTCAACGCGCCGATCCGCAACCGCATGCCGGACCAGCACCGCACGTTCTTCCCGCTGCTGCCGTTCGTCTGCGTGGCCGTCGCCGACGCCGCCGGCTGGCCGCTCGCGTCCCTCGTGCAGGGCCCGCCCGGTTTCGCCAGCTCGCCCGATCCGGCCCGCCTGGACGTCGCCGCGCTGCCGGCGCTGGACGACCCGGTGCGGGCGCATATCGTGGCCGATGCGGCGGTCGGCCTGCTCGGCATCGACCTCGGCACGCGCCGGCGCAACCGCCTGAACGGCGTGCTGGCGGCGGTGGACGGGGCCGGGTTCGCCGTCGACGTCGTGCAATCGTTCGGCAACTGCCCGCGCTACATCCACGTGCGTTCGCTCGTGCCGGTGGAGCGCACGCCGGGCCCTGTGACGACGTTCGGCGCCGACCTGCCGGCGCGGGCGCGCGCCCTGCTGGCGGCGGCGACGACGCTGTTCGTGGCCAGCGCCAGCGGTGCCGCCGCGCCGGATGCCGCGGCGGGCCTGGACATCTCGCACCGGGGCGGCCCGGCCGGCTTCGCGCGGCTGGACGGCGACGTGCTGTCCGTGCCGGACTACGCGGGCAACCGCTACTTCAACACGCTCGGCAACTTCGTCGCCGAGCCGCGCGCGGCCATCGTGCTGGCCGACGTGGCGACCGGCGACGTGTTGCAGTTGCAGGGTGTCGTCGACGTCGACTGGACGGCCGCCGAACCGGACCGCGTGCCGCCCGTGGAGCGCGTGTGGCGCTTCCGGATCGTGCGCGGCTGGCTGCGTCCCGGCGCGTTCGGGCTGGAAGAAGAGAACTTGGATCCCCGCCTTCGCGGGGATGACGGCTTATCGTTGCGGGGATGACGGCTTATCGTTGCGGGGATGACGGCTTATCGTTGCGGGGATGACGGCTTATCGTTGCGGGGATAGCGGCTTATCGTCGCGGGGGTGGTGGCTTATCGTCGCGGGGACGGCGGCTTATCGTCGCGGGGATGACGGCTGTAGTCAGGCGGCGCGGCGGCGGACGGCCAGGTCGGCGTCCGCCGTTTCCTGCGCGAGGCGCCGTTCCAGCATCGCGAGCACGGCCGCTTCCTCGGGCGCCAGCTCGCGCAGGTCTTCGACGAGGCTTTCCTCGGCGCGGGCGCGCAGGCCCTCCAGCATCGTGCCGTCGAGGTAGGCGTCCAGCACGGCCGGGTGCACATAGCACTTGCGGCAGACGGATGGCGTGTTGCCGAGCCGTTCGGCCACCGACTCGATGGCGCGCACGATGTTCTTCCGGGCCTGGGCGTCGGAATCGACGGCCTCGAATTCCCGCAGCGCCATCGCCGCGAGCACCGTGCCGGACCACGTGCGGAAATCCTTCGCGGTGTAGTCCTCGCCGGTGATCGCGCGCAGGTAGTCGTTGACGTCGCTCGAGCCCACCGTGTGGCGTTCGCCGTCCTCGTCGAGGTACTGGAACAGGTCCTGGCCGGGCAGGTCGCGCGTGCGCTGGATGATGCGCGCGAGCCGGCGGTCGTGCACCTTGACGTCGTGATACACGCCGCTCTTGCCGCGAAAGCGGAACTCGACGTCGCTGCCGTCGATCTTCACGTGGCGGTTGCGCAGCGTCGTCAGGCCGTATGACTTGTTGTCGCGGGCGTATTCGTCGTTACCGATCCGCATCATCGTCGCTTCCAGCAGGTAGACGATCGTCGCCAGGACTTTTTCGCGCGGCAGGCCGGGGAGGGCGAGCGCGCGCTCGACTTCCTTGCGGATCCTGGGCAGCGCCTTGCCGAAGTTGATCATGCGTTCGTACTTCACCTCGTCGCGCACCTCGCGCCACCTGGGGTGGTAGCGGTATTGCTTGCGGCCGCGGGCGTCGCGGCCCGTCGCCTGCAGGTGGCCGTTGGCCTGGGGGCAGATCCAGACGTCCGTCCACGCGGGCGGGATGGCGAGCGACTTGATGCGCTTGAGCGTGGCCTCGTCGTCGACGGGATCGCCCTTGGCGTCGAGGTAGCGAAAGCCGTCGCCGGCGGGTTCGCGCCGGATGCCGGGGCGGTCGTCGTGGACGTAGCGCAGGCCCGCGGCCTTCGCGGCGGCGGGCGGATCGGTGTTCGGCACCGGACTCGCCGGCGCGTGGTCTTCGCTCATCATCGGGTGCTCGTCGTTCGCATGGAGGCTGCGGCCAGTCTACGCCGGCGTCGGGCGCGCTCCGTTCGGGAACTAACGTTGGCCCGGCTAGAATGTCGTCATGCCCAGCAAATCACCCATCTTCCCCGGCCCGCGTACCGCGCGCGGCATCGTCCTCGCCGTCCTGTTGTCGAACGCCGACCAGGCCGGGGCCGAACCGCTGCGCGGCCGCGTGACCCTGGCGGCCATCGTCCGCGCCCTCAAGCGTAAATATCACTGGCCCATCGAAACGACGAGTTTTCCATCGAACGCCCCGGACGGGCGCGCGACGTGGGCCACCGTGTACAGCCTGCCGGCCGACGTCATCGCGGCCGCGCTGGACGCGCGCGGGCGCGACTGGTTGCGCAGCAGCCGCGGGCATTAATCCTGCTGGTAGCGCGCTTCCAGCAGGTCCATCTGGCGCAGCAGCTTGCGGGCCGTCTCGTCCGAGATGTCCATGCGGCGCGCGAGGCGTAGCACCGTGTCGCGCTCGGCGTTCAGCGCGAGCAGCCGGTAGGCGCGTTCGGTGCGCTGCAGGGCCTGGGCGTCGCCATTGCCGCCCGCGGCGTCGGTCGCGTTCAGGCGGTGCCTGTACAGCCGCAGCACGTGGCCGGCGGCCTGGCCGCGCAGGGCGGGATCGGTGCCCGCGTCGATCCCGTCGACCTTGCCGTGGGCATCCTGCGCCTGTTCCAGCGCGGCGATGGCGGCCAGCGTGGCCGCGTGGCGCGCGTCGTCCTCGCTGCACTTCGCCGCCGGCTCGTCCGGCATCCTGAGGCCGCGCAGCAGGGCGGGCAGGGCGGCCCCGGCCTGCAGCAGCGAGAAGACGATCACGCTGCTGGCGAGGAAGATCGCCAGCTGGCGCGCGGGGAACGGCGCGCCGCCCGGCAGGGCCAGCGGCAGGGTCAGCACGCCGGCCATCGTCAGCGCGCCGCGCACGCCAGCGACGGACGTGGCCAGCATCACGCGCAGCTTCGGTGTGAACGCCTGGCGGCCGAGGCGGCGCCGGTTCAAGAGGGTCAACTGCAGCGAGATCCATACCCACACGAAGCGCAGCAGCACGAGGCCCACGCTGAACGCGAGGGCGCGGCCGGCGAGCCACCACGGGTCGAACGGCGGGCCGCCGTCCGGGTGGAGGGCGCCGCGCGCGATGTCCGGCAGCTGTTCGCCCAGCAGCACGAACATGGTGCCGTTCAGCGTGAATTGCAGGGCGTCCCAGATGACGTCGCGGCGGATGCGCGTGCCGGGCGTGGCGCTGCCCGAGAGTTCCAGGTAGCTCATCGTGACGCCCGCCGCGACGGCCGCCAGGATGCCGGACGCGTTCAGGCGTTCGGCCACGAGATAGGCGCCGAACGGCGTCAACAGGTTGATCAGCACCGGCAGGCCATCCTCTTCGCCGAAGCGGCGCTGCAGGATGCCGTGGGCGCGCGTGATGGCGAACGTGATCGCCACGCCGGCCGCGATGCCGGCCAGCGCGATCCACAGGAACGACAGGCCCGCCCGCGCCAGCGAGAAGTGCCCCGTGACGGCGGCGGCGACGGCGAAGCGGAAGCAGACGAGGCCACTCGCATCGTTGAGCAGGCTTTCGCCCTCGATGATGTGCTGGAGGCGCGGCGGCATCGGAACGCGCCCGGTGATCGACGACACGGCGACCGGATCCGTCGGCGCCACGATGGCCGCCAGCGCGAACGCCACCGCGAGCGGCATCGCGGGAATCATCCAGTGCAGCAGCCAGCCGGCGCCGACGACGGTGAACACGACGAGGCCCAGCGCCAGCTCCAGGATCGTGGCCCTGTCGCGGAACAGCCCGATCTTGGGGATGCGCCAGCCGTCCACGAACAGCAGCGGCGGCAGGAACAGCAGGAAGAAGATGTCCGGATCGAGCGCGACGCCGTGGCGGAAGACGCCCGAGATCACGGCGCCGAGCACGATCTGGATCAGCGGCAGGGGCAGGGCGACGGGCAGCACGCGCGCCGCATAGCCGCTGGCGATCACGGCGACGAGCATCGCCAGGACGACTTCGACGGTCTCCATATCATCTCCTTGGTCGGGGTCGATGATAAGGGATGGCGCGGACGAGCGCGGTACGGTATGTCCGCGAACCGGCGTATCGAACCGGCGTATACTTGCCGCGTCACCCGAACGGAGAACGACCATGAGCATTCGCTTCATTGCATTGCTGGGCATGGGCCTCGCCGCCGGCGCCGCGTCGGCCGCCGTCACCGTCCACTACGTCCAGCCCGAGCGCTTCACCGACCTGCCGCGCGCGCCGTGGCAGCGCACGCAGGCGCTCGACGATTTCAAGAAACATTTCGAGACGCTGGGCGCGGGGCTGCGTCCCGGGCAGGACCTCGTCATCGACGTGCTCGACGTCGACCTGGCCGGCCGCGAGCAGCCGAACGGCCTGGGTAGCGACGAGCTCCGGATCATGCACGGCGGGGCCGACTGGCCGACCATGCACCTGCGCTACACGCTCAGCGAGGGCGGCAAGGTGGTCGCGAGCGGCGACGCGCAGCTCAGCGACAAGGGGTACGCAGACCACATCAACACGTATCCGCGCGATGCACGCTGGCCGTACGAGATGCAGATGATCGACGAATGGTGGAAAAAGACGTTCGGGACGTCCGGGCGGTAGGCACCATTACGTCACGCGTGGGCTCGGGGCGCCGCCCTACCGCCGGATGTTCGCTTCCGCCGCCGCGGCCAGGATGTCGGCCAGCTGCGTCGTGTTCACCGGCTTGACGAGGTAGTGGTCGAAGCCGGCCGCCATCGACGCGTCGCGGTCCTGCTGGCGGCCGTAGCCCGTCATCGCGATCAGCGTGGCGCCGGCGGCCTGCGGCAGCAGGCGCAGGCGGCGCGCCAGTTCGTTGCCGTCGAAGTCGGGCAGGCCGATGTCGAGCAGGCAGACTTCCGGCACGAACGATTTCGCCAGTTCCAGCGCGTCCGTGGCGGAGTACGCGACTTCCACGCGGTGGCCGCCGGAGCGCAGGAACAGCTGCAGCGTGTGCACGGCGTCCACGTTGTCGTCCACGAGCAGGATGCGCAGCGGCACGCCGCCGTCGCCCTGCTGTCCGACGATGGGCGCAGGCGCCAGCACGACGTCCTGCGTGTAGCGGGGCAGGCGCACGGTGAACGTGGACCCCTTGCCCAGGCCCGGGCTGTACGCCTTCACTTCGCCGCCATGCAGCTCGACGAGGCTTTTCACGAGGGCCAGGCCGAGACCGAGGCCGCCCTGCGAGCGGTCCGGCGTGCGCTCGGCCTGGGTGAACAGGTCGAACACGCGCTCGACGAGGGAAGGCTCCATGCCGATGCCGTCGTCGGCCACCGTCAGCACGTAGTCGTTGCCGTCCGCGTCGACGCGCAGCTGGAGGGTGCCGCCTTCCGGCGTGTACTTGGTGGCGTTGCCCAGCAGGTTCGCGCACACCTGCACGAGGCGCTTGTGGTCGCCCTTGACGTAGGCCGGCATGGGCGGCAGCTCGATCACCACGCGGTGGCGCCGCGCCGCGATCAGCGGGCGGATCTGCTCGGCCGCGTCGTCGACGACGCGCTTGAAGTCCAGCACCTGCGTCGACAGCGAGACGAGGCCGCGCGTGACCCGCGACACGTCGAGCAGGTCGTCGACGAGGCTCGTCATGTGGTCGACCTGGCGCACGATGATCGAGCAGGTCTGCGTGATCTGCGCATTGTCCGAGTGCAGGAGCTTGAGCAGGTGGGCGCCCGTGCTGATCGGCGCCAGCGGGTTGCGGAGCTCGTGCGCCAGCATCGCGAGGAATTCATCCTTGCGCTGGTCGGCGGCGCGCAGCTCGCGCTCGGCCAGCGAACGGGCCGTCTCCTTCTTCTGCAGCGCGGCCGCCATGCGGTCCAGGGCCTGGGCCAGGTTGCCGATTTCCTCGTGGCCGTAGGCGATGCCGGAGCGCGCTTCGAGGTCGCCGGCGGCGATGCGCTCGGCCGTGCCCATCAGCTTGCGCACGCGCTGGACGATCAATACGTCGCCCACGAGCCACGCGGCCAGCAGCGCGAGCAGCGTGGTCGCGGCGAGGCCGAGCAGGGACATGAGCTGGTCGTGGCGCGCGGCCGAGAGGATCGTCTCGGTGGGGATGCCGATGGTGACCGCGTAGTCGGTCAGCGCGGGCGCGCCCACGCGGGCGAAGGTGTGCAGGCGCTCGATGCCGTCGTCGCCGCGGATCGTCACGGCGCGCTGGCCGGCCGTGTCCAGCGCTTCCAGCGTGGCCGGCGACAATTTGGTGCCGAAGAAGCGTTCGGGATCGGGGCGGCGCGAGATGATGGTGCCGCGCGCGTCCGCCGTCGCCAGCACGGAGCCGGGCGGCAGGTTGATGTCGTTGATGAAGGTGTCCAGGCCCTCGAGGTCCATCGCGGCGAACACGACGGCCAGCACCTTGCCGCTGCGGTCGATGACGGGGTAGGTGAGGTTGATCGTGTGCTTCTTGATGACGCGGCCGAACACGTAGTCGCCGGCGATGAAGCGGCGTTCCGAGATGGCGCGGCGGAAGTGGCTGCGGTCGCCCAGGTTGACGGGATGCAGCAGCGGCACGGCGCTGCAGGTCACGTCGCCGTTCAGCTGGATGAGGCCGAAGTTGACGAAGCCTTCGTTGCGGTCGAGGACGTCGGACAGCAGCGACGTGCACTTGGCGGTGTCGCCCATCAGGTCGGGGACGCTGGCCAGGTCCACGAGGATCTGGCGCGCGCCTTCGATCGACTGGGCTTCGTTGGCAGCCGCCATGCCCGTCAGGCGGCGCAGGTTCTCTTCCGATGCCTTGATGGCATGTTCGCGTTCGCGGATCCCGGACAGGATCGTCATTACCGCCAGCGGCGTGATCGCCAGCGCAACCAGCAACATGAGCCGGCTGCGCAGGCTGTTCAGCCGGAAGCGGCTCAAGCCAGATGTCATCTTATCTATCTTCTATCTGCCGCCTTGTGGGCCGCAAACGCATCACCAAAGTCGATTATCCTGCGGATGCCGTCAACCAGCGTCGGCACATCGTCCGAAATATAGCCGAGCCGGATGTAGCCCGGCATGCCCAGCGCTTCGCCCGGCATGACGGCCACACTCTTTTCCTCGAGCAGCACTTCGGCAAAGCCGACGGTGTCCAGCGTCAGGCTGCGCACGTCGCCCCACAGGTACGGACCGGAGGCCGGCGCGTGCATGACGATCCAGGGGACCTCGGCAAACAGCCGCACCGCCAGGTCGCGCCGTTCACGGTAGTCCGCCATCATCGCGCGTGGCGCACCGGTCGCGAATGCGACCTCGAGAGCGACCTGCGACAGATGGGGAGCGGCAGCCGTGATCGGACCTTGCAGCGTCTGCATCGCGTTGACCACTTCGGCGGGCGCCAGCGCAAAGCCGACCCGCCAGCCCATCATGGCATAGCTCTGCGAGGCCGAAAACAGCGTCACCACGCCGATGTTCCGCCAGTCGCACAATGCCGCCAGGCTGACGTGCCCGCCGTCGAAGATCAGGTGCTCGTAGCTTTCATCCACGATCACCCGGGCCCCGATGCGCTCCACCCAAGCACGAAGGTGTTCCAGTTCCGGGCGAGTGTACACCTTGCCGGTGGGATTGTGCGGGTTATTGATGATGACGATGTCGGGTTGGCCCAGCCCATCCAGCAGCGCGGGCGTGATTTCCTCGGGCAGATCGACCAGGATGGGGCGCAGGCCGAGTAGTTGTGACGTAGCAACATAGGCCGGCCAGTGCGGTTTGAACACGAGCACGGTGTCGCCGGGGTCGCTCAAGGTGTACAGCGCTTCGTACAACCCCTGCTTGGCGCCGTTGGTGACGATGATCTCGTCCGGCCGCGCGTCGATGCCGTTTTCCTTGCGCAGCTTGTCCACTAGGCCCTTGCGCACGTCGAGGGCGCCGACCACGCTCGTGTACGGCATGATGCGGCGGCGCTCGATCGCCGCGGCCACCGCGTCCAGCACGGGCCGGGGTGCCGGGAAGTGCGAGATCGCGATCGAAAAGTCGATCACGGGCTGGCCCTCGCTGCGCAGCGCTTCCACGCGTCCGTGCATGGCGGTGGTGGCGAGGGGGCGGGATGAAGCGATCCGGGCTGAAATTTTCATTTTTTTCTCTTGGGATTGGTGTAATTGAAAAGTCATGCACCACGGTGCTACAGCTGGGTTGTTGCCAGATTGTACTAAAACGGCGAAATCATGCCGCACGAGTGGAAAATAGCACAGGAGAATTTACCGCTGAGAAATGGTACAACATTGAGGCACGCCGCGTCGGGCGCCGCGCGGCACGGGATTCTGGTACGGTGATTGCAAGCGCATACCAAGCAGGAGGACACCATGCAGCAAGCCATCATTCGCACGTTCAAGCACGTCACCGCCGCCGAGGAGGCGCGCACGGCACTGCTGGCCGCTGGCATCGCGGCCGATGACGTCGCGATCGACGTCCGCGTGGACGAAAGCGGCCCCGTGCAAGGCAATTTCACGGTCGGCGACGCCCCCGCGGTGACGGGCAAGACGGCGTATTCGCACACCTACGCGCCGGTCGCGCAGGACGACGTGCGCGACTGCCAGGTCACGGTGAACGCGGCTGACGCCGCGCTGGCCGAACGGGCGGCGGCCATCCTCGACCGGCTCGGCGGGCATGATCCCGATCCGGCGGCGGCGGCCGCCATCGCCGCGCGCCGGACGCGGCACTGAGTTTGCGCGACAATCAGGCGTCGCGGCCTGGCGCCGCATTTTGGAGAACAGCATGAGTGCGATCCACCTCGACCGGGCCGACGCCTTGCTCGTGATTGACATGCAGGCCGATTTCCTGCCCGGCGGCGCGCTCGGCGTGGCGGGCGGCCATGAAGTCGTCGCGCCCATCAACCACCTGATCGAGCTGTATCGCGCGCGCCAGCTGCCCATCTTCGCGTCGCGCGACTGGCACCCGCACGACCACTGCTCGTTCCAGGCCCAGGGTGGACCGTGGCCGCCGCACTGCGTGGCCGGTACGCCGGGCGCCGCATTCGCGGCCGAACTCGCGCTGCCGGACGATGCCGTCGTCATCTCCAAGGCCGCCACGGCGGACGTCGACGCGTATTCCGCGTTCGGCGGCACCGACCTGGCCGCGCAGCTGCGCGAGCGCGGCGTGGAGCGCGTCACCGTGGTGGGCCTGGCCACCGACTACTGCGTGCTGAACACCGTCACGGATGCGCTCGAAGAGGGTTTCACGACGCTGATCGTGCCGGAAGCCATGCGCGCCGTCGACGTGCAGCCGGGCGACGGCCGCCGCGCGCTCGACCGCATGGTGGCGCGCGGCGCGGTGCCGGTGCGGCTCGGCGAGTTCGGGATGGTGGCGCTGTCCGTCGCCTGATGGTTCGGCGTTCCACGTAGGGTGGGCACCACGTGCCCACGCGTTCAAGCAGCTTCGGCGCGGACGCGATATATCCTGGGGCACGTATCAGCGCGTGGGCGGAGGTAAGGCCCCCGGCCTTACCTCCCCGCCCACCCTACGACAGCAGCACGAGGTAGCCATTGACGTCGCGGCCGTGATCGCGGCGCAGCACCGCGCGCTCCGTGTCGACGACGGTGAATCCGGCCGCCGCCGCCGTGCGCATCACGTAATCCACCGCGTGCGCAAACCGGTTCGATGGCTGGATCGCATACCCGCGCCCGGTATCGCCGTCCGCCAGCGCCTCGCACGAAAACGCGAACAGCCCGCCCGCGCGCAGCACGCGCCGCACGCGCGCGAACAGCGGCGCCAGGTCACCCATGTACACCAGCACGTCGGCCGCGACGGCCAGGTCGCACGACGCGCCACGCTGCGCGAGCCAGGCGCCGATGTCGGCGCACGTCAATTCATCGTACAGGCCCAGGTCCGCGGCCTTGTCCAGCATGCGCTGCGACAGGTCGACGCCCGTGAGCTGCCGCGCCAGCGGACGCAGGAACGGCGCGCACAGGCCCGTGCCGCAGCCGAGGTCCAGCACGGACGCCAGCGGCAGCGCCGCCAGGTGCGGGCGCAGCAGCGCATCCAGCAGCGCCGGCGTGCGGTAGCCGAGAACGTCGACGAGGTGGCGGTCGAAACGCCCGGCGTACTGGTCGAACAGGCTTTTGACGTAATCCGCGGGCGCGGTGGCCGGCTGGTCGGCCTCGCCCAGCGCGGCCAGCGCGAAGCGGATCTCGTCCGCATCCGCACCCAGCGCGAGGGCGCGGCGGTACGCGGCCACGGCCGCATCGCGCTGGCCCAGCGCGCGCAGCGTGTTCGCGCGATAGTGCTCGGCCAGCGCATAGTCGGGACGCACGGCCAGCGCCCGTTCGTAGTCGTGGAGCGCGCCGGCGAGGTCGCCCGATTTCTTCAGCGCCGCGCCGCGCGCGCACCACGTGTCCGCCTGCGGGGCCAGCGCGAGCGCGCGGTCGTAGGCGTCGACGCTGGCGGCGTAGTGGTCCAGCGCCTGCAGCGCGTGGCCCAGCGCGACGAGGGCATCCGCGTACATGGGGCGCGCCGCCAGCGCCTGTTCGGCGCTCGCGGCTGCGTCGGCGTGGCGGCCCAGGTCGTGCAGCACGATGGCCCGGTGGCACCACGCTTCCGCCAGGGCCGGGCTGATGCCGAGGGCGCGTTCGTAGCTGTCCAGCGCCGCCTGCGGGCGGCCGAGCCGGCGCAGCGTGTTGCCGCGGTTGTCCCATGCGAGCGCATAGGCCGGATCGAGGCGCAGCGCGGCCTCGTAGCTGGCCAGCGCCTCGTCGACGCGACCGAGGTCCTGCAGCGCGGCGCCCAGGTTGCAGTGGGCGCGCGCCTGCTGCGGTTCCAGGCGCAGCGCTTCCTGGATCAATTCGACGGCGTGCGCGGGCCGGCCGCGCTGGCGCTCGATCACGCCCAGCAGGTGCAGCGCGTCGAACTGGCGCGGGGCGACCTCCAGCACGCGCCGGTACGCCGCCTGCGCCTCGTCGAGCCGGCCCTGCTGGTGCAGCCGGACGGCCTGGCCCAGCAGGTCGGACACGTCGTCCTTCGTCACGCCGTCAGCTCCAGGAGAGGTCCGCCTTCGCGAGCGGCAGTTCGCGCACGCGCTTGCCGGTGGCGGCGAAGATCGCGTTGCAGACGGCCGGCGCGAGCGGCGGGAACGCGGGTTCGCCCAGGCCCGTGACGGGGTAGGGCGTCTTGAGGAAGTGCGCTTCGATCGTGGTCGGCGTGTCGGGCATGCGCAGCAGCGGATACTCGTGGAAGTTGCTCTGCACGATGCGGCCCTTGTCGATGTCGAGCGCGGGATACATCAGGGTCGACAGGCCGTCGATCACGGCCCCCTGCACCTGGTTCTCGGCGCCGGACAGGTTGACGACCTGCGCGCCGATGTCGGCGACGACGACGACGCGGTCCACGCGCAGCCGGCCTTCCTTCGACACCGTCACCTCGGCCACTTCCGCCACATAGCCGCGGTGGCTGAAGTGGAACGCGACGCCGGCGCCTTGCCCGCGCGCGAAGGTGCGCCGGCCCCAGCCCGATTTCTCCGCGACGGCCTGCAGCACGTTGCGCATGCGCCCCACGTTGTACGGCACGCCGCGCTCGCCGGTGCCGGCCACGAGGTCCTTGTCGCCCAGCAGGTCGAGGCGGAACGCGATCGGGTCGCGTCCGGCCGCATGCGCCAGCTCGTCGATGAAGCTGTGGAACACCCACGCGAACACGTTGCTGCCCGGCGCGCGCCACGGTCCCATCGGGATGCGGCATTCGAGCGGCGTCTGTTCGATCAGGCAGTTGGCGAGCCAGCGGCCGGGGAATTCGTCGCCGGACAGGTTGGCGCCGCTACCCGGCTGCAGCACGCTCCCCGTGCCGCCGTCGCTTTCCTTTTTCTCCACGCGGTTGGCGAACGTGACGAAGTGGTCGTGCCAGGCGACGACCTTGCCCTGGTCGTCCACGCCGCCGCGCAGGAAGTGGAAGCCGCCGGCGCGGAAGTGGTCGTGCTGCAGGTCGTCCTCGCGCATCCACGTCAGCTTGACGGGCGCCTTCACCTTTTGCGCGATGGCCGCCGCTTCGACGATGAAGTCGGACGACAGCCGCCGCCCGAACCCGCCCCCGCTGCGCGTGATGTGCAAGGTGATCTTGTCTTTCGGGATGTTGAACGTGGTGGACACGAGGGCCTGGCCCGCGCCCGGGTTCTGCGTCGGCGCCCACAGTTCCAGGGTGCCGTCCGCCGGCTTGAACCACGCCGTGCAGTTTTGCGGTTCCATGCTCGCGTGCGAGATGAACGGATAGACGTAGTTCGCTTCGACGGTGCGGGCGGCGCCGGCCAGGGCGGCGTCGACGTCGCCGTCCTTGCGCATGACGGCGGCCCCTGGCTGTCCGCTCGCCGCCTGCGCGGCGGCGAGGAAGCCCGACCAGCTGTGGCGCGCGCCTTCGCCTTCGTCCCACGTCACCTGCAGTTTTTTACGGGCGCGGAACGCGTTCCACGTCGAGTCGGCGACGATGGCGACGCCGGGCCGAAGCCCGTTCAGGTTTTCCGTGCCCTCGACGATGAACGCCGCCTTCACGCCGGGCATGGCCTTGATGGCGGCCAGGTTCGCATCGACCGGGCGGCCGCCCGGCACGGGGCATTTCACGTACGTCGCGTACAGCATGCCGGGCAGGCGCGTATCGATGCCGAACAGGGGCTGGCCGCTGACGACGAGCGCGTTGTCGACGCCGCCCACGCGCGTGCCGAGCAGGCGGTACGTGGCCGGGTCCTTCAGGACGACGTCCGTCGCGAGCGGCACGGGCAGCGCGGCCGCCGTGCGCACGAGCGCCCCGTACCCGAGCGTGCGGCCGCTGGCGCCGTGCACGACGGCCCCGTTCCCGGTGCGGCATTCGGCCGTCGGCACGTTCCACGTCTGCGCGGCCGCGCGTACCAGCATCGTGCGCGCCGTGGCGCCGAGGCGGTGGAAGTTGTCGTAGTTGGCCGGCGTCGACGTCGACCCGCCGGCGCCCTGCGAACCATAGATCGGGTTCAGGTCGCCCTGCACGACGCGGACCGATTTCCAGTCGACGTCGAGTTCCTCGGCCAGTACCATCGGCAGCGACGTCTTGATGCCCTGGCCGATTTCCGGCTGCTTGGAGACGAGCGTGACGCGGCCGTCCGTGCCGATGCGGATGAATGCGTTCGGCAGGAAGTCGTCGGCGGCGGCCCCCGCCTGGCCATTGTCGGACAGCGCGGCGATGGCGCCGCCGGCCTGCACGCCGAGCAGCAGCGCCGCGCCGGCGCAGGCCGACCGGCCGAGGAAGCGGCGCCGCGCGGGGGAGGCGGGGCGGCTCATGCTTTTTCCTTGCCGCCGCCGGCGATCTGTGCCGCGCGGTGGATGCCGGCGCAGATGCGCACATAGGTCGCGCAGCGGCACAGATTGCCCGCCAGCGCGTCGTCGATCTGGGCGTCGGTCGGACGCGGATGCTGCTTCAGCAGCGCGCATGCCGTCATGATCTGGCCGGCCTGGCAATAGCCGCACTGCGGCACGTCCAGTTCGGTCCAGGCCTGCTGCAGCGGATGCATGGCGCGCGCGTCCAGGCCCTCGATGGTGGTGATGCGGCGCTTGCCGACGCCGCCCACCGGCAACTGGCAGGCGCGCGCCGGCTGGCCGTCCACGTGCACGGTGCACGCCCCGCAGGCGCCGACGCCGCAGCCGTATTTCGTGCCGACGAGACCGAGGGTATCGCGCAGTGCCCACAGCAGCGGGGTGTCCGCCTCGACGTCGACGGACCGGGCCTTGCCGTTGACGTGCAATGTGTATTTACTCATGTCTCGTGAGATCGTTATCAAGTTGCCGGGCCTAAAGTGCAATGCTAAACCAATCCGCCCCGTCCGCACCAAGGGAATTGCTGTTTTGCTTCGTATTAGTAGAAATTCAAGCGGTATGACATACTGGTGCGGCCCGATGCGTAGCGGTGCACCTCACCCATGATGCGACGACCGATCTCTTTTCCGACCACCCTGCGCAGCCGCCTGGCCGGCGCCGTCGGCGTGCTGGTGCTGGGCGCCACGCTGCTGGCCGGCCCGCTGGCGGTGGACGTGGCCGAACACGACCTGCGCGCCGTCCTGGGCGGCCAGCAGTATGCGATGCTGTCCGGCGCCGCTGCCTTCCTCGACGACCTGCTGGAAGCGCGCTTGCGCCGGATTGCCGCGCTGGCCGCGGCCATGCCGGCGGATGCCCGCCACGACCCGCACCGCCTGCAGGCCTGGCTGGCCGAACACACGGCCGACGTGGACGACGGCTTCGTCAACATCGCCGCCTTTGCGCGCAACGGCGAACTGGTCGCGTCGGGCGCGACCATGCCGAGCGCCCAGCCGCTGACGGCCGCCGGCCGCCCGTATTTCGAAGAAACCCTGCTGCGCGGGCGCGGCATCGTCTCCGATCCGTTCCGGAGCCGCCTGTCCGGCGCCAAAGTGGTCGTCGTGACGGCGCCCGTGTTCGACGACCACGGCGAGATCCTGTACGTGCTGGCCGGCCGCATCGACCTGCAGCATGCGCGCTTCCTGCGCCAGGTCGACGCCCTGCGGCCGGGCAGCTCGGGTTATCTGTTCCTGATGTCGGCCGACGGCGAGCTGATCGACGCTCCCCCGAAGACGCGCGCGCCGGACCGCCTCGACGCGACGCCTGGCACCCAGCCCGGCCAGGAGCGCGCGCTGCGCGGGTTCGAGGGCTGGTTGTACGGCCACGACCGCGACGGCCCCGCCATCGTCACCTACCGGCGCCTGGCGACGACCGGCTGGATCCTGGGCGCGCGCAACGCGGAAGCCGAGGCGTTCGCGCCGCTCGCGCGCGTGCGCCGCACGGTGCTCGTCGTGGCGGCGGTGCTTGCGCTGGTGGCGGGCATCCTGGCGTGGTGGCTCGTGCGGCGCAGCCTGCAACCGCTGGACGCGCTGCGTCGCAACGTCGCCGCCGTCCGCCACGAAGGCGCCGGCATCGACGTGCTGGCGCTCGCCCGGCACGACGAGGTCGGCGAACTGGGCCGCGCCTTCCACGACCTCGTGCACGCGCGCGAGCGCGCCGCCGCCCGCATGCGCGCGATCGCCGACAACGTCCCGGCCGTGATCGCCTACGTCGACCGCGACGAGCGCTTCGAATTCACCAACGCCGGCTTCGACCGCATGATCGGCACGCCGCCGGACTGGGCACTCGGGCGCAAGGCGCGCGAGGCGCTGGGCGAGGCCGGCTACACCCGCCTGGAACCGCTGATCCGCGCCGCCCTGCGCGGCGAGCACGGCCACATCGAGGACGTGCGCAGCGACGACGCCAGGCGCCACCAGATGATCGACACGATCCC
>Ga0209148_1001038_pt1 | contig 17290 bp, 11 predicted proteins | sample AraplaCol_mMF_r2_2_FD_184288 | JGI IMG/M metagenome (GOLD analysis project Ga0209148, IMG submission 184288) | Arabidopsis root microbial communities from North Carolina, USA - plate scrape CL_Col_mMF_r2 (SPAdes) (version 2) | ecosystem: Host-associated > Plants > Roots > Endosphere | place...
TCCGGCAATTTTTTGACCGTCCGGAATGTAGTCAACATTGGTATGCAGAGCGCGATTTTGTTGATCGTTGCTGTTCCGATGACGCTGGTCATTCTGTGCGAGGGCATCGACCTCTCGCCAGGCGCGGTTCTCAGCCTTTCCGGTGTTATTCTGGCTACGATAATCACATCGGGCCTGTCGCTTACGGTCGCGACCGCCGTGGCCGTCCTAGCCGGGTTGGGTTTTGGCGCTCTCAACGGGACATTGATCGCGGGACTGGGGTTGCCTCCATTTGTTGTTACGCTGGGGACGTCCGGAATGGCGTATGGTCTGGCCTTGGCGCTGACGGGCGGGAATGGCGTATCCGGGCTCGGCGAAGAGATCGTCGCCTTCAACGACGCTTCTTTTGCTGGAATTCCGCTGCTACTTTACATCGCGCTGGCCGTATATGCAGTGTTTCATGTCGCGCTGTATCACACCCGCTTTGGCCGCTATGTATTCGCCGTCGGCGGAAATATTCGGGCGCTGAACTATGCCGGCGTGAACGCGATGTACGTGCATGCCGCCGTTTACCTCGCCTTGGGCGGTGCGTGCGGAGTGGCTGCGCTGTGCCTCATAAGTCGTACAAATGCAGGGCACCCGGGGATAGCGCTAGGCATCGAGTTCGACGCCATTGCGGCGGTTGTTCTCGGTGGTACCGCGTTTGAGCGCGGCAATGGTTGGCTGTTTGGCACCGCTCTCGGCGTTCTGGTGATAGGAACGCTTAAGAACGGCTTGAATCTCCTTGCCATCGATACCTCCATTCAACTCATGTCTGTAGGCGGACTGGTTCTCGCAGTCCTGTTGCTCGACAAGTACGCGTTAGGAAAGGGGGCGTAATTGTCGATTGAATCCCAAAGATCACGCCCTAGCGTTTCGCGATGGTTATCCCCCCGGCTAGATTCGGAATACAGATCGATCGCCCTTCGGCTGTTGATTTTGCTGGTTTTTGGCGCGGGCGCGTCGTGGATCAATCCGAACTTTGCCACGCTCTATAACGGGCTGAGCATATTGCGGCAGGCGAGCCTGCTATTTTTCCTGGCATCAGGAGCGACGCTTGTTCTCATCGCCGGCGGGATCGATCTTTCGGTCGGGGCGACTTTGAGCCTGAGCGCCGCTCTATGCGCCGCGGTGCTGCACACCACCGGCTCGACAACGCTTGGCGTGCTGTCTGCATTGGGAGCAGGCCTCGCGGTCGGCCTCATCAATGGAATCCTGGTATCTCTTCTTCGCCTGCAGCCATTTCTGGCAACTTACGGAACGCTCTGGATTGTCTCGGGTATCGCGCTTTGGTTTATGGGGGGGGTGCCGATCACCGGCTTCAGTCCGGAATTCAGATTTGTCGGCAGCGGCTTTTGGTGGGGAATACCAGCGCCCGTTTGGCTAATGGGTGGGGTGATCGCGGTCGGCAGTTTTGTGCTCGCCCGAACCACCTACGGCCAACATCTGACCATGATGGGTTCAAACCAGGAGGCGGCAACGTTATCGGGCGTTCCCGTGTCGCGCAATTTGCTCATGGCATATGCGCTCAGCGGTCTGGGCGCGGGCATCGCCGCCATCGTGTTGCTGGGCCGGGCCAACTCGGCGGATCCCGGAATGGGCGATTCTTATCTGCTGCCGTCAATAACCGCGATATTGGTCGGCGGCGCCTCGTTGTTCGGCGGTGTCGGCACGCTGATTGGAACGGCCCTGGGCGCAATCTTGCTAACCCTGCTGTTGAACATGATGAACATGATGCTGATCAGCTCCGTGTGGCAACCGTTCGTTACCGGCGGGGTGCTGATTCTGGTCGCGCTCGCGAGCGCTCTGTGGAGACTGCGGCCTGCTTAATTTTAGACAACCATTCCGGGTTCGGTCAACGAGGAGAGAAAATGAAGAAGATCATATATAGCTTTATTGCGTCATTGCTTTTGTCAGGCTCCGCCTTCGCGCAAGCCTCCAACGAAATCGCTGTCTTTACCAAAAACAAGGTAGATCCGTTCTTCGAGGAAGCGCGAATCGGCGCCAATGTCGCCGCGGCATCATTTGGACTGAAAACCACGCAATACGCCCCCACCAAGCCCAATAATTTTCAGGAGCAGATCGCCGAAGTTGAGGATGCGATCACGCGCAGGCCCAAGGGAATGCTGTTTGTCCCGACGGATTCTCAAGGCCTGAAGCCCTCGGTCGACAAGGTTCGACAAAGCGGTATTCCCATCGTAAATTTCATTGACGCGGGTGTCGGCAATTATAACGGGTACGTCGTCTATAACGATCGCAAGATGGCAGCTGAAGTGACCGGACTCTTGACCAAGGCGCTCAATGGCAAAGGTAACGTCATTATCATCGAAGGCGTAAAGGGCACCGGTGTCAGCGATAACCGCACGGCCGGCGCCCAGGATGCGCTGGCAAAATCTCCGGAGATCAAGGTGCTTGCCGTTCAACCGGCCAACTATCAGCGCGGCCAGGCACTACAGGTGACAGAGAACCTGCTGCAGCAGTTTCCCAAGATCGACGCCGTTGTCGCCAACTCTGACAACATGGCACTGGCCGCATTGGAGGCCTTTGCTGCCGCCGGCCGTCCCAAGCCACTGGTGGTCAGCATGGATGGAACGGTCGAGGGTGTGTCATCCGTCGCGGCGGGAGGACTCTTCGCTGTGTCGGAGTTCTCCGGGTTCTTGATGGGGTGTGTCGGGGTCGAGATGCTCGAGAAACTTTCCAAAGGCGAAAAGGTGCCCGAGCGAATTACCTTGAACGCCGCGCTGATCACCAAAGAAAATGCCTCCCAATTCATGGTCCCAATCGACAAAAGGAAATGCAAGAGCATCGTCGAACTCGGCTTCTAATATCAAGACCGGATCGCTGCGAACGTAGCGCGTCCGATTGGCTGGTCCTCCCAACTTTACGGCTCGGCTCCGATTACGAGAGCGGGCCGTATTCTTTTGGATCGCACGTCTCCGTTGTGGAGCCTCGTACCACCAAGATGACTACACCGGGCCAAACGCATGCAGCGCAGGGCTCAAGAGAACCAGCCTCTAACGGGGAGGTAATCCGACCCTTTCAAGATCGCAATGGAGCCTATTCATGTAGTGCGCCAACGCTATTCTGTCGTCGAGATTGAAGCTGGCGGGGCCTGCTCGTAAAAGCGATCGATATCGACCTCCAGCCGGGCGCCAGAGCTCCCGGCCCTTTGACGTCAACACTCGGTTTTTGATTCGGCGGTCGTTTTGGGTTGCTGGATCTTTTGCTGGAGCTGATCACGTTCAAGCTGTCCGAGCACGCCACTCAAGTTTTGCCGACTGACAAGAAGGTATTAAGCCAGTCGCCGACGGTCATGCCGTTCGATGCGATGCCCGGCCATTCCTCGGGTATTGCGTGACGTGGCGGCAGGAGCCGTCCATCACGCACCCGATCAATACTTCGAGGTGTCGCTGCGAGACCTCGTGAACGCCTAGATGGAGGCCACCGACATCGCCCAACTGGAGGAGCTCTTCTCCCAACCAATTCGCGTCCGTTGACTTGCATCCTGATTTCGCGTCGTTCCGGGGGAGGATCAAGGACGCAGCGGTGGTAAGTTGAGCGCGCCGAGCACGGATGCCGAAATGCACAACGACGGAGAAGGCGACCAGATTATGTCAAGACATAAGCGCCTTTGCAAAACGTTCGAAACTGATCAAGACCGAAGACGCTAATGTTAATGGCACGCAACGGTAGGCCTCTGGGGCGCCCTGGTCGGCTCCGTCTCGAAACCCTTAATGGCCGAACAGGATAGCCTTGGGCGTCCGCCGTCCGCATTTTGTTCATCACGTCGATTGCTTGGTCGACCTCGCGCTTATTTCCGGCACCGAACGGCGGTGCTCGGAGCCACCGATCGTGCGCTCTTCACAGGCTCCAACGGGGAGCACTTCGCTTGGCGACCAGTGTGATCGGACGTTTCCGTCGTGGCTACGCCGAACGGCGTGTCGATCTTTTGGACGACCCGCGATTCTCCTCCGCTGAATTTCGGAATTCTGCATCAGCTCGGAGCACCGAGCACTCATCGTGCCTAGCGTCCTCGGAGCAGTGGCCGAAGTTCAACAGAGCACGAGAGCTGCGCCCAGCTCAGACCTGACTGACGTTGCACACGATTGTGTCCGTGCTAACGTCGGGCCAACACGCATGTTGCCACAGAGCTGAGCCGTCTAGTTCGCCGGAATGGTCATCGTTTTTGTAGAACTGGCTCCTGCCCATTAAAACTCTGCGGCAGAAAATGACCTGCCGTCATCGAACAGGCTCAACGGAGAACTGCCAGGACCCGCTCCGAGGTGTGCAGCTCTTTCCCTTTCGTTGGCGTTTCCTCCCAAACACTGGCCGCCAGCGATCTCGCTGCGCGGCCATTTTGGTGGTGGTGTGGGCTTGAGGGCGTCGAGGACCTGCAAACTGGTGTTGAGCATGACCAATAGTCCTTCTCGGCAGGAGCTACCAAGCAATGTTCGCTCTGCCGGAGACGGCGTGAACTTCTCCTGAACTTCCGTTGACGCGTTGGGCCGTTGCTTTTGGCAATTGGTTCCCGATTTCCCGGAAATGGTTATTGTCAGTTCGCGGAAGCGACTTCAGCATCAAGGAGTAGAACCCTAATATGAGCGCGGCACTTGGCTCTCAAGGGAGGGTGCATAACTGCGAGAGCCACGAGGGCTATGTTTCGTGGCGACGGGATAGGCTGCTTGGCGGATGAGACGGCCGAGCTCAACGGCCGCAGCTTGTCATGCGCTTGACAATCATAGCTGGGAAATCACGGCCGGACAGTGAGGCGCGCGAGTCGCCAGGCACGACGCCCGGGCGAACTGCCAGGAGACGCAACAAACACAATGACGTGCTCGGACGGGTGCGCATCAGGGAGGACCGGTCATGTTGGCGAAATGGAAACGTCTTGCAGCCTTGGCTTTGCTTTTGAGCAGTCCGGCGTTCGCGGCCGACGAGCCGGGAGTTACTGTGACCGAGATCAAAATCGGCGGAGTGTTTCCGTTCAGCGGACCGGCGTCATCGATCGGTCTCGTAGGCAAGGGCCTGATCGCCTACATTCAATCGGTGAATGACCGCGGCGGTATCAACGGCCGCAAGATCAACTACATCGCCTATGACGACGCCTACAGTCCTCCGAAAGCGGTGGAGCACGTCCGCAAGCTGGTCGAGAGCGATGAAGTCGCGTTCATGTTTGGCCAACTCGGCACGCCCGGTCTTTCGGCCACAGCAAAATATCTGAAGGCGAAGGGGGTGCCCAGCATCGCAATCATCAGCGGTTCGTCCAAGTTTACCGACGTCGCCAGTTACCCGCTGACCACGACTGGGATCGTCAGCTACGACACCGAAGGAAAAATCTACGCCAAGTATCTGACCAAGACGCTGCCCAACTCCAAATACGCGATCCTCTATCAGAACGACGATCTCGGCAAAGATTACGTCACTGCGTTCAGGGCCTTTCTCGGCAAGGACTACGATCAAAGGGTCGTCAGCGCGCCCTATGAGGTCACGGAGCCGACCGTCGAGTCGCAGATCACAACTCTGAAAAGCTCCGGCGCCGACGCCCTGATGATAGCGGGAACGCCGAAATTCGCGGCGCAGGCGATCAGGCAAGCTTCCGTGATCGGCTGGAAAGCGACATTGATCATCAACTTTCCGTCCGGTTCGGTTGGAGGCACCCTCGCGCCGGCTGGCCTCGATAAATCGGTCGGCGTGATCGTGGGGACGATCAACAAGGATGTGGTGGATCCGACCTGGAAAGACGATCCCGACATGCAGGCATATCGGGCATTTCTCGACAAGTACCTGGCCGGCGTCGATATCACCAACGGTAGCTATCTGACCGGCTATCAGCAGGGCATCCTGCTCGAGCTGATCCTGAAGCAATGCGGCAACGATCTTTCCCGCAAAAACATTCTGGCGCAGGCCAAGAACCTCAAGGATTTTGTCGTCCCGACCGCGCTGCCGGGGATCAAGGTCAACACCAGCGAGACCGAGAACATGATCTGGACGCAGATGCGCCTGCAGCGGTGGACCGGCGCGACCTGGGAAGCCTTCGGCGAGGTGTTGGACGCCAGGTCCGAATGAATTCGCGACGGCTGGAGCGGTGGATGCCGCGTGAGCTGCGTCCGAGCTTGCTCTGCACAGGCAGGCTGCTGCCGGGTGAGACAGCAACCCACCGCGTGCGGTCCATCAATTCGGGAGATTATCTTCGATGTCGACGACGGCACTGACGTTTGCACCGCGCGAGGTTTCCATCGATCGTCGCATCGATGGTGCGGTCATCTTGAGCTCCCCCCTTGAATGGACGCCGTGCGACTGGCGCATCACCGATTTCCTGCCGCGCTGGGCCAGTGCCGTTCCGGATCGGGTTTTCCTGGCGCAACGCAACGCTAAGGGAGGATGGGACGAGATCACCTATGTTGAGGCATGGTCGCAGGTGCAGGCGGTCGGCCAAAGCCTGATCGATATGGGCGCAAAGCCAGCCGACAAGCTTGCGGTTCTTTCCGGAAACTCCATCGAAAACGCCATGATCTCGTTTGCGGCGATGTCGATCGGGGTCATTCTGGCGCCGATATCGCCAAATTACACGCTGATGCCGGGAGGGCTCGCACGTCTCAAGGACATCGCAGAAGTGCTGCGCCCGAGTTTCGTGTTCGTTCAAAGTGGCCGCGACTTTTCCGCTGGCCGCAGCATTCCCGAACTGGCGGCGGCGAGCTGGATCAGCGTCGACGGTGCGCCGGAGACGCTGCCGTTTCACGTTCTGACGGCTCGCGCCGGGAGCGAGGGATTCGCGCGCGTGGCACGTAAGGTTTCCTGCGATGCCGTGGCGAAGATTCTCTTCACGTCCGGCTCGACCGGCTTCCCCAAAGGCGTGCTCAACACCCACCGCATGATGGCAAGCTCCCTGCAGATGGGGAGCCTGCTCGTGTCACCTCCGGCTGCCCCGGTGCAGGTTGAATGGCTGCCCTGGCACCATACGATGGGCAGCAACGTCATCCTTCACGGCATCCTCAAGAACGGCGGAACACTCTACATCGACGATGGCCGGCCGCTGCCGCAGCTGTTTCACAAGACGGTTGCCAATCTCAAGGAGATTTCGCCGACCGCGATGTTCAACGTCCCCGCCGGCTATAGTCTGCTGTGTGATGCGATCGAGGAAGATTCCGATCTTGGCGCCAGCGTGTTCAGGCGGATGGACCGCTTGAGCTACGGCGGGGCGGCAATTTCACAGGGCACGCTGGAGAAACTCTATCGATTGACATTCGCGGCCACAGGTCGGCGAATTCCCGTCATGTCGGGCTATGGCACCACCGAAACGGCGCCGACAATCAGTATGACGCATTGGGCAACGGACCAACCTGGAGAGATCGGCCTTCCCGCGCCGGGGCTGCAGCTCAAGCTCATCCCAGTCACGGATACCTACGAGGTCAGGGTCAGGGGACCGAACGTCACGCCCGGCTATCTCGGGCGGCCGGATTTGACGGAAAAGGCCTTCGATGATGAAGGGTTCTATTGTATCGGCGACACTGCCTCGTTTCTGAATCCGGAGAAGCCGGAGCTTGGGCTGCGGTTTACGGGCAGAATTTCCGGGAATTTCAAGCTAGCAAACGGCACCTGGGTCTCGATTGGCAATATGCGAGCGGCAATCCTCGCTGCGGCACGTGGCGTCCTGCTCGACATTGTCGTTGCGGGCGAAAATCGCGAGGCGTGTGGGCTGCTCTGCTGGCTGAATCCGACCGAGGCGGCGCGAATTTCGAAGAGCCCTGACGCGGATTTGAATCGGGATCCTCATGTCGTTCTATTTCTGAGGGACCGTCTTCAGGAATATAACGAGGCCGTCGGAAGCAGCGAACGAATCTGTTCGTTCTCCCTGCTGAAGGATCCGCCATCGATGGCGGCAGGGGAAATCACCGACAAGGCCTACGTAAACCAGCGTGCGGCGCTGAAAGTCCGCTCCGAGCAGGTTGAGCGTCTCTACGCCAACGAGGCGGGCCAAGATGTGGTCCGGGTGTGATTCAAGCGTTGTCGTGCGGTTGCCGCAGCAGGCCACCCGCCGTCATCTCAAGCGGCGCGTGACCGTGCCTTTGTCATCCTGGTCTCCGGCGCGATCGTCCTGGTCTCCGGCGCGACGCCGATGTTTCGGGTGATGTGATTGCAACTGAGCAAGCCGGTTATTGGCGAGGCCGGGGCAAGGGAGAAGTCGCAGGATCAATCGCAAAACCCAGTGGATCAACGCCGAGAGTAGGGTCGCCCGGGCGAAGAGCTTCTTGCTAAACAAGTCGCATCAGAAGGGTGTTCATTCGCTCGATAGCGCGAACGACGTCGGCATTACGCTGGCGACGAGCCTGGCCGCAACACGTGCCCCGCTGCGGCATTTGACTTTTGCGGCGATGGCCAGATCTTCGCCACAGAAGCCCATCCGGCCATCAAGTCGATCATCCAGCAGATCGTAGCCTCTGGCTTGATTTATCTCCCTTCGAGTTCTCGAGATTTCAAGAATCCGGACGTCGGCCTGGCATCGAAATTAGACGAAGTGCAGAACAGGTTCAGGCGCAAAGACCGGGTACTTGTGGCAACAGCTCCCGCTCTGATGATCGGCATTCATGGCCGCGTCAGCAGAAGAACCAAACCAGCTTAATTCGACAGCTGCGTGGCAGCGGATCAGTCAGGCTGCCGGCAAGTTGTCCTGCAGGTGACGCGTCAATCCGGCTACGAACAGGCGGCCGGCAAGCGTCAACGACCGCCGCGACGGGTAAAGGGCATACATGGTAACGGACGGCGGCGCCCAATCGGGAAGCGGAAGCACCAGACGTCCTTCCATGAGGTCGGCGTTGCACATCGCCAAAGGCAACCGCGCTAGGCCGGCACCGCTCAACGTCGCCTGCCGGATCACGTTCAGGTTGCTCGCGCTGAACTTCAGATTGACGTTCAATTCGGTCGTGTTTGCGTTCTTGTCCACGAGCGTCCAGCCTGCCAGATGGCCGTCTGCCGCCCAGCCAATTCCGTTCCGGTCCTGAAGCTCCGATGGATCGTTGATTGTTCCAAGCGATTTCATGAATCCAGGAGAGACGACGAGCCGGTAGCTTGCGGCGCTGAGCTTTTGCCGGACCAGTTCGGAGTCGACCATCATGTCCCCGTGCGCCGGGTGAATCATTAGGTCATAGTCGCCGATCGCGGGATCGAAAGCTCCGACCGAACTGTCCAGGGTGATGCGAACGTCGGGATGCGCGATCGAGAATCCGATCGCGAATTCGGAAACCAGACTTTCGGCGAGCACGGCCGGGCAAGAGATGCGGAGCTTGCCGGATGGGTGATTTGAAAAGGTCTCAGCCAGCGCCTTGATGGCATCCAACTCGTCCTTGATCCGCTCGCTTCGTTCATAGATCGAAAGTCCGATTTCGGTTGCGGAGAAAGTTCTCGGCCCCCGGTAGAGCAGGTGCACACCAAGCTGGCTTTCAAGATCGCCGATACGACGGCTCAAGCTGGACTTCGGAATGCCCGTCTTGCGGCTTGCGGCAGAAAGGCTGCCGGCCCTGACCGTCTCCACGAAGAGTGTAAGGTCGTCAACGATCCCCATATCGATCACCTCGGCCGAGATGGCCTCAAGTCAGGGGGCCTTGCCGGCGGCGGCCTTGACCGTATTTCTGCGGGCGGCAGGCGCCAGCAGTCCCAATGTCGAGCAAGGCTTGTGCCGTAGTGTCGCCACTTGCCGGTCGTGCTCCAACAGGCCAACCTGTCGTTGGATGGTCCCATTTCCGGGACGCGCCGTCCATCCCTACGTCTCCACTTGATGGCCCGGGCATGTTTAAGGTTGCCGAGCCTTGCTGTCTCCGGATGAAGCGACAGGGAACGCCGCCTGCCATTGCATCGAGCTTCCTTTCGTGTTCGGCACTAGGGAGACGTTCCGCAAAGCGCCGATGACTGAGAATGCAAGCCTCGATCACGCTGCGAAGAGTGGCGCGCATGCGGATGCCGCCTCCCGCCCGCCCGGACAACGAAGGCCGCCTAGATCCACCCTACTGGAATACGCCGATCAAATCGTGCGCGTTTCGATTATGGAACCCTAACGTCCCATTTCTAGCGGCTAGACAGCAAATTCTGGAGCCCCTTGACTCCGCAATGAGATTTGTACGGAGGTGGCAGGGTGACGGACCTAGCAGAAGCAGCTTCACGAGCAAGCGGCGATCATGGAAGCGGCTCCAGCTCTGTCGAGAGCGGCAAGATCCTGGGGAGCTCGTCCATCGACCGTTCATCGCCTTGGGTGGCGATCACCCTGTGCTTCGCTGCGGTGCTGCTCGACGGACTGGATACGAGTTCGATTGGCGTGGCGGCGCCAGCCATCGCCGCCAAGTTCATGGTTTCGCCGGCGTCGCTCACGCCTGCCTTCGTGTTGACCAGCGTAGGAGCTGTTCTCGGATATTTAGCATCCGGGTCGCTGGTCAGCCGCTGGGAGGCACGGCGAGTCTTGATTGCCAGCGTGGTGGCGTTTGGCGCTCTTTCGCTGGCGACGCCGCTCGCAGGTTCGGTGGCGCAGCTTGCGGCGCTGCGTCTGCTCACGGCAATCGGGCTCGGTGCAGCGTTGCCGTCTGCCATTGCGACTGCGACGTCACAATGCCCGCCAAAGCTAAGGGAGACCGTTGCCGTCATTGTCGGCACCGGGCTGGCCGCGGGCGGCATTCTGGGAGGCATTCTCGGCGCAGGCCTGACCGCACAGTTTGGTTGGCAGTCCATCTTCTACATTGGCGGAGCTCTTCCGCTCGCCCTCTCACTCGCTCTCCTATTTTGGTTGCCGCGGCCGATCGCCGAGCGAAGTCCGGTGCTGAACAATGAGCTGAGAGGGCGTAGGGGCGGTTTCGAGCCGATCGGGGATCTGCTCGCACCGAGCTTCGCGACCCGGACCGTCAGCCTCTGGATATTCTCCTTTCTCATCTTTGCCGATGCATATGCGTTGATATTTTGGCTTCCAACGCTACTCATCAAGCTGGGGTTCTCATCCGAATATTCACAGCTGAGCACCAGTTTTTACAGCGCCGGCGGGTTGATGGCGAATGTCGTCCTGATGCTCCTTGCGAGCCGGTTCCAGGTTGCGCGCATCCTGTTGTTTGCAGTCGTACTCGGAGTGATTTCTGCGGGGGGGCTCGCGGCGCACGAGATGCTCCCGGTGGGTGTCTGGCTGTTGATCGCGGGAACGGGTGCGGGTCTGATATCCTGTAGTGTGGGTCAATCCGCTCTCGCGGTGTCGATTTATCCTGAAGCTCTCCGCACCCACGGTGTCGGCTTCTCTTCCGCCGCCGGTCGTATCGGATCTATCGCAGGGCCGGCGGTCGCCGGCCTTCTGGTCTCGATGGGTATCAGTCCGAAAGCGATCGTGCTCGCGACCACGCTTCCCGCATTGCTCGCAATATTTGCGCTGCTTCCGCACTTGCGGAGAGTGGATCAATGATGACCGATGTCCCGGTGGCCGTGCTGGTAGGGATCGCGCGCAACGTGGTGTGGCCATCATTCAGCGTTTCAAATCTAAAACGCTAGTGACCATTTCCGAACGCTAGATGAGTTTGGTCCCAGTGCCTAGCATCGGGATCGCAGGGTGCCTTGTTGGAGACAGAAATGACTGGTGTGGAGCACGTTGAGTTGGAAACGCCGTTTGGTCGGTTGCGCGGCGCGAGATCCGAAGGGGTGGCTGCGTTTCGGCGAATTCCTTACGCGGAAGCTCCGATCGGTCGGCTGCGCTTCGAGATGCCGTCAGCGGCTCCGCGATGGCGAGGTGTTCGTGACGCAATCGCAGTTGGGCCAGTTCCTCCCCAAGATCCATCTCGGCTTGATGCGGTGATTGGAAGTTACGATGCGGAGCAGAGTGAGGACTGTCTCCATCTCGACATATGGACCAGCCACGCGGAGGGGGACCGCGCGCCTGTCCTGGTGTTCATTCATGGCGGCGCCTTCATGACCGGAGGAGGATCGCTGCCTTGTTACGATGGGGGCATTCTCGCGAAAGAGAACGGCCTTGTGGTTGTGAACATCACCTATCGGCTCGGCATTCTTGGCTTCTTTCCTCATCCCGGCCTTGGGGGACTGAACCTTGGTCTTCACGATCAGGTCGCGGCGCTACGTTGGATTGCGCAAGCGATCAGTGCGTTCGGCGGGGATCCGCAGCGGATTACGATCATTGGCCAGTCGGCCGGCGCTTTCAGCATCGCAGCGCTTGCTAGCACAGAAGGCGGATCCAAGCTCTTCAATCGGGCAATCATGATGAGCGCGCCTGTCGGCGTCAAGCTGCGCACGGTTGAACAGGCGCGACCGATCGCCGACGCAATCCTCGATATTCTCGGGGGAACCTCGAACGATGTCGATAAGCTCCGAACCATGCCGGTTGATCGCATCTTCGAGGGGGTGCGGATCCTGCAAAGGAGGCCTCCGGCGATCCCGGGAGATATCGCGCCGCCATTCATGCCGGTTCTGGATGATGCCCTCGTTCAACGCGATCCCAGCGAATATATTCAAATGGGAAGGGCACGTTGGTGCGATATGATGATAGGGGTGACGCGAGAAGAGTATGCCGCTTTCTCGATCTCGAATCCCTCGCTCGACGAGCTATCCGAGGACGCACTTGAGGACTTGATTCGATCCCAAGGTGATGTTGACGCAAGCGCGACAATTTCGAGGCTGCGTTCCGCGCGTGCGCCCGCAACACCTCGCATGATCCTGTGCGACTTTTACAGTGACCGGATATTCACCAAGCAGAGCCTCGAGATTGCGGCAACACAGTCCCGGTTCGGTCGAAAAGCGTTCACCTATTTGTTCGATTGGCAGTCGCCATTTCCGGGATTGGGTGCGTGCCATTGCATCGATCTTCCATTCCTGTTTGGCAATTTCGATGTTTGGCAGTTCGCTCCGATGATCAGAGGAGCGGACAGGCGAGAAATGCAGGACTTGAGCCGGCTTTTCAGAAGCTCAATTGCAGCGTTTGCGGAAGCGGGAGATCCCAACCGCAACGGACTCCCCAAATGGCCCGCCTTCGCAGCGGATCAGACGGTACTGCACTTTGATCGTCACATTGCGGCATCGCGATACGTCACATGACCTGCACCCCCGGCGTCTGACCATAAGCGCGGCCGTATCTCGGCGCCGGGAATTCTCTCGACTGTGGACGATCCTTGCTCGCGTTTTCTGGAAGCGGTGGGAGCTGGCTTTCACGGCAGGGCCGGACGCGATTGGAGCCGATCGTCGGACGGGCGCAGCCGATCCTGGAGAAATTTGGCGAGACCGGACAGAAACAACCTGCCGGCGACGGTCAGAGATCGGCGCGAAGGATAAAGCGCGTAGAACGTGACCGGTGGCGGGCACCAGTTGGGAACAGGCAAAACAAGCCTCCCGTTGAACAGGTCTGCCTCGCACATCGGGATTGGAAGTCGCGCGAGGCCTAGACCGCGTGTGGCGGCTTGGCGAATGATGTTGAGATTGTTGGCGGAAAACTTGAGCCTGACGTTGATCTCCATCGTTTCATCGCACACGCCGAGGAGTCGCCAGCGCGACATCAGGCTATCCGCGCCCCATCCAACTCCGGGGTGGCCCTCAAGATCTGCTGGGTTCGTGCACGGGCCGATGCGCTCCATCAGCCCAGGTGCGGCGACCAACGCATAAGGTATCTTCGTGAGTTTCTGGCAAATCAATTCAGAGTCGGCCAGATCCTCACGCGCGGGATGTATCGCCAGGTCATAGTGATCAATCTTCGGGTCGAACGTTCCCATAGTATTATCCAGGATCAGGCGCACGTCCGGATAGGTTTCGGCAAACCGAATTGCAAAATCCGTGACCAGAATCTCGGACAGAACAGCGGGGCAGGATATACGCAACATGCCGGAAGGGTGGTTGGTAGTGTCCTCCGCAAGAGCCCTGATGGCGACCAGCTCTTCCCTGATCTTTTGGCTCCGTTCATAGATCGAGATACCTATTTCGGTCGGTGAGAAGTTTCGGGGGCCGCGATGAACGAGATGCACGCCGAGCTGGCTTTCGAGGTCACTGATCCTGCGACTCAAGCGTGACTTCGGAATGCCGGTCTTGCGACTTGCCGCCGACAGGCTCCCTGCCTCGATGATTTCGACAAGAAGTGTCAGGTCGTCGACTGTTCCCATAGGTGACCCTCTGCAGAGGTTTCAGGCACATCATCGTTCCAATCTTGGAACGCGACCGTACCGATTTCCGGACTTCTTGTCTCGCGTCCACTGCCTATGCTGCTTCCTCGATCCTGACGAGGCGGTTCGAGGGGGAATCGCACCGGATAACGACACCGTCGAGGGTCTTCGACCGAAGCATAGAGAACATTGGAGGGGCAAGTGAAGCGTGTTATTCAACCCATACTCGTAGCACTGATTTTTGTGTTCTTTGGGAGCGCGGCGAGTCGGGCGGAGGATTTGCCGGTAAAGGCCAAGCCCTTTCCGTCCAGTCAGCCGTTCTTTTCGCTGATCGATGACCGTGTCACCTTTTCGTGGATACCGAAGGCGACGGATCCTGGCGTTTTCTCAAGAAAACCGGACGGATCGCTCAACAGCACGACCTCGATGCAGGTCTATTCGTTTACACATTTCGACATCTGGCAATACGGCACCAATTTCCTCAACGTCTCGATGTTCAAGTCGGATCACAACGACCCCGCCAGCCCCTGCACGAATGCGGGTGTCGTCGTTAATCCGGCTACCGGTGTTGCAACTCCCGCCAATTGCGCGGGGGCAACTGCCTTCACCGGCCAGCTTCGTTCGACGTTCGGCTGGAACGAAATCTTCAACACAAAGGCCTTTGCTATCGGCCCGCTTCGGAACATCTCGTTCGAGGTCGGCCTTGACGCGACTACGACCAATTATTATCGGGCGGTCGCAGTGCAGGCCGCCTCGGCCGGTCTGCAGTTTCAGTTTGATCTTCCCTACAAGGGTTACATCAACGTCGCGCCGCTGGCGACCTGGATCTACGTCAACCACCTGGGCTTCCTGCAGTGCGGCGGCGGCTTTGCGCCTCCAGTGCCTGGCGTGAGTTGTCTTCCCGACGGCAACCGGCGGTATCAGCCGACCTGGGCAGTCGAGACGAACTACTACATGGATCTCGGCTTCCTGCCCGAGAGCGTGCGGTATTTCTCCATCAGCGGTCGCGCACAATTGCTTGGCGCGCTAGGCCCGGAGAACAGCCCGCTTCCCTATAATCCGTTGCCCGTCGCGGCGCCGACTAACTCCATGACGAAAATTTCCCTCAACTCCGAACCGATCCGTCTGACCTTCGATGCGTCCAAGGCGCTGTGGGGTTCGAAATTTTCGCACTACGTCGATGTCTGGGTGGCCTACCGCTACTGGCAAAACAAATACGGTCTCGATCACAATGTCAGTAAGCTCTGCACCATATCTCCGGGTGTGAGCAACAACACTTGCACCGAATCGAGTTTGTACAGCGGCATTTCGATGAAATTCTAGCTTCGCTTGCCTCCCGAAGCCAACTGATGCCGCCTGACCTGCGGCATCATTTTTGGTGCCATCAGGCATTGTGCGGCACCACAACCCAAACATCTCGACGAAGAGGGTACGGTAATGATCGGAAAGAGGGTCTCATTTCGGTTGGGCGTCCTGAGTCTACTGGTGAGCGCGATCGGCGCGCCGGCCGGTGCCCAGCAGACGACGGCCGACACCATCTACGTCAATGGCAAGGTCTTCACGGCCGACGTCAGGGACAACCTTGCAGAGGCGTTCGCGGTGGCGGGCGATCGCTTCATCGCTGTCGGCAGCAGTGCGGATGTGCGGAAGCTCGCCGGTGCCGGCACGCGGGTGGTCGACCTGAAAGGGCATTTTGTCACCCCCGGTCTTGCCGACGGTCATTTTCACAATGAGGGAGGCGGCAGCGGCATCGACCTGTCTCACGTGCGCAGCATGGCGGAGCTGATGGCGACCGTTGCCAACACCGCGGCGCGGGCCGAGCCAGGAGCACTGCTTGTCTCCAATCCGGATTGGCACGAAGCGCAGCTCAGCGAGCAGCGTCTGCCAACCGCGCGTGAGTTGGACCGCGCCGCGCCGAACAATCCCCTTGTGTTGGTGCGGGGCGGCCATTCCTACATCCTCAATACGGTCGCGCTCATGAAATTCAGTATCACCAGGGATACGCCGATACCGGCCGGGGGACAGATCAGTCGTGAGTCCAATGGCGAGTTGTCAGGCGAGCTATTCGATACCGCCAAGGAACTGGTGGCGCTGCCCAAGCCAAAGCCGCTTGCGATGGACGACATCCTCGCGACGCAGAAGGCGCTCAATCCTTACGGTCTCACTTCGGTGCGTATTCCCGGCGCTTACAAGGGAGATCTGCTTCAGGCGCTGAAGCTGATGCAGCAGGCCAACGCCGACCACGCCCTGACCCTGCGCTATACGGTCTATATGCCGGGCTTCAGCCTTCGCACGCCGCAGCAAGTCAACGCCGCGATTGCCAAGTGGGGCGTCAAGCAGGACGAAGGCGATGATTTCGTTCGTATCGGCGGTATCAAGCTGGTCGTGGACGGCGGATTCGAAGGCGGCCACCTCACGCGCAGCTATCAGGAGCCATACGGGAAGGGCGGGACATATTCGGGCCTGACAGTGTCGCCTCCCGCTGACTACAACTCCGTCGTGCTCGAGATCAATCGCCTGGGCTGGCGCGCCGCCACCCATGCTGTCGGGGACGCCGCGGTGGATGAGGTTCTGACCGGCTATGAGCTCGCCAACAAGGACAAGTCTTTGATCGGCAAGCGGTGGACGATCGAGCATGCCTTCGTCGTGAGGCCGGATCTGGTCAAGCGAATGCAGGACTTGAAATTGATGATCTCGGCGCAGAACCATCTCTATCTCGCCGCGCCCGTCCTGAAGCGATATTGGGGCGCAGACCTTGCGAGCGAGGTGACCCCGCTCAGGACGTATCTCGATGCCGGGCTGTTGGTGGCTGGCGGAACCGACTCTCCCGTTATTCCCTTCAACCCGTTCTGGGAACTCTATCACTTCGCCAGCCGCGACACGATTTCCGACGGCATTTACGGAGATAACCAAAAGGTCGCCTCGCGTGCGCAACTCCTGAGGCTTGTCACGATCAACTACGCCGTGATGATCGGCGAGGAGGATCACCGCGGTTCGATCGAGCCCGGCAAGCTCGCCGACTTTGCGGTGCTGACCGATGATTTCCTTTCGATGCCGGTCGAAGCCATACTTAACATGAAAGCGCTTTCGACCGTCGTTGGCGGCAGGGAAGTTTATCGCGATCCGGGCTATCGTGACAAATAAGTACTAGCCGCGCG
>Ga0209148_1001039_pt1 | contig 17238 bp, 14 predicted proteins | sample AraplaCol_mMF_r2_2_FD_184288 | JGI IMG/M metagenome (GOLD analysis project Ga0209148, IMG submission 184288) | Arabidopsis root microbial communities from North Carolina, USA - plate scrape CL_Col_mMF_r2 (SPAdes) (version 2) | ecosystem: Host-associated > Plants > Roots > Endosphere | place...
CGGCAAAACTGCGCAGCTTCATCGACCTCCTGGCCGAGCGCATCGTCACCCATCGGCACTGGATGCATCCGGGAAAGTGATTGCTCACCATCGGCGCCGAATTCGCATTGTCAGGGACATCCCTGGCGACACCTGAGTTCTGCGTTAGGCATGCCCCCTCTCCCTAACCCTCCCTCGCGAGGGGGGACGGAACTTAGCTTGCCCGTTTCGTTCGCCACGCATGACACTGTGATCGGTCAGAAGCACCTAATTCATTTTTTGACCCACTCGACGGCCGGGAACAACAGCGCCCCCTCCCCCCTCGCGGGGGAGGGTCGGGGAGAGGGGGCCCTGATGATTGGGAAAGCGAGTCTGCGATTGTGATCCACGCAATCAGCTCGCCGTATTGACGGTCGCTTCCACTGACAGGCCGGGGCGCAGCAGACCCTGCAGCACGGTCTGTGCCGGCACCTTGATGCGGACCGGCAGGCGCTGGACGATCTTGGTGAAATTGCCGGTCGCGTTTTCCGGCGGCAGCAGGCTGAAGAGTGCACCGCTCGCAGGGGCGAAACTCTCCACCTCGCCTTCGATCGGCACGCCGGGATAGGCATCGACATCGATCTCGACCTTCTGCCCGACCTTCATGTGGGTGAGCTGCGTCTCCTTGTAATTGGCGACGATATAAACCTCGTTCGGCACCATCGAGAGCAGCTGGTTGCCGGCATGGACGTAATTGCCGACGCGCACATTGCGATTGCCGACGACGCCATCGAAGGGTGCGCGGATCACCGTCTTGGCGAGATCCTGGGCGGCGAGCCGCGCTTCGGCCTCGGCTTCATTCAATTTCTGTTCAGCCTCGCCGCGCTCTGCCTGGATGACGACAAGCTGCGCCTGCTCGGCCTTGATCGCGGCCGCACTGCGGATGACATCGGCCTTGCCCTTGGTGAGGGTCGCCTCGGTGTCGTCATATTCCTGATGCGAGATCACCTTGTCGGTGACCAGTTTTGCATAGCGGTCGAATTGCTGCTGCGCGCGCCTTTGCTCGGCATTGGCGGCTTCGAGCTGTGCCTCGGCTTGGGCGACCCGGCTCTGCTGATAGGCGATCTGACTGTCCAACGTCGTGATATCGGCTTTCGCCGTTGCGACTGCCGCATCGGCGCGGTCGCGTCGTGCGACGAAATCCGGATCATCGATCCGCACCAACACATCGCCGGCCTTCACCACCTGGTTGTCGCCGACCTCGACTTTGGCGATGAAGCCGTCGATCTGCGGCGCGATCGGCGAGATGTCCGCCTGCACATAAGCATTGTCGGTGTCCTCGAAATAGCGACCGACCGTCCACCACCAGTGACCACCCCAGGCGCCGCCGGCAATCACCGCCAGCAAGACGGTACCGAGAATGATTTTCTTCTTGGAGACAGCACGACGCGTCGCCTGTGGCGGGGCATCGCCATGGCTGGCCTTCAACTCGGTGACGTTGTCGGCAGCCTGGGCGGCACTGGTCGAGATGGCGTTCATCGCTTCGATCTCTCTTTCAAGCCTGGCGCGCCGGATGGGGACTATCGCGCGTCAAAGCGGTTGCAACGGGGCGCTGATGCTTGAGCCGGTGACGGGCCGACAAAGACGCAGGGCATCTCGTCACCAGCCTCGTAACTATCATAATGATAGTAGCATAGGTTAGTAGATATCATTTTGCAAGTGACTATGCGAAAATTCGCCGTCGCCCTGCTGAACTTGGTAAATAATATAAATAAAATCAGCTATTTATGAGGCGATGGCCGAGGCAACGACAGCCTCGACCCGTTTCCCGCAAGGCAGCCCTGGCGAAACAGACCAAGACAGGATCTCGACGGATGCCGGCCCCCGCGCCATATCTGATGGCTGCGATACCCCACCTTCCCGCGCCGGCTGCCCCCCTGGCCGACCACCGCTTGATGGAGAACAAAGATGCTCGTCAAACAGGCCTTCGATGCCGCGCCAATTGCTGAGATCGCCACCGATGATGCCGCCAGCGTCGCCGGCAAACTCGACGTCGCCACGCGCGCCTTCAAGAACCGCAAGGCCTGGCTGCAGCCGCATCGGCGGATCGAGATCCTGCGCAAATTGGCCCGGCTGATGGAGCGCGATTACGATCAGCTCGCTTTGATGATCGCGCGCGAAGGCGGCAAACCACTGACCGATGCCAGGATAGAGACTACCCGCGCCATCAACGGCGTCGAGAGTGCGGCGGGTGAGATCGAGCATCATGCGGGCCGCGAGATTCCCATGGGCCTCACCAAGGCAAGCGAGGGCCGCTGGGCCTTCACCACCAAGGAGCCGATCGGCGTGGTGGCGGCGATCTCTGCCTTCAACCATCCGCTCAATCTGGTCGTGCACCAGGTGGTGCCGGCGATCGCCACCGGCTGCCCGGTCATCATCAAGCCGGCGGCGACCACGCCGCTTTCCTGCCAGCATTTCGTCCGCCTGGTGCATGAGGCCGGGCTGCCGCCGGAGCTCTGCCAGCTGGCAGTGATCGAGGACAATGCGATCGCCGAAAAACTGGTGACCGATCCCCGCGTCGCCTTCTTCAGCTTCATCGGCTCGGCCAAGGTCGGCTGGTATCTGCGCTCGAAACTGGCGCCGGGTGCGCGCTATGCGCTGGAACACGGCGGCGCCGCGCCCGTCATCGTCGACCAGTCGGCCGATCTCGACGGCCTTGTCGAGTCTCTGGTGAAGGGCGGCTATTATCATGCCGGCCAAGTCTGCGTGTCGGTGCAACGCATCTATGTCCACGAAGCGATCAAGGAGGACTTCGTCGCGCGCTTCACCGCCCGCGTCGGTGCTCTACGGGTCGGCGATCCCACCAAGGCAGAAACCGAGGTCGGGCCGCTGATCCTGCCGCGCGAGGTGGACCGGGTGGAAAGCTGGGTCAAGGAAGCGGTCGATGGCGGCGCTAAGCTGACCATCGGCGGCAAGCGGATCAGTGATCATGTCTATGCGCCGACCGTGCTGGTCGAGCCAGCCGCCACAGCTCGCGTCTCTACCCTGGAGGTCTTCGGCCCGGTCACCTGCATCTACGGCTACCACGATCTCGACGAGGCGATCGCTCGCGCCAACAGCCTGTCGGTCGCCTTCCAGTCCTCAGTCTTCACCCGCGATATCGGCGTCGCTTTGCAGGCGGCGCGCCAGTTCGATGCCTCAGCCGTGCTGGTCAACGACCACACCGCCTTCCGCACCGACTGGATGCCCTTCGCCGGCCGCCATGAATCCGGCTACGGCATCGGCGGCATCCCCTACACGATGCACGACATGTCGCAGGACAAGATGGTGGTGCTAAAGTTCTGAGTTATGGTGACGGGCATGCAATTCGGCGACGCAAAATAATGGAGCAGCATCAGCCAAAACGCCGGCGTTTAAATGCCGAACAGCGGCGTGCACTTCAATCCGCTGAGCTGCAGGTCTTTGTCCAGCAATACGGTCGCAAAGCGCAAAAGGGCGTCGAACCGAACGATCGAAAATACGATAAAAAGGTAGAACGGACGGTCAAGCAGATGAAGCCAGATGAACTTGATCGCTTGCTGCGCGACGATGAGGACTAAAGGCCGCCAATTACTATACGAAGCACGCTGGGGCTACCGTCCCCCCTCTCCCTAACCCTCCCCCGCAAGGGGGAAGGGAGCGCAGAGCGTATGTCTATCGAGCATAGTCGTTTGCAATACGGCGAAAACAGCCGACAAGCCTTGAAACGAATGTAAAGGCTCAGAACAGCTGCGTTCCCTCCCCCCTTGCGGGGGAGGGTTAGGGAGAGGGGGCGTGCGATGATTGACGGAGATATGGAGGGTCGATCGCTACTGCGCCACCGTCAGCGACCTGCCCTCGGCATCGAACAGATGATTGTTCTCGCGGCCGATGCTGATCTCCACCGCCTGACCGGATTCCACCTCGACATCGCCCTCGCCCTTCACCACCAGCGTGCTGTTATCGGCGAGCTGGCAGTATGAATAGGTCTCGCCGCCGAGATGCTCGACCAGCGTTACCTTGGCGGGGATCTTGGCGAGGGCGGCGCTGCCGGCACCGTTGAGCTTCAGATGTTCCGGCCGCATGCCAAGCGTCACCTGCGATCCGACCACCACATCCTGGCGGGTGATTGGCACGTTGAGGTTGATGCCGCCGGGCAGCGTCAGGGAAGCCGTATTGCCGCCGATCTGTTCCAGCCGCAACTGCATGAAATTCATCTTCGGTGATCCGATGAAGCCGGCAACGAAGAGATTGACGGGGCGGCGATAGAGCTCCAGCGGCGACCCGATCTGCTCGATACGGCCCTGGTTCAAGACGACGATCTTGTCAGCCAAGGTCATTGCCTCGACCTGATCATGCGTCACATAGATCATGGTGGCGCCGATCTCCTTATGGAGCTTGGCGATCTCTACCCGCATCTGCACCCGCAAGGCGGCATCGAGATTGGAAAGCGGCTCATCGAGCAGGAAGAGCTTAGGCTCGCGCACCAAAGCGCGGCCGATGGCGACGCGCTGGCGCTGGCCACCGGAGAGGGTGCGCGGCTTGCGGTCGAGCAGGTGGCTGATCTGCAGGATCTCGGCAACGCGCGTGACACGGCTCTCGATTTCCTGCTTCGCCATGCCCCCCATCTTCAACCCGAAAGCCATATTGGCGGCGACACTCATATGCGGATAAAGCGCGTAGCTCTGAAACACCATGGCGACACCGCGATCGGCCGGCTCCATATCGCTGACATCCTGATCGCCGATCAGGATCGCTCCGCCGGTGATCTCCTCGAGGCCGGCGATGCTGCGCAGTAGTGTCGACTTTCCGCAGCCGGAAGGACCGACGAAGACACAGAACTCGCCATCGGCGACATCGAGATTGACGTCCTTCAGCGCATGGAAATCACCAAAGGCCTTTTGCACGCCACGCAGAACCAGTTGAGCCATTCGCTCGCATCCTCCCCGTTGCCCCGAATAACACACGTCCTTCGGGTTCGCTCCATTCGGTGTCTTTCTTCTTGGGCCTTGCGGCCGGCAGCTCATCGGCTGCGCGTCATCTTCCGCCGGAACCGGATCCCCGGCCCAGCATCATGGGCGACCCGCAGCGGATCCACAAAGATTGTGATCGGCAGGCACCGCATCAGCGATTGCATTACCTACTTTGATGATGGTAATTTTGTAAATCAGAAATTACAATATTTCACGAAACGCTGATCGGAAAGGCTGCCAAAGCAGCGCCACGGCGAAGAATTCACCAGCCAGATCAATCACTTGGCTTCAGCCATTTGATCTGGCGCATGCGGGGATATGACAATGCGTGCAGCCTTCATTCACGGGATTCGCGACGTGCGCATCGGCGAACTGCCCGATCCCGTCGTTCCCTCCGACGAGGTGCTCCTGGACGTGGCCGCTGTCGGCATCTGCGGCAGCGATCTCCACTATTATCTGGAAGGCGCCATCGGTGCCGCCACCATCCGCCAGCCTTTCGTGCCCGGCCATGAATTCTCCTGCCGGGTAGCCGAGGACCGGCCGGACCTCAATCTGAAGAAGGGCCAGCTGGTCGCCGTCGATCCGGCGCGGCCCTGCGGGCATTGCGAGTGGTGCCACGCCTCCTATCCCAATCTCTGCCCCAATGTGCAGTTCACCGGCGCCCCGCCCTTCCATGGCGCACTGACACAGAAGCTGACCGCCTATCCCTATCAGATCTTCAGCCTGCCGGAATGGTTCACGCCGGAACAGGCGGTAATGCTGGAGACGCTCGGCATTGCGGTCCACGCCATGGATCTTGCCAAGGTGAAGCTGCTGGAAACCGTCGCCATTCTCGGCTGCGGCCCGGTCGGCCTCTCGATACTGCAACTGGTGAAGCTCGCCGGCGCATCGCGTGTCTATGCGATCGATCCCGTCGAACACCGCGCCAAGATGGCGAAGGAACTCGGCGCCAGCGAGATCGGCGACAAGCATGCGGCGATTGCCGACTGGACCAAGGGCCGCGGCGTCGATCTCGTCATCGAGGCCACCAATTCACCGATCGGTTTCCAGCAGGCGGCGGAAGCGGTGCGCATCGGCGGCCGCCTCGTCATCGTCGGCATCCCCGAGGGCGACCGCTACACGCTGGAAGCGGCATTGATGCGGCGCAAGGGCCTGTCGATCAAGCTCTCGCGGCGCATGGGCCATGTCTATCCGCGCTCGATCCAACTGGTGGCCGAGGGCAAGGTCAATGTCGATCGTCTGGTCAGCCACCGTTTCCCCCTGGCAAAGACCAAGGACGCGTTCGACCTGCAGGCGGAATATGCCGATGCAGCAATGAAATCGATGATCTTCCCCAATCAGTAAGGGGGATTTGCAGAAGATCACTGACCACCCGATCGGCGTGCGGCCGATCCAAGAAACCAACAAAAATAAAAACCAACGATAAATACCAACCCTAGGAGGAGGCTCCCTATGGCCGTTTTCAAGAAGACATTACGAACTCTACTCTGCGGCGCGGTGGGCGCGTCGCTGATGCTGGCATCGGGCATGGCCCATGCCTGGGATCTCGCGACCGCCGCCAAGCCCTATAGCGGCACCACGATCAAGGCGATCTTCCTGGATCGCCCGGGCTATCGCGCCGCGATCAAGATGCTGCCGGATTTCGAGAAGCAGACCGGCATCAAGGTCGATTACGAAATCCTGCCTTACGAAAACACCCGCGAACGCGAGGTGCTGGAATTCTCCTCCGGCGGCGATCTCGATGTCGTGCTGATCGATCTCGTCTGGCTCGGCGAATTCGCCGAATCCGGCTGGGTCGAGCCGATGGACGACTTCTTCAAGAACAAGGACCTCGCCGATCCCAACCTCAACGTCAAAGACTTCTTCCCGCTGCTGCTGGACGCCTTCGGCACCTGGGGTGGCAAGGTCTATGGTCTGCCTTTCGACAATTATTCCGGCCTGCTCTTCTACAACAAGTGCGAATTGAAGGATGCCGGCTTCAGCGAACCGCCCAAGACCTGGGACGAGCTGATGAACACCTATGCGCCGAAGCTGACCAAGGCGGATGGCTCGCAATTCGGCTATGCCCTGCAATCGAAGCGCGGCGAGACACAGTCGGCCGACAGCTTCATGCGCTTCCTGTGGCCATGGGGCGGCTCGCTGCTCGACAAGAACTTCAAGTCGAACCTGTTGTCGCCGGAAAGCCAAGCCGGCCTCAAGGCGCGCCAGGACCTGATGAAGTACATGCCGAAGGGCATCGTCGATTACGATCATAACGAAGCGGTCAATGCGCTTGCCCAGGGCAAGGTGTCGATGATCACCGAATGGTCGGCCTTCTACCCGACCCTCACCGATCCTGCGACCTCCAAGCTCGGCGATTGCCTGGGCGTCGCACCGGAGCCCGCCGGCAAGGCCGGGCGCCTACCGGCCCTCGGCGGCTTCTCGCTGGCAGTCAACAAGAACTCCAGCGATGCCAAGAAGGCGGCCTCCTATCTCTTCATCCAGTGGATCACCTCGGCGGCCGAGGCCCAGACCTATCTGGAAGCCGGTGGCGTCCCGGGCCGCATGAAGGTCTATGAGAATCCGGCGATCCAGGCGAAGTATCCCTTCGTCAAGCCGATGGTCGAATCCTGGCAGAAGGGCGTGCCACAATTCCGTCCGCGTTTCGCCGAATGGCCGGAAATCTCCGAAATCGTCGCCGAATGGGGCTCGAAAATGATGCTGGGTGATGTCAGCATCGAACAAGGCTCCAAGGAGATCGGCACCCGCATGGAAGCGGTGCTGCAGAAGGCCGGGTATTACGACGGCAAGAAGCAGCTGAACCAGTAATCGGCGCTTCCGCTCCTGACGACGGATACCGGCCGGTGTCTCCCCCGGCCGGTATCACGTCGCTTCACCGGAGATCGTTATGACAACAAGCTTGAGTTCCATGGCCGCCCAGGCAAGCCGCGAGATTGCCGAGGTCATCGCTAAGGTCGATGAGGCTGCGGCCGGTAAATTCATCGATGCCATTGCCGGCGCGAAACGTATTGCCCTGCACGGTGTCGGTCGCGAAGGCCTGATGATGAAGGGCTTCGCCATGCGTCTCTTTCATCTCGGCCTGGATGTCCATGTCGTCGGCGACATGACGACCCCGCCCCTCGGCGGCGGCGATCTTCTGATCGTGAGCGCCGGACCTGGCCAGTTTGCCACCATTTCCGCCTTCATCGAGGTCGCCAGGAAGGCCGGCGCGCAGACCGCCTGCGTCACCGCGCAACCGGGTGGCGCCACATCCAAAGCGGCCGATCTCGTCTTTCACCTGCCGGCGCAGACGATGGCCAATGATCAGGCTGGCGGTGGCAGCCTCTCGATCCTGCCGATGGGCAGCCTCTTCGAAGGCGTGCAATATGTGATCTTCGAGCTCTTGATTCTGCGCCTGCGCGAGAAGCTTGGCCGGAGCGCCGATTTCATGCGTTCCAACCACACCAATCTGGAATGAACGGAGACTACTGATGGCGCGTACCCGGCATCATTGGACGATCCGCTACACCCATATCTGGTTCCTGGCGCCCGCCGTCCTCGCCTTGCTGCTGATCGGCCTCTATCCGATGCTGGTGGCAGTCGTGACCAGCTTCCGTCACTACAATCTTGCGAAGCCGATGGAAGGCCGGGGCTTCGTCGGCTTTGACAATTATATCGCCGTCCTGAGCGACAGTTCCTTCCTCTATTCTGTCGTCCGCACCTTCGGTTTCCTGGCCTATGTCCTGCCGATCGAGATCATCCTTGGCCTGATCACCGCCTTGATGCTGCACAAGCCGGGCTGGTCGGTCCTGCGCGTCATCACCCGGCTCGGCCTCGTCATCCCGCTTGCCACCACCTACGCGGTGGTCGGCTTGATCGGCCGGCTGATCTTCAACAGCGATTTCGGCGTCGCCAACGATCTCCTCGCCCGCATCGGCCTGCCGGCCCAGCAATGGCTGGCCGATCCCACTTTCGCTTTCATCGCCATCGGCCTGATGGATATCTGGCAATGGACGCCGTTCTGCGCCCTGGTCCTGCTTGCCGGCCTGAGCATGGTGCCTGGGGAAATCGAGGAAGCGGCGCGGCTGGAGACACGTAGCGCCTGGCGGGTTCTGAAACATGTCCAGCTGCCCTTCCTGCTGCCGGGCCTGACCGCGATCCTCATCCTGCGCACCGCCGACATCCTGAAACTGTTCGACATGGTCTTCGTCATGACGCGCGGCGGGCCCGGTTCGGCGACGGAACTGGTCAGCATCTATATCCAGCGCATCGGCTTCCGCGTCTTCGACCAGGGTGTGGCCTCGGCGCAGGCAATCCTGCTGCTGATCCTCACCATCCTGCTCTCAAGACTCTATATCAAACTCGTCTACCGGGAGGTCGCATGACCAGCGCTACCTTGAGCTCCGTGCAGGATATTCCCGCGACACGTCCCAAGCGCAAGCGCTCGGCGCGCCAGAAGGCGGTCACCATCGGCCATTGCCTGATGCTGCTGGCGATCCTGATCTTCTGCGTCTTTCCGTTCTATTGGATGGTGGTGAGCAGCTTCAAGCAGCAGGCTGATGCGCTCGCTTCGCCGCCGCTCTGGCTCTTCACCCCGACGCTTGAGAATTACCGCCAGGCGCTGACCGACCATGGTGTCGCCGACGGCATCGTCAATTCGCTGATCGTCGCTGTCATCACCACCGCGCTCTCGATCCTGCTCGGCACGCCGGCAGCCTATGCTTTGGCGCGTTTCGAGTTCAAGGGCAAGGAAGACCTCTGGTTCTGGTTCATCTCCAACAAGATGGTGAGCCCGATCGTGCTGGCCCTGCCGATCTTCCTGATCGCCCGTTCGCTCGATCTCATCAACACCCATCTGGTACTGATCCTGCTCTATCTCACCTTCAACCTGCCGATCGTCATCTGGATCTGCGCCGACCAGTTCCGCGGCGTGCCGCGCGACCTCGACGATGCCGCTCGGCTGGACGGCGCCTCGCGCTTCTCGGTGTTCTGGCGCATCGCCTTGCCGCTGGCCGCCCCGGGCGTCGCCGTCTCGGCGATCTTCTCCTTCATCTTCTCCTGGAACGAACTCCTTTACGCCTTGGTCCTGACCCGCAACGAGACCCATACCGTGCCGGTGGCGGCGACCAGTTTCATGAGCGGCTATGAACTGCCTTGGGGCGAGATCATGGCGACCGGCACGCTGATCGTGCTGCCCGTCATTATCTTCGCGCTCAGCGTCTCGCGCCAGCTGGTGCAGGGCCTGACCATGGGTGCAGTGAAGTAACACGAGAGACGAAGGAGACGAAGATGCGCTTCGGCACCAATCTGTCCTTCGGCGTCAAGCGCTGGGTCGAACCGGAGAGCTGGGCACGCGTCATCCGCCACGAGCTCGGTCTCGATCTCGCGCAATTCTCGTTCGACTTCGTCGACCCCTGGTGGCCGGCGGATTTGCGCCAGCCCCTGGCGAAGCGGATTCGCCAGGCCTGCGCCAATGAAGGCATTACCCTCCACAGTGCCTTCGTGGGGCTGGCGCATTATTCTTATAACCAGCTCTGCCATCCACTACCGGAAGGCCGTGCCGCCGCGAAGCTCTGGTACCGCAACGCCATCGATTTCGCCGCCGAGCTCGGCGTGGAATGCATCGGTGGTCCGGCCGGTGCCGTCAGTGCCGATGAGGCGCTGGACAAGGACAAGGTGGAGGCACGCTATCAGGAGCTGCTGGCCGATCTCGTTGACTTGACCGCCTATGCAAAGACGGCGGGCCTCAAATCATTGCTGATCGAGCCGACGCCGCTCACCCGCGAATTTCCCTGGAACATCGAGGGCGCCCAGCGCATGCAGCGCGATCTCGCCGGCAAGACTGACGTGCCGGTGCAATGGTGTTTCGACTGGGGCCATGCGATCTATGAACCGCTTTACGGCGCCGCCGATGCCAGGACCCTGCCCTGGCTCGAAGCCTGCAAGGAGCATATCGGCCAGATCCAGCTGCAGCAATCCGACGGTCAGCTCGACCGGCATTGGAGCTTCGCCCATGACGGTATCGTCGATCCGGCCGAGGTAGTCGCCGAGATCCGCGCCGCCGGCCTTGCCCATCTGCCCGTCTTCCTCGAAGTCTTCTATCCCTTCGAATGGACCAACGAGCAGGTGCTTGCCGATATGAAGACCTGCATCGCCCGTACCCTGCCGGCCTTCCGCAATTGATCGCGGCGACGGGAGACGAAAACGGGATGCTGTGCTCAGGTCGTCAGATGGCGGGCCGTCGTCTCGTCGATGATCAGCACGTGAACGAGGCGACGCTGCAGGACCGCCCGCAGGATGTCGAGCTTGTGCAAGCCGCCGGAAGCGAGCACCACGCGGTTAATGCGCGAGAGATCGGCGAATTCCAGGCCAATCACGCGCTGGTTGATCGGATGATCCACCACAGCGCCCTCGCGGTCGAGGAAGTGGCCGAGGATATCGCCGACCGCGCCCGCCTGCTGCAGGTCGCGGATATGGTCCTTGACCGGCGTCAGGCGCACCATCAGGGATTTCAGCGAGAGATCGCCGACGCTCAGCAGTGCCGTATCGACATTGCGCGCCCGGTCGATCACCATGCGCAGCTCATCTTCCGCCAGGATCGAATCGCGCAAGGTGCTGCTGCTGGCAAAGACCGGTGCGGCGAGATAATGCCGCTGCGCATCGAAGATATCGGCGAAGCGATAGGCGATCTCGAAGGTGTTGGTGCCGTCGCCTCGCGTCAGGCTGCCGAGCAGCGAGACGACCGAGAGATCCGGCATCGAACTGCCGCGGATCGAGCGCAGACTGAGGCGCAGGGTGCGGCCCCAGCCGATGCCGATGGATTTGATTTGGCCGATATTGTCGCTGATCCAGTTACCGGTGGCAAAGCCGATCGATTCCTGGATGAGATCGGGATCATCGCTACTCGGCACGACGATAGCTTCGCGCAGGCCAAAATTCTCGATCAACTTCTGTTCGAGATCGACGCAGCTGCTGAGGCGCCCATGGATCTGTACCTGGACAAGGCCATTGGCGCGGCTGGCGGAGAGCAGGCGATTGACGCGAACCCGGTTGACGTCGAGTTTCTCGGCGATTTCTTTCTGCGTCAGGCCTTCGACGTAATAGTGCCAGGCAATCCGGACCTGCAATTGTTCGTCGCTGCTGACGAAGTCCGTCTCGCTTCTATCCTGTGCCAAGCCTTGTCCCCGCGTTCTTCACATGATGACGGTTTTGTGGAAGGCGATGCCGCTTGCCATGTTCGATGCACTGAGACTAGCGCATGTCCCGCAGGCACAAAAGCCTTTCGCCGATGTCGTCGCATCTTTTCGTTCAGCTACGTGCTACTTCCCCCCTCTCCCCGCCCCTCCCCCGCGAGGGGGGAGGGAGTACATCGCGCTCGTTACGAACTAGTCCGGACTGCTTATGCAACAGAGATTCTGAAGCGCTCGACTAAAGATCGAGCGGCTCGATCTGAACGGCGGCGTCCCCTCCCCCCTCGCGGGGGAGGGTCAGGGAGAGGGGGCTCTTGCCCCGAAGAAAAAATATGTCGACGTTCATATCGAAGAAGAGCGGCGGCATGACCCAACACCTACATCACACTTGCATCGGCCACATCATCAGCGATGATGATACCCGTATGCTGATTGAGGTTGATCATGACTGCTTTGACGCTTGATCTCGCCAGGCAATTCCAGGAAATCCTTGGCGGCAAGGGCTATCTCGATGCGCCCGCCGACATGGCGCCCTATCTGACGGAATGGCGCGGCCTCGTCACCGGCAAGGCGCCGGTGGTCCTGCGCCCGGCTTCGACAGCGGAAGTCGCTGCCATCGTCAGGCTCTGCGCCGAGCACAAGCTGCCGATCGTGCCGCAAGGCGGCAATACCGGCATGGTCGCCGGGGGTATTCCCGCGGTCAGTGATGTTCTGGGCAGCGGCGACCAGATCCTGATCAATCTCGGCCGCATGAACCGCATTCGCGATCTCGATCCGCTCGATTACACGGTGACGGTGGAAGCAGGTTGCGTGCTCGCCGATCTGCAGGCGGCGGCGAAGGCGGCGGACCGCCTCTTCCCGCTGTCGCTGGGTGCCGAAGGCAGTTGCCAGATCGGCGGCAATCTCGCCACCAATGCCGGCGGTGTCATGACCTTGCGCTACGGCAATATGCGCGACCTCGTCCTTGGCCTCGAAGTCGTGCTGCCGGACGGACGCATCTGGAACGGCCTCCGGAAGCTGCGCAAGAACAATACCGGCTATGACTTCAAGCATCTCTTCATCGCCGCCGAGGGAACGCTCGGCATCATCACCGCTGCGACCCTGAAGCTGTTCCCACGACCGCAGCAGGTGGCGATCGCGCTGGTCGCCGTGCCGGACCCGGCCGCCAGCGTGAAACTGCTGGCGAGCCTGCGGCCACAGACCGGCGATACCATCACAGCTTTCGAACTGGTGCCACGCCTGGCGCTGGAGCTGGCCTGCAAATACGTCCCTGGTGTCGCCGATCCCTTCGCCGAGGCCCATCCCTGGTATGTGCTGATCGAGGTCGGCGCCGGTGGCCATGGGCTCGACATCGTCAGCGCCACCGAGAACGCGCTCGCAGAGGCGATCGAGCAGGGTCTCGTCGTCGATGCCGTCGTGGCGCAGAACGTCGCCCAGGGTGAGCAGTTCTGGCGCATGCGCGAATCCCTTGCCGAGGTACAGAAGGAAGCCGGCGGCTCGATCCGCCATGATATCTCCGTGCCGGTCTCGCAGGTGCCGGCCTTCCTGGAAGAGGCGACCGCTGCCGTCTTGCGGCTGATGCCGGATGCGCGGCCGATGCCCTTCGGCCATGTCGGCGACGGCAATATCCATTTCAACATCGTCAAGCCGCTGGGCCAGGACGCCAAGAGCTTCCGGGCCCGTACCAAAGAGATCAACGAGGTGGTGCATGACATCCTGCTCAAGCGCGGCGGCTCGATCAGCGCCGAACACGGCATCGGCGCCGTGCGGCGCGACGAGCTCGGCCGCACCGCCGACCCACTGGAACTGGAGCTGATGTCTGTGCTGAAATCGGCGCTCGACCCGCAGGGCTTGATGAATCCGGGCAAGCTGCTGCCGACAAAGTAGGGATAGGCATGTTCATCGGCATCGATATCGGCACCTCCGGGGTGAAGACCATCCTGGTCGACGGGACCCAGCGCGTTCTCGCCCAGTCTTTTGCGCCCCTGCAGGTGCAGCGACCCTTCCCCATGTGGGCCGAGCAGGACCCCGCCGTCTGGTGGGATGCCGTCGATCGCACCATGCAGGATATCAAGGCACAGGCGGCCCAGCTGCTCGGCGGCGTCAAGTCCATCGGCCTCTCCGGCCAGATGCTGGGCGCAACACTTCTTGATGCCGAGGACAAGATCCTGCGCCCCTGTATCCTGTGGAATGACGGCCGTTCCAAGACCGAGGGCGAGGAACTGCAGCGCCGGGTGCCGGAAATGCTCGACATCACCGGCAATCTCGGCTGGCCGGGCTTCACCGCGCCGAAGCTGATCTGGTTGCAGCGCCATGAACCCGATATCTTCCGGCGCATCGCCAAGGTGCTGATGCCGAAGGACTATATCCGCCTCCTCATGACCGGCGACTATGCCACCGACATGTCGGATGCTTCCGGCACGCACTGGCTCGATCTCGGCAAACGCCAATGGTCGGACGAGATGCTGGCGGCGACCGACCTCAATCGCAGCCATATGCCGGCCTTGTTTGAAGGCAGCGATGTCACGGGAAAGCTGCTGCCGGCGATTGCCGCACTTTGGGGCCTCAGCCCCGATGTGGTGGTGGCAGGCGGTGCCGGCGATAATTCCGCCGGCGGCGTCGGCGTCGGCGTCATCGGCCGTGGGGATGCCTCATTGTCGCTCGGCACATCCGGCGTCTTTTTCGTCGCCAATGATGTCTATGCACCGAAGGCCGCCGCCGGCATCCACGGCCATTGCCATTGCCTGCCCGGCATCTGGTGCGAACTCTCCGTGGTCTTGAGCGCCGCCAGTTGCCTCTCCTGGGTCTCGCATGCGGTGCATGGCGAGATCCCGACGCTGCTGGCAGAGATCGAGGCCGATCCCAAATTCTCGACGGGGTCGCTCATCTTCCTCCCCTATCTCTCCGGCGAGCGGACACCTCATAACGACCCCAATGCCATGGGTGTCTTCTTCGGCCTCACCTTCGAGCATAAGCGGCACCATCTGGTACAGGCGGTGCTGGAAGGGGTCGCCTTCGGCTTCGCCGATGGAGTCCGCGTGCTGCAGGAAGGCGGGGTTGATATCGGCGATGTCACCGTCATCGGCGGCGGTGCCAGGAGTCTGCTCTGGGGCCGCATCCTCGCCAGCATCCTCAACCTGCCGCTGGTCTATCGCCAGGGCGGCGATATCGGTCCCGCCCATGGCGCCGCCCGCCTCGCCCGCCTGGCTTATACCGGCGAAAGCGCCGCCGCCGTCTGCACCAAGCCGCCGGTCGACGTCACCGTGGCGCCGGACCCGGCTTTGGTTGAAACCTATCGCGCCAAGGGCGAGGTCTATCGCCAGCTCTACCGCGACCTCAAAGGCAGCTTTGCCCGGGCTGTGAATTTATAGGGCCGGTCAACTCTTCGGGCCGGCGGACTTTTCTCACTGTCACCCCTCGGGCTTGACCCGAGGGCCCCATGGTGGCAGCGGTGCGTGATGTCAGCCATGGATTGCCGGGTCAAGCCCGGCAATGACCGATCGAGCTGCGGTTAGCTCCCCAGCTGTACGCAGGCATGGGCTTTCCTCAATAGGCAGTCGCATGTTTCGCAATCTGCGTCTCTCCGGCGATGATATCGGCCGCGCCCTGTGTTACCCTCGTTAACGTTCGGCCGGTCAGACCGCCATGACGCGCGCCGCCGGACATCCGCAACCCGCATCTCAGGACCCGCAACCGATGGACGCCGATTTTCACCGCATCAAGAGACTGCCGCCTTATGTCTTTGCTGAGGTGAACAAGCTTAAGGCCGCCGCCCGCGCCCAGGGTCAGGACATCATCGATTTCGGCATGGGCAATCCGGACCAGCCGCCCCCCGCCCATGTCACCCAGAAGCTGGTGGAGACGCTGAACGATCCCCGCGTCCACCGCTATTCCAATTCGCGCGGTATTCCAGGCCTCCGCAAGGCCCTCGCCAATTATTATGCCCGGCGCTTCAATGTGGAACTGGACCCGGAGACTGAGGTCATCGCCACGCTCGGGTCGAAGGAGGGGCTCGCCAATCTTGCCCAGGCGATCACCAGCCCCGGCGATACCATCCTCGCCCCCAATCCCAGCTACCCGATCCATGCCTTCGGCTTCATCATCGCCGGCGCCGCGATCCGCTCGATCCCCTATCAGCCGGGCCAGGCCTTCCTGGAGGCGATGGACCGGGCAGTGCGCTATTCGGTGCCGAAGCCGCGCGCCGTCATCGTCAACTATCCCAGCAACCCGACGGCGGAAGTGGCCGATCTCGATTTCTATCGCGAGATCATCGCCTTCTGTAAGAAGCACGAGATCTACGTGATCTCCGACATCGCCTATGCCGAGATCTTCTTCGATGGTGTCCCGCCGCCCTCGATCCTGCAGGTGCCGGGGGCGAAGGAGATTGCCGTCGAATTCAGCTCGCTCTCGAAGACCTATTCCATGCCGGGCTGGCGCATCGGCTTTGCCGCCGGCAATCGCCAGCTGGTCTCGGCGCTGACGCGCATGAAGTCATATCTCGATTACGGCGCCTTCACGCCGATCCAGGTGGCGGCGACGGCGGCGCTCAACGGCCCGCAGGATTGCGTCGACGAGATCCGCGCCCGCTACAAGAGCCGGCGCGACACCCTGGTCGAGGGCCTGCACGCGGCCGGCTGGAACATCACCCCGCCCAAGGCCTCGATGTTCGCCTGGGCCGAGATTCCGGAAGCCTATCGCCATATGGGCTCATTGGAATTCTCGAAATTCCTGCTGACCGAGGCAAAGGTGGCCGTGGCACCCGGTGTCGGTTTCGGCGAGCATGGCGAGAATTTCGTCCGCTTCGGCCTGGTCGAGAACGAGCACCGCATCCGCCAGGCGACCCGCAGCATCAAGGCCGTGCTGCGCCAGGCGTCGCCGGTGCAGAAGAGCGCATGAGACCGGGAGAGGTTAGCGCTAGGCGTCAACCTCACTCTCATTGTCATTGCCGGGCTTGACCCGGCAATCCATGGCAACCACAGGCGCTTGCGTCACCCATGGACCCTCGGGTCAAGTGTATGGCCCTGGGACATGGTTGACGGGTGTTTGGAGACATAGTTGACGGTTTCATTGTCGTCGACCGGGCGGATTATTCAAGTCGATGGTGGCGATCTGCCTGGTAG
>Ga0209148_1001044_pt1 | contig 17177 bp, 9 predicted proteins | sample AraplaCol_mMF_r2_2_FD_184288 | JGI IMG/M metagenome (GOLD analysis project Ga0209148, IMG submission 184288) | Arabidopsis root microbial communities from North Carolina, USA - plate scrape CL_Col_mMF_r2 (SPAdes) (version 2) | ecosystem: Host-associated > Plants > Roots > Endosphere | place: USA...
GCAGGAAGAGGAACAGCACGAAGCCGCTGATACGGTGCAGGATCGACACGATGGCCGATGGCGGCTGCTTGTAATTCATCGTGATGTCCGTAATGCTCACATTACGGATCGGCTGCCTTCGTTGTTGCAGAGCTTCGGACATTGGCACAGCTTCCATGGTGGGTTGGAGGGATGAAACACCTATTATCGTAAAGAATGGCTATACTGTCCAATATATGGATCGTTTTGATTCCATATCTAAAACAGATACCGGCATGGAGCTACGACATCTTCGTTATTTCATCGCGGTGGCGGAAGAAGGCAATGTCACGCGGGCGGCGGAGCGGCTCGGGATCGGCCAGCCGCCGCTGAGCCAGCAGATCATCGCGCTCGAGCGCGAGCTCGACGTGCAGCTGTTTCACCGGACGGGCCACGGCGTCGTGCCGACCGAAGCCGGCAAGGCCCTGCTCATCGACGCCAAACGCCTGCTGAACGATGCGCAGGACGCGTTTCTCAACGCCCAACGGGCCGGACGCGGCGAGACCGGCCACCTGAACCTGGGACTGACCGCGTCCGCGACGTTCCACCCGCTCGTCAGGTCGCTGATCCGGGCGTACCGCAGCGCGTACCCTGGCGTCGGACTCACGCTCACCGAAGACAGGACGGCGCAACTGCTGGAATTGCTGGCCGACGGCAGGCTCGATCTGGCGCTGCTGCGCCCCGGCACGCATTCGTTCGCGGGCGTCGCGCTGCACCAGATCGCCAGCGAACAGTTCAAGGCCGTGCTGCCGGTCGCGCATCCGCTGGCGAAACGGCGCCGGATTCCGCTGTCGGCCCTCGCCGGCGACTCGTTCATCCTCATCCCGCGGATCGCGAGCCCGATGCTGCACGACGAGGTGCTGTCCGCGTGCCGCCAGGCGGGATTCGAGCCGCTGCTGGGCCAGCAGGCGCCCCAGCTGTCGTCCGTGGTCAACCTCGTGTCGGCGGAGTTCGGCGTGTCGATCGTACCGGCCTCGGTCAGCCAGATCCATGCGGAAGGCGCGGTCTACGTGGACATCACCGACGCCAAGGCCGTCACCCAACTGGCGCTGGCGTCGCGCGAAGCCGATTCGTCGGCGAAGGTGAACAACTTCCTCGCGTTGGCAAAACAGACGAGCGTTGCCGCCGGCCGTCCGGCGCCGCCACGTTCCACGTAACGACGCCGCCGGCCACCTCTTCCAATACCGACCAATCACCTTCGTGAGCAAAACGGTTTTTCCGCGCCGACGCGGCCGAACACGAATTACACTGCGTTCACAATTTATTAAAAACTCCGTGCGGTCGCACGTCCTCGCCAAGGAATCCACCATGAAGCCAGCGCTCGTCGCCGCCGCCCTCGCATTCGTGACCGCCCACGGCCTCGCGGCCGACTTCAACGTCCGCGACTACGGCGCCAAGGGCGACGGCGTGACCTTGAACACGAGCGCGATCCAGCACGCCATCGACGCCGCGGCCGCGCAAGGCGGCACCGTCGTGTTCCCGGACGGCACCTATCTCACCGGTGCGATCTTCGTGAAATCCGGCGTGACGCTGAAGCTCGACAAGGGCGTGACCCTGCTCGGGTCGCGCAATCTCGACGATTATCCCGTGATGCCGTCGCGGATCGCCGGCATCGAGATGCGCTGGCCGGCGGCGCTCGTCAACGTCTACCGGCAGGCGCATGCGGCCATCGTCGGCACGGGAACGATCGATGGCGACGGCAAGGTGTTCTGGGAGCGCTACTGGGCGCTGCGCAAGGCGTACCAGCCGCGCGGCCTGCGCTGGGCCGCGGACTACGACGCGGGCCGTCCGCGCCTCGTGCAGGTGTACGACTCGTCCGCCGTGAAGGTCGGCGGCGGCCTGCGGCTGCGCCGCTCCGGCTTCTGGACGGTGCACGTCTGCTACTCCGAGGACGTGACCGTGGACGGCGTCGCGATCGACAACAACGAGGAAGGCCACGGCCCGTCCACCGACGGCATCGACATCGATTCGTCGCGCAAGGTCGTGGTGGCCAACGCGGACATCGCCGTCAACGACGATGCGCTGGTGCTGAAGGCGGGCCGCGACGCCGACGGCCTGCGCGTGAACCGGCCGACCGAGGACGTGGTGATCCACGACGTCAACGTGCGCTTCTCGAAAGGCGGCATCGTGTTCGGCAGCGAGACCTCGGGCGGCTTCCGCAACATCGAGGCCTACAACCTGACGTTCGACCGCAACACGCCGGTCGGCATCCTGTTCAAGTCCGCGCACACGCGCGGCGGCTGGGGCGAGGACATCCGCCTGCACGACATCACGATGCACGGCACGCCGGTCGTCATGCGCGTCAACATGAACTGGAACCCGGCCTACAGCTACGCCAGCATTCCGCCCGACGTGAAGGAGGTGCCAGCGCACTGGAAGGTGATGGCGACGCCGGTGCCGCAGGACCAAGGCATCGCCCGCTTCCACGACGTGAAAATCTGGAACATCAAGGCCGACGGCGCCAGGAGCGCATTCGAGGTCGCCGCCTTCGCCGCCGCGCCGCTGCAGCGCTTCCAGTTCGATGGCCTCGACATCGAGGCCGCGAGCGGCGGCTACATCCGCGACGCCCGCGACTGGCGCTTCGCCGCCACGAAGCTGCGCCTGCCCGCCGAGGCGCCGGTGGCGCTGGACCGGGACAGCAGCGTGACCGGCCTGCCGCCGGGGTCCTTCGTCGTCGCCGCACCGGAGAAACAAGGATGAACCGCTTCCTCATGAAAGCCGCCTGCATGGCGCTGCTGTTCGCCACGTCCGGCGCGCACGCGGCCGCGGCGCGGATCGACCGCCAGGCCCTCGTCGAACGCCACGACCCGCACCTGACGGCGATCGACCCGATGGCGCCGCTCAGCGTCGGCAACGGCCGCTTCGCGTTCACGGCCGACGTGACCGGCCTGCAATCGCTGCCCGGCCTGTACCACGACAAGGGCATCCCGACCGAGACCCAGGCGCGCTGGTCGTGGCACGAGGATCCGAACCCGCACGGCTACAAGCTGGCGGATGCGAACCGCGACTACACGGCGTGGGGACGGACCGTCGGCTACCCGACCAACACGCGCACCCCGGCCGGCCAGTGGCTGCGCGAGAACCCGCACGTGCAGCCGCTGCCGCAGATCGGCTTCGTGATCGCGGGCGCCGGCGCGCGGCCGCTGACGCCTGCCGACGTGAGCGACGTCGACCAGCGCCTCGACATGTGGCAGGGCCGCCTGGACAGCCATGTGCGGCTGCTGGGCCAGCCCGTGAGCGTCGCCAGCGCCGTCGATCCGGACAGCGATACGCTCGCGCTGCGCATCCGATCACCGCTGCTGGCCAGCGGCCGCATCGCGGTGCGCATCGCCCTGCCCTACGGCTACACGATGGCGGACCACCACAATCCGCCGCTGGACTGGTCGCATCCGGACGGGCACCGGACGCGGGTCCTGGCGCAGACCGACCGCACGCTGATGCTCGAGCACGTGCGCGACGCGTCGCGCTACGCGCTGACCTTGGCGAGCGGCGCGGCGTTGACGATCGCGCATCCCTCCGCCCACGTGTTCGAGATCACGCCGAGGTCGGGCGACACGCTGGAGCTGACCGTCTCGTTCGCGCACGACGGCCGTGCGCCCGCGCACGAGGCGGCCGCCGTCGTAAAGGCCAGCGGCGCGTACTGGGAACACTTCTGGCGCAGCGGCGCGGCGGTCGATTTCAGCGGCAGCACCGATCCGCGCGCGGCCGAGCTGGAACGTCGCGTCGTGCTGTCGCAATACCTGACGGCGATCCAGTTGGGCGACACGACGCCGGCCTCGGAAAGCGGACTGACGACGTCCACCTGGTACGGCAAGCACCATACCGAGATGGTGTGGTGGCACGTCGCGCACTTCGCGCTGTGGGGCCGGCCCGAATTCACGGCGCGCACCCTGGACTGGTTCCGGCGCACGCTCCCGAAGGCGCGCGCCGTCGCGCAGGAGCGCGGCCTGCAGGGCGCGCGCTGGATGAAGATGACGGGCCCCGAAGGCCGCGAAAGCCCGGGCGGCAATCCGCTGATCGTCTGGAACCAGCCGCATTCGATTCACCTGGCCGAGCTGCTGTACCGCGCCGATCCCACCCGCGCGACGCTGGAGCGCTACCGCGACCTGGTGTTCGAGACGGCGCAGTGCATGGCGTCGATGCTGCACTGGGACGCCGCCGGCAAGCGCTGGGTGCTCGGCCCGCCGCTGTGGATCGCGCAGGAGATCTACGACCAGGGCACCAGCATGAATCCGACGTATGAGCTGAGCTACTGGGCGCGCGGCCTGGAGATCGCGCAGCAGTGGCGCGAGCGTCTCGGCCTGGCGCGCGATCCGGACTGGGAAAACAAGCGCACCCATTTGTCCGCGCTGCCGCAGAAGGACGGCAAGTACGTGGCGCTGGAATCGCATCCGGACACCTGGGACAACGTCGACAGCCGCCACGACCACCCGTCCTTCCTGATGGCGCTGGGCCAGTTGCCGGGCGATGGCGTCGACCGCGAAACGATGCGCCGCACGCTGCACGCGGTGCTCGCGAGCTGGGACTGGAAGACCAAGATCTGGGGCTGGGACTACCCGATGATCGCGATGACGGCCGCGCGGCTGGGCGAACCGGAGGCGGCGGTCGGCGTGCTGCTCAAGTCCGACGGCCCGAACAACGGCTATACGCAGGCCGGCCACAATCCGAACACGAAGCTGCCGGTCTACCTGCCCGGCAACGGCGCGCTGCTGGCCGCCGTGGCGATGATGGCGGGCGGCTGGGATGGCGCCCCGGCGCGCCCGGCGCCCGGCTTCCCTGCCGACGGCAGCTGGGTCGTGCGGGCCGAAGGATTCAAGGCACTGCCATGACCGGTACGCCGCAACGGCGCCGCTTCCTGCGCGGCGCGACAACCGCCGGCGCGCTGCTGGCCACCGGTACGCTGCCGCTCGCCGCCCGCGCCGCGGCATCCACCGCGGACGACCCGTGGCGGCGCGCGCAGCAGATCGTCGAACGCTGTTCGCGCCCCCTCGTCTTTCCCGACCGGGATGTCGTCATCACCGCCTTCGGCGCAAAAAGCTGCGCGCTGGTGCCGGCGCAATCGACCTGGCGCAGCAGGCGACGCGACGTCATGACGCCCGCGCCCGGCGCCGTCGACTGCTACCCGGCGATCGCCGCCGCCATCGCCGCGGCATCGAAGGCCGGCGGCGGCCGCGTGCTCGTCCCGGCCGGCAGCTGGTACTGCAAGGGGCCGATCGTGCTGCGCTCGAACGTGCACGTGCACCTGGCGGCCAACGCGCAGATCTACTTCAGCGCCGATCCGGCCGACTACGCGAAGTACGGCGACGTCGACTGCGGCCGCGCCGGCAAGTTGGTGCTGTCGCGCTGGCAGGGCAACGACTTGCTGAACTATTCGCCGCTGGTGTACGCCTTCAACCAGTCGAACATCGCGTTGACGGGCGAGGACTGGACCAGCGTGCTGAATGGCCAGGCGGGCGTCGACGTGGGCGCGGGCATGGGACCGTGGTGGGACTGGGTCGACCGCAAGGAAGGCCGGGTCAACGCGGCCACCGTCAATCCGCTGAACGCGCCGCTGGCGACGGTGGCGCCCTGGCTGACGGCGGAACAACAAGCGCTGATCCAGGGCACGCACCCGCGCTGGAACGGCGATCCGCGCTACCTGCCCGCGCTGTCGGAGGCGGGCGTCCCGGTGGCGCGGCGCATCTTCGGCATCGGCCATTACCTGCGGCCCTGCATGATCGAACTGATAGGCTGCAGCGACGTCCTGCTGGAGAACTACCAGGTCGTCGACGCGCCGTTCTGGCAGCACCACCCGGTGGCTTGCCGCAACCTGCGCATCAGCCGCGTGAACATGGAAAGCCTGGGCCCGAACAACGACGGCTTCGATCCCGAGGCCTGCGATACGGTGCTGGTCGACCGCTGCACCTTCAACACGGGCGACGACTGCATCGCGATCAAGTCCGGCAAGGACCTCGACACGCAATACGGCGCCACCCGCAACGTGGTCATCCAGGACAGCGTGATGAACAGCGGCCATGGCGGCATCACGCTCGGCAGCGAGATGGCCGGCGGGATCGAGCACGTGTACGCGCAGCGCATCGACTTCCGCAACGCGCACTGGGCCACCGACCCGCTCGGGTCCGCGATCCGCCTGAAGGCCAACATGAACCGCGGCGGCTTCCTGCGCCACCTGTACGTGCGCGACGTGACGGTGCCGAACGGCGTCGACGCGCGCCCGCGCAAGGGCGCCGGTCCCGCCACCGGCGGCGGCGCCATCGTCACCATCGACTGCGACTACGCGGCCGGCGACGATGCCGTGCGCACGCGCCCGACGACGGTGTCGGACATCCACATCGCGAACCTGCGCGCGGGGAACGTGCGGATGGCCGACGGCGCGTTCTCGTGCCGGCAGGCCGTGGTGATCCTCGGACCGGTCGCGTCCAGCTTCAACGGCCCGGCCGGCACGCCCATCCCGCCGGTCGCGAACGTGACGCTCACCGATTGCGATTTCGGCACGCCGCGCAACGGCAAGGAGCCGGTCTACATCCAACATGCCCGCAACGTCGTGCTGACCCGGGTGACGATTGCCGGCAAGGTCGTCGACAGCCCTTAAAAAAATCTTGAGGAAATGTTCATGGCGTTCGTCTTAACAGATAGGGACCACGGATGAGCAAGCGCATGGATAATCAGGTCGTTGATTGGCTGACAATACATTTCCTGCCCCACGAGGCGGAACTGCGCGGCATGCTGCGCCGCGTCTGCGTCAACGCGGCGGAAATCGACGACGTGATCCAGGAGACCTGCTACCGGATCCTGATCATGCCGGACCTCGGCCATGTCCTCAATCCCAAGGCTTTCGTGTTTCGCACGGCGAAGAATATCGTGCTCGACCGCATCCGGCGCGACGCGGTCGTCAGTTTCGAGACGATGGCCAACCTGGATGACCTGGACATCGCGGATACCGCACCGTCGCCGGAGCGCGTGGTGTTCGCGCGGGAGGAATTGAAATGGGTATTCGGCCTGATCGGCAATTTGCCGGACCGGTGCAAATCCGTATTCCGCGCACGGCGCGTGCACGGCATGTCGCAGAACGAGACGGCGGAAACCCTCGGCTTGAGCGACAGCGTCGTCGAACATGAAATGATGCGCGGGATGCGGCTGATGTCGGAAATGATTTCCCGGCACGGCATGGCGCGGACAAACGAGAAACGCCAGGACGCGGCACCCAAACGTGCGGTAAAGACGAGCAATGTCAGAGATCGATAACGAAGCCTTCGCATGGGTCGTGCGACAACGCGTCCGCGGACTGGACGGCGCGGACCTGGCGGCGTTCGACGCGTGGTACGCGGCCGACATCCGGCACCAGGGCGCTTATGCGCGGGCGCTGGCGATCGACAATGCCGTGCAGATCGCGACCGGCAATCACGTCGTGCCCGATAGCCGCGACGAGTTCGAAAAAGGCTTCGTTTTATCCCGGCGCCGCAACCTGATGCTGGGCGGCCTGGCCGCGGGCGTGGCGGCCGTGGTCGGCACATTCGGCTATTCGGCCCTGCACCAGGGCACGGTGCTGACGACGGCGAAAGGCGAATTCCGCCGCGTGCCGCTGCAGGATAAATCGATCGCCAGTATCAACAGCGGCAGCCAGATCGAAGTTTCCTTTACCCGACATCAGCGCAGGATCGACCTGCGCAAAGGCGAGGCGTGGTTCGAAGTGGCCAAGGATAAATCGAAGCCGTTCATCGTCGCCGCCGGCGACGCGCTGATCCGCGCCGTCGGCACGGCGTTTTCCGTCCGGCGGCTGGCGGCCGGGTCGGAGGTGCTGGTCACGGAAGGCACGGTCGAAGTCTGGAGCCGGGACGGCACGGCGGCGCGGCGCCTCGTGACGGCCGGGGAACACGCGTTCCTGGCCCCGGATGCCAAGGCGATTCCCGTGACGCGCCAGCCCGACGAGGTCAACCGGCGGCTCGCCTGGCGCGAAGGCAAGCTGGTCCTCACGCGCCAGACCCTGGGCGAAGCGGTGGCCGACTTCAACCGCTATAGCACCAGGACCATCGTCATCGTCGATCCCGCGCTGCGGGAACAACGCCTGGTGGGCCAGTATCAATTGGACGCCCCCGAATTGTTCGCCCGCGACGTCAGCCTGATACTCGACGTGCCGGTCGAAATCACCACCGAAAAGATTCTGATCGGCCGCACGCACGATGCCGATCGCCGCGCGATCTGACGCCGCGATTCACCCGCCATTCGCAAGACTTCCTCCACGGACCCGATTCGCCGCAAGGCGCGCCGGGTCCGCATCGTTTGCATCCACCGAAGCACCGCTCATCTTGTTGAGCGAATGTCGCCGTCGCCCTGGGCACCTGAGGAAACCGGCATGCCGTCCGTCTTTACTAGTAACGGGCAGCATAGATCCGAATCCAGGTCAGGAGAGAGTGAGACATGACCCCATTGCATGAATATATCGGGAAAGCAGGCATCGTCCTCGCCGTGAGCATGACGGCGCACGCAAGTGCCGCGCATGCCGAGGACGTCCCGCAGCCATTCAATATACCGGCGGGCGTGGCGACGCATTCGATTCCCGAATTCGCGCGTCAGGCCGGCATCAATATCCTGGCCGCGGCCGATATTCTGGATGGCGTGACGACCAATGCATTGGTGGGCACGTTTGGCATCTCCGAAGCGGTCGACCGGCTGCTCAAGGGCACCGGCCTGGTCGGCCGGATCGGCGCTAGCGGCACCGTCGTGATCTTGAAGCGCCCCGCGGACGCACGCGGCAACGCGTCGAGCGGTTCCAATATGACGGAGGAGACAATGACAAAATCGGGCATTCCCAGCCAACGAAAAGCGACCTGCTGCGCGGTATCGGCGGCGGTCATGATGATGGGCGCGCCGCTGGCGCATGCGCAGGCCCAGGGCGTGGACCAGCCGGCCCAGGCGGCGGGCGACGCCGGCGCGGTGAAGCAGGTGAAGGTGGTCGGCACCCGCGCCTCGCAGCAATCGAGCATCGAGCGGAAAAAGAACGCGGCCACTGCGATCGATTCGATCGTCGCCGAGGACGTCGGCGCCCTGCCCGACCGCAACGTCGGCGAAGCGATCTCGCGCATGGCCGGCATCGCGCTGGACCGCGGCGACTTCGGCGAGGGCGTCACGGTGGCCGTGCGCGGCAACGGCCCGGAGCTGACCCGCGTCGAGCTCGACGGCCAGGCCGTGCAGTCCGCCGGCGGCAGCGACATGAGCGGCGGCGGCGACGGCCGCGGCATGGAATTCCGCCAGCTGTCCGCCGACCTGATCAAGAGCGTGGACGTGGTCAAGGGCTCCACCGCCGACATGACGGAAGGCGCCCTCGGCGGCGGCATCCAGATCAAGACCCGCACCGGCCTCGACTTCAAGAAGCCGTTCGCCTCGCTGCGCCTGGCCGGCAGCCAGAGCAACCTGAACAAGAAGTGGGAGCCGGACGCCAACCTGATCCTGGCGGACAAGTTCATGCACGGGCGCCTGGGCATCGTGCTCAATGCGTCGACCACCACGCTGAACAACGAAGGACACCAAGCCCAGGTCTCGGGCACCAGCCAGGGCTATTACCGCCTGTACGACTTCGACAACTCGCCGCAGAAGACCTTCACCTTCCAGCCGGGCACCGTCAACACGGCGGACGCGTCGACCGCGAGCCCGATCCTGTCGTCGCCGCTGATCGGCGGCGGCAGCTTCAATTCGGCCACGCCGCTCGATTTGATTACCCGTTCGGCCGCCGCGCAGAGCAAGGCCGACTGCCAGGGCGCCTTCCCGGCCCTGAGCGCGGCCCAGCTGAACACGATCGTGTCGGCCAACCGCACCGCCGCCCAGACCCAGCGCACGAATGAGCTGAACACCTGCCTGAACCAGTGGAACGACTACACCCCGTCGGGCCCGCGCTACGTCGTCAAGCGCGAGATCGACCGCCGCCAGAACCTCGACCTGCGCGCCGACTTCAAGGTCAGCGACGAGCTGACGGTGTACGCCAAGGGCAGCTACAACAAGCGCCACGACGACATCAATTCCCTGTCTTTCTCGATGGGTAACTTCAGCGTGCAGAACGGCTCGACCAACGTCGAACCGGGTTCCGCGGTGGTCGACGCCAACCACCACCTGCTGAAATACACGTTCGACAACACGAACAGCAACGGCGTGGCCAAGACCGGCCAGAGCCACGGCATCGGCGTCACCACCGCGCGCTACCTGCAATTGGGCGGCGCCTTCAAGCGCGGCGGGCTGACGTCGGAATTCTTCGTCGGCGACGCCCGCTCCGATTTCAAGAAGGGCGTCAAGGACCTGACGCTGAACGACTACTACGGCTCGGGCACGCTGCAAGTGCTGCCGAACGGCCTGTGGGGCTACACCTTCCCCGGCTTCAACCCGACCGACAACTCGGACCTGTCGCGCTTCGCCAAGCTGTATCCGCGCGGCGCCAGCGGGGCCGTCCCGCTGAGCACCTACATCACCACGGCCACGCCCGCGTACACCGCGGCCCAGCAGAACGCGGTCACGTCGTCGCCGAACCTGACCTGGGTCCCGACGATGTACTTCAGCGAGGAGCGCACCGCGAAGCTCGACGTCACCTGGGCGACGCCGGAGGCGATCCCCTTCTTCAAGCGCTTCAAGACCGGCTACAACCTGCGCGACACGCGCAACGACAACTGGAACATCAACAACGGCGGCTACATCCTGCGCAACGCGGTCGGAAGCTACGGGCAGCCGGGCTACGTCGCACCGCTCGTCATGCCCTCGCCCACGCTGCGCAGCACCATGTACGGCTGCGCGGACACGCCCGGCTCGCTGGCCCCCGACGGCAACAAGTGCGCGTACGGCTGGATCCCGAAAGGCGACATCCGCCAGATTCTCGACGGCGCCTCGGTCATGACCACCGACCAGTTCATGGACATGCTGAAGCAGGTCATGACCCTGAAGGCCACGCCGACGCAGTTCTTCAGCGGCGCCAGCGGCCGTCCGGCGGGCCTGATCGACAACTGGACCCAGATCGACGTCGAGAAGCTGTTCGGCATCCTGAACATCCCCAACACGAACTTCGACTGCGTCAAGCAGTGCACCGCCAACGACGGCCAGCTCCACGACCAGCCGGCCCAGCACCTGAAGGAGCGCACCGACGCGTTCTACCTGATGGGCGACTTCGGCCTGGACCACATCCCGTTCACCGACCGCCCGCTGCCGTTCGGCTGGGAACTGGACGGCAACGTGGGCGTACGCTATGTGCGGACCAAGGTCCACGGCACCGGCATGATGAGCTTCACGTCGATCACCAAGACGGCCAGCTTCGACCCGAACGTCCCGGACGCGGTGGGCGGCACGGTAACCAACACGGTACAGCAAAGCACCGTCACCGACGCCAAGACCACCGACGTGCTCCCGAGCCTGAACCTCGCCACGTGGCTGATGCCGGACAAGCTGGTGCTGCGCTACAGCGCGGCCAAGACCGTCGCGCGGCCGCCGGTGTCGCGCCTGCTGGCCTCCGGTTCGTGCACGTACAACGAGGTGCTGGCCGGCCAGGGCGAAGACGCGCAGACCTGCTCCGGCACCGTCGGCAACCCGGCGCTGCAAGCACAGAAGAACGTGAACCAGAACCTGTCGCTCGAATACTATCCGAACAAGGACACGATGTTCTCGATCGCCGGGTTCAGGCAGCAGGGCAAGGTCGGTCCCGCGATCGCGCAGGGCGTGTCGAAGTCGCCGCTGTTCGCCAACACGAACATGATCGACCCGGTCTCCGGCGCGTCGCTGGGCGACCTCCTGTTCAACTACTCGACCTGGATCAACGGCTCCACGACGGGGCGCAAGGGCCTGGAATTCAGCACCAAGACCGCGTTCACGTTCCTGCCCTGGTTCTTCCGCTACACCGGCTTCGACGGCAACTACACCAAGATGCATTCGGCGACGACGACGGCCAACATCGTCGACCTGCTGACCGGCGTCCCGCTGCCGCCGCAGAACGAGTCGAAGTACACCTACAACGCGGCGCTGTGGTACGACGACGGCCGGCTGTCGGCGCGGATCGCGGTGCAGGCCGTCGGTTCCTACTTCAACTGCATCGCGGCCTGCGGCAAGTCGACCAGCATGCTGAACTACCCGAACGTCGGCGGCGGCCGCACCGGCATGCCGTACAACCCCGGTTCGCCGAACTTCACGGACGCCACCCGCTTCATCGACGGCAAGATCTCGTACAAGATCACGCCGGCGGTCGAGGTCTTCGTCGAAGGCCGCAACCTCGGCAACGCGACCACCTCGCACAGCCAGGGCCAGTTCACGCCGTTCGCCGACGGCACCGCGAACCTGCTCGATTACGCCTACTCCGGCCGCCGCATCATGGTCGGCGTGAACTTCCGCACCCTTTGACAAGAAAGGCTTCGACATGCGATTCAAGAATCCAACGCGGTTGGCCGTCGCCTGCGCCCTGGCCCTCGCCGCCCTTCCCGGCTTCGGCCAGGTGCCCGCCTTCCCGGGCGCCGTCGGCTTCGGCGCCAATGCCACCGGCGGCCGCGGCGGCGCCATCGTGCACGTGACGAACCTGAACGACGCCGGCGCCGGCTCGTTCCGCGACGCCGTGAACGTCCCGAACCGGATCGTCGTGTTCGACGTGGGCGGCTACATCGTGATCAAGTCGCCCGTGTCCGTCCAGGGCAACATCACGATCGCGGGCCAGACCGCGCCCGGCGACGGCGTCGGCATCATGGGCGGCGAGGTCTCGCTCAGCAACAAGTCCAACATCATCGTGCGCGGCCTGCGCGTCCGCCAGGGCAACCTCGATCCGCTGACCGGCAAGAGCGCCGTCGGCGCCGCGAACACCACCAACTTCATCCTCGACCACTGTTCGATCGAGTACGGCCAATGGGACTCGTTCGACGCCGTCAAGGCCGTGAACTTCACGGTGCAGAACACGATCATCGCGAATCCGATCGGGCAGCAGTTCGGCGCCCACGTCGAGGGCGGGCCGTCCACGTTCTACCGCAACCTGTGGGTCAACGGGCATAACCGCCAACCGCTCGCCAAGGACAACACGCAGTTCATCAACAACGTCGTCTACGACTACCAGGCCGGCTACACGGTCGGGAATACCGGCGGCTACTTCTCGCACGATCTCGTCAACAATTATTTCGTCGCGGGTCCGGGCACGTCGACGACCAGCAATTACTACTACCAGGTGAACAACAAGCAGACCATCTACGCGGTCGGCAACGTCGCCGACACCAATCGCGACGGCACCTTGAACGGCAGCGCGCAGAACAAGGTGGGCAGTTCCATCCCGTCGGCCACGCCGTGGGCGCCCACGACCACGGCGATTCCCGCGCTGACGGCGGCCGACGCCTACTTCAACGTGACCGCGTCGGCCGGCGTGTGGCCGCGCGACGCGGTCGACCAGTTCGCGGCGAGCGACACCCTGTCGGTGGGCACCCGGGGCAGCCTGTACAAGAACCAGGCCAATACCGGCCTGCCCAACCTGGGCTACGGCATCCTGAACGGCGGCGTCCCGCTGCCCGACCTGAACGGCGACGGCATCCCCGATTACTGGGCGCTGGCGAACGGCATCGCGACGACCGACCCGGCGGCGGCCGGCGCCCCGTTCGGCACGTCCGGGTACACGACCATCGAGGCCTACGCGAACAGCCTGATCCTGCCCGACCTGTGGACGACGCAGGACGTCGCCGGCGCCGCACTGGCCGGCGCCGGCACCTACAATCCGCTCACGCAGCAATGGGTGTTGACCGGCGCCGGCAGCATCGACCAGGGGCAGTTCGCGTCGCGGCCGTGGACACCGGACGGCATGGTGACCACGCGGATCGACGACCTCGCGTCGGGCCAGGCCAGCGTGATGGTGCGGAACGCGGGCGGCGCCCAGGCCGCGTTCGTGGCGCTCGTCCTCGACGCGTCCGGCACGCTTAAACTGCTCGCGCGCCCCAACGACGGCGCCGCGACGGCCAGCGTGCAAGGCACCGGCTTCGCCGCTGGCACCTGGCTGCGCCTGCAGCAACATGGCGACACCTTCACCGCCTCCACGAGCGCGGACGGCGTCGCCTGGACGCCGTTCGATACCGTCCACGCGACCGTCGCCGCGGGCGCGCGCGCGGGCGTCGGCGTCGCGTCCGGCGACCCGGGCCTGCGGTCCAGCGCCACGCTGTCGCACGTGGCGGCGGGCGCGGGCTTCTACCAGGACGTGACGGCCAGCGTCAAGGTCACCCGGTCGGGCTTCACGCTGAACCGCACGAACGGCATGTGGAACGGCACCGTGACCTTCACCAACGCCTCGGCCACGCCGCTGTCCGGCACGCTGCTGTTCCGCCTCGATGCGCTGACCGGCGGCGTCACGCTCGCCAACCAGGCCGGCAGCGACGGCGCCGCGCCGTTCCTCGTGCTGCCCGTGTCCGCGCTGGCGCCGGGTGCATCGGCAACGGTCGCCACCACCTTCCTGAATCCGGGCCGCGTAGCCATCGGCTACGTCCCCAGACTCTACACCGGCACGCTCTGAGGAGGCCGTCATGCACATCCTGAAACCGCTGCTGCTGCGCGCCCTTTTCGCCGCCGCCGTGTTCACCGCTGCCGGCTGCGCCTGCGCCGGTCCGCTGTACCACGTGACCATCGATACCCGCACGCTGCCGGGCACCGGCGGCTACGTCGACTTCCTGTTCGCGGGGCCCGCCACGCCGGCCGCGCCCACCGCCGCCATCGCGCACGCGACCGGGGCGTTCGACGACGCCGACACGTTCGCGTGGGGCAGCCCGCGCGGCTCGCTGGAATCAGGCCTCGTGCTGGGCAACGGCGACGAGTTCGGCGAATGGCTGCGCTTCGGCGGCATCCTCGCGTTCGACCTCGCGTTCGACGGCGTGGACGATGCTGATGCCGCCGGCATGGACCTGTCGGTCGCGCTGCTCGACACCGACCAGTTCAGCTATGCGCCCGGCACGAGCGGCAACGTTGCCACGTTCGACCTGCAGCCCGGACTGGCGGCCAGCGTGACCGTCGACGCCGGCCTGGCCAGCGTGATACCGGTGCCCGAACCGGCCGGCCTGGCGCAAATGGCGACGGGCTTCGTCCTGCTCGCGGGTGCGCTGCGGCGCCGGCGCGGCTGATTCCGTTTTGTCTCCTTTTGGCTGTGCTCGCGATGGGTGCGTGGGCACAGCCTTTTTTGTTGAACGCCGCATGAAAAAATCCATCTTTCTCCTCTCCGTCATCGTCTGCCTGGGCGCGGCCCTGTCCTCCGTTCACGCCGACGAATCGCCCGAGACCCGCAACGCGGCGCTCCATCCGAACCTGCGCGGCCAGGTGGCGCGGTCCGTGCGCTATCACCCGGAAGGCGCGGACTTCGTCATCCGCAACGGCACCGAATTCTTCAACCGCTCGCTATACGGCGGCAACGATGCGTTCCGCGTCGACGGCGGCGACCGCCCCGAATTCTCGCTGTACCTGCCGGGCCGCGGCGGCAATCTGCGGCTCGGCGTGCGCACGGCGGCCGGCACGCTCTGGCTGCACGCGGCGGCGGACGTCGCCATGCGCTACCGCCCCGGCGAACTGCTGTACGAGATCGCCGACCCGCTGCTCGGGCCGCGGGGCCGCCTCCACATCGCCGCCGTCGCGTATGCCGACAGCCAGGGCCTCGGCGTCGAAATCGACGGCGAACAGCTGCCCGCCGGCGCCGAACTGGTGTTCGCCTTCGGTCCCGGCAATGGCCAGAAGGGACAGCGCGGCGGCGACATCGGCAGCGAGCGCGTACCGATCAGCGAATTCTTCCAGTTCTCGCCCGACTTCGCGCGCGACACGCACTACGACGTGGACGAGCGCGGCTTCGTGGCGGCGGGCCGGCGCGCGACGATCAGCGCGACCACGGGCAGCCCCGCGCACGTCCATCTGGCCGATGCCGGCCTGTGGAACGATCCCACGGCGCTGCTGGCCGCGACCCCGGGCGCCGGGCCGGCCGTGGCGGTCGGCACGCTGCCGCTCGGCGCCGGCACCATCGACCTCGCGCTGCAGGTCACGGGCGCGTCGACGCCGCCGCGCTTCGCCCCCGCCGACCTGGCCCGCCGCTTCACCGCGGCCCGCGCGCACTTCACCGCACTGCGCGACCGCGTGCGCATCGACACCCCGGACCCGTGGCTGAACGCCGCGATGGGCGCGCTGAACGTGGCGGCCGATGCCGTCTGGGACGGCGAGCAGCACGCCATCATGCACGGCGCCATCGCGTGGCGCACCAAGCTGCTCGGCTGGCGCGGCCCGTACGCGCTGGACGCGCTGGGCTGGCACGAGCGCGCGCGCGAAAACTTCGGCGTGTGGACGCAGCGCCAGGACGTTTCGCCGATCCCGCCCGCGCCGCCGCCGGCCGATCCAACCGCGAACCTCGCGCGCAACGAACCGGGCCTGCATTCGAACGGCGCCATGAGCAGTTCGCACTACGACATGAACCTCGTGTTTGTCGACGCCCTGCTGCGCCACCTGCTGTGGACCGGCGACGTCGACTACGCGCGCGCCGTGTGGCCCGTGCTGGAACGCCACCTGGCGTGGGAGCGCCGGCTGTTCCGGCGCGAGTTCGGGCCGGAATCGCTGCCGCTGTACGACGCCTACGCCGCCATCTGGGCCAGCGACGACCTGTATTACGACGGCGGCGGCGTGACCCACGCATCGGCCTACAACGCGTGGCACAACGACATGGCGGCCCGCATCGCCGCCCTGATCGGCAAGGACCCGGCGCCTTACCGGCGCGAAGCCGACGCCATCCGGCGCGCCATGCGCGAGCAGTTGTGGATGCCCGACCGCGGCGCCTTCGCCGAATACCGCGACGTGCTGGGACGCCGGCTGCTGCATCCAAGCTACGGCCTGTGGACCTTCTATCACACCATCGATTCGCAAGTGCCGACCGCGTTCGAGGCGGCGCGCATGGCGGCGGATCTCGACGGGCATTTGCGCGCGATCCCCGTGACGGGACCGGGCGTCCCGGCCGACCGGCCCTACCGCGTGCTGTCCGAAACGGATTGGATGCCGTATTCCTGGTCGATCAACAACGTCGTGTTCGACGAGAACCTGCACACGGCGCTGGCCTACTGGCAGGCAGGCCGCCCGGAGACCGCCTACGACATCGCCAAGGGCGCCGTGCTGGCCAGCCTGTACATGGGCATCAGCCCCGGCAACATCGGCACCTTGAACTA
>Ga0209148_1001045_pt1 | contig 17156 bp, 14 predicted proteins | sample AraplaCol_mMF_r2_2_FD_184288 | JGI IMG/M metagenome (GOLD analysis project Ga0209148, IMG submission 184288) | Arabidopsis root microbial communities from North Carolina, USA - plate scrape CL_Col_mMF_r2 (SPAdes) (version 2) | ecosystem: Host-associated > Plants > Roots > Endosphere | place...
GCGGGTTGCCGTGAGGCCCAAGCCGCCATCGGCTAAGCTGGTGCGTCGCCCGGCAAGCGCACGGGGCAAGGGGAATGTCGATTGGCCAACGAAACCGTTGCGCGCGTGCCGCGCGGCCCAGCTTTCTTCCTCGCGGCGATCGTCATTGCCGCATTCATGCTTCGATACGCCTATGTGCGTACGGCAGTGGTCGACGACCCGCTCCGGGGCGACGCATGGCAATACTTCTGCTATGCCTGGAATCTGCTGAACCACGGCACGTTCTCGCTTGCTCGCCCGTTGTCACCCGTGGTGACTCCGGACAGCTTCCGCGATCCCGGTTATCCAGCGTTCCTGGCTGGGTTGATGGCGCTTCGGGGTACCGGTCCCGCGGTCTACGACGCCATTCTGTTTACGCAATGCGTGCTCGGCACGGCCACCGTGGGCTTGTGCATGTCGCTCGCCCGCCGCTATCGGGGCATGGCGGCAGCCGTCGCGACCGGTGTCCTCCTTGCCTTCTGGCCGCACTTGGTCGGCTTCGCAGGCTACGTCCTCAGTGAAACCCTGCTTGGCTTTTTGATTGCGTTGGCCCTTTGGCTGCTCGACACGTCATTGCGTCGGCGTTCGATCCCGCTGGCTGCCATGGCCGGTCTCGCCTTCTCGGCCGCCGCACTAACGAACGCTGTCGTGCTGCCCATGGCTCCGCTGCTGTGTGCGCTGATGCTTTGGAAGGACGTGCCGCGCCGCCGTCTCTGGCTTGCTCTGCTGCTTGCTTGCGCGCTACCCCCCGCCGCATGGACCGTTCGCAACGCCATGCTGCCTCCAACGACGGGCGCCAGCGCCAGGGCTTCCATCAATCTGGTGCAAGGAGCGTGGCCGGAATACCACCAGGCTGCATTCGACGCGATCCAGCGAGGCGATCCCCAGGCACAAGCCACCATGGCGGCGATCGACCAGGAATCCCGGGCCATGCAGGCAGGGTGGACCGAAGGGCTCCCCCTGCTGTGGCGCCGCCTCTCCGCAGATCCGTGGCGATATGCAGGTTGGTACGCAAGCAAACCCGCCCTGCTGTGGGGCTGGAACGTCGCCGTGGGTCAAGGCGACATCTACGTCTTCCCCACGGCACACTCCCTGTTCGAGGACAGCCCCGTGCTGCATGCGTGGGAAGGCATCTGCTATGTGCTCAATCCGTGGATCGCCCTCCTGGCCCTCATCGGCACCCTTGATGCATTGCTTTCGAGAAACCGCCCCCTGGCGCTTCGCTGGATGGCAGCCGTAGGCATCCTCGCAACGCTGACCTTCACCCTGCTGCAGGCCGAACCGCGCTACGCCGTACCGTATCGAGGCATTGAAATACTCTTGGCGGTAAGCGGCGCACGGATGCTCTGGCAAGTGTGGAAGCACCGATCGATGCGCGCATCCGCTTGAATCGACAAAAGAAGAGTGCCCAGGCGCGTCACATAGTGACGCGGTTTGTCACTATCGGCGCAGCGTCCGTGACGCGCTCGGCATTCCTGCAACGACATCTATTGTGTAACCGCTACGGGTGTGGAAAATCTGCCCCGCCTGCTGTTCAGGGCAAGCCGCCCGAAACGTGGCACATAACGTGCTTGTTTTCGCGGCGAGCTTCCTGGTCGTTTTTTCCTCAGTGTGTGACGAGGGGGGAACCGGGCCAGCCTAGGAGGTCCGGTGCTAGGGCTCAGGGGGCGTCAAAACACCACGGTTAGCTAACCATTCGAGGAACATCCATGAAGACCATGCAGAAGGGCTTTACGCTCATCGAACTGATGATCGTCGTCGCGATCATCGCGATCCTGGCCGCCATCGCCATCCCGCAGTACCAGGACTACACCAAGCGCGCCAAGGTGTCGGAAGGCCTCGTGCTGGCTGACGCCGCCAAGCTGGCTGTTTCGGAGACGTATCAGGCTAAGGGTGCCTGGCCGTCGACCGAAGCCGCTGCTGGTTATCAGACCGCGAAGAGCACCTACGTTGCCAGCGTCGGTATCTCGGGTAATGGCGTGATTACCGTGACCTACAAGAATGTCAAGGACACCAACATTGACAACAAGACGGTCATTCTGACCCCGACCGCCACCCAGGGCTCGATCCAGTGGGACTGCAACGGCGCGGCCGGTCTCGGCGGCACCACCGGCTCGATCGGCTCGAAGTTCGTCCCGGCCAACTGCCGCAAGTAATAATGCTTACGCAAGGCATCGCTCGCTAACCGCCAGGTTGGAGCGTCGCGAAGAAGGCTCCCTCGGGAGCCTTCTTTTTATCCCGGACCATGCTTAAAGGGGGGCATATGGCCATGAAGGGGATCAAGGGTTTCACGCTCATCGAACTGATGATCGTGGTGGCGATCATTGCCATCCTGGCGGCCATCGCCATCCCGCAATACCAGGACTACACCCGGCGCGCCAAGGTATCGGAAGGGTTGGTTCTCGCTGACGCGGCGAAATACGCCGTCGCCGAAACGTATGGTTCGCGAGGCGCCTTCCCGGGCACCCCCGCAGAGGCGGGCTACCAGACTGGTGCCAGTACTTACGTGAGCCAGATCATCATCAAAAACAAAGGGGTGATCGAGGTCACCTTCCGGAACATCGACGCGAGCAAGGTCGATGGGAAAAACTTCACGCTGACGCCCACGGCTTCCGGTGGCATCATCACGTGGAGCTGCAACGGCGCGGCGGGCTTCGGCACACCTGGCAATCTTGCAGCTAAATTCCTTCCCGGCACCTGTCGCAGCTGATCGCTGACTCCGACGTGCCTTGCCACTCGGAGTCCACTTGTCCACTGAAATAGCATTCGGCGCCGCTTTTCGGCGCAGCTTCGCATGGCTGATCGTCCTCGCCATTCTGTGCCTGACAATTGCGATGTACGCGCCGGGGCTGCACGGCCCCTTCCTACTCGACGATATCGGCAATCTCGAACCGTTGAAGCGCTGGGTCGACGGTAACCTCACGTGGCAAGGTGTCGTGTTCGACAATCGGTCCGGTCCGGGCGGCCGGCCGTTGAGCATGGTCACGTTCCTCGCCAACGCGTCGTCGGACCCCGCCCTGGGGACGTTTGCCTTCAAGGCGACCAACCTCGCCGTCCATCTGGCATGTGGCGCGCTCGCCTTCGTGCTCGGCGTGCAGGTATTTCGACAAGCCGGCATCCAGCCGAAGCATGCCGGCTGGCTCGCCGCGTTCGTCGCTGTCGCCTGGCTATGGCTGCCCATGCAGGTAAGTACGGTGCTCTACGTCATACAACGTATGGCGCAGCTGGCCACCTTATTGACGTTCGCCACCCTGGTCGCATTCATGGCGGCACGGCGTGGCATACAGCAAGGGTCGCGCGCAGCCACTTTGGCTTTGTGGATAGGCGTTCCCGCGCTGACCTTGCTGGCGTTAGCGGCAAAAGAGACAGGCGCGCTTGCCCTGCCATTGACTGCGGTGCTTGAGTACACGCTTTTTCAAAAACGACAGCGCCCCCGTCAGATCAACATCTTCTTCGCCTTAACCGTGGGCATCCCCACGATCTGCGCGATTGCCTTCGCCCTGCTGCGCCCGGATTGGATTCTTGGAGGCTACGCGAACCGCGATTTCACCTTGCCGCAGCGGCTTCTAACCGAGCCACGCGTCCTGTGGAGCTACCTGCAAACCACCTTTTTCCCGGTAGGCCCCCGCATGGGCCTTTTTCACGACAACTACCCGGTCTCCACATCGCTTACCAGCCCAGGGACGACGCTCCTCAGCCTGGGAGCATGGATTCTCACCATTGGGGTCGCAGTCGTCTGGCGTCGTCGTGTCCCAATCCTTGCCTTAGGCGTAGCAGGTTATCTGGTTACGCATGCGCTGGAAGCGGGCCCGATTGGCCTCGAACTCTACTTCGACCATCGCAACTACGGGGCCGCCCTGTTTGCACTCATCGGTGTGATTGGCCTTCTCCACCACTTCCTGGCGTCGCATACGGAGAGGCCGCGCGTACGCCGTGCTTTGATCGCGTGTGCCATAGCGTGCCTAGCGATCTATGGCCTTGGAACCTGGAGCCAGGCCGAAGGATGGAAGGACGCACGGACCTTTTATGCCGTTCAGTACAGTTACAACGCGGACTCACCGCGATTGCTGTCGAATTTCACCGGAGAGGCCCTGGCTGCCGGAGACCTTGAGGGCGCACTCTCGTACATCAATCAGGGCGAAAAATCCGAACCTGCGTCCGAACACGTCACGTCGACCATATGGCGGTTCGTCGCCTATTGCGCCGTCGACACCCAGCCGGCACCCGAGGCGCTGTATGACGAATTCGAACAACGGGCCAAGGGACGCATCACGACATACGCCATGGTCGGTTGGGAGCTGCTGGCGCAAAAGGTGTCCGAGGGATGCAAGTCCGTCGATTCCGCGCGGCTGGCAATGGTCAGTCTGGCCTGGTTGAACGGAAACGGCCAAGCAACACGCGATCAACCCGTCTGGCGAACCCGCTACAACACCGGTCGTATGATGGCGGAAGCCGGCCGCATCGCCGAAGCTCGCGACGTCGTGAAGCAAGCGTGGTTGGATAGCGATCGCAACAACGGCATCGGCGTCCTGCTCTTTCAGCTTGACGCTTCGCTTGGTGACATCGCGGGATGCCGTGAAGTCCTGGCATCACTCTCGCGTGCCGAAGACGGGGCGGATCGTCGCCTTACACTCGCGATTCAGACTTTTCGTCAGGCGCTCGATAGCGGCCAGATCGACGGTAGCGGAAAATGATGGATGCCTTGGTTTCTAAGGCGAAGTGGCGACAACTCGCCATCATCGCGACGCTGATCGCCGTCACGGTAGCCGTTTATGCGCCCGGGCTCGGAGGCGGCTTCTTCTTCGACGACTACCCCAACATCGTCGACAACCCCCAGGTTCAGCCGCGCGAACTTTCCATCGGGTCGTTAGTTGCAGCAGCCCTTTCGTCACCATCGAGTGAGCTCAAGCGCCCATTGGCATCGCTAACATTCGCGCTCGATTACTTCATGAATGGCGGGCTGAATGCCGCCTCCATGAAGGCAACGAACATCGCCTTGCACGCGATCAACGGCTTGCTCGTCTATCTGCTGTTCGCCGCCCTGTTTCGCCTTGATCGAAACGAAACGTATACGGAAAAGAAAGGCACGTTCATCGCCGCCGCTGCGGCCCTTGCATGGCTGCTTCTTCCTATCAACCTCACCGCTGTGCTTTATGTCGTCCAGCGCATGGAATCGCTCGCCAACCTATTCGTGCTGATAGGGCTGCTGGGCTACGTCCGCACGCGGGAGCGCATGCAACGAGGTGAGTCCGGGCTTCTCAGGGCCATGGCTTGGATTGTCGTACCTGCACTGCTGGGCACCATGGCGAAGGAGACCTCGATCCTGCTGCCGCTCTACGGCCTTTGCGTCGAGGCCTTCGTGTTCCGCTTTCAGTGGCGACAAGACTTACCGGGAAAGGACCGACGCCTCGTATGGTTCTACGCATTGAGCCTTGGCCTGCCGTTCCTTTTGGGCATGGCATGGATCGGCCCCGGCCTTCTCGATGCACGAACCTGGGGAACGCGTGACTTCACACTACAGACCCGGCTCTTGAGTGAGGCTCGAGTGGTACTCGACTACATAGGCTGGATTCTCGTCCCCACATCCAGCCGCCTGAGTTTTTACCACGACGATTTCGCGCAAAGCACGGGATGGCTGTCGCCGCCCAGCACGCTTTTCTGCACCGTGGGACTCATCGTTATCGTAAGCATGCTGTGGTGGATAAGGAAAAAGGCCCCCCTAATCTGCCTCGGGGGCTTTTGGTTCTTTGCTTGTCACACCTTGACCGGCACGGTGCTTCCTCTGGAGCTCATCTACGAGCACCGGAACTACTTTGCGAGCATTGGCATCGTGCTCGCGGTGACGGAAGTCCTGCAAATCGCATCCGCCTGGCTATCCAGAAATGGGTATAGCGGCCTGAGAACCGTCCCTCTCGCTATCGGCGTTGCACTGACAGGATGGGCGGCAGCACTTTCGGCGCAGACCGCACAGGCATGGGGGACTCCGTTATCGCTTGCCGAGGAATTGGCCGCGCGAGGGCCGACGTCACCTCGCGCCCAATACGAGTTGGGCAGGGCATACATCATTGCTTCGCACTACAAGCCTGATTCGCCTTATGTGGCGAAAGCGGGCGAGGCCCTGGAACGCGCCGCCGCCCTTCCCAGATCCTCGATCCTTCCGGAGCAGGCGCTCGTTTTTCTCTACGGGCGAATGGACCTGCCCGTGCGGCAAAGCTGGTGGACGAGCATGCGAGACAAGCTATCTCGGCGACCTGTGACCGTCCAGGATGACAGCTCTCTCCTGGCTCTTGCTTCCTGCATCGAAGACGATCTTTGCCATTTCGACGCAAACGAACTGAACGATACCTTCCGGACCGCCCTCGGCAAGCCGGGCGCAAGCGCCCGCCTGAAGGCGGCGTATGGGACTTTCGCCGCTCAGATACTCCATGACGACCCGCTGGCACTCGAAATGGCCGACAACGCTGTTGCATCTGCACCGAATGAACCTGCCTACCGCATCCATTACGCCCGCTTGTTGATTGCGCGCGGCAATGTCGATGAGGCCAAGCGACAGCTCAACGCCCTCGACAAGATGAACATTGGCGGCCGCCTGGACAGGGACATCTCGTCCCTCAGAAGTCAGCTAGAGACAAGGGCACCTACAGCACAGCCGATGCGAGACGATTGAGCTGCCGTATTACACTTCCGCCTGATCCGGGCCTCGAAAGCCGGCAGACGAATCAAGCCTATCTGGAACATGTCGTGAAACGAGCACTTATTTCAGGAATTACAGGTCAGGACGGCGCTTACCTGGCGGAGTTCCTGCTCGAAAAAGGCTATGAGGTGCATGGCATCAAACGCCGTGCCTCTTCGTTCAACACGGAACGCGTGGACCACTTGTATCGCGACCCCCACGAAGGCGACCGCCGCTTCGTCTTGCACTATGGCGACCTTACCGACGCTACAAACCTCATACGCATCATCCAACAGGTTCAACCCACCGAGATCTACAATCTCGGCGCGCAAAGCCACGTGCAGGTGTCGTTCGAAACGCCCGAATACACGGCTGACGCGGATGCTCTGGGCACCTTGCGACTGCTGGAGGCCATTCGGATCCTGGGCATGGAAAAGACGACGCGCTTCTACCAGGCATCGACCTCCGAACTTTACGGCAAGGTCGTTCACACGCCACAGAATGAGCAAACGCCCTTCTATCCCCGGTCTCCCTATGGGGTCGCCAAGCTCTACGCCTACTGGATCGTGGTCAACTACCGCGAGTCTTACGGCATGTATGCCTGCAACGGCATTCTTTTCAACCATGAGTCGCCTCGCCGAGGCGAAACGTTCGTCACGCGCAAGATCACGCGAGGCCTGACCCGCATATTTACCGGCCTTCAGGATCGCCTCTATCTCGGCAACTTGGACGCACGCCGCGACTGGGGCCATGCGAGAGATTTTGTCGAAGCGCAGTGGTTGATGTTGCAGCAAGACGACCCGGACGACTTCGTCATCGCCACCGGTGAGCAGCATTCTGTCCGCGAATTCGTCACGCTTGCTGCCGCCGAACTTGGCTTAGAACTCGAATGGCAGGGAGCCGGGACACAAGAACGTGCGCTCGTGCTGAAGGCCCCGCACGACTCGGCCGTCAAATCAGGCCAGGTGATCGTCGAAGTCGATCCCCGCTATTTCCGCCCGGCCGAGGTCGAAACGCTACTCGGCGACGCAAGCAAGGCTCGAGACAAACTGCACTGGTCGCCCAGGACATCGTTCGCCGATCTCATCGCTGAAATGATGTCGAACGACCTGCAGGACGCCCGAAGGGACGCCTTGGTTAAACAGGCCGGCTTCGCCACCTCGGAACGCTACGAATGACGACCTTGGATCTCGAACTCCCCATCTATGTCGCTGGCCACCGTGGACTCGCCGGCTCGGCCATTGTCAGGCGGCTGCAACGTGCCGGCGCAGCAGACATCGTCACGCGGGACAGCGCGGAACTGGATCTGCGCGACCAGGATGCTACCGATGCGTTTTTTAAGACCGTGAAACCGGCGTATGTATTTCTCGCTGCGGCGAAGGTCGGCGGCATCCTTGCAAACGCGACCTATCCGGCCGATTTCATTCGCGACAATCTCGCCATCCAGACGAATGTGATTCATTCGGCATGGAGACATGGGGTTCGTAAACTCCTGTTTCTGGGCTCGTCGTGCATCTACCCACGAGACTGCCCTCAGCCGATCAAGGAAAACTACCTGCTCACCGGTCCACTTGAGCCAACGAACGAGGCTTATGCCATCGCCAAGATTGCGGGCTTGGCGATGTGTCAGGCGTATCGACGGCAGCATGGATTCGACGCGATCAGTGCCATGCCGACGAACCTTTACGGTCCGAACGACAATTTTCATCCCGAGCATTCGCACGTCCTGCCAGCACTGATCCGTCGATTCGTTGAAGCGGCGGATAGCCAAGCTGACGAAGTGGCTGTTTGGGGAAGCGGCAAGCCGCTACGGGAGTTCATGCATGCAGATGACATGGCTGACGCCGCGTACTTTCTGATGAATCATTATTCCGACGTCGCGCCCATCAACATTGGCAGTAACGACGAGGTAAGCATCGCCGATCTGGCGCGAACAGTGGCTACCGCCGCAGGTTTCAAAGGCAACCTCGCCTGGGACACGACCAAGCCAGACGGAACGCCGCGCAAACGCCTCGATTCATCGCGACTCCTGAATCTGGGGTGGGCGCCAACGGTCCCGCTACGTGAAGGTATCGACGCTGCGGTCGCCTGGTTTCGCCAGCACGCTGCATGATGATGCATCTCAGGCGATGGCACTGGTCCCGATGGATTGGTCCGCGCGGCCAGTCCGTATTGCGGACCGGGAGCTGGTCGCTCATTGCGAAGTGCGTGGCCGCCATCAATCTCTTCGTTGCCCTGCCCTTCGTCATGCGATCGCTCGGGCCCGCTGAGTTCGGTGTCTGGGCGACACTCGTATCTGTCATGACATTTGCCGGCTTTCTGGATTTTGGCATCGGCAACGGCGCGATGAACATGATCGCCGACGCACGGGGGCGGGGGCAGTCGGACGAAGTCAGAGTTGTGCTCCGCGAGGCATCCTCTGTGCTCGTTCGGATAGCGCTCGTCATGCTCATTGCCGTTGTCACCATGGCATGGCTGCCCTGGTGGCACATCCTCGGACTTTCGCCAGCAGCCAGCACGCAAGCCAGGTTAGCGGCGCTCGTTGCCCTCACGATCGTTGCCTGCGGCGTCCCCTTGAGTCTTGCCACGCGTGCTCAGTTAGGCCTCGGCCTCGGCCATGTTGCGTTTCGGTGGCAGACGTTCGGACAGGTCTTCTCGCTCATTGCCACTGTCACAGCCGCACTACTTCATGCAGGACTGGCGTGGATGGTGGCAGCAGCACTCTCCTCTACGGCACTCCCCGCCGTGTTGAATGCGGTTTCGTTATGGCGCCACCCAGTACACGGCATGGTGCGACATCGGGACGAACCTCGGCGTCCGGACGTTCGCGCGAGGATACGCCGCGACGGTTTCCTATTCTTCGTACTGCAACTGGGTGGCGCCGTCGCATTCACGATCGACCTGCCCCTGATTACAGCCATCCGCGGCCCGGTGGAGGCAGGCGAGTACGCTGTCGTGCAGCGATTGTTTTCGCTGATCCCCCTTTCTCTGTCGCTGCTATGGGTGCCGCTGTGGCCGATCTATCGGCAAGCCCTGGCGGCTTCCGATTTTGCCTGGGTCCGAAGGACACTGGGCCGCGCCGTTGTTGGCGCTGGCGGTTTTGCCTTGTTGGCTGCCCTGTTCTTTTCGCTGGCGTTCACGGCAATAGCCGAGATCTGGTTGCACAAGACACTGCCCGTGTCTTGGGTGCTGCTCGGCGGCTTTGTCGCGTGGACCAGCATCGATGCCATAGGCCAGGCATTCGCCACCTTTCTCAACGCAGCCGGCATCCTGGCGTTTCAAGTGCGCGTAGCAGTCGTACTCGCCGTCGTGTCCATTGGGCTGAAACTGGCCGCACTTACCGTGTGGGACGCGTCGCTTGTGCCTTGGTGCACATTTATCGCTTACGCCCTGGCTAGTCTCGTTCCGACCGTTATTAGGCTTCCGACGTTTCTGCACCAGGCCAACGCTTCGCCCGCAGACGAGCGATGAGCCCGGAAAGCTTTTCCTCCGAAGGAGCCACTAGCAGGTCGTGGTAGTGCACGAGGCCATCCGCGGACTGGCTACCCAACAGCGCACGCCAAGCGGCAGGATCGTCCAACCGCAATCTCGCGGCGACGCTACCAAGATTCGTGAATGCCAGTGCGCTGATGTAGCCAGCCTCGGCAAGTTGCTTTATGCCTTCCAGATGCCTGCTGACACCGCCGCGCGTCAGGCGAGAATCGGCTTCGTAGAGCAGCCACGGCCGCGCATCACGCCAAAGGTGACGCCCTCCCTCGATTACGTCGATATCGAAACCATCGGTATCGATCTTGACGAAGTTTGGGGTATGGGAGCTCCATATAACGGGAAGCGCATTGTCCAAGGATGTCAACGCCACCTGAGTTCCGCCATCGGCAGTCGTGGCACCGGCCGTTCCGTGCGATGCATTGCCCATGGCTACGGATCCGTCGCTCGAACCGCATGCCGCATGGGAAACGGTAACTTGCCGGACATCCGCTAGGTTTTCCCGCAGATACGCGATGAAAGCCGGATGCGGCTCGAAAGCAAGGAAGGCATCATGCTCGGTCGGTCCGGAAGCGAGGATCGAATCGCCAACATTGGCGCCGACATCGACCATTCGCAGCGTCTGGTCCTTCCGAACGACATCGGCGATCTCTTCAATGAGCCGATCGTAATACGGGTGTCTGTTTCGATAGGCGGGCATCTGGTGCGATAGCGGCAACATAATTGAGCCCGCAAGGCCTGCCACACGCACTCTGCAAGGGGCATCCCAACCGGCGGCCAATGCCATGTGTCGGAGTACCGAAGACACTCGCCGCACGAGTTCTTGCCCAGAGGAAGCCCCAGAAGGATTTGAGGCGGACTGCTCAAGAATACGGGACGCCAACCATGATGCCTTCATGACTGGACTTCCATGTAGGCACGAACCGTGAGAGCTGCCGTTCGATCCCAGGAGAAGGAGTGACTCCGCGCAAGTCCGCGCTCGCTGAGATCCATCAAGGCCGATTCGTCATAAAGAAGTGTCTCAAGTGTGCGCGCGAGCTCGGCGGAATCGACGCCCTCGACGTAGTGAGCAGCCGTCCCACCGACTTCCGGCGTCGAACCGCTACGCACCGCGACGACTGGACAGCCTGCCGACATCGCTTCCAGCAAAGGCAAACCGAAGCCCTCATAGCGGGACGTACAGACCAGCACGCTGGCGCGCGCGTAGAGATCCGCTAGCACGGCATCGCTCCCGGCAACATGATGAACATCTCCCGCCTGCAAGGCTGCTTGCTTTTCTGTGTCGCCGAAGCGCGGCCCGCCGAAACAGATCAATGCGAAATCCGAGCGGAGGCGCGCGCTGCTTTGATATGCCTGCAGCAACAGCGCGAAGTTCTTGTACCCCGCCCGGTGGCCGACATACAGGATAAAGGGCTTGGATGGCCTCGATCGGGGATATATCGGGAGTGAGGACGCCAAAGGGGTCACGACCATGCGATCAGACGAGATACCCCAAATATCAACTGCGTCGGCGCGTGTCGTTTCAGAAACACAGAAAATCAGATCGGCGTGCTCTACAGCCTGGCGCTTGCGGCGCGCCTGGGCGTTCGCGCCCTGAACTTCGCCGGGAAACCGCTCGCAAATCATGTCGTGCACGGTAACAGCACGACGAATAGTCGACGGCCAGCGACGGCGCTGCTCCAAATACCAAGTCTCATGGACGATGGCATCCTTGCCACGGGCGGACGACAGCTTCGCCATGCCATGTCCGAGCCACGTGACACCGGGAAACACGGGAACGTGAGTGCCCTTCACCGCGACGCCATCTCGCTCAAGATCTTGGACCGCGTCTGTGACATAGATCGGACTATCGATCTCTACCCTCATGCCCGTACGTGCCACACCTCGCGCAAGTTCCGCGAAATAACGCGACACGCCTCCGAAACGCTGGGTCACAAAAATCCCATGATCGAAAATAACCCGTGGTATCAATGGACTACCCTTCGAGGGACGCACCCCCTAAATGCTTCGGGAACATAGGGCCCTGACTCCCCGCCTTCCTCGGCCAGCAGGACGCGGCCATAATGCCGCCATGTCCGATCAATCGCCAGCGTCGCGCCCGACCCTAAGCATCATCGTAGCCACGTATAACGCGGCACGCACGATCGAGCGCTGCCTTGCCTCGATCGTGCGCCAGTCGTCCAGCGACTGGGAGCTGATCGTCGTCGATGGAATGTCTTCCGACGACACCATGGCTGTCGTCGAGCGTTTTGCAGATTACATCGCCTATGGGATATCGGAGCCAGACAGTGGCATCTACGATGCGTGGAACAAGGCCCTTGCCCAAGCGAAGGGAAAGTACGTCTGTTTTCTCGGTGCCGACGACGCATTCTCTGACGACGATGCGGTCTCTGCATTAATGGAGGCAACGGCAGGCCGTTCTTTTGATCTCGTGTCGTCGCGATGTCGCTGGGTGGACGCTGAGGGCGCCGTCATTGGCGAAGGCGGCGGTGCCTGGGACTTCGCCAAGATCGGCAGACGCATGCCGATGTGTCATCCCGGGCTTTGGCACGCCCGGGACTTGTTCGATCATTACGGCCATTTCGAGGCGAGCTACCGGATTACGGGAGACCTCGACTTTCTGCTGCGCCTCCCTTCATCCACGCGCGCCCTGCATGTGGAACGCATCACAGTGAATGTCGAGAACGCAGGCATTAGCCGCGCCCAGGTGTTACGTCGGCTGCGAGAGCAACGACGCGCGCTGGCCGCATGCCCGCGCTTCGGGACCGTTCGCGCATGGGCTGTCTGGGCTGACAAGATGTGGCGCTATCCGATCGCCCGAGCACTGGATATTCCTTTCTGAGCATGGCCTCCCAACACGTCGCCGTTATTGTCCCGGTGTTTCGTGACGCGCACCGGGCCAGTCGGACCGTAGAGGCGGTCCTGCGGTGTGTTGTGCCATCGTCGTTTTCGATCCGCGTGCGTGTCGTGGACGACGGATCGGACGATGGCACGGCCGAGCGCCTCTCGGAACAGTTCGGTGACCGGATCGATCTGATCAGATTACCCGTTAATGTCGGACGATCGGCGGCGCGCAACGCCGGCGCAATGGACGCTAATGCCGACCTACTGCTTTTCATCGACGCCGACTGCGAACCGAACGACAATCAATTTCTCGCCGCTCATCTCGGAGCCATCCAGACCGCCGACATCTCCATGGGCGTCGTCGAAGGCCAGGATGACGGGTTCTGGCACGCGTATCAGCAAGCCGCACAAACTCGCCGAGATCGACTGGCGCACCGCACCTTCGTCGCGCATTTCACTACACAGAACGTCATGATCGACGCTCGGCTATTTACCTCGGTCGGTGGATTCGACGAAGCATTCAGGGGCTATGGTTTCGAGGACAGGGATCTCGCCATACGCCTGGCAGGATCCCATGCGCGGTTCACCACGGCAGCCGGGGCCTGCGTCATCCATCGCGATGCACTGGACCTCGCACAGGTTTGCCGAAAAATGGAGGAGGCGGGCGCAACGACATCGCAGGTCTTTGCCGCGCGTCATCCGTTTGAGTATCGGGCGCTTGGTTATGAGGCAATAGACGGGGAGCAACATCCGTTGCGCGGCGTCATGGCGAAAGCCTTGTGGCCGGTCCTACGACCATGGACGCAGCACGATGCTTGGCTTCAATGGCGGCTCATCCCGTTCACGCTAAGGACGAGCATCGTGCGAGTCATGGTGGCGGCGAGTTACCTTTGCGGGACACTCCGGCGACATCGCTAACGCGAGCCATCGGCTGTATTGCGTCGTACGCTACTCAGGATATCGGCATAACGGTTGGCAACCGCGTCCCAGTCGAAGCGCGCCACAAGACGTTCCCGACCCTGCCCGACCTCGGCAGCTGCATTGCTGTTGAGGACCTGAAGAATTCCCGAGGCCAAAGCAGCAGCGTCGGCTTCCGGTACGCATAGCACCCCCGGCATATCGGCCAACACGTCGCGTACCGCCGGAAGGTCCGATGCCACCACCGGGCAGCCGCATCCCAGTGCTTCCACAAGAACCAACCCGAGACCCTCCTGATCGCCGGAAGATGCCTTACGGAACGGCGCCACGAACGCGGTGGCCGAACGGTAGTACTTCACCAACGAGGACGACGGCATGGCACCTGCGAACGTAACGACGCCATCCAGCCCAAGGCGTGTGCATTGGGCTCTCAGCACCTCTTCAAGAGGCCCGAAACCGACCACCGTCAGGCTTACTTCAGGCCGGACGTTCAAAACGATGGGTAGGGCATGAAGTAAAACGTCCAGTCCCTTCTTTTCAACCAACCGACCGACAAAAAGCAACCGGGACGACTCCCTGGTTACCCGCTCATCGGGCGTGAAGACATGCTGGAGATCCACACCCATCGGCGCTACCGCGGCTGGTCTGCCACCGCACAACGCCTGCGCCAATGGCAACATCGCCCGACTGACCACCGTCAAATCGGAGCTGTGTCTAAGCACCCAGCGCTTAATCGCGGTCGGCACGCGTCCTCTCAAGGCAAAAAGATCAGCGCCATGCGAGGTGACCACGAAGGGCGCCTTCAGGCAGCGAGCAACGAGGCCGGGCGTCAGTATCCAATGGGCATGCACGATCGCATTGGCCGTCACAAGCCGTCGTGCGGTCATCCATTGGCCAAGAATAAACGTGGGTACGAGCAACCACTTCCACGGAGCACGACGAAGATTCGTCGTTATGCCCCCGTCATTAACCAGCGTTTCCAAGGAGCCTGGAGCGTAGCGATACCGCTCGACCTGCACGCCGTCCATCACCTCTCTACGCGCCGCGCCCGCTGCGTGGGGGCAGACAACAACGACATCAAACCAGCTCGTCAGGCGACGCGCGAGTTGGTGCACGAACGAGGGTTCGTGATCGTCCTCCCACCTTGGATACGTCGATGCCAGCACGATGAGGCGGGGCTTTCGAACCTGTTCATCCGTCACGGCGATAGGTCAGCGCGGTGATCTGCTCAGACACCAGACCGATGAGGAACACGATGACCGCGGCGCTCCACATCAAGGTGCTTCCGTTGGTGAGGCGTCCGTAGGAAAGATAGGTGTAAAGATAATTGAGGCAGCCCAGAGCAAAGAACGCAAAGCTCACCGGAGCAAATAGCTTTAGCGGCGAGTACAGCGTCGCAATCTTGAAGATGATGAGCAGGAAGCGCACGCCATCCTTCAACGGACGAATGTGGCTCTTGCCGATGCGCTGTGCCGCCTTGATCGGTTCATACGCCACGCCGTAGGCGCTGCGAAAGAATGCCATCGTACTCGTCGTGGGGTAGGAAAACCCGTTCGGCAGCAGGTGCAGGAATTCCCGAAAGCGCGCAGCGCGCACGACGCGGAACCCGGACGTCAGGTCTTCCACCACATGGCCGGTCATCCGAGAAGCGAGCCAGTTGTAGAGCGTGTTGGCCAGTCCGCGACCGACACCCGCCTGGCTGCCCCAGTCCCGCGCTCCTACGACCATGTCGAAACCTTCGTCAAGCCGTTTGAGCAGGCGCACTACATCAGCGGGATCGTGCTGACCGTCGCCATCCATGAACGCAAGGATCTCGCCGGATGCGGCGCGCGCCCCACGCTTGATGGCAGCACCATTACCCATCGAATAGGGCGAGGACAGGCAAATGACACCCGCGTTCGCGCAAACGCCCTTCGTGTCGTCGGAGGATCCATCATCGACGACGATGATCTCCGCCTCCGGCAGTACCGAGCGCACGCGTGGCAGAAGCTCGACGAGTGCCGCCGCCTCGTTCTTCGCAGGAATAACCACAGTCAGACGTGTCAACGGAGTCGCTCCTGGTGTTCTTTGTCGGGTGTGTCGGTCGAAGGAAATGTCGTGGCAGATACAGAAGGATCGTTCACCTTGAACAAGTACTGCATCAGATCGCGAGTGAAGGCCTTCTGGTCGCGCATGTCCAGATGGGCACCGTCAGGACAGACGAAAGCCGCCAATGCAGGGACATCTTCGTAATGGAGTCCAGGTGCCTTGACGATCTGCATGAACCGGTTCCAATACCTTTGGCGAGGGAACATCCGCTCGTCCGCTTCTCGGACCAGGCCACTGCGGGGAAACATGATAAAGACCACCTGACCTCCCCGCTGCTCGATCTTCCGGACCATTTGCTCGATCGCCCGTGCGTTTTGCTCGAAATGTGGAAGATCCACAGGTCGCAATGCCCGGATGCGCCCTGCAACTTCCGTATCGAAAGCTGCCCAGCTCTGCGCAGATGGCACCTCCGTGATCCCCGCATTGCGGAGCACCCTGGCGTAGTAAAACTGCGGCATGGTTACCTTGCCATAGTCCGCGCGGCGCTCGCGATCAGGAAGCGTCACAAGATACTGGGGCGTGGCCGCTGAGTTGAAGACCCGCAAAGCCAGTGACTTAAATGGCCCGGACCCGTCGGCGAAACTCCGTAGATGTCGATGCAGCAAGTCGTCCAGCCAGGCCTCGACCGTAGCAAAATCGGGTATCGCGCGACGATGGTTCACGCGCCGCCATTCGGCAAGATAGGCGACAGCACCGTCTTCCCTGTTCAAATCGTCGACCACATGATCCTGGTAATCGACGAGGATCGTTCCCGTCACCCGTTCGTCGTTCGCGAGATCTTGCAACACGGGTACGAACGAGCTGCCGTCGATCGCCAGTTGAACGGGCTCGTGTCCCGTCATCCGGCGCATAGTGTCGAGATCGACATCCAGTTGCATCCGCGATGCGCCGATCAGGATAAGCGCGCGATCTCCAAGGCTGCTGGCCCGCTCGCGCTCACGCGCCCAGATGGGCGCCGAGTCGACGATCGTTGGCTCGAATCCGCGCCTCGCGAGCGCCCATTCTTCGGCGGCGATCGCGAGCAGGCTCAGGCACCCTGCCAGCACCAGGGGGATCACCCAGCGGCCGCCGGGTATGTATCGCCGGACCAGATGGATATCAGAATTGGAAGTAGATGAACGCACGCTCA
>Ga0209148_1001046_pt1 | contig 17141 bp, 15 predicted proteins | sample AraplaCol_mMF_r2_2_FD_184288 | JGI IMG/M metagenome (GOLD analysis project Ga0209148, IMG submission 184288) | Arabidopsis root microbial communities from North Carolina, USA - plate scrape CL_Col_mMF_r2 (SPAdes) (version 2) | ecosystem: Host-associated > Plants > Roots > Endosphere | place...
CGCTTGAACATGGCCTGAAAATCCCGGGCGACTGCGAACTGGTCAGCATTGACGGCACGCCTCTCAACCAATGGATCGCACCCTGGCTGAAATCGATTGAAATCCCCTACGCCATCTACGGGGCGGAGATCGTCGCGGGCCTGCAAATGATCTGGCGCGGCGAAGCCTTTGGCGAACGCCTGCTTCCCTACAAGTTCGGCTGAGATGCGCACGTTCATGGTTTGCCACCGGACGCCCGTCCGATTATCCTCCAGGTTGTAGCGCCTGCACGTGAGTTGCCGAGCGCCCTTCGACGGCAACAATCTGCCGGCACGTACAACGTCCTGCGCGAACATCTTGAGCAACATCTTGGGTTTCGCCGGTGGGAATCGCGGACAGCATGGAAGCCACCGCACTTGACATCGGCCTGCGCGGCGCAGTTGCCGGTCTTTTCCTGATGACCGTGGTCGTGACCCTGGCGCGTGTACGCCCGCTGGATACGGTCAAATGGCTCAACGTTGCCATGGCCGCCACCGGCGCGCTCTACGCAATCGTGACGGCACCGTCCGTGCCCAAGGCAACGGTCTGGTGGATCATGCCGATCCTGGGCGCCAATCCGGTGCTGGTCTGGTTATGGGCGCGCGCGAATTTCGACGACGATTTCGTGGTTCGGCGCTGGCATGGCGTGCTGTGGCTGGCCGTCGTCGGCATCTGGTTCTCGGTGATCTTCACATGGACGACATGGCCGACCTTCGCCAGGGCGGGCGTTCAATCGATGTCGATCCTGGCGATTATCCTGTCGCTTTCCGCGGCCGTGCAGACGGTCAGGACGTGGAAGACAGACCTTGTCCCCGGCCGACGCCGGCTGCGGCTCGCGTTGCTGGTCCTGGCGCTGCTCATTGTTGTCTTGCTGTCCGTTCCGGAGCTGACGTCGATCTCGGCCAAGAGCGTCGGCATATCCGCCAGTCTGGCCACGTCAGCCGGTCTCCTGGCCATCGCTGCACTGGCCGGATGGGCCCTGTTCCATCCGCCGCCGGCTATCCCCGCAATGGTTCCGGCACCCGTGTCCGAAAATGCAGATCGCGCGGCTCCGGTCAAAGCGGCCGATGGCGGTCGCGATGCCACGACGTCGCTGCTGCTGCGCCGGCTCGACGTCTTGATGACGGTCGAAAGGGTCTATCGGCAGGAAGGCCTCACCATCGGCGGGCTCGCGGCCAGGCTCGGCTTGCCGGAATACCGGCTCCGCCAGGCCATCAATGAGGGCCTCGGCTATCGCAACTTCAATGCCTTTCTCAACCGTTATCGCATCGACGAGGCCAAGGCGGCGCTGTCCGATCCTGGTCAACGGGACGTCGCGGTGCTGACGATCGCGATGGATGCCGGTTTCCAGTCGATCGGCCCGTTCAACCGTGCGTTCAAGGCCGAAGTCGGCCTGACGCCGACCGAATTCCGTCGTGACGCGCTTGCCCGGTCGACAGCCATCGCGTTGGAAAACGACGAAAAACTTCAGAATCGGCCAATCCCGTTGAAAATCGGCTAGCCGAATTCTGTAACGGGCGAGAAAGCGCTCGCCGGAGCAGGCAAGCTGTGGAGATGGATGACAGGACACGATCGCTCCGCTCGCTCACCATCGAACGGTCCCCGCCGGCCGGGCCTCCATCACGGCCGCGACGATGGCTGCTTCCGGCCGTCGGGATACTGATTGCCCTGATCATGCTGGGAGGCGGCGTGGCGCTTTGGCTCGGCAGCCCGATCCAGCCAGGGCAGGCACCCTCCGCCGAGGCGCCGTCCCCTCAGGTCCTCAGGTCCGACAACACTGTTCAGAAGAGCGTCGCAGTTACGCCTGCTAGCGCCGGCAGCCTGATCGCGTCCGGCTACGTCGTGGCGCGCCGCAAGGCCACCATCGCGGCCGAGGTCACCGGCAAGGTGGTCGAGCTCCTGGTGGATGAAGGCATGGTGGTGCAGGCCGGCCAGGTTCTTGCCAGACTCGACGACGTGCTGGCCGACAAGGATTACGCGCTGGCACAGGCGCGCGCCGAGGCTTCCGAAGCGGCCGTGGCCGCCATCGCCGCCGACCTTACCGACGCCGAGCGAATCCTCAGCCGAACCCAGACGCTGTCGGGGAAGAACTATGCCACCGAGGCCGATCTGACCAAGGCGCAGGCAAGAGCCGGCGTGCTGCACGCCCAGCTCCACCAGGCGGAAGCTCAAATGGCGGCGGCCCGGCTCGAGGCCCAGCGTTTCGGCGAGGTGCTCGGCAAGCACCGGATCCGGGCGCCGTTCGCCGGCGTCGTGGTCGACCGCAGCGCACAGCCCGGCGAGATGATCTCGCCACTGTCGGCCGGCGGCGGCTTCACCCGCACCGGCATCTGCACCATTGTCGACATGGACTCGATCGAGATCGAGGTTGACGTCAACGAAGCTTCGATCGGCCGGTTGCATGCCGGCACCCGCGTCGAGGCCGTGCTCGACGCTTATCCGGACTGGCGCATCCCGGGCGCCGTCATCGCCATCGTGCCAACTGCCAATCGCGAGAAGGCGACCGTCAAGGTTCGCGTCGGCATGGACATGAAAGATCCGCGCATCCTGCCTGACATGGCGATCAAGGTGACATTCCTGGACGACGGCGCGCCCACCGCGGCGCGATCCGATTCCCCTTAGAGCACGCGGGAGCAAGACCGATGTTAGCGCCGACCGACCCGATGATCGACATCGTCGACCTCTGCAAGCGTTTCACCAAGGGGAAGGAGACGATCACCATCTTCGATGGTCTCAACCTTGCCATTCCAAACGGAGATTTCGTCGCCGTGATGGGACCGTCGGGGTCCGGCAAGACCACGCTGCTCAACCTGCTTGGTGGCATCGACCGGTCCGATGCAGGTGCGATTGCGGTTGCCGGCGAACGGCTTGATCGCCTGTCCGAGAGCGAGCTGTCGCGCTGGCGCGCGTCCCATATCGGCTTCATCTTCCAGTTCTACAATCTGATGCCGATGCTGACCGCGGCACAGAACGTCGAATTGCCGCTGCTGCTGACGCGGCTCGGCCGCAAGGAACGGCGCGAGCGGGTCGAGACCGCGCTCGGCGTGGTCGGGCTCGCCGATAGGGTCAAGCATTATCCCAAGGAGATGTCGGGCGGGCAGCAGCAGCGCGTCGCCATCGCCCGCGCCATCGTCTCGGATCCGGCGCTGCTGCTGTGCGACGAGCCGACCGGTGATCTCGATCGCACGACCGCCGACGAGGTCCTGTCGATCCTGCAAGTGCTCAACCGCGATCTCGGCAAGACCATCGTGATGGTGACCCATGATCCGGCGGCGGCGCAATACGCCAAGCGATCGCTGCATCTCGACAAGGGCCACTTCATCGAGAAGGAGCTTGCGGCGTGAACGATCTGGTCCTGATCCGCAAGAATCTGTTCCGTCGGAAATTGCGGGCCATCCTGATGATGGTCTCGATCCTGATCGCGTTTGCGATCTTCGGCGTGTTGGCGAGCTTCGAGCGCGCCTTCAACGCGGGGCAGGACCGCGCCACGCCCGACCGCCTGGTGGTCGTCAACAAGATCAACTTCACCCAGCCCTTGCCGATCTCCTACTACAATCGCGTCGCCGCCATCGACGGCGTCGCCCAGATCACCCATTTCAGCTGGTTCGGAGGCTATTACCAGGAGCCGAGGAACTTCATCGCTGCCTTTGCGGTCGATCCGGAGAACTGGATGAAGCTTCGCGACAGCGATTTCGTTTTCCCACCCGAGGCGCGTGCCGCCTTCATCCGCGACCGAACCGGCGTTCTGGTCGGGGCGCGCCTGATGGAGAAGTGGGGCTGGAAGGTCGGTGATCACATTCCGATCTCGAGCAACATCTGGTCGCAAAGGAACGGCTCGCACGCCTGGGACTTCATCATCGTCGGCAGCTTCACCGCCCGCATTCCGCAGGCCGACACCAGCGTCATGCTGATGGGCTACGACTATTTCAACGAGACCCGCTCCTTCGGCAAGGACCTGATCAACTGGCTGACGCTGCGCACCACGTCCGTGGCCGCGAACGAGCGCGTGATCGACGCCATCGACGGCATGTTTGCCAATTCGCCCTACGAGACGACGACCGACAGCGAGAAGGCCTTCAACAAGGCGTTCGCCGCCCAGCTCGGCAACATCGCGCTGATCGTCGAGCTGGTGGTCGGGGCAGCCTTCGTGACGATCCTGATGATCGTCGGCAACACCATGGTGATGACGGTGCGCGAGCGCACACGCGAGATCGGCGTGCTAAAGACGCTGGGCTTTTCCGGCGGCCGCATCCTGCGCATGGTACTGGGCGAATCCATCCTGCTGGCGCTGCTCGGCGGCCTGCCCGGTCTCGGCGTCGCGTTTCTCCTGATCACGCGGGTGCGGGACAGCCTGATGAGCTTTGTTCCGACGCTGTCGCTCTACCCTGACATTGCAGCGGCGGCCGTGGGATTGATGGTCGTCTTCGGCATCATCACGGGCCTCGTGCCGGCACTCAACGCGATGCGCCTCAATATCGTCACCGCGCTGGGACGGAGCTGATCCGATGCGCTCGATCATCCTGCAGATCCTTGCGGTCACCGCCATCAATCTCAAGAGCCTGCCGCAGCGGCTGTGGCTGTCGCTGGCGACGGTGATTGCGGTCGGCCTCGTCGTCACGGTCCTGCTGGCGTTCCTCTCCATGGCCAACGGCTTCAGGCGCACCATCGCGGATTCCGGTGCGGAGGATATCGCCGTCCTGTTGCGCAGCGGCGCGGTTTCGGAGATCAACAGCGTGGTCCTGCGCGACCAGGTCCGGCTGATCGAGGACGGTCCCGGCATCGCGAAGGGACCCGACGGCAAGCCGCAGACCTCGGGCGAGCTCTACCTGACCGTCAACGGAATCAAGCGCAGCACCGGGACTAAGGCGAGCCTGCCGCTGCGCGGCCTCGGCCCGCAGGGCCCGGGCTTGCGCCGTGGCGTCGTCATCACCGCGGGCCGGATGTTCAATCCGGGCAGCAACGAGATCATCGTCGGCAGGGCGCTAGGCAGAGAGTTCGAGGGTTTTGAGCTCGGCCAGACCGTGACGTTCAACAACACGCGGTGGACGGTGGTCGGCATCTTCGCCGCCGACGGCAGCGTGTTCGAATCGGAGATCTGGGCCGACCTGCCGGTGCTGCAGAGCCTGTTCAAGCGCGCCGGCGCCGTCCAGACCGTGCGGGCGCGCCTCACCAGCCCGGCGGCGCTCGAGACGCTGCGCGCCTACAGCGACAACGATCCGCGGCTCAAGCTCGACGTGATGTCGGAGGCCGCCTATTTCGCCCAGCAGGCATCGAACACGTCGGACCTGATCCAGAAGCTCGGCTGGCCGCTGGCGATCGCGATGGCGTTCGGCTCGCTCGCCGGCGCGCTCAACACGATGTACTCCTCGGTCGCGGCACGGGCGACCGAGATCGCGACCTTGCGCGCCATCGGGTTCGGCGGCTTTTCGGCGTTCGTCGGCACACTGGTGGAGTCGCTGATCCTGGCTGCGATCGGCGGCGTGATCGGGGCCGCAGCCACCTATCTGGTCTTTGACGGCTTCACCGCCTCGACCATGGGCGCAAGCTTCAGCCAGGTGGTGTTCAACTTCCAGCTCAGTCCGCGCCTGATCGGCCAGGGCCTGTTGCTCGCGCTCGCAGTCGGCCTGTTCGGCGGACTGTTTCCGGCACTGCGCGCCGCCCGCATGCCGATTGTTGCCGGGCTGTACGGCTGACTCTGGCGACCTAGCCCACCCGCTTCCGCTGCCCCAAATACCGCAGCGCGAGCTTGATGAAATTGTGGACCACCATCGATGTCTCGTCCTGTCTGAACACCAGGAACACGTCAGCGGCGGGCGGTGAAGGGCGGATGGGGCGGAAGGCGATGTCGGCTGTCGTGAAGCGCGCGATCGATTGCGGCACCAGCGCGACGCCGAAGCCGGCCGCAATCAGGCTCGGCATCGACTGCGCGTCGACGACTTGCTGGGACACTTTCGGCAGGAAGCCGGCATCGACGCAGCAGGTCTGCACATAGCGCGCGAAATCGGAGCTGTCGGGATCGAGCACGACGTGATCCTCCGACGCCAATTCGGCGAGCGTGACGCGCTTGCGCTTTGCCAAAGGGTGAGTGCGGGGCACGGCGAGAACGACCTCTTCCCGCCATGCCAGCCTGCTGGTGAGATCGCGCTCGGTGGGAACGCCGCGAATGAGCGAGATGTTGGTGGTGCGGCTCAGCAGGGCCGCGATCTGTCGCGCCGGCGCCTGCTCGTGCACGGTCATCTTCACCAAGGGCGCGACCTGCCGATAGGCCGCAAGCAGCTCGGCAAGGCGGCCGCGCAGGATCGAGCCGGTCGCGCCGAGATCGAGCGTTCCGACCAGGCCGGCGCCGATCGAGCGCACCTCGTCTTCCGCTGACTTCACCTGTTGCAGGATGGCGCGGCCGCGCAGCAGCATCGCCTCGCCGGCCTGCGTCAGCTCCACCTTGCGGCTCGTCCGGTAGAGCAACTGGGTGCCAAGCTCGGCCTCGAGCGCCTGGATATGCTGGCTGAGCGGCGGCTGCGACAGGTTCAGCCGCCGGGCGGCGAGGGTGAAGCTGCGCTCCTCGGCGACCGCGATGAAGTACCTGACCTGGCGAAGATCCATAGCGAAAACCTATCAATCGTGTCGTTCTATATATTGGACTTGATGTCGCACCTGGTCAACGAATGACCGATGCAGCCGTCGTCCGCCCTGCAAAGCGGCCAATGGCTCTGCACGCAGCGGCGTCGCGCCGCCAACGACAACAATGGCGAGAGGCTCAGAGCCGCCGACCAAGCCAGACCGACACCAGCCCCGCCAGCGAGGAAAGCCATGCCCAGGATTTTCAAGTCACTCTTCTTCCAGGTTGTCGTCGCACTCGCGCTCGGCATTGCGCTCGGCATGGCCTACCCGGATACGGCCCTGCAGATGAAGCCGCTCGGTGACGGCTTCATCAAGCTGATCAAGATGCTGGTGCCCGTCATCGTGTTCTGCGTCGTGGTGCAGGGCATTTCGGCGGCCGGAGACCTTTCGAAGGTCGGCAGGGTCGGCATCCGCGCGCTGCTCTATTTCGAGATCGTCACCACGATTGCCTTGGTGTTCGGTATTGCGCTCGCCTATTACTTCCAGCCCGGCGCCGGCATGAACATCAACCCGGCGACGCTGGACGCCAAGGCGCTCAGCGGCTTCAGCCAGACTGCGGCCCAGGTCGCCGGTGGTGGCGTCTCCGAATTCCTGATGAAGCTGATCCCCGGAACGATCGTCGGCGCGTTCAGCTCCGGCGATGTCCTGCAGGTCCTGATCGTCTCGATCATGTTCGGCTGCGCCGTGTCGTTGTGCGGCGAGCGTGCAAGGCCGGTCGTCGATTTCATCGAGCGCGTCAACGAGATCATCTTCAAGATGATGAACTTCGTGGTCCGTCTCGCGCCGATCGGCGTGTTCGGTGCGATCGCGTTCACTGTCGGCAAGTATGGCATCGGCTCGCTCAAGCAGCTCGGCGGCCTCGTCGGGCTGTTCTATCTGGCGGTGGTGCTGTTCGTGGTCGTCGTGCTCGGATCGATCATGCGGCTATCCGGCTTCAGCCTGTTCAAGCTGCTGGCGTATCTGCGCGAGGAGCTGATGATCGTGCTCGGCACGGCGGCGGGCGACAGCGTGCTGCCGCAAACCATGCGCAAGCTCGAGCTGCTCGGAATCAAGCGGTCGACCGTCGGCCTCGTCATCCCGACCGGATACTCGTTCAACCTCGATGCGTTCTCGATCTATTTGACCTTGGCTGCGGTCTTCATTGCGCAGGCGACCAACACGCCGCTGGCCCTCGGTGACCTTCTGGCGATCCTCGGCGTCGCGCTGCTCACCTCCAAGGGTGCGCATGGCGTTCCGGGCTCGGCCATTGTCGTCCTCGCCGCAACGCTGTCCGCGATCCCGGCGATCCCGGCAATCGGCCTCGTGCTGATCCTGTCCGTGGATTGGTTCATCGGCATCGCTCGCGCGCTCGGCAACTATGTCGGCAATTGCGTTGCGACCGTCGTTGTCGCCGCATGGGAAGGCGACCTCGATCGCGCCAAGGCGCATCGCATCCTGAACGGTGAGATCGTTCCGTCCGGCGAGACGTTGCAGGCGGAGCCTGATGGTGCGGCCGCGCCCGTCGCGGGCCTGCAAACGCTCTGAGCGCGAAAAACGGTTGAGGTCGGCGATGGCAAGGCTTTCGATTGAGCCCCTGACGAAGCAGGCATTCGCGCCGTTCGGCGAGGTCATCGAAACGGACGGGGTGATTCCCCTGTCGATCAACCAGGGCTTTGCGAAGCGTTTCAACGACCTCGCCAAGATCGATGTCACGGCGGAGGGCGGGCAGACCAATATCAGCTGGTTTGTCGCCGCCTTGCGTCCGGCGCCGATTGCGATCCGCCTGATGGAGCGCCATCCGCTGGGAAGCCAGTTGTTCGTGCCGCTCGGCGGCGTCGACTGGCTGGTCGTGGTTTGCACCGACCCGCGCAATGCCGCGAGCTATCGGGCGTTCGCTGCGACCGGGCATCAGGGCGTGAACTATGCGCGCAACTGTTGGCACCACCCGCTCCTGGTGCTCAGGAATGCAAGCGCGTTCCTCGTCGTCGACCGCAAGGGCGACGGCAACAATCTCGAAGAATACTGGCTGGACGAGACCATGCAGCTCGATCTCATGCCTGACCACCACGAGGCCTGACGATGTCATCGCGAACCTATCACGTCCCTCAGGGCGGCCTGCCGCCGCAGACGGATCTCCTGAGCGGCCGCGCGGTCTTCACGACCGCCTACGCCGTCATTCCGAACAGCGTGCAGCGGGATATCGTCGTCAGCCATCTGCCGCACTGGGACAATACGCGCGTCTGGGTGCTGGCGCGGCCGCTCTCCGGTTTCGCCGAGACGTTCTCCCATTACCTGATGGACATAGGGCCGAATGGCGGCAGCGAAATTCCCGAGCCCGAGAAGGATGCTGAAGGCGCGCTGTTCGTTGCGGGCGGGCAAGTCACGCTCAAGCTGGCAGGCAAGGATCGAGAGCTGAAGGCCGGCGGTTTCGCTTATGTGCCGCCGGGGTGCGCCTGGAGCCTGCGCAATCGTGGGCCGGCGCCGGCGCAGTTGCACTGGATCCGCAAGCTGTACCAGCGCGTGCCTGGTTTGGCCGACCCCGAACCGATCGTGACCAACGAAGACTCGATGACACTGGTGCCGATGCCGGATACCGACGGTCGGTGGGCCACCACGCGCTTCATCGATCCCGCCGACATGCGCTATGACATGCACATCAACATCGTGACCTTCGAGCCGGGCGCAACGATCCCCTTCACCGAGACGCATGTGATGGAGCACGGCCTGTACGTGCTCGAGGGCAAGGCGGTCTACCGTCTCAACCGCGATTGGGTGGAGGTGGAGGCCGGCGATTACATGTGGCTGCGCGCGTTCTGCCCGCAGGCCTGCTACGCGGGCGGCCCCGGCCGGTTCCGCTATCTTCTGTACAAGGACGTCAACAGGCACATGAATCTGCGGCAGGGCGCGCCACTGATCTGATGTCGCGTGCGCTGGTGCGAACGCAGCGCGGCTCGTTTCAGGCGACGGGATCAATTGTTGGGAAAATTGGCAAGCAGCCGACCAGCGCCGGACACGCTAGGGCCCTTGCTTGAACATCCCTGAAACTGTTCATAGTCGGTCGGCTCGAAATGAGCGTGGTCCTTGACCAGTTTGCCGTGTTCGGAATCGATCGCCCAGCCGATCAATCCAATGTGCATCTGCTGAAGATAGCGCACCAGCGACAATGCGGTTTCAGGCATTCGTTCGTCGACGCAGCCGTTCGTTTCGACTGCATTCCACTCGGTCGCGATGATGGGATAGTTGGCGGCATCCCTGCCAAAATGCGCGTTGAAATAGGATGCGGGCGGCGTCGTCGGCTCCTTCTTCAGGCCGTCGAAATAGGGATGGACGGCCAGAGCCAGCCGGTTCTGAAGCGAATCATGCACGAGTGGAAACAGGTCGTTCGTCCACTGCGCATAGCCGAGGCCGTCCAGCAGCAGGATGTTGCGAGCCCCCATGCCTCTCAGCATGTCGATCAGGCCTTGCATTTCTCCCGCCCATTCCTTGCGTGCTTGATCCCAGTTGGCCCGGCACGGCTCATTGAAGAGCTCGAGCATTACGCCGGTGTCATTGATGAGCGACGGGGCAATCGTCCTCCAGGCGCGCTTCGTGCTGTCATTGGGCATGCAAGGCAGGTTCGGGACGCCATTCTCACCCTGCGCATCCATGTTCGGAATCACGACGAACCCACCGGCACGCATTTGCCGGACGGCGTTCAGCACCTCGTCACGGTAGGTCGGCGAATAGATCGGCGATTGTGGATCAAGCCCCGGCTGGCTGATGGTCAGGCGCAGCACCTGGGCGCCAAACACCGTCTTCATGGCCCGTATCTCTTCAGGTCCCCAATACTGGCGCAGCTGTCTCGCTGAAGCCTGCAGCGACGCAGATTCATAATTGCCGAGCGGCCGATTGAACGCTTCGACGTCGATCCCCTTCGGCAGCCACGGCTTGCCATCCAGATAGAAGTCCTTGCCCTTGATCGTGATGTCCTGAGCGCCAGCGGAAGCCGTCAAGAACAGGCCGGCCAGCGTGGCCGACAGCAAGATCACCTTCTTCAGCATGTCGGCAGGACCTCGCGTGGTGGGTGCAGGCGTTCGCGCCTGCCAAAGTGCCGAGCTCGGATGTACGGCGGATGAATACGGGGTGGCCGATATCTGAGCCGGACCGCGGCGTCCGGCCTTCTCCTGGCATCCGGCTTGCTCAGTCCACGCCAAAGCGCGGCCTCAGCAGCGAGGCCGTTTCAGGTTGAGGCAAGTGATGCAGGAAGTGTCCCGTTCTGGTGCAGCTGGAGAGCTCAAGCTCGACGCATTGATCGCCGATTTGTGGTGGCGCGTTCGGCTGCTTAATACCGACATTCTCGAGGAGGAGGCCAAGGCAGGGGTGTTCGACGCTCAGCAGCCGACCTACCCGCCGCTCGCGGCGACCCTTCGCGTCCGACGCGATAATCTGGTCGCGACGATCGGCATGCTCGAGCAGCGCGCGGAGTCTGCTCGCGAGGCGGCCTGAGGCACGCGAGGCGGCCTGGGCACGCGAGGCGGCCTGAGAGCCTGCCTTACACCGGAAACGTCAGCGACTTCGCCAGCCTGACCAGGTCGACCTGGCGGCGGCAGCCTGTCTTCTCGAAGACATGAAGCAGATGGCTCTTCACGGTGGCGACGGAAACACCGAGCAGCCCCGCGATCGCATCGCGTGTCTGCCCATCGCAGATCAGCTCAAAGATGCGGATCTCGGCCGGCGTCAGGTCATAGAGCTGGTTCAGCGCGACGTGAGACATTTGCGGCGGCCCCGAGGCCGACGCGACGAACAATGCGGCGGCGGCACGCTGGATGAGGCCAGCACGCATGTGGCCGCGTCGCAGCGGCAGAACGTGGATGACAAGCGGCTCGCCACTGGCACGAAGGATCGGGATGCCAATGCCCTTTTGGCCGAGGGCCGCCTCGTTCTTCGCGGCTTGTGCGATGGCCGCTTGCAATGCGGTGGTCGTCGTCGCGGACTGCACCGCAATCCGGCCATGCCGCTCCACGATCGGATCGCCGGCTGCGAGCATCGCTGATGCCGCGCCATTGGTGTGAACGATCTTCGCATCCTCGTCCGCCAGGACGACGCCGACCGTCAAGGTCTCCACGGTCGCGGCGAACGTCGCAGCCTCCACAGTTTTCATGTCGAACAGATTGCTGATGGTCACGGCGCGGCGGATATGCGGCGCGATCAATCGCAATCCGCCGAGCTGCGCATCGCCGATCGGCCCGGCCGATTCATGCTGGCTGAAGATCGCGTTGCCGACCATCGCCCGGTCGCGAACGAGGCCGACAGCCACGGCGTCGAACAGGCCTTTGGGGATGGCCCATTCGCGGTAATAGCGATTGCCGGCGATGACGTCCTGCCGGACCGCCTGGGATTGGACGATCGGCTCTCCAAGCGGATATTGCTGGATGCGCTCGGCGCCGCCCCACAGCTCGATGATGTCGGGGCCATAGCCGATCGCGTTCAGGGTCATCTCGGCCAGGTTGGACCCGGAGACTGCATTGACGACAGCCTTCATGTTCGTGAGGCTGGCAACCGAGAGTGCCCCGGTGGCAAAGCCGAGCTCGGCGCAAATCCCCTCGAGAACTTCGGGCCAGCGTTCGGGGCCCATGACGCAATCGTAGATATCACCGATCAGGTCCGAGAATTGTTCGACCGAAACCTGCTGCATTCCAACTTGCTCACTTGAACGGACATTCCAAATACGCTGCGTCACTTCAATTTCATTTTTGTGACGGCATCGAGCCCAGGCCGAGCCAAGGTCTTATCATCGCGATTTCGCCACGCAATGGGAACACCGGACGAAGGCGCTCGGGCCGCGCGACTCTGGCTAAAACTGCGGCAGATGCGAAGCTGCGTATGCAGTTCGTGTCGCGCTTGGGCGCCGGCGTCAGCTCATGGCTTGATCCTTGCAAAGCTGACGACCCCGAGGCCCTTGTTGACCGAGCGGTCGAACACGGTGAAGTAGTTGTTCATCAGCGGCAGCCCGAGAATCGATGGGCCGTCTTCCGGGCCGAAGGCCAACGAGGCGTGGCCGGCCTTCGGCGCGTCGGTCTGCCAATAGGTTTGCGGCATGACGTCCAGGCTGACGTCGCTGCCGAGCGCGCCTTCCAGGACGAATGTCAGCACCGGCCAGTCGCTCAGCTTGAGCTTGCTCATCGGCAGGTAGCCTGCGTGGATCTCGTCCTCGAAGCCGAGAGACTTGAATCGGGCCAGCACCTCCTTGAACACCGGCTTGTCGAGATAGATTGCGGCGGTGCCGCTGTCCACGAAGGCGTTGGATGCGTCGCCGCTCGACTTGGTCGGCGGAAGGGCCTGCACGGGCGCAGTGTTGCCGACCCTGACCGATTTCAGATTGACGTTGTAATAGGTATCGTGAACCACGCGCGCGACCTGGAAGGCGTCGTCGTAGAGATCCGTTTGCTCCTCGCCACCGCCGAGGATGAGGAAGCCGTTGTTGAGCGGATCCGTCGCGGGCTCCGCCGTTGCCATGTTGACCATCGAGCGCAGCGTGTAGAAGGCGAACTTGTTGGCGACCACGCCTGCGGCCTCGAGCTGCGAGAAATACGGTTCGACATAAGTGCGGTGGCCGTGTTCGATCTCGTTGTAGGTGTAATGAGGCGGAATGGTGCGGCCGGGCATCCTGTAGGCATCGTTGAGCTTGGTATAGGCGAGGCCGAGGATGCCGTGCGACGCCCCGAACATCTCCCTGGTCGCGTGATACGCGACGGCGGTATGGACCTTGGGCAGGGTGAGGGGATGGGCGGAGTTGACGCTGATGTCGGTCAGGACCACGCCGCCGACCCAGCGGCTGCCATCCTCATAGCCGATCTCCTGGCCGATGTCGGTAAGCTCGGCTGCGCTGTCCTTGGTGGGATCGTAGACATGGCCATCGACGGCCAATGTGCTGCTGCCGGTATCGAGGAGCACGTCGACCTCGACCTTCTTGCTGCCGACATAGATCTTGCCGCTGTAATCGCCGTCGTTGAGGACGTTGGTGATCGGCATCCGCACGGTGGTTGCCGAGATTTTTCCGCCAAGCGCCGCCGCGGCGCTGTGGACGGGATGCGTCAGTTGCGGAGCGATCAGGGCCTTCGGCAGGTAGGCGTTCGTCATGGCTTCGGCCATCGCGGACCTCTCTGGCGAGATGTTGCGGCGTTGCCGCGCGTGATCAGGTCGTGGCGAAATTCCCGGTGGTTGCTGGCGGCGTGCGCTGTCGTCGAGGACCTGCCGAGCGCCAGGTGGTTCGTATGAATATCGAGATCAAAATCGATCGTCCAAATGCCATCAGGACCGACATCGCGACCCACTGGAATGGCAGCCGCAACGTATTGACCAGTTCCGAGGCTACATCAGCATAGGGCGGGAAATTACGTGGCGCAACGTCAACGCGATGATGTGCTTGGCATATTGTTCAGATTGCAGTGCGGACCGTGCTCAGGAGATGGCAGGCCCTACCGTCCGGCCTTCGCCAGGTTCGCCAGGCTCGCCGCGAGCTCATCACTCCGGAACGGCTTTGTCAGCCGCGACAAATCCGGCGTGATGCCTTCGCTGTTGGCGTAGCCTGAGACGACGAGGATCTGCAGCTCGGGGTACTGGTTGCGCAGAGCGAGGCCAAGGTCCGTTCCGCTCATGCCCGGCATCAGGTGATCGGTGATCAGCAGGTTGGGCCGCAGGCCGTCCCTGACGCGCTGGAGCGCATCCTCCGCCGAGCTTGCTTCGACGACCCGATAGCCGAGCTCGCTCAGCATCTCGGCGGTGCTCATGCGCACCAGCGGCTCATCATCCACTAGCAGTGCCGTGCCGGCGTGCAGTGGCCGCAGTCTCGTCTGCGGCTCAACGTCGATCGCGCCCGCGACCGCGTGGCTGACCGGCAGCCACAACTCCACCGTGGTGCCTGCCCCCAAAGTGCTCCTGATCGTCAGTGCCCCGCCGAGCTGCGAGGCAAGACCATGAACCATCGAGAGGCCGAGGCCGGTGCCTTGCCCGATGCCCTTGGTCGAGAAGAACGGCTCGACGGCGCGAGCCAGAGTCTCCTCGTCCATACCGATGCCGGTATCCGCAACCGAGATGCAGACATAGGTGCCCGGCACGAGGTCAGCGCCGTGTGCGGGCTCGATCGTTCGTGCCTTGGCGGAGATGCGCAAGCGTCCGCCGTCGGGCATGGCGTCGCGTGCGTTCACGCTGAGATTCAGGATTGCCATCTCGACCTGGTTGGGGTCGGCCATGGCCTCCGGCAACCCTTCAGGCGTGTCCACCGTCACCTGGATCTGCGGCCCGGTCGTGCTGGAGATCAGATCGCCCATGTCGGCAACGAGCCGGCCGATATCGACCGGAACGGCCTGGAGCGGCTGCCTGCGCGCGAAAGCAAGCAGGCGCTGCACCAGCGTCTTGGCGCGATCGGCGGCCTGCGCGGCACCGGCGATCAGGCGATGCTCGCGCGCGCCGCCGATGCCCTTGCGCTGAAACATGTCGAGCAGGCCGACGATCGGCGTCAGCAGATTGTTGAAATCATGTGCGACGCCGCCGGTAAGTTGGCCCATCGCCTCCATCTTCTGGGCCTGACGCAGCGCTTCCTCGGCCTGCGCCAGCCGTGCCTGCTCCTCCAGACGGTCCGTCACGTCCGTCCCGGTCAGGAACGCACCGATCCGCGTGCCGTCGGGCGCGCGCAGCGACTCGAACTTCATCTCGTAGACGCGGCGGTCGAAACTGATATCGCCGAATTCCTCGATGCTGGTGAAGGCTTCGCCTGCCAGCGCGCGGCCCCAAAGGGCTGACGCCGCCGCGAGATGCTCGGGTCGGTCGGCCAGGAATTCGTGCAGGGAATCGCCGATCTTCGGCCGCTTGCCGTAGATGCGCTGATAGGCGTCGGCACAGGACGCGTTGATGGCGAGCCAGCGATAGCCGAGATCGAGCGCCTGGATCTGCCCGTCGGTGGTTTCCACGATGGTGGCGAGCAGATGACGCTCAGCGGTGCGCTCGGCGACGCGCTGCTCGAGCGTGGTGGTCAGCTCCTTGTAGCGTGCCTCGCTCGCCCGCAGCTGGGCCTCACCGAGAACGCGCTCGGTCGTCTCGGAGACGATGCAGAGCACGCCGCCGACCGACCCATCATCGTCGACGACGGCCGAGTAGGAGACGTCCCAGTAACTGGTCTCGCCATATCCATGGCGCTCGACGTAGAAGGGACGATCCTTGGCCGCGAAGGTCTTTCTCGTCTGGCGCACGCCCGACAGCAGCGGCTCGAGGTCGTCCCACAACTCGCCCCAATTCTCGATGGCGGGCCGGCCGAGCGCACGGGGATGATTGGCGCCGATGCCCGGCGCATAGGCGTCGTTGTAGAGCGCAGCATATTGGGAGCCCCAGAACAGCACGATCTGGGCCTGCGCGGCCAGAAGCATGCTGACGGTCATTTTGAGCGCCCGGGACCATTGATGGGGAGGACCGAGCGGCGAGTCCGACCAATCGAGGGCGCGCATCATCGCACCCAGTTCGCCGCCATTGGCGAGGAAGCCCAGATCAGTCGACTGCCGAGCAGCTTTCTCCGACAGCACCGGGCCCCCCTGCAACGCGTGACGTGGGCGTCCTTGCCCATTCGAGCCCGGATCTCGAGGGCTCGTACACAACGGCTCACAACGCGCATGCAGCCTTCCGGTTCCATTTCCATGGTTTTGCCCCGCCCCTGTGCTATTGCTGCTCCGCGCAACGATGCGAGGTCTCCATGCTCCCGATTCCAGCCGACATTTTCACCGAGCCCGAGGACGTTTCTCCTGACAGTCTTGCCAATCTTGGGCCGCTGCGTAGGCTCGCCGGCACCTGGCAGGCGGACAAGGGCATCGACATCAATCCGAAGGCGGACGGGCCAGAGCGGCGAACCTTCATCGAGCACGTCAGGATGGACCCGATCGACCCGCAGGCGAACGGGCCGCAGCTGTTTTACGGCCTGCGCTATCACATCCACATCAATACGCCCGAGGAAGACATCACCTTCCACGACCAGGTCGGATACTGGCTGTGGGAGGCCGCGACCGGGCTGATCATGCAGACGCTGGCGATCCCGCGCGGACAGGTGCTGCTCGCCTCGGGGAAGGCCAAGCCGGATGACAGGACCATCTCCGTCACTGCGAAACGCGGTGACACGACCTACGGCATCTGCTCGACCGACTTCCTGGAACAGGCCTTCCGCACCGACAGTTACCGCTGCGACATCACCTTCAACGACGACGGCAGCTGGAGCTATCAGATCCAGACCGCGTTGTTCGTCCGCGGCGCCCCGTTCAATCATCACGACAGCAATACGCTTCGGCTGGTCGCGCCGCCCAAACTCAATCCGCTCGCGGTGATCGTGAGCGATCGCGAGAAAGGCAACAAGCCGGCGTGAGAAGCTGGCGCGGAGATCTTGCATGAAGCCCTACGTCATCTGCCTGATGCATTCGAGCCTCGATGGCCGTACCCATCCCAGCCGCTGGCGTCCGAAAGGCGCCCACAGCGACTGGTTCGAGAAGATCCATGACCATCTTGGCGGC
>Ga0209148_1001049_pt1 | contig 17095 bp, 11 predicted proteins | sample AraplaCol_mMF_r2_2_FD_184288 | JGI IMG/M metagenome (GOLD analysis project Ga0209148, IMG submission 184288) | Arabidopsis root microbial communities from North Carolina, USA - plate scrape CL_Col_mMF_r2 (SPAdes) (version 2) | ecosystem: Host-associated > Plants > Roots > Endosphere | place...
ATGGTCAGGTGCAGACATGGAGCCTTTCCTCGTGGCGGGCGCCGTCGCGCAGGACAGCACACCGAACGAAAAGGCGGCGACGACGGCCAGGGGGAAGATGCGTGACATCGGTGCACGATAGCAAGCGCACCGCCGCCCGCCATCGTACGAAAGGGCAGCACGATCCGCGCGCACTCGACGCGGCGGCGATACACGGCTACCGTCGCGGGCGATGAATCGCATCCTCGTTGCCGACGACCACCCTCTCTTCCGCGCGGCCTTGCGTCAGGCGGCAGCTGCCGCTGTGCCCGATGCCGAGGTCGGCGACGTTGCGGACCTCGACAGCCTGCTCGGCGCACTCGCCGCCGCGCCCGATACCGATCTCGTGCTGCTCGACCTGCGCATGCCAGGCAGTCGCGGCCTCTCCGGCCTCGCCGCCTTGCGCGGGCAGTTTCCTGGCGTGGCCGTATTGGTGGTGTCCGCGCACGACGAACCCTCGGTGGTGCGCCGTGTGCTCGCCCATGGTGCCGCCGGCTTCCTGCCCAAGAGCGCCGATCCGTCGGCCATCGCCGAGGCCGTGCGCAGCGTGCTGGAAGAGGGTCACTGGCTGCCGGCAGGTTGGGCGGAAGCGGTGGCTGCCCTGCCCGCCGATGCCGGCGACGCGCAACTCGCCGCGAAACTCTCACGGCTGACGGAGCAGCAGTTCCGCGTGCTTTCCATGCTCGCGGAAGGGTTGCTCAACAAGCAGATCGCCGATCGCCTCGGCGTGCAGGAACGCACGGTGAAAGCGCACGTGACCGCGATCTTCGAAAAGCTCGAAGTGCGCAATCGCACGCAGGCGGGTGTGTTGCTGCGCTCGCTGGACCTCGGCAGCAACGAACCCTGACGGTCCGCGCGCGGGTTAGGAAGGTTCGCGGCGTGCGACCAGCCGCTGCATCGCCTGGCGCAGTGCCAGCGGCTTCAGCGGCTTGTACAGCACGCTTCCTCCCGCTTCCTGCAAGCGCGCACGCAGGTCCGCGTCGCGGTCGGCGGTGACGAAGATGGACGGCACGTCCCCGTAGCGCTCACGCAGCACCGCGAGCGCATCGAGCCCCGTGCGCCCGCCGTCGAGGTGGTAATCGAGCACCATAAGGTCGGGAGTCTGTGCGTCCCCCTGCGGCGAGCGCAGTGCATCCACGGTCCAACCGAGACTACGCAGAAGACTCGCGGTCGCCGCCAGGGCGACGGGATCGTTGTCGATCACGATCGCATGACCGGTAGGCACCGCCAGCGGCGCTGGCATCGCGGTCGGTGTGGCACGGCCCCTCGGAGCCACCGGCACACTGACCTCGAATACCGAGCCGCGCCCCGGCCACGAGCGAAGCCCCAGCGGATGGGCAAGCAACGCGGCCGTGCGCTCGGCGATGGCAAGACCGAGGCCAAGCCCCTGCCCGGCTGCCGACTCACCACGTCGGAACGCTTCGAAGATCACGTCGTGCTCGGATGCCGCAATGCCCGGCCCCGTATCCCATACCTCGATCCGCACGTTGCCATCGACACGCCGGCAACCGAGCAGCACGCGCCCGCCCTCGGCGTAGCGCAAGGCATTGGCGAGGAAGTTCTGCACGACGCGGCGCAGAAGCTGCGGGTCCGTGCGCACCCATATCCGGGTCGGTATGCAGTGAAAGCGTATGCCGCGCTCCGCCGCGAGCGCGCGACCTTCCGCGGCCAGCGGCCCCAGCACCTCCGTAAGCGCCACGTCCGCGATACGCGGTGACAACCGCCCGCCTTCAAGCCGCGCGATATCGAGCAGGCCCGCCAGCAAGTCCTCCGTGGCGGTCAACGCGCCATCGAGATGGCGCGCCGTGTCTGCGTCGCCATGACCCGTACGCAAGGCGTGGGCAAAGAGCTGCGCCGCATGCAGCGGTTGCAGCAGATCGTGGCTCACCGCGGTGAGGAAGTGGCTCTTCGCCTCGTTCGCCTGACGCGCTTCGGCGGTGGCTCGCTGCAGTTCGACCGTGCGTTCGGCCACGCGCAGTTCCAGCGTTTCGTTCGCGCGAATCAGTTCCTCTTCCGTTTCGCGAAACGAGGTCACGTCGGTGAAGGTGGCGACATAGCCACCGCCCGGCATGGGATTGCCGCGGATTTCCACGACGGTGCCATCGGGAAAACGTCGCTCGGCAAGATGCGGCGATCCGGAGCGCATCCAGGCCATGCGTCGCTCCACCCGCGTATCGACGTCGCCGGGGCCGATGAGGCCGCCCGCGATGTTGTGGCGAACGAGGTCCGCCGCGGGGCGTCCCACACGAAGCATGTCGGCCGGATAACCGAACAGATCGGCATACGGCCGATTCCATGCCACCAGGCGCAACTCGGCGTCCACGACGCAGATGCCTTGGCTCATCGTCTCCAGCGCGGCTTCGAGCACGCGCTGGTTGAAGCGCAGATCTTCCGTGGCTTCGCCCACGATGGCGGCCACGGTATCCAGTTCGTCCTGGCGCTGGCGATGCACGACTTGCAGCAACAGACGCGCCGAGCCTGCGCCGATCACCGCCGCCAGCTCGTGCTCCACCAGTGCTGCGCGTGCGCTGCCTGCTGCGCCGCGCGGCGCAGCATCCGCAAAGAGCGCGTCCACGCGATCGACCGGCAGGAAACGTGCGGCGAGCGCACGCAGATCGCCCGCATCCACACCGCCGAGTTCCGCCGAAGGCTGCATGGCTCGGCCGTAGCGCGATGACGCTACGAGCGCGACGGTCGCGAGATTCGCGCCGATGCCGAGCACGACCGCCCGGCCGATGCGACTCCAGTCGTCGAGACCCAGGAGCCGGTCGGGTGCGAGCCAGCCGATGCCGAAGGGGCCTTCGGCCACCCAGCTCGGTGGCGGCGTGACCAGCGCTGGCAACACCACGTACATCCAGACCAGCGTGCCGACGGCGAGTCCGGCACCCACGGCCCGCGCGCCGGTTCGTGGCCGGTACACGGCCAACAGCAGCGCAGGCGCTAGACCGGCGAGTGCGGAGAACGAGATACCACCGATATCGGCCAGCGCGTCGTTGCCCGCCAGCATGCGGCTATACGCCCAGGCGAGCAGGATCACGCCCACGATGGCGAGGCGACGCTGATTGATGACCTGGCCGCGCAGATCGCCACGCTCGTCCCGGCCCCAGCCACCGAGCACGCGAACCGGCGCGATGAAATGGTTGACGACCATGAGGCTCAACGCGAGCGTCGCGACCACCACCATGCTCGTCGCGGCGGAAAGCCCACCGAGGAAGGCAAGCAAGGCAAGCCCTCCCTGCTCCCGGGACAACGGCAGCGCCAGCACGTAGAGATCCGAAGGCACGCCGAGCGGCGCCAGCGTCGCATCGCCCAGCCGCGCCAGCGGCAGAATGGGCAGCGAGATCAGCAGCATGTAGAGCGGGAACAACCAGCGCGCCGTCGCGACGTGGCGGACATCGCGACACTCGACCATCCCGGCATGGAACTGGTGCGGCAGCGTGAACATCGCGAGCGCACCGAGCAGGATCAATGCCGGGAAGCCACTCGCGTCGCGCGGCATCGCGGCGACGCGCGCCATGGCCTCGGGGTCAGGACCCGGGCCAAGCAGCAGGCTCCCCAGCGCAAGCATGGCGCCGAGCTTGAACAACGACTCGAAGGCCATCGCCAGCACCAGCCCGCGGTTGTGCGCCATGGCCGAGGCCCGACGCGTACCGAACAGCGTGGCGAACGCGGCCATCAGCAAGGCGACGTAGAGTGCGCTGTCCTGCCACGCGGGTGCCTCTGCATCGCGGCCGCGTGCAAGCAGACCGTAGCTCATCGCCACGGCCTTCAACTGCAACGCAAGATAGGGAACGATGCCGATCAGCATCACCACGGTGACGAGCGCCGCCAGCCCTCGATGACGACCGAGTCGCGCGGAGACGAGATCGGCGACCGAGCCGGCGTTGTAATCGCGCGCCATGACGACGAGGCGTCGGAGGACCCCGACCGCCAGGGCGTACATGAGGATGGCGCCGATGAAGGTCGGCGGCAGCCACCAGCCGGAGCGCGATGCCTGGGTCACCGTGCCGTAGAACGTCCACGACGTACAGTGGATCGCCAGCGAGAGCGCATAGACGATCGCCCACCGGCGTTCGAGGAACGCGGGGCGCCGCTCGCCGAACAGCGCCACTGCAAACAGCATGCACAACCACAGTCCGGCGGCGGTCGTGACGAGCCAGGGGCTCACGAGGGGGCTCCGTGTTCAGGCCCGTGACGGGCGCTGACAACGCGGCGCCCGAGGCACATGGTCATTTCACGGCGGGCAGGCCCAGGCCATGCAATGCATCGACCAGCCAGCGGAGTTGCACGCCCGCGCGGGTGTCGTAGTTTTCTCCCGAATATCCCCACCAGTCCCAGCATGCTTGCGGATTCAATGGCGCGAACACTGCGCGCGTCTGAGGATACAGCACGGCCACGTCGTACACGTCCGCCCAGCGATTGAAACCGGCGTCCTCGACGAAGGCCTTGCCGACCAGATCGGCATTCTGCTTGCAGCCGTGCAAGGCGACCATCACGCCGCACGGCTTGCCGGCAAGGCAATCGGGCGGCAGGTAGACGAAACCGCCGGCGGCCAAGAAGGCGTCCTTGCCATCGCTGCGATAGGCGTCTTGATCGAAGGCGCGCAGCTCGCCCTTGGCCGTGCCCGCGGCATGCGCCGGTTTGCCGTAGAGCTTGGCGAAGATCTCGCCGGCCGCGTCGAAACCGCAATGACCGAGGAACGGCGAGACCGACTTGCCGCAATCGTCCCCCGCAGCGCTAATGGGCAGATTGTGCGCAAAGGCACGATCGCCATCGTCGACGACGGTCATGCCGGCCAACGCCGGATCGCCCTTCTTCAAGGCCTCGTAGAAGCCCGCGGACGCATGCCCCACCACGGGTGCGACGAGCGCGTCCTGAGCGCCATGCAAGGCGTAGATGCGCGCAGTGGCGAGCTTGGACAGCGGTCCGATCTCGCCCTTGGTCGCGCGCGTGCGCGCCTGCGTCGCCAGTGCATTGACGTCGGGTGCCGGCGCGCCCTTCATGCAACTGCCGAGCGCCGTCTCCAGCTTGCCGCCCGCGCAGCCATAGGGACCTCCGGCCACGAGCGCGGCCCCGTGGAACACGTCCGGATACGCGACCTGCGCCTGTGTCGCCATGTACGCGCCTGACGACAGGCCGGCCACGGTGACGCGCGCCGGATCGATCTTGAGCGACGGCAGCTTCGCCGGAGCGTCGGCGGCCGACGCACTTCCCGCGACAAGCATGGCCACCAGCAACAGACGTTTCATCGAAGTCCCCCGCATCAGAAGTTGTACCGAACCGACGCGTAGTAATTGCGCGGCATGCCGTAGTACGCCGTGCGGATGTTACCCACGCTGGAGAACTCCTGCCCATCGGTCTTGTAGACCTTGTTGGTGGCGTTGCGCACGCCGGCACGGAACTGCCAGTGACCGTCGCCGGAATCGAAGATGCCGAACGCCCCGACCAGCGTGTATGCCTTCTGGCTCAGCGCCGCGTAGTTGTCCACGCTGAGCCAGGTTTCCGTGCGGTACGACGCATCGGCGCCCAGCGTCAGCGCGCCCCCGGCGAGGTTGAAGGTCTGCGTCGCCGCCACGCGCGCCGTCCACTTCGGCGAGAACGGCACGTGGTCGTGAATGGTCGGGTTGTACTGCGGATTGGACGGATCGAGGCGGGCATCGTCGAAGCGGTCGTACTTCGCCTTGAGATAGCCGATCTGCGTACTCAGGCGGGTGCCCTCGCCCAGCAGCGCCACGCCTTCCGCTTCGAAACCGTCCATCTTCAGCTTCGCCGCGTTGATCACCGGGAAGGCAAAAGTCGGCGTGAGCGAGCCCGGGTTCTGGATCTCCGACACGCGAGCCTGGAAATCCTTGTAGTTGCTGTGGAACGCGGCGAGATTGGCCTGCAGGCGGTTGTCCGCACTACGCATCTTCAGACCCGTTTCGAAGGTCCACACGTATTCGGGATCGAACTCCGCCGTCTTCGCCTCGGCCGCCGAGTTGGCGCGGCCGTTGAAGCCGCCCGACTTGAAGCCGCGGCTGGCGGACACGTACCACATCGTCTGCGGATCGAACTGCTTCTGCAGACTCACCGTGGGCGTCCAGGCATTCCAGTCCTTGCTCCGCGACAGCGGCACGGTTTCGTTCAAAGCGGTCAGCGGCGCGCCCCAGAACGTACTCGTGGTGCGGTCGTAGTCCTTGCTTTCCTTGCTGTAGCGAATGCCAGCCGCCAGCGTCCAGCTCGGCACGAACTCCCAGTTGACGTGCGCGAAGCCGGCCCAGCTCTTCGTCGTCAGGTCGTCGCCGATCGTGCGCAGGAACGGCACCGTGCGACCGGCCACGGCGAACAGGTCGTCCGCAAACGCGTACTGGGTCGAAGGTACGTTCTCGCGCAGGTAATAGGCGCCGAACACCGACTGCAGGTTGCTGCCGTTGTCGAATGCAAGCTGGAGTTCCTGGCTGGCCTGCTTCTGACGGAAACCGACGAAGACGTCGCCCAGTTCGTATTGCGACGCGTCGATGTCGATGTAGGAATCGCTGTCGAGCTTGCGATAAGCCGAGATGCTCTTGAGGCTCCACTGGTCCGAGAGCTTCCAGTTCATGTTGAGCGCCACGCCCTTGTGCGTGAGCTTCTGGCCGTCACCCGGAGGGAACGAGGTCTGCGTGTGGAAGTTGTACTTCTCGTCGAGGTTCGGCTGCAGGAGCGTGACCGAACCGAACACCAGATCGGTCCGCTTCAGCGGTGACACCGGCTGGCCCAGCGTCAACGCCGTATCCATCTTCGTATAGTCGAGAGTCAGCACGCCGTCGAACGTGTCGGACGGGTGGAAGCGCAGCTTGCCGCGGACCGACTTCGTATTGTCGTTATTGAAATCGCGGCCGCTGTAGTTGTGAACGTAGCCGTCGTTGCGGGTCACCGCACCGGCCAGCGACGCGGACCAGGCGCCGTCCTTGCTCAGCGGCGTCGATCCGTAGAAGCGGCCCTCACGCCGACCGTAGTTGCCGAAGGTGGCCTCGATCGACCCTTCGGGCGTGGTGCCGGGATTCTTGGTTACGACCTTGACCGCGCCGCCGGTGGAGTTCTTGCCGTACAGCGTGCCCTGCGGCCCACGCAGCACTTCGACGTGATCGACGTCGAACAGGCTGATGAGCGCACCCTGGATACGCGAGTAGTACACGTCGTCCACATACATGCCTACGCCGGGATCGAACGTCTGCAGTGCATCGGGCTGGCCGATGCCGCGGATGAAGATGTTGACCGACGACGACGATCCGCGCCCCTGCACGATGTTCATGTTCGGCACCGCGCCCTGCAGCGCATCGATGCTGGTGGCCTGAAGATCGCGCATGTCCTCTTCCGAGAACGCACTCACCGCCACCGGCACCTTTTCAAGCGATTCCTCGCGGCGGCGCGCGCTGACCGTCACCTCGGTCAGTTGCGTAGCTTCCTGCTGCTTCTTCTTCGCTTCCGTCGTCGGCGCGTTCGCCTGGCCGGCGTCCTGCGCCTTGGCCGGCAGCGTGGCGGCGAGGCCGATAACTAGACCGATCGCCAGCGTCAGCGGTGCGTGCTTCATGGACATCCCCCGGATAACCGATGCGCGGCGCCCCCTCGGCGCCGAATGACCGAAGCATAGGAACCGGTCATGAGGGGCACACTTGTACCTTGGTACAGTGCCACGCCGCACGATGCCTGCGGATACTCGCCGTTCGACGGACGCATGCGCCGATCCAGGGGACGAACGTTTCGATGGCATTGCTGATCGTGCTGGCCGCGCTGGCCTTCCTGATGCTGGTGGCCTACCGCGGCTATAGCGTCATCCTGTTTGCGCCGGTCGCCGCGCTGGGCGCGGTGCTGCTCACCGATCCCGGTCTGGTGGCACCGATGTTCACCGGCCTGTTCATGGACAAGATGGTCGGCTTCCTCAAGCTGTACTTTCCTGTGTTCATGCTAGGCGCCGTGTTCGGCAAGCTGATCGAGCTGTCCGGCTTCTCGCGTGCGATCGTTGCCGGCACCATCGGTCTGCTCGGCGAGAAGCGCGCCATCCTGTCGATCGTGCTGGTCTGCGCGCTGCTCACCTACGGCGGCGTCTCGCTGTTCGTCGTGGTGTTCGCGGTGTATCCGTTCGCGGCGGAACTGTTTCGCCAGGCCGGTATTCCGAAGCGCCTGATCCCCGGCACGATCGCCCTGGGCGCCTTCACCTTCACCATGGACTCGCTGCCGGGCACGCCGCAGATCCAGAACATCATTCCCACCGCGTTCTTCGGCACCGACACCTGGGCGGCGCCGTGGCTCGGCAGCCTGGGCTCGATCTTCATCCTCGGTGTCGGCCTGCTCTATCTGGAGCGACGGCGGCGTGCGGCCGCGCGTGCGGGCGAGGGCTATGGCGACGACCTCGCCAACGAACCGGCGGCATTCGTCGACGCGCGTCTTGCCCATCCACTCGTGGCGCTGTTGCCGTTGCTGGTGGTCGGCATCGCGAACAAGCTGCTGACGCTCGCCATCCCGCGCCTCTATGGCAGCACGCAGTCGTTCGTTCCCACCGTTGTCGGCGATGCGCCGCCGGTCGTGCAGGACGTCGCGAAGGTGGCCGCGATCTGGGCCGTCGAAGGTGCCTTGCTGCTTGGCATCCTGTGCGTGCTCGCCTTCGCCTGGCGCCCGGTCTCGCGGCGCTTCGCCGAAGGCAGCAAGCTCGCCGTCAGCGGCGCGCTGCTCGCATCCATGAATACCGCGTCCGAATACGGCTTCGGCGCCGTGATCGCCGCCCTGCCCGGCTTCCGCACCGTAGCCGACGCACTGCACGCCATTCCGAATCCGCTGGTGAACGAAGCCGTGTCGGTCACTGCGCTGGCCGGTATCACCGGATCGGCGTCGGGGGGCCTGAGCATCGCACTCGGCGCCATGGCCCAAAGCTTCGTGCAGAACGCGCAGGCCGCGGGCATTCCCATGGAAGTGCTGCACCGCATTGCCGCGATGGCGTCGGGCGGCATGGACACCCTGCCGCACAACGGCGCCGTCATCACGCTGCTGGCGGTGACCGGACTGACCCATCGGCAGTCCTACCGGGACATCTTCGCGATCACCGTCATCAAGACCCTCGCAGTCTTCGTGGCGATCGTCGCCTACTACGCGCTTGGGGTGGTCTGACCGGCGCGCACACACCACGGAGGCAAGCCATGCGTTCCACGATGCTGCTGTTCGCCCTGCTGTTGCTCGTTTGCGGTTCCACCCACGCCGCCTGTGTCGATACGGTCGTGCTCGTACACGGCAACACCGGCAGTCCGTCCGATTTCCAGGCCACCCACGACCTGCTCCGGCAGCGCGGCTACAGCGAGTCGCAGATCATCGCGCCGAGTTGGGGCAACGGTCTCTGCGCAGCGTGCAACGACCACAACGGCAGCGAGGAAACGCCCGTACGCGAAGCCATCCTCGATGCGCTGGCCTCGTCGTGTACCGGCAAGATCGACGTCATCGGGCATTCCATGGGCGCCACGCTCGCCGCGCACGAGATCGACGTGATGGGCGCGGCCGGCTCGGTGAATACGTTCATCGGCATCGCCGGCGCCTTCCACGGCCTGTGGAGCTGCGGCACCTATCCGTTCAACGTGGCGACCAGCACCTGCGGCGCATGGGGCCTGTCGGTGAACAGCCCCCTGCTCAACGGCATGCAGGGCCGTCGCTTCGGCGCAAAGATGTATTCGTTCAAGTCCTACGCCGATGAGATCAACTGCTACGGCGGCGTCTGTCTGGTCTATGGCGTGCATACCTCGCAGATCCAGGGCGAAACGGCCAGCTATACCTTCCCCTATGGGCACTACGGCCTGCTCTGGTACACCGCCACGCAGCAAGTGAATTTGCTCTAGTCCTCGAAAAGCGCATGGCGCTCGTCCTGCGCTACCGGGATGGGCGCGATGCGCTGCTATCCTTCCCCCGCCCGGCAGGAGCCGGATGAATCCAAGGGGAAGAGCAATGGTTGCCCGTCGTACCGTCCTGTTGTCCGCCGCCATCGTCACGGCACTCGGTCTTGCCGCGTGCCACAAGAAAGACGAGGCGCCCACCGCCGATCCGAAGGCCGTTGCCGCCGCGCAAGCAGCCATTGCCGCGCCGGCGTGGATGCGCCAGCACCTGCCGGCGCAGACCGTGGCCTACCTGCGTATACCGTCGCCGTGGGCGATGATTGGCGGTGTTCCGAACGGTCGTCCGCTCGACACGGCGTTGTCGAGCAAGGCGCACCTCGACGCGGTCCAGCGCATCCGCGACGGCATGGCCAAGGACAAGGTGCTGGCCGATATGAAAATCGCGCCGCTGGTCAATCTGCTGCTGAGCGACCTGCGCTCGCCGGTAGAAGTGGCGCTCGTCGACCCGCTGGGCATTCCCGCACCGACCTCGCGCCTGGTGCTGACCGCGCTGCTGGATTACCCCAGCGTGGACGCGTTCAACGCCCGCATGGCGGCGCTCGATAAGCCGGTACTCGCCGCGCCACTGGATGCTCAGGGTGACGGCCAGCTCACGAGTGGCGGCGCGGTCCGTTACGTCGCTGCCGAACACCGCCTGTGGGTGACGCAGTCCGCGCAGGCACCAAGCGACAAGGCGACGCTCGACGAGCTTGCCGCCACCTTCGCCAAGTCCACCGCGGCAACGGCACCTGCCACGCTGTCTGCGCTGGAGCCGCGCATCGACACGTCGGGCGAAGGCCTGTTCGGCTGGGTAACGGTCCGCGGCGTTGGCGGAGTAGCCGCGGCGCAAGCCGGCGACTCGCCGTTCGGCAAGCTGCCCGCCGACTTCGCCTCCAAAGCCGACGCCGTCGCGTTCGGCGGCGGCACCGTCGATGGTCGCGCGCAGTTCCGCGTGATCGTGCATGCACCGCAGGCACGGGCCCTCTCCTACCTCGCGCCGCATAGTTTCGCCCCGACGCTGAAGAGCGCGGGTGAACCCCACTGGGCGATGACGCTCTCGCTGCCGACGGCCCAGGCATACAAGACCTTCGAAGACAATCTCAACCTGGACTTCGGCGCGGATGCGGCGAAGAAGTACCACGAGGGCATCGAGAAGATGCGCACCCGTTACGGTGCGACGCCTGCGGACTGGTTCCGCTGGTTCGGCCCCGAGATGATTGTCTTCTCCGACGACGCCGGCTTGTTCTACGCGATGCGTACGCCGGATCGGAAGGATTGGTACGCGCGTATCGACGCGATGTCGGCCAAGGGCTGGAAGACGGGCGAGTCGAGCGTGGACGGCACGAAGGTGCATTGGCTGTCGATGCCCGGCCCCGGCATGGACGACGAGGACATCGCGCACGTGGATCCCTCGATCAGGCCCTTCATGAGCTTTCTTTCCCGCCTCGGCGGGCGCTCGTACTGGATCGAGGACGGCGACTGGGTCGTGATGGCGAAGGTGCCCCAGGCGCTTTCCGACCGCGTCGCCGCCAAGCCGGATACGTCCCTGGACGACTGGTTCAAGGCCCGCGCCTATCCGGGCGGCCGCACGCTGATCGGCTACACCGCCACGTCGCACGGCGCGCAGCGCGAGGCCTACTACTCGTACATCCAGATCCTCCAGCTCCTGGGCACCGCCGTCGGTGCCGATCTCGACATCACCACCCTGCCCTCGGCGCACACGTTGAACCTGCCCGATAAGGGCGTGATGGGTGCCGCGGTGGAAGCCGACAACGACACCTTCGGCGTCGCCTTCACCTACGAGCAGAGCCCGGTGGAACTGGTGGGCGAAGTCGGGGGCATGGGCGCCGTGGCGGGCGTGGCGATCGTGGCCGCCATCGCGGTACCGCAGTACCAGGAATACACGCTGCGCAGTCAGGTCAGCAGCGCTTTGGGCGCCGCCGATGCGGCGAAGGCCGCCGTGGCCGAGCGCCGCCAGACCAGCGGCAAATTCCCGGCGACCAACCGTGCCGCCGGCCTGGGTGCCCCGGAGACGCTGGGCAACGACTATGCCGGCGCCGTCGAGGTGGGCCCCGGCGGCGAGATCGTGGTCACCATGGACGCCACGCCGCCGCACAAGACCGACGCCAAGCTGGACGGCGCCACGCTCGTGCTGACGCCCCGGGTCGAGGGCAACGGCGTGGCCTGGAGCTGCTCGGGCGAGGGCGTGGAGCCCAAGTACCTGCCGGCCACCTGCCGCGACGAGCCCCTGGTCCCCTGAGGGGGCCGCCGGGAGGCCGTGAAAGCGGCCTCCCGGCCGTCATGCGAACGTCGCCATTTTCCTTTATAATCGGCGGCTTCCCATACCAAAGAGGTGCACCGGCTGAAGGCCGGCGCATGACGCATGTCGATCGAAAACCTGCGCAATATCGCCATCGTGGCTCACGTCGACCACGGCAAGACCACCCTCGTCGACCAGCTTCTCAAGCAGTCCGGCACGCTCAACGAGCGCACCGTGCTGGCAGAGCGCGTGATGGACTCGAACGACCAGGAAAAGGAACGTGGCATCACGATCCTTGCCAAGAACACGGCCATTACCTGGGAAGACAAGAAAAAGGGCGTCAAGAACCGCATCAACATCGTCGACACCCCGGGACATGCTGACTTCGGCGGTGAGGTCGAGCGCGTGCTGTCGATGGTCGACACCGTGCTGATCCTGGTCGACGCGATGGACGGCCCGATGCCGCAGACGCGCTTCGTCACGCAGAAGGCCTTCGCGATGGGCTTCAAGCCGATCGTCGTGGTCAACAAGGTCGACCGCCCGGGCGCGCGTCCCGAGTGGGTCGTCGAGCAGGTATGGGACCTCTTCGCCAAGCTCGGCGCCACCGACGAGCAGATGGATTTCCCGATCGTCTACGCGTCGGCGCTGAACGGCTACGCGTCGCTCGACGAGAACGCTCGCGAGGGCGACATGACGCCGCTCTACGAAGCGATCATGCAGCACGCACCGAAGCCGGACGTCGATCCGGACGGCCCGTTCCAGATGCGCATCAGCCAGCTCGACTACAACAACTTCGTCGGCGTCATCGGTATCGGCCGCATCCAGCGCGGCACCCTCAAGAAGGGCATGCCGGTCGCCGTGATCGATCGTGAAGGCAAGAAGCGCCAGGGCAAGGTCGTGCAGGTGCTCGGCTTCCTCGGCCTCGAGCGCATCGAGCAGGATTCCGCCGAAGCGGGCGACATCGTCGCCATTTCCGGCATCCCGGAGCTGACCATTTCCGACACCGTCACCGCGCTGGAGGTGCCGGAAGCGCTGCCGCCGCTGAGCGTCGACGAGCCGATGATCAGCATGACCTTCCAGGTCAACAACTCGCCGTTCGTCGGCCACAAGGATCTCTCGGGCGGCAAGTTCCTCACCAGCCGTCAGCTGCGCGAGCGCCTCGATCGCGAGAAGGTCCACAACGTGGCGCTGCGCGTCGAAGACGGCTCCGACGCCGACAAGTTCCTGGTTTCCGGCCGTGGCGAACTGCATCTCTCGGTGCTGATCGAGAACATGCGTCGCGAAGGTTACGAGCTGGCCGTGTCGCGTCCGGAAGTCATCATCAAGGAAATCGACGGCCAGAAGATGGAGCCGATCGAAGAACTGGTGATCGACGTCGAGGAAATCCACCAGGGCGGCGTCATGGAGCGCCTCGGTATCCGCAAGGGCGAACTCAAGAACATGGTGTCCGACGGCAATGGTCGCGTGCGTCTCGAGTATGAAATCCCGGCACGCGGCCTGATCGGCTTCCAGAACCAGTTCAAGACCCTGACCCAGGGTTCGGGCCTGCTGTTCCACGTGTTCAAGCACTACGGCCCGTACACGCCGGCACCGATCGCCAAGCGCCAGAACGGCGTGATGATCGCCAACGCGGCAGGCACCACCCCGGCCTACTCGCTCGGCCCCCTGCAGGAACGCGGCAAGCTGTTCGCCGCCGAAGGCGACTCGGTGTACGAAGGCCAGCTGATCGGCATTCACGCCAAGGACAACGACCTCACCGTCAATGCCATCAAGCCGAAGCCGCTCACCAACATGCGCGCCTCCGGTAAGGACGATGCGATCCAGCTCACCCCGGCGACCAAGTTCACGCTGGAGCAGGCGCTGGACTTCATCGACGACGACGAACTGGTCGAAGTCACGCCGAAGGAAATCCGTATGCGCAAGAAGCACCTGACGGAAAACGACCGCAAGAAGGCTTCTCGCGGCCAGGGTTGATTCTCTCGCTGATGCGATAACGAAAGACCCGGCTCACGCCGGGTCTTTTTTTGCGTCGTGTACCGGTTAGGAGTCGCGTGACTCAGCCTTCGCCAGCGACGGGACCGCGCTTTTCGGCCTGACGCATCAACGCCAGCAAAAGATCGATCTGTTCCTGCTGCTTCGCGAGCAGTGCGGTAAGTTGATCGGTGCGGATCTGATCGAGCTTGTCGTGCAGACCCATGATCTCGAGCTCAGCCTTGAGGTTGACCTTGTAGTCGTTGGCGGCATCGAGCCGGTCCATCGCTGCCTGGCGGTTCTGGCTCATCATGATGACGGGCGCCTGTACCGCGGCGAGCATCGACAGCAAGAGGTTGAGGAAGATGTACGGGTACGGATCGAACGGCTTGTGCAGCACGTAGGAATTCAAACACGTCCAGAGCGCCAGCACGCCTGCGAACACGAGGATGAAAGTCCACGAACCGCCGAATCGCGACACGTTATCGGCCAGCCGCTGGCCGAACGTGAGATCCGAGCGGTAGACGGCATCGACGTCCTCCGACACCAGCTTGTGCTGAGCCATGCGCTCCACGATGCGCCGCTCCGCTTGGGTCAGTTCGTCGAAGCTTTTGGCAAACCAGCGACGTGCGGCGCGCTCGGGGGTGTGCTCGGTGGATCCCATGATGCTCTCCTCGCAAGGGGTGGGGCGACGTGCCTGGCGCGAACGCTAGCATGCCGTACCTTTCACGGCCTTGCCGCGACGCCAACCACCTAAACGACTTGAGCCTCAGGAGCGCGACGAAGCCATGCGGCTCGCGAACGGCGGGGCCGCCGCATCGGCGGCGCGTACCGCACTCTCCACCTCGCCGCGAAAGCGCGGGAGATACCCGGGGCACTCGCGACGAACGTAGTCGATCAAGCCCTCGCGCACCTTGCAGCGCAAGTCCCACGATGCGCTGGAATTTGACGAACTGACCAGCGCGCGCAACTGCATCGCCTTCTCGTTGGCGTCCACCACCTGCAGTACGCATACGCGTCCGTCCCATTCGGCCGCCGACTTGCATAGCCGCTGCAGTTCGGCCCGCAGCGGCTCGAGCGGCAACCCATAGTCGAACCAGAGCATGACCGAGCCGAGGATCTGCGAGTTCGTGCGGGTCCAGTTCTGGAACGGGCGCTCGATGAAATACTGCAACGGCACGACCAATCGACGCTCGTCCCATATCCGCACGACGACATAGGTACTGGTGATTTCCTCGATCTTGCCCCACTCGTTCTCGATCACTACTACGTCGTCGATGCGGATCGGCTGCGTCAGGGCGAGCTGCATGCCTGCAATGAGATTTCCCAGCATGGGCTTGGCGGCCAAGCCGACCGCCAGACCGGCAATACCCGCCGATGCGAGAAGGCTGGCCCCAAATTGACGCACCGCCGGAAATGTCATCAGGGCGATGCCGATGCCCAGGACCACGGTGACCACCATGGCCGTGCGGCTGAGCACACGAACCTGCGTCTGTACGCGACGCGCGCGCAGGTTGTCGTCGAGATCGATAGGGTTGAAGCGCGAGACCGCCGCTTCCACCGCGCCGAGGCAACGCACGACGAACCACGTACACGCCACGATCAAGGCGAGTGCCAGAGCATGCTCCAGCGCGCCGACGAGCCGGACGGGCTCGTCTGGGGCGAGGCGACACGAGAGCAGCAGCATCGCCAACGGCACGATGGTTTCCATGGGCGCATTCGCTCGCGCGACGATGCTCGCCCCCATGGGATGCCGTATGGCAAGACGGCGCAGCAACGCATGCACCACACGGCGGAGGATTCCCGCGACCACGAGCGCGACCACAACGGCCAACGCAAAACGCGTCCACGGATGCGCGATATCTGGCATCCAGTCGGTCAGGTTCATGGTGACTTAGCCTAACGCCCCATATGTCCACGTTCTGTTGTGATGCAACATCGTGGGGGTGGAGCGCCAGCAGCGGCGGGCGAGGCACCCGACGGATAGAATCGCGCTCATGCCCCTCCCCAGTGCGAGCGAACGCTTCATCCTTCCCGACGTGCTGCGACCCGGCCTCCGTCTGGTGTTCTGTGGCACGGCCGCAGGCGCGCGCTCCGCGCGCGAAGGCGCGTATTACGCGCATCCGGGCAACATGTTCTGGCGGACATTGTTCGCGACAGGGTTGACGCCGCGCCTTCTCCTGCCTGCGGAGTATCCCCTGCTGCCCACCTTTGGGCTGGGCCTCACCGACCTGTCGAAGTTTCACTCCGGCAACGACGCCGAGTTGCCGGTCGACGCGTTCGACGTGGCCGCGCTGCGCGACAAGATCGACCAGTTTCGCCCGACCGCCCTCGCCTTCACCAGCAAGCACGGCGGTGTTGCGGCGCTCGGCAAGGGTGTTACCTATGGCTTGCAAGAGACCCGGTTCGGTGACGCACACGTTTTCGTACTTCCCTCACCCTCGGGCCAGGCGCGCAGGTCGTGGGATCTTCGCGCCTGGCAGGCGATGGCGGATTTCGTAAAGGCTCGAACCGCCGACGCCCGACGCTGAGGTCTTCAGCTGGGGCCTGGATTCACCGTTCGATAGCGGTTACATCATCAGCTCGACAAACGTACGACCCAGCCGGCCGTGGAATCGAAGGATCCGCCTGCGAGGACGATCTTTCCATCGGGTGCGAGCTCCGAAGTGAGTACCCAGTTATCCGTCCTTCCGAATGGATTGATCTTCGTCCAACCGTTGGGAGCACCGAAGTTGCGATCGAGCGAGCCGTCCGGCAGGTAGCGCGCCACGAGGATGTCGACCGTACGCGCTTTTGAATTAGTTGCCTGCCCCACAACCACAATCTTGCCGTCAGTCTGGACCGCCACACTTGTACGGAAGTCGTACTTCGTATCCGGTTCCAATAGATCGAGCCGCACGGGCTGGCCTTGATTGAACGAAAGCAACGGTTTGCCTGTGGCGTCCAGGCCAACCAATATCGCTGCTTGTCGTTC
>Ga0209148_1001050_pt1 | contig 17092 bp, 13 predicted proteins | sample AraplaCol_mMF_r2_2_FD_184288 | JGI IMG/M metagenome (GOLD analysis project Ga0209148, IMG submission 184288) | Arabidopsis root microbial communities from North Carolina, USA - plate scrape CL_Col_mMF_r2 (SPAdes) (version 2) | ecosystem: Host-associated > Plants > Roots > Endosphere | place...
GCCGCTGCTCCATCACCGACACCTCTCGCCAGGGCATGGACTTGGCCTCCCACGCTGCCAAATCCCTGCACTATGAAGTGTCGGCTATGTCCCCGAACACCCGTCGGTCATGTCCCCGGGCTGAACATCAAGTCGGGCGATGACAGCGGAGAATGTGGCACCGCCTACCCGCCCCGCCCCAGCTCTCGCTTGTAGGACGCGTAGTTCGGCTGATCGACGGCGAGCTTGTCCATCGTGGTCGCCCACAGATGCTCTGCGAGCCCCGGCGTTGCGAGATCCACCTCGCCTTTGGCAATTCGATCAGCGAGGACGCGATTGAGCTCGGTCACCGACCCGTCCGTACCAAGCAGCGCGCGCAGCCGCTCCACTTCGCTCGCGTCACTCCCCTGCTCCCGCGTCAGTTGCCGCGTCACGAGATCGAGGATGTTAATCGCCACCCGCAGCTTGAACGCCTGGTGGCCTGAGATCAGCGGCGTGATGTCGTTGCGGAGGAAATCGGCGACTGCCGTGGTCAGCTCGATCGGTGTCGGTTCGTCCTGCATGCCTATCCTCCCCGCGGCGCGAGCAGCCGTAAGAGATCGATCTCGGTCTCCGAGGCACGGCGACCGATCATGGCGCGCTCCATGGAATGGTCCGGTCCCTCGCGAAAGCGCTGCATCATGCCGCCGCACATGATGCCCCAGCGCAGCGTACCCATCACTTCCCAAAACTTGACGCGCGCTGCATCGACCTTGCGGCCAGCAGCCTCGTAGCCGGCGAACAATTCTTCGCGCGAGCCAAAGCCACCGACCGGCTTGTCGATCTCGCCAAAGCGCCAGGAGTTGACGCAGACCCAGCCGAGATCCTCCATGGGATCGCCGAGATGGGCGAGCTCCCAATCGAGCACGGCACGGACACCATCGGCGCCGATGATGAGATTGCCGTTGCGGAAATCGCCATGCACCAGCGTCACTTCAGCCGACGAGCCGGGATCGTGGTCGCGCAGCCAGCGCAGCGCCAGCTCGAACACGGGCTTTGGCCAGTTCAGGCTGCGATAGTCGCGGTCGAACTCGGAGATCTCCTGCGTCGACGACCTGCTGCGCAGGGCGGGCAATTTGTCCTGCGGCAGCCTGTGCAGCCCCGCAAGCACGCCACCGATCTGCCGCGCGAGCAGCGGCCGCGCCGCGGCGAATTCGTCGTCGCGAAGGATCTTGCGCGCGATGGTCTCGCCCTCGACCCGCTGCATGATGAAGCCGGTGCCGAGATCCTCGTCGGATGTCAGCACATGCATCACGCGCGGCGAAGGCACGCCCGCCTCGAAGGCCAGCTGCATCAGCTGCGCTTCGGCCGCGAGCCCGGCCGCGCGCGTCGGCGCGGCGCCATAGCCCTTCGGCGAGCGGCGCAGGATCGCGCCGATCGGCCCGTCGGGATGGGTGATGTCGAAGCGCCAGGTCTCCTGGCTGGCGCCGCCCGACAGCTTCGCCGCGCCGGTGACGCCGGTCGCCCCTGGACACCAGCGCCGGACGCTGCGGGAAAGCTCGGCTTCGATCATTTGCCTTTGAACTGCGCGGGCCGCTTTCCCAGGAACGCGCCGACGCCCTCGCGGAAATCCTGCGTATCGCCGGCCCGGAGCTGGCACTGGAATTCAAGATTGAGCTGCTCCTCGAAGGAGTTTTCCGGGCTGTCCCAATAGAGCTTGCGGATCAGCGACAGCGCCACGGTAGGTCCGCTGGCAAGATCGCGCGCGAGCTTCATCGCCTCCTCCATCAGCACGCCGTCGTCATAGACGCGGTTGACGAGGCCCCATTCCAGCGCCTTCTCGGCCGGCAGGCGCTCGCCCATCAGCGACAGCTCGATCGATCGCGCCCGGCCGACGAGGCGCGGCAGCAGCCAGGTCGAGCCGCAGTCCGGCACGAGACCGATGCGGCGGAAAGCTTGAAGGAAGTAGGAGGACCGCGCGCACAGGATCATGTCGCCGAGCAGCGCGAAGCTCATCCCGGCGCCGGCGGCCGGACCGTTCACGGCGGTCAAAATGGGGCAATGCAGGTTGCGGATGCGGCGGAGGAAGGGATGAAACCCGGTCTCCAGCGTCAGGCCGGCCTTGGTCTTTTTCGACTGGTTGTTGCGGCCTTGCAGATTCGCACCGGTGCAGAACGCTCTGCCCGCGCCGGTCAGCACGACGCAGCGCACATCGTCCCTCTTCTCCTCGATCGCGTCGAGCGCCTCGGAGAGCCCGCCCAGCATGTCCACGGAGACCGCGTTCATCACCTCCTGATGGTCGAGCTTGAGGATCGCGACCGAACCATCGAATTCGAGCGTGACGTGTTTGAACTGCATCGTTTCCTCGTCAGTTGTCCCCTGCGATGTTTCGCAGACCGGAATTTAGTTTTGCCGGGGCGCATATTTGATTTTTGGCGCGGTCTTGTCCATGGTGGACAAGCATACCCCACCGTCATATCGCACCATCTTGCGCGCACCGGCTGGCGCGCGCAGTGCCAAAACAGGAAACGCGCCATGAACCTTTTCGACCTCACGGGACGTGTTGCAGTCATCACCGGTGGCAATGGCGGTATCGGGCTCGGCATTGCGCAGGCGCTTGCCGGTCAGGGTTGCAACGTCTCTATCTGGGGCCGCAATGCTGACAAGAACAAGGCTGCTGCCGCGAGCATGGCGGGGCTATCAGGCAAGGTCGACAGCCGCGTCTGCGACGTGACCGATCCAGCCTCGGTCAACGCGGCGATGAAGGCGACGCTCGATACTTTCGGCCGCGTCGACGGCTGCTTTGCCAACGCCGGCATCGGCGGCGGTGGCCGCAGGTCGTTCATCGAGCGCACCGAGGAGGAATGGCGCACGATGTTCGCGACCAATCTCGACGGCGTGTTCCACGCCTTCCAGGCCGCCGCAAAGCACATGACCGACCGCGCCAATGCCGGCGATCCGTTCGGCCGCCTGGTCGCGACCTCGAGCCTCGCCTCGATCTTCGGCACGGCGCGCAACGAGCACTACGCTGCGACCAAAGCCGCCATCAATGCGCTGGTGCGCGCGCTCGGCGTCGAGCTCGCGCGCCACGGCGTCACCGCAAACGCGATCCTGCCCGGCTGGATCAAGAGCGATATGACCGCGGGCATCATGGCCAACGAAAAGTTCGTCGCCAATGTGATGCCGCGAATCCCGATGCGCCGCTTCGGCGAGGCCAGCGATTTCGGCGGCATCGCGGTGTATCTGATGAGCAAGGCGTCGTCCTATCACACCGCGGATACGTTCGTGATCGACGGCGGCTATACGGCGTTTTGAGATTTCGTAGCCCGGATGGAGCGAAGCGCAATCCGGGATTTCCAAAAGCAAGCAAGACCCGGATTTCGCTGCGCTCCATCCGGGCTCCAAATCATACTGAGGGGGAAGGCAAATGTTTTCACACATCATGATCGGCACCAACGACCTCGACAAGGCCAAGGCGTTCTACGACAGCCTGCTGAGCACGCTCGACGTGCGCCCGGCCAAGGTCGATGGCTACCGTATCTTCTACTTCACCAGGACCGGTGTGTTCTCGGTGACCAAGCCGATCAATGGCGAGCCGGCGACCTGCGCCAACGGCGGCACCATCGGCTTTGCCGCCAACTCCCCCGAGCAGGTCGACAAATGGCACGCCGCCGGCGTCGCCGCAGGCGGAACGCCGATCGAGAATCCGCCCGGCATCCGCGAGGGTGCAGGAAACAAGCTCTATCTCGCCTATTTGCGCGATCCCGATGGCAACAAGATCTGCGCGATGCATCGGATGCCAAGCTGAGCTGCGGCCACATAATCGGTGTCGTCCCGGCGAACGCCGGGACCCATAACCACAGGGAGTGGTCGTAGTGCGAAGCTCGCAACTCCGAGCCTTCGCAAAACTATTGCTGCGGCGTATCGGTCCCGGATCTTCGCGCGCTTGAGGCGCGCTTGTCCGGGACGACGTGGGATAGAGCTCAACCCCATTCAAACAACATTTCAAACGCGCTCCCGATATTCCATCGCGTGGCATGGCGCGCGTGAGAAAATACGCGCTCGCGCTTTGGCGGCGCTGCGACTATTCTCCGGCCCAACACGATCTCAGCGTCCCCGGGAGGAACAATGACAAAGCACAGCTACATTCCCCGCACTACCAACTATACGCTCAACCCTGGCGACGAGCTGAACGACCTGCGCATGTCGGACCAGGTCCGGCCGCTCTACGATCACGTCAAGAAGTTCATCCGCGACACGGTCGAGCCGATGTCGATCGAATTCGCCAAGGCCGGCGAAGGCAAGCAAGATCGCTGGAGCTTTACGCCGAAGCAACTTGACGTGCTTGAGGTCGCCAAGAACAAGGCCAAGAAGGAAGGCCTCTGGAATTTCTTCCTGCCGGATGACGAGACCGGCCAGGGTCTGAAGAATCTCGACTACGCCTATATCGCCGCCGAGCTCGGCAAAAGCCCGCTCGCTTCGGAGACCATGAACTGCTCGGCGCCGGATACCGGCAATATGGAGGTGCTGGAGCGCGTCGGCACCAAGGAGCAGAAGGAGAAGTGGCTGAAGCCGCTGCTCAACGGCGAAATCCGCTCGGCCTATGTCATGACCGAGCCGAACGTCGCCTCCTCCGACGCCAAGAACATCTCGACCACCGCAAAGCTCGTCGGCGACGAATGGGTCATCAACGGCGAGAAGTATTACATTTCAGGCGTTGGCGATCCCCGCTGCAAGATTCTCATCGTGATGGTGAAGACCAATCCGGATGCGGCGCCGAGCAAGCAGCAGTCGCAGATCCTGGTGCCGCGCGACACGCCCGGCGTCGAGGTGCTCGGCCCCATGTACGTGTTCGGCCAGGACCATGCGCCGCGCGGTCACATGCATATGCGCTTCAACAATGTGCGCGTGCCGAAGGAGAACATGCTGCTCGGCGAAGGCCGCGGCTTCGAGATCTCGCAGCTCCGCTTAGGACCGGGCCGCATCCATCACTGCATGCGCACCATCGGCAAGGCCGAGAAGGCGCTGGATCTGATGGTGCAGCGGGGCCTCACCCGCGAAGCCTTTGGCAAGAAGATCGCCCATCTCGGCGGCAACATGCAGATCATCGCGCAGGCGCGCTGCGAGATCGAAGCGATGCGGCTGATGGTGCTGAAGGCCGCCAAGGCCATGGACGTGCTCGGCAACAAGGAAGCCCGCGTCTGGGTCTCCATGGTCAAGGCCATGGTGCCCGAGCGTGCCTGCAAGATCATCGACCAGGCCATCCAGATGCACGGCGCCACCGGCATCTCGCATTGGACCCCACTCGCCGAGATGTATCAGGACGTCCGTCACCTGCGCTTTGCGGACGGCCCGGACGAGGTGCACTGGATGGTGGTCGGCCGGCACGAACTGAGCATGGCTTAAGGCACCAGATACGGTGCATCGGCCAATCGAGCCAAAAATAGACGCTCTGCAGATTTGCAGGGGATAGGCGAATCGCGCCGCCTCCATTACCGATTCGAGCGGGCTGGAGGCGGCATTTTCGCCGCCCGCCCAGCCCTCCATTACAGGCAGGGGCCCGCTATGACAGCAATTCGCACGATTTCATCGACACGTTTCGAGTTCACGTTTTTCGGACTGATCGTCTCGCTTTTCATTCTCCTCGCAACATCTTTCTCGCCCGCGTTTGCAGTCGATCTTCCCGATGATGACGAGCAGGACGTCCTGATCCGCTCGACGCTCGCAACTTTCAATGATGCCAACATGACCGGAAATTATTCGGTTCTGCTCGCCAAGGCCGCTCCGCAATTTCAGGCGCAGTTCACGGCCGATAAACTCGCGGCATCATTCGAGCAATTCAGGAAGAGCCAATTGTATTTCGAGGAGGTCGTGACCGCCGACTACGATTCCTACGAAAAAGCGAAGCTTGACGCCGATGGCGCATTGGTGCTCGCCGGCGTGTTCAAGACCGACGACCTGAAAGTAACGTACAAGCTGCGCTTCGCCCAGACCAACAAGGTCTGGAAGGTGATCGGCATCGATGTCGACGCCAAGAAGTGAGGCTGACTACGGATCGTAGGGCGGATTAGCGGAGGTTAATCCGCCCCAAAACAGCTCACGTGGCAGGCGCGACCTTGTCCTGGGTCTTCGTCTCGAAATCCGATGCGTCGTGGCGTTCGTGGAGCTGGCTGGCGGGATCGCCGGAGACGCGGTTGACCATGCGGCCGCGCTTTACGGCCGGGCGCTTGGCGATCGCATCAGTCCAGCGCTGCACGTTCTTGTAGTCCTGCACCGACAGGAATTCGCCGGCGCCATAGACCAGCCCCTTGGCGAGCGCGCCGTACCAAGGCCACACCGCCATGTCGGCGATCGTATATTCCTTGCCCGCGAGATATTCGTTGTCGGCGAGGCGCCGGTCGAGCACGTCGAGCTGGCGCTTGACCTCCATCGCGAAGCGATCGATGGCGTATTCGATCTTGAACGGCGCGTAGGCGTAGAAATGCCCAAAGCCGCCGCCGAGATACGGCGCGCTGCCCATCTGCCAGAACAGCCACGACATCGCCTCGGTGCGGGCCTTGATATCCCTGGGCAGGAAAGCGCCGAACTTCTCGGCGAGATAAAACAGGATCGAGCCGGACTCGAAGATGCGGATCGGCTCGGGGCCAGAGCGGTCCATCAGCGCCGGAATTTTCGAATTCGGATTGATGTCGACGAAGCCGCTGCCGAACTGATCGCCATTGCCGATCTTGATGAGCCAGGCGTCGTACTCGGCGCCCTTGTGGCCGAGCGCCAGGAGCTCCTCCAGCATCACCGTGACCTTCACCCCGTTCGGCGTCGCCAGGGAGTAGAGCTGGAACGGATGCTTGCCGACCGGCAACTCCTTGTCGTGGGTGGGGCCGGCGATGGGCCGGTTGATGCTGGCGAACTGACCGCCATTCTCCTTGTTCCAGGTCCAGACTTTGGGCGGCACGTAAGGGGTATCGGTCATGCGAATGCTCCGGCGGAAAGATGCGCCTGCATTAATTAGCCCGCGAACGGCCGAAGGCAAGCCCCGCCGGCCCTGCGTCCGGCGCGGGCCTCAAGCCGTCGCCATGCAGTCTGGCTGTTGCCAGCCCGCGCCTCTGATGATCCGGCCTACACTCGGAGACATCCTTCGCAGCGGAGTGCTTCGTCCACCACGCAACGCCTGCGCGCAAGATGCTCGCCCGAATCCGGCGTGGCATCATTGGCAACGAAGGAGAGGACCATGAAATCGCCGATCTGCGACATGCTTGATATCGAGTTCCCGCTGCTCGCCTTCAGCCATTGCCGCGACGTCGTTGCCGCCGTCAGCCGTGCCGGCGGTTTCGGCGTGCTGGGCGCCACCGTGCACACGCCCGATACGCTCGAACGCGAGCTGAAATGGATCGACGATCACGTCGACGGCAAGCCCTACGGCATCGACGTGCTGATCCCGGAAAACATCTCCACATCGGGCGAGACGGACGTCACCTGGAAGAGCCTGGAAGCGCGTGTGCCGCCGGAGCACCGCACCTACACGCGCAACCTCCTGAAGAAGCACGATATCGAGCTGACGACGACAGAGGTGGACGACAACCAGCCGCAACCCTTCGATGCCGCGACCGCCCTGGAACTGCTGAAGGTCTCGTTCAATCATCCGATCCGGCTGATCGCCAATGCCCTCGGCGTGCCGCCGAAGGCGATGATCGAGATGGGCAGGAGGCACAACGTGCCGGTTGCCGCTCTCGTCGGCGCCAAGGAGCATGCGCTGCGCCAGGTTGCGGCCGGCGTCGATATCCTCGTCGTGCAGGGCACCGAGGCCGGCGGCCATTGCGGCGAGGTCTCGACCATGGTGCTGGTGCCCGAAGTGATCAAGGCCATCAAGCCCATCCGCGAAGTGCCGGTGCTGGCGGCCGGCGGCATCATGACCGGGCGGCAAATGGCGGCCTGCATGGCGATGGGCGCGGCCGGCGCCTGGACCGGCTCGGTGTGGCTTGCGACCGTGGAATCGGAGACCTCCGAGATTTTTCGCGAGAAGATGATCGCCGCCTCGTCGCGCGATGCGATCCGCTCGAAGGGACGCACCGGTAAGCCGGCGCGGCAGCTCCGCTCGGTCTGGACCGACGCCTGGGACCGTGCGCCTGATAGCCCCGGCGCGCTGCCGATGCCGCTGCAGAGCATCATCAGCCGCGACGCCTTCGATTCGATCGACCGCGCCGCGGCTACCGGCAACGCGAAGGCGCGCGATCTCGTCAGCTATTTCGTCGGCCAGGGCGTTGGATTGATCGATAGCGTGAAATCAGCCGGCGCCGTGGTGCAGGAGTTCAAGGAAGAGTTCGCCGAAGCCGTCGAGCACATGAATGCACTGGTGGCGGAGTGAGGTGTGCGCGGCACATCCTTCGAGGCTCGCCAAGCGCCGCAAGCGTCGCTCGGCTCGCACCTCAGGATGACGCTTCCTCCGTAGCCGTCACCCTGAGGTGGCCGCTTCTTCAGCGGCCCTCGAAGGGCGGCGGCGTGCCCAAGATCTGAAACGTGAAGCAAGAAGAAATGACCAACATCCCCGAAGACCGCATCCCCGTCATCGTCGGCATCGGCGAGATCGTCGATCGCCCCATGGAGATCAGCGAAGGCCTCGAGCCGCTCGACCTGCTCGAACAGGCCCTACGACGCGCAGAAGCTGACGCCGGCGCAAAGCTGATCAGTGAGGTTCAGTCGCTCGACGTCGTCAACTTCCTGAGCTGGCGCTATCGCGATCCCGAAAAGCTGCTGGCGCAGCGCCTCGGCGTCTCGCCGGCGCATTGCTACTACGGCCCGGTCGGCGGCGAGAGCCCGATCCGCTACATCCACGAAGCGGCAAAGCGCATCGCGCGCGGCGAATGCACCATCGCCGCGGTCTGCGGCGCGGAGGCGCAATCGACCGCGACGAAGGCCGATCGCGCCGGCGTCAAGCTGCCATGGACGCCGTTCGCGCATGATGCTCCGGAGCCCAAGCGCGGCGCATCGTTCCAGAAGCCGCTGGCCGTGAAGCTCGGCGTGTTCCGGCCCGTCACGGTCTATCCGTTCTATGAGGCCGCCTCCTCCGCACATTGGGGCCAGACGCCGCGCGAAGCCATGGCGGAATCAGGCACATTGTGGTCGCGCTATTCGGAGGCCGCCGCGCAAAATCCCAATGCTTGGTTGAAGCGGCGCTATACTCCGGAGGAGATCACGACGCCGACAGCCGACAACCGGCTGATCGCCTGGCCGTACAACAAGCTGATGGTCGCCAACCCCAGCGTCAACATGGGCGGCGCGCTGCTGCTCACCAGCCTTGCCAAGGCGCGCGCGCTCGGTATCGCAGAAGAGAAGCTGGTCTATCCGCTCGGCGGCGCATCAGCCGAGGAGCCACCCGACTATCTCGTGCGCGACCAGTTTTTCGAAAGCCATCCGCAGAACGCCGTACTGCAGGCCGTCATGGATCTTGCGGGCGGCCATGGCAGAAAGTTCGATGCGATCGAACTCTATAGCTGCTTTCCCTGCGTTCCGAAGATGGCGCGGCGGACGCTCGGCCTTTCCGCCGACGTGCAGCCCACCGTGACCGGCGGTCTCACCTTCTTCGGCGCACCGCTCAACACCTACATGACGCACGCAGCCTGCGCGATGGTGCGTCGGATACGCGGCGGCGACAAGCTCGGCCTGCTCTACGGCCAGGGCGGTTTTGTGACCAAGCACCATGCGCTGGTGGTGGCGAAGGCCCCGCCACGTGACGCGCTGGCGCAGGAGACGAGTGTGCAGACAGAGGCCGATCGCAACAAGCGCGCGGTGCCGGAGTTCATCACGGAGGCCTCAGGCAAGGGCAAGGTCGAGAGCTTTACCGTGCTCTATGGTCGTGGCGGCGATGTCGAGCACGGCGTGGTGATGCTGCGCACGGAGGACGACCGACGTGCGTTGGCGCGGATTCCGGCGAGCGATATTACAACGCTGGCGCATTTGTTGAACATGGATCGCACGCCGGTCAGCTCGCTCGGCGAGATCACGATGGCCGCGGACGGCGTGCCGGAGTGGCGGGTGGTGTAGGTCACGCAGGGTAGGCAAAGCGAAGCGTGCCCACGTTTTGCCGATTTGATGAAAAGGCGTGGGCACGGCGCAAAAGCGCCTTTGCCCACCCTACGAGACTGTCCTAGCCCTTCGGCGCCTGCTTCTCCGACGCGGTCGCCGGCTTGCCGCCGGCGCCGACGACGCGAACGGCATCGCCGTTCGACAAACCATCCGGCGGCGCAGTAATGACGCGGTCGTCGGGCGCGATGCCCGAGGCGAGCTCGATTTCCTTGCCGAGGTCGCGGGCGATGGTCACGGTCTTGAACTGCACCTTGTCATCAGCACCGACCGTCGCGACGCGCAGGCCGCTACCGTTGAAGATGAGCGCGCTGGCGGGAATGCTGAGCGGCGCTGACTCGCGCTGCAGGCTCAGCTTCACGCTGGCATAGCCACCCGGCATCAGCTCGCCCGAGGAGTTGTCGAGGCCGAGCTGCATGCGCGTGGTGCCTGAAGCAACGTCCACGGCTTGCGACGATGCCTCGACCGTCGCCTGGAAATTCCGGTTCGGATATTCCGGCAGCGTGATGGTGGCCTTGGCGCCGATCTTGATCGCCGGCACGTAGTTCTGGGGCACGTTGACGTAAACGCGCAACTTGGTGATGTCGGAGACCACGAACATCGCCGGCCCGGAGCCGCCGCCGGCGTTGATCAACGCACCGACGTCGGTGTCACGCGAGGTCACCACGCCGTCGAACGGCACCGTGATCTTCTTGTAGCCGGCGAGCGCCTCGAGCCGCTCGACATTGGCTTGTCCGGACTTGACCGCGGCGTTCTTGTTGGAGAGGTCGGCGGTGCGCTCGTCGATCTCCTGCGCCGACACGAAATTGGAGGCGACCAGCGTCTTGCGACGGTTCAGCGTTGCCTCCGACAGCCTGGCGCTGGCCTGTTGGCTGGCGAGGTCGGCACGGGCCTGCAGGAGTTGCTGGTCGAGGTCGGGCGCCTCGATCTCGGCGATCACCTGTCCCGCCTTGACGCGGGCGCCGATGTCGGCGCTCCAGCTTTTGAGATAGCCGGAGACGCGCGCGAAAATCGGCGCGCGGTAATAGGCTTCCAGCCGGCCCGGCAGGTCGATGGTGGAATTGAGCGCCTTGGCGTTCGGCAGCGTCACTGCCACGCTGGGAATGGCCTGGTCTTCGGTCCATTCCTTCAACTTGGAGCCCTGGTCCTCGCGGGCCCGAATGCCGGTGCCGACCACGAGACCTGCCGCAATCAGCGCCACCACGCCGAAAATGCCCAGTTTCCGGCGCGACACCGGGGAGCGGGGTTCAGTGGGCGACATGCGGAGTCTCCAAAGGGGCGGCGGCCTTGGCGCCTTGTTTCTTGTGTACCATACTGAACACCACGGGAACAAACATCAGCGTGGCGAAAGTCGCAAAGATCAGGCCGCCGATCACGGCGCGGCCAAGCGGCGCATTCTGCTCGCCGCCCTCACCGAGCCCGAGCGCCATCGGCGCCATGCCGATGATCATGGCGAGCGCCGTCATCAGCACCGGGCGGAACCGGACGAAGCCGGCCTCGAGCGCGGCTGCGATGGGATCGCCGAGCTCCTCGTAACGCTCGCGGGCAAAGGAGATCACCAGCACGCTGTTGGCGGTGGCGACGCCCATGCACATGATGGCGCCGGTCAGCGCCGGCACCGACAGCGTGGTCTCCGTCGTGAACAGCATCCAGACGATGCCGGCAAGCGCGGCCGGCAGCGCGGTGATGATCACGAAGGGATCGGACCAGGACTGGAAGTTCACGACGATCAGGAAGTAGATCAGGACGACGGCGCCAAGCAAGCCGAACAACAGGCCGGTGAAGGCACTGTTCATGGTCTGCACCTGGCCGAGCAGCACCACCGACGAGCCCTTCGGCACCTCCTTGGCGGTGTCGGCAATCAGCTGGCGGATGTCATTGGAGACGGCGCCGAGATCGCGGCCCGAGGTCGTCGCAAAGATCTGCACCATCGACTGGATGTCGTATTGCGACACCACCGCGCTCGAGGTCGAGCGCTTGATGTCGGCGATGCCGCCGAGGATCGGTGACTGCGAATTCCCGGCTGCCGTGATCGGCAGCGTCTGCAGCGCGCTGAGCGAATCGATCTGGTATTGCGGCGTCTGCATCACGATCGAATAGGACACGCCGTTGTCAGGGTTGAGATAGTAGGTCGGCGCGACCTGCGAGGAGCCGGCGAGATTGACCACGAGGCTGTTGGTGACGTCGCGCTCGGTCAGGCCGACATATTGTGCGCGGGTGCGATCCACGTCGATGTTGAAGGTGGGATTGCTCGGCGATTGCTGGATGCGCGCGTCGGCAACACCCGGGATCCGGCGCACCTTGGCCAAAAGCTTGTTGGCATAGGCGAAGTTGGCTTCGAGATTGGCGCCACGAATTTGCAGGTCGATCGGCGCGGGCGCGCCGAAATTCAGGATCTGGCTGACGATGTCGGCGGGGAGAAACGCGAAGCTGACGCCCGGGAACAGCCGCGGCAATTGCTCACGCAGCACTTTCACATGCTCTTCGGTCGGCTTGTGACCTTCCCTCAGCTTGATCTGGATGTCGCCGTCCTGCGGGCCGATCACACCGGTGTTGTTGTAGGTCATGTTGATGCCGGAGATCGGCATGCCGATGTTGTCGGTCATGGTATCGATCTCGCCCGGAATCAGCTTGCGCACCGCCTTCTGCACGTCGGCGAGCTGGTTGGCGGTCTCCTCGACGCGGGTGCCGACCTGGGTACGGACGTGCATCAGGATATTGCCGGCATCGACCGCCGGGAAGAAATTGCGGCCGAGGAACGGCACCAGCGCGAAGGACGCACCGACCATACAGAGAAAGCCGATCACGAACACCGCGCGATGCGCCAGCGCCAGGCTCAGCAGCCCGCGGTAGCCGGCGCGGATACGTTCGAACCGCGCCTCGAAGCCGCGCTGGAACCAGACCAGGGGATTGCGCGACTTCGGCGGCTCTCCCTCGTGATGGACATGCGGTTGCAGCAGATAGTTCGCCATGGTCGGCACAAGCGTGCGCGACAGGATGAACGACCAGATCATCGCGAACATCACCGCTTCCGCCATCGGAACGAACAGGAAGCGCGCGACGCCGGTGAGGAAGAACATCGGCACGAACACAATGCAGATGCAGAGCAGCGAGACGAAGGCCGGCGTCACGATCTGGTTGGCGCCGTCGAGGATCGACTGCTCGACCGGCTTGCCCTGCTCGAGATGGTAGTTGATGTTCTCGATGGTGACAGTGGCGTCGTCGACGAGGATGCCGACCGCGAGCGCAAGACCGCCGAGCGTCATGATGTTCAGCGTCTCGCCGATCGCGGACAGCATGACGATGGCACCGAGCACCGAGAGCGGGATCGAAACCGCAATGATGATGGTCGAGCGCCAGCTGCCGAGAAACAAGAGGATCATGACGCTGGTGAGCAGCGCGGCGATCACGCCTTCGAAGGCGACGCCTTGAATCGCGCCGCGGACGAATACTGATTGGTCGCCGATGAAGCCGATCTTCAAGGCATCCGGCAGCTGATCCTTGACGTCGATCACCTTCTGCTTGATGCCGGCGATGATATCGAGCGTCGAGGTCGCGCCCGCCTTCAGCACCATCATCAGCACCGAGCGGTTGCCGTCGACATGGACGATGTTGGTCTGCGGCGGATTGCCGTCGCGCACGGTTGCGACGTCGCGGACATAGACCATCGCGCCGTTGACGGTCCTGATCGGCAGATTGCCGAGCTCGTCGATCTTGAGCGGCGAATTGTTGAGCTGGATGTTGTATTCGAACTGGCCGATCTTCTGGGTGCCGACCGGCGTGATCAGGTTTTGTGCGGCGAGTGCGTTGGCGACGTCCTGGCCTGACAGACCGCGGGCCTGGAGCGCGGTCGGGTCGAGGTCGATCTGGACCTGGCGCTGCTTGCCGCCGAACGGGTACGGGATCGCGGCGCCCGGCACGGTGACCAGCGGGGTGCGGAGCTGGTTGATGCCGATGTCGGCGAGGTTCTGCTCGGTCAGCCCATCGCCAGACAGCGCCACCTGGATGATCGGCACGGTCGAGGCGGAGTAGTTCAGGATCAGGGGCGGCGTCGCGCCTGGCGGCATCTGCTTGATCAGCGTCTGCGAGATCGCGGTCACCTGCGCATTGGCGGTGCGGATGTCGACATTGGGCTGGAAGAAGATCTTGATGATGCCAAAGCCGTTATAGGAGTTGGCGGTGATGTGCTCGATGTCGTTGACGGTCGTCGTCAGCGCCCGCTGGAACGGCGTGGTGATGCGGCCCGACATCTGGTCGGGCGGCAGGCCGGTGTACTGCCAGACCACGCCGATCACGGGGATGCGGATGTCCGGAAAGATGTCGGTCGGCGTCCGCAGCGCTGCCAGCGGTCCGATGATCAGAAGCAGGAGCGCCAGCACGACAAACGTGTAGGGCCGGCTCAGGGCAATGCGGACCAGAGCAATCATTCGTCAGGCATTTCCAAATACGGGGACAGGGAACGCGCCCCCACGGTTCCTATCGCCATTTACCCGAACACCGCGGAAATGGCCAACGACAGCCTCTCACGCGCGGTCACTTCCCTGCTATCGCACTGCGAAATCGCATTCCAGATATGCGGCTCGCATTCGCAGGATCACGGAGGGCGCTTCTTCAGCACGCAAAAAAGCGACGCCCGAGGGCGCCGCTTTCAGAAACTGCAGCGCTTTGAGGGCCTACGCCGCGCGAACCGACCCCAGGAACTTGCCGACCTCGAGCTTGAGCCGGCTCGAATCGCGGGACAGCATCTGCGCCGCCGACAGCACCTGGGACGACGCCGAGCCCGTCTCCGTGGCACCGCGCTGAACTTCCGTGACATTGGACGACACCTGCCCCGTCCCTTGGGCGGCCTGTTGAACGTTGCGCGCGATCTCCCGGGTCGCGGCCCCCTGCTCTTCCACCGCCGCCGCGATGGCCGAGGATATCTCGGACAGCCGCTTGATGGTCCCACTGATCCCGCTGATCGCGGTCACCGAGTCCTCGGTCGCGGCCTGGATGCCGCCGACCTGCTGGCCGATCTCGCCGGTCGCCTTGGCGGTCTGCTCGGCGAGCGCCTTCACCTCGGAGGCGACCACCGCAAAGCCGCGCCCGGCTTCACCGGCGCGCGCCGCCTCGATGGTCGCGTTCAGCGCCAGAAGATTGGTCTGGCCGGCAATCGCGTTGATCAGCTCGACGACGTCGCCGATGCGGGCGGCGGCTCGCGACAATTCGCTGACGCGATCGGTGGTCGCCTGCGCTTGAGTGACGGCCTCGGTGGCGATGCGCGCGGAGTCCTGCACTTGACGGCTGATCTCCCGAACCGAAGACGACATCTCTTCAGCGGCCGACGCAACCGAATGGACGTTGGTTGAAGCCTCCTCGGAGCCGGCAGCGACAACCGTTGCGAGTTCCTGAGCACGACCCGCGGTCGAGGACAGCGTCGCAGCCGACGCCTCGAGCTCCGTCGCGGCCGCCGATACTGTCTCCACAATCTCTCCGATCGCCGCCTCGAAAGTGTCGGCGAGCTTCGCCATGTCGGCCTTGCGCTGCGTTTCGGCGCGGCGCTGCACGGCCTGCACCTCGTCGCGGCTGAAGCGAATGATGGTCTGTACGGTCTGCAGGTTACGCAGGGCTTCCCCAATCTCGTCGTCGCGCTCGACGATGATACGGTTGTCGAGCTTGTCCTGCACCAGATTGAGCATGGTGTCGTTGAGATGCCGCATCGGCCCGCGTATTGCTCGCATCGTCGCAAGTCCGACGAAGCCGCCGACAGCAGTGCCGACAACGGCAAAAAGGGAGAGGATTACGCCCGCCGAACCACCGGCCGAGAGCGCGCCAGCGATGCCAAGCGCGAGCATGAACAGCGCCTGGATCGCCATCATTGTCGTCAGTCGGGCCGCAAGCGTCCGCGTGAAGACGCTGAAGCGATCGAGCAGTGAGCGGCGACGGATGATACCGGCATCGATGCGATAGCCATGCGGTCTCTTCTCGCGGATCGCGTCGTAGACCTCCTCGGCAAGCTTGCGCTGGTCGGCCGGGAGCTTGGTGCGGATCGAAGTGAAGCCCGCGACTTGGCCGTTCTCCCGGATCGGCGAGGCGGTTGCGAGCACCCAGTAGAAATCGCCGTTCTTGCGGCGGTTCTTCACCGCGCCGAGCCACGGCTTGCCGGCCTTCAGCGTATCCCAGAGATTCTGAAAGGCCTCCGGCGGCATATCCGGATGGCGGACGATGTTGTGCGGCTGCCCCATCAGCTCGTCGGACGTGAAGCCCGCAGCGGCGATGAAGTCCTCGTTGAAGTAGCTGAGCTTGCCCTTCAGGTCAGTCCTTGAGACGATCAGCGTTTCATCGCTGACAGGGTATTCATTCTCGGTAACGGGAAAATTCTTGCGCATAGGGCCCCCGGCCAATCTCCTCGGTGTTTATTTTCGGCGAAGGCGCCTCGCGAGCGCTTCCTTGCAATTCTCGAAAGCCGAATTTAACCATCAATAAAACCAGCCGCCCGTACGATTACGGGTGGTTCCCCACGATGCTACCTATGTGCGCCATCCTGCTACCGGTGAGGCAAAAGAAAACGGGCGGCGCTTGCGGCGCCGCCCGTTGGTCGATCGCTGGCTTGGACGACGCTTATGCCGCGCGGACGTTGGTCAGGAACTTGCTGACCTCGGTCTTCAACCGGCTCGAATCGTTGGACAGCATTTGCGCGGCCGACAGCACCTGCGAGGAGGCCGTGCCGGTCTCGGTCGCCCCGCGCTGCACGTCGGTGATGTTGGAGGAGACCTGCTGTGTGCCCTGCGCGGCCTGCTGCACGTTGCGGGCGATTTCCTGGGTTGCGGCGCCCTGCTCTTCCACCGCGGCAGCGATCGCCGAGGAGATCTCCGAAAGCCGCTCGATGGTCGAGGAGATCTCCTTGATGGCGCCGACCGAGTCGTTGGTCGCCGCCTGGATGCCGGAGATCTGCTGGCCGATCTCGCCGGTCGCCTTGGCGGTCTGCTCGGCGAGCGCCTTCACCTCGGAGGCGACCACCGCAAAGCCGCGCCCGGCTTCACCGGCGCGCGCCGCCTCGATGGTCGCGTTCAGCGCC
>Ga0209148_1001051_pt1 | contig 17057 bp, 14 predicted proteins | sample AraplaCol_mMF_r2_2_FD_184288 | JGI IMG/M metagenome (GOLD analysis project Ga0209148, IMG submission 184288) | Arabidopsis root microbial communities from North Carolina, USA - plate scrape CL_Col_mMF_r2 (SPAdes) (version 2) | ecosystem: Host-associated > Plants > Roots > Endosphere | place...
GCTCGCTTGACCATCAGCTCTTTGCTCGCGTGAGGGGACATCGCGCATGAACTGGGCATGGGCCTCGTCGCTCGACCAAATCTGGCGCTCGCCATCTTTCCCGATGTGGATGACGCTGGCGGCTGCCGGCTTCTTCGGATTGATCATGCTGATCACGCTGTTGCGCGCCGAGAAGTCGGTCGCCAACGGCGCGCTGACCGTCATCACGCTGCTCTCCATCGGCATCGCGGTGGCTGCCACGATGAAGATCTACGGACCGGTGGGGCAGGCGGCTCCGACCGAAGCCCGCACGCAGGCCACGGTGACGGCAACCCTCCCGGCGCTCGCCTGCCTCGATGATCTCGCTGGCGAAGCCGTGGCCACCGGCTGCGAGAAGGCGCTGTTCGGTGCGCCTGACACGGCGGCTGCCGCCGTGGCCTATACGGCGGCCCGGATCGATCGGCTGACCGCGCTCGGCGATGCTGCGACGGCCGACAAGAGCCTGACGCTCGATACCAAGGTGCTGCGCAAGGCGCTGGAGCGTGATCGCTTCGGCCTCGTGGCTCAGGTCCTGGTCGCGCGCGACGGCTGCACCCAGTTCGATTGCGCCGCGTTCCGCTCGCTGACGGATCAGCAGCAGGTCGCCGCCAACATGGACGCCCATCTCTATGATCAGCTGGTCGCGCGCTACGCGCCGACCTGGAGTTCGCCCGCAGCGGCGCCCGGCGCGCTGCCGCCCAACCCGATCGCGGTGTTGCCGCCATCGATGCCCACGGGCAAACCGACCAATGCCGAGTTCCCGAGCGCCTCGTCGATCCCGCCGGTGAGCATCATGGCGCCGGAGGCGCCGACGGCAGCCACGCGCCAGCCGTCGGCCGGCAATGCGGCAGCACCGGCTGCGGCCCCACGCGCGCCTGCTGCGACCTCGGCCCAGGCTGCGGCGCCCGCGGCACCGGCTGCGAAGAAGCCGCCCGCACCGAAGGCTGCGCGTGCGCCGGCCACCGCACCGGTTCCGCTCGCACCGCCGCCGGGCGCGGCTCCCGCGGCTGCGGATAACGACTAGTTCGGCTTTGAAAACCCGTGCGCGGCCCGCTAATGCTGGGCCATGGCACTCCATCTGATCAAGCTTGCCGTCGGCTGCGACTCCGTCAAGGAATTGAAGGGGTGGGTCGCCGAACGGATGCAGACGGCCAAGAAAAAGGGCCTGCCGCAACACCACATCCACATCACCCGGATGGTGCCCAAGCGCGATGCCGAGATTCTCGCGGGCGGATCGCTCTATTGGGTCATCAAGGGCGAGATCGCAGCGCGTGAAAAGATCATCGGCATCGAGCCGTTCCGCGACAAGGATGGCATCGGGCGCTGCCGGATCGTGATGCAGCCGAAGGTGATCTCGGTGTCGCCGCGGCCGATGCGCCCGTTCCAGGGCTGGCGCTATCTCACTGACGATTCCGTGCCGCCCGATCTCGGCAAGTCGGCCGCGGGCACCATCGCGGCGATGCCGGAGCCGATGCGGCGCGAGCTGCGCGATCTCGGACTGCTCTAGACCGCGATATTGTCTCGGCGCCGCGCACCATCGCGTTCGCGATGGCTTCGCCGGGTGGGTCTGGTTGCGAGGCGTACCCGCGACACATGCCCGTCATGGAGCGCCCCCATGGTCGGCACCAGCGCGACTTCGTGACACCAGAGCTCGTGAAGGTCGGGGGTGGGCGCCGCAGCCGCGCTGCCGGCTAACCTTAACAAGCGCCGGTCGTGGACGCCATGCACCGACATCGGGCACAGCATTCCCCGCAGCGAGGATGTCGCGCCATTGTGGGCTGGATCACAGACGCGACACCGCGAGGCGATTCATGATGACCATCATCGCACTGTGATTTCGTTATCCTGTCACGCATTTCACTTGACCGCAGACACGGCCAACTCGAAGATATTGCTTAAGGGGTGTTGAGGATCGCCATGCTTGTGCAGGCCAGCCAAAGCCAATCCGGCTCGGCGCACGTCGTTGTGCTCGGCAATGAGAAGGGCGGCTCCGGCAAATCGACCACCGCCCTGCACATCGCGGTTGCGCTCCTGAAGGCCGGCCAGCGCGTCGCCACCATCGACCTCGACTGCCGCCAGCAAAGCTTCACCCGCTACATCAACAACCGCTCCGCCTGGGCGCGCCGCACCAAGCTCGACCTCGAGCTGCCGGTGCATCGCTGCATCAAGCTCGGCGAGACCATGCTGATCGCCGAGAACGAGAATTCCGAGTTCCAGCAGTTCATGGAGGCGGTCTCGGCGGTCGAGGGCAGTTTCGACTTCATCGTCATCGATACGCCCGGCACCGACAGCTATTTGATGCGGCTCGCCCATTCCATGGCCGACACGCTGGTCACGCCGATCAACGACAGCTTTCTCGATTTCGACGTGCTCGGCACCGTCGATCCCACCAACTACGCGGTGACAGGGGAAAGCCATTACGCCGAGATGGTGCGCGACGTCAGGCGCAAGCGTCGTCAGCTCGACGGTTCGACCACCGACTGGATCGTGGTGCGCAATCGTCTGTCGATGCTCGGCTCGCGCAACAAGCAGCTCGTCGCCGAAGGGCTGAAGGATTTGTCGTTGCGATTAGGCTTCCGCTATGTCGACGGCTTCGCCGAGCGCGTCGTCTATCGCGAGTTTTTCCCGCGTGGCCTCACGGCACTCGACGAGATCGACGAGGCCACGCTCGGGATGCGGCCCAATCTCGGCCATCTCACCGCGCGGGAAGAGGTGACGAGCCTGCTGCGCCAGCTCAAGCTGCCGCTCGACGAACGCGGCCGGCGGCGTGCGGCAAATCGCGCGGAGTGGTTCAGCCAGGTGGACAAGCCGCTCGAGGTCCACGACATCCTCGGCGCCTAGGCGGTACGCTGCTACTTCCGGCCGCTCGTGACTGCCGGTTCCCGCGGGAACCGGGCGGGCCTGAAGTTGTTTTCACCTGGCATTCACCGTGAAATTGAACCCGATCGTGACGGGTTGCGTCGGATGGTCATCTGCATCCGGACGTAGCGGTATCAGAACAGGGTGCCCACCAAACATGTGCGCCGCACAATGAAAGGGCTGTTGGATCACAATATTTAGCCTTCCTGTCACGCGCCTGTGACATATATTAGGGAATAGGCGACCAGGGGCCGAAGAGCCCCGGAAGAAACACGATTTTTTCAACAGGGATCAGGCCGCAAGAGCCTGAGGCTGAGGACGAAAATGAAGCGTGGAATTGCCGTTCTGGTTTCGGTCGGAGCTCTCTTTTGCGTCGCTTATTTCACGGCGAGCAAGTGGGCCATCAAGCACGAGACCATCACCTTCTACGACGCTTCGCGCGACAATCGTCCCGTGCCTGTCGACATCGCCATCCGCCGCGACAAGGAAATGCAGGCCAACGCCGGCATGATCACGCTGCCGGTCGCGGTGATCAATCACGGCAACACCGTCAAGAACACCGAGTACGGCTTCCTCGCCAACATCTTCGCTGCGCGCGGCTACATGGTCGTGAGCCCGCAGCATGACTTGCCGACCGATCCGCCGATGGTGACCAAGCCCGGCGAGCTCTATGTCGGCCGCCTGCCGCAGATCCTGCGCGGCGTCGCCAACATCCATCTGGCGATGCAGGAGATGAAGAAGGTTCAGCCCAACGCCGACTACAACAAGGTGACGATGGTCGGCCATTCCATGGGCGGCGACATCACGATGTATTTCGCCAAGCAGTATCCGGACGAGGTCAAGAAGGTCGTGACGCTGGACAATCTCCGCGTGCCCTTCGTCACCGCCGGCAAGTTCAAGATCCTGTCGTTCCGCTCGCACGATCCGGAGTTCAAGACTGATCCGGGCGTGATCCCGACTGACGAGGAGTGCGAGAAGGCCGGTATCCAGGTCGTGAAGACCGACTTCCAGCATAACGACATGCGGGACACTGGTCCGGACGACGCCAAGAACTCGATCCAGGGCATGCTTGATAAATTCCTGAGCGACAGCGACAGCGCGATTGCGCCTGTTGACACCACGTCGTCGCCGCCGAAGGTGCTGGAGCCAGGTCCAGTTGCCCTGATGTCGCCCGCCAAGAGCTGATCCATCCAGCCAGTCCTGTCGCCGAAATTCCGTCTCAAAGCCTCCGCCGGCTCCCGCCTGCGGAGGCTTTGCACATTGACCGGGCAGGGCGCGCTATCCACATTGGTAGCGTGAGACCAGGCGTGACGATGGATGCCCGACGACACTGCCAAACCGCGCAATAGCGATGCCGTATCGGCGCGAGCCGAGGGCGACGGCGCGCTGCCGCAGGCAAAGACCTCGACCTCGGAGGATGTTGCCGCCTTCGTCGCGAAGGCGCGTGCGTTGTCTCCGCATGCACCTGGAGCGAAGGGCCGCTTGATCTTCGCGCTGGATGCGACGATGAGCCGGCAGCCGACCTGGGATATGGCCTGTGCGCTTCAGGCCGACATGTTTCGCGAGGCAGCTGCGCTTGGCAGCCTCGACATCCGACTGATCTATTATCGCGGCTACAATGAATGCCGCGCGACGGGGTGGATTTCCGACAGCGGCAAGCTTGCGACGCTGATGAGCAAGATCGATTGCCGCGGCGGCGATACCCAGATCGGCAGAGTGCTGACCGACGCGCGGCGCGAGGCAGTCACGTCAGGCGTGCGTGCCGTGGTCTTTGTCGGCGACGCCATGGAGGAGAAGGTCGACGCGCTCTGCGCCAAGGCCGGCGAGCTCGGCATGCTGAAGGTGCCGGTCTTCCTGTTTCAGGAAGGCCATGATGCAGTCGCCGAGCAGGCGTTTCGCGAAATCGCGCATCTGACCGGCGGTGCCTGGTGCCGATTCGATCCAGGCGCAGCAGCGCAGCTGCGGGAGTTGTTGAGGGCCGCTGCGGCCTACGCAGCTGGCGGCCGCGAGGCATTGCTGAGACTGGCGAAGACGGCGAGTGGCGCGGCGCAACTGATCGGACAGATGAAGTAACGCCTCACGCCGGCGCGGCTTGTGCCGGAGGCGGAGCCGCGACGGGCGGCAGCAGGCGTCCCTGCACAATCAGGCGCAGCGTGCCGAGCGTGATCAGTCCGACCACGATGTTGGCGGCGGCGAACAGATAAGGCGCGAGCAGCGCGATTGCGCCGGTGCCGCCGTGCTCGACCATGCGAATTGGCGCGATCGCAAGCGCAGTGGCGCCGAAGGTGAAGCTCCAATAGGACACCGAGAACGGTTGCTCCATGATCCAGGGCAACAGCCGAAGCAGCAGGAGCGCCATCATCAGCCCATAGCCGATGAGGATATGCGCGAACATGTCCGGGACGCCGCCATTGATCGCGAGATAGGCGACCGCGCCGACTACGGGCGGCGCGAGTTGAATGCCGAGCGTCGGACGCAGAGCGATGGGAAGCGTCTCGACGGTATAGAGACGATGCAGCAGCACGGATTCGATCGCAAACCAGGAGAACAGTGCCACGCCGAAGGCGAGCTGCCCCCAGTCGGGATAGCCGAGCGCCGCTGAGACGCCGGCCGTGACGAAGCCGCCCGCGACCGTCGGCAAATAGAGGACCGGCGTTGTCGCCGTGTGATCGCGGTTGCCGCGCCACAGCAGTCCCGTCCGCCACAGCGCGAAACCGAGCGTAAATGCTCCGCCGAACCCGAACAGGATCGTGGCGGCAAGATGCGAATAGGGCGCTGCGGCGAGCGCGATCAGCATGGTGGAGACGCCTGCGAGGCCGATGAAACAGCACTGGACGGGGTGATGGGCTTCACTGAGCGACTGGGCGCGCGCAAAGATCCAGCGCAGCGCGAACAGCGCAATCAGGACCGCCCAGACGATCGAGGCGATGGAGAGAATCATTTCGCCGACGATCGCCGGCAGCTGCCACACTTGGTGCGCGGCACGCCATGCATTGCCGAGACCCGCAAGGCCCAGCACGATACCGAAGAAGGCGGCCGGCACGATCGGTGGCTTGAATCCCTTGCTCATCGTCTTCCCCCAGAGCCCCCTCATCACTCCCAAGGTGGTGATGCGACCTTCGTCGCTTCCGACTGCGCCGGAATGATGGGGTCAACTGCTTATGGCAAGAGAACAGCTTGTGTCACCGTCCGATCGTGGACGGAGGGAAGGACACCATGCTTTTTGACAAGAGGGCGACTATATTCCCGGCATGACTCTGATCGCCGGGCTTGTCGCCGTTATCACGCTTTATCTGCTGCTCCAGATGTTCCGCGCCGCCAATCCGGCTGTGCTGGCGCGCGCCATCAAGTTTGGGGGCGGCGTGGTCGCGCTCGCGGTGGCCGCCTTTACGGGCCTGCGCGGCGAACTTGCGGTGGCGATCCCGCTCGGGATAGTCGGTGCCGGACTGCTCGGTTGGACGCCGCTGGCGAATGCGGGCTTCGGCAATGTCGGGGGCCTGTTCGGCGGCGGCGCATCGCGCTCATCCGGTCAGGCCTCACGCGTGCGCTCGCAATTCCTGGATATGCGGCTCGATCACGATTCCGGCCAGCTCTCGGGCCAGATCGTCGCCGGGCCTCACGCCGGGCGCAGTCTGGAAGAGTTCGACCTTGCAAGCTTGCTGGCGATGGTCCCGGCGTTCGATGCCGAGAGCGTGGCCTTACTTGAAAGCTATCTGGACCGCCGGTTTCCCGCCTGGCGTCAGAACGCGCAGGGCAACGCGGCAGGGGGGCAGCGCCGCACGGCGGCGAGCGGCAAAATGACGGCGGAGGAAGCCTATCAGATCCTTGGCTTGCAGCCGGGAGCGGGGCGCGACGACATCAGCCGGGCGCACAAATCCCTCATGAAGAAACTGCATCCCGACCAAGGGGGCTCGACGTACCTCGCTGCCCGGGTAAACGAGGCCAAGGATACTCTGCTTCGTACGCATAACGGCTAACTCCGGCACCACGCCACAAACGCCCGTACCGCGTGAGCTCCGCATGGCTCTGTTTGCCGTCGCCCCGATGCCCGCCATTGTCGGCGTGGTCGATCCCTTGAGCAAAGTTTTAACCGTAAATTCTTGACGAGAGGTTGTCGTGGGACAGCCTGCGGCGTCACCACGTCCCAAAAACAAAAATGCCCGCGCAAGGCGCGGGCATTTGTTTCCAGAAGGATCAGAGCGATCAGTTGCGGACGGTCATGCAGGAGATGTCGGCGCGCTTCAGCGCCTTGCACACCGCTTCGGCCTGGTCCCGCTCGAGCCCGGCAAAACGGGCGCGGTAGAGCTTGCGATTGTCCCTGGCGACGACAGGCTCGGTGAACGGATCGGCCTTGCTGAGCAGGCCGCGGGCCGAGCTGCGGGCGGCTTCGATGCGCTGCTGGGCCTCGCTCTCGCTTTCGAGCGCGCCGACCTGGACGATCCAGCCACTATGGGTGACGGCCGGCTTGGTGGCGCTCATCTGGATCGGCTGCGGCGCCGGATCGGCGGAGGCAAGCTTGGCAACCGGCGCGGGCGCCGGTGCGGCAGCGGTGGCCGCCGGCAGCACACCGAGGACGCCGTTGCCAGTGCCGAAGCCAGCCGGCTGCTGCGGCAGTTCGGCCCGGGCCTGTTCCGGCTTGTTGACGATGTCGGCCCTGGCGACGACGGCGCCGGACGTCTCGGCGACATCGCCTCGGGACGAGATGGTGTTGGTGACCTGCGGTGCGACCTGCGTCGGGGCGGCGGACGCGACCTTGACAGCGCCGGCCTTGACTTGAACCGTTTTGACCCGAACCGGCTTCATCGGCTCGGACGAACCCGGAATGAGGGCAAGCGGCTGGCTGGAGATCACGCCGTTGGTGAGAGGCGCGGGTTCGATCTTGGACTCGGTGGGCCTGGCTTCAGGCTTGGGTTGAGCCGGAGGCATCGCCGCGGTTGCGGCTGCAAGCGCCGAAAGGCGGGAGGCCGGACGCGGCGCGGGGGCCTCGGGAGCAGGAGCGGCCGCGATCTGAACCGGCGGAACGGGCCGGGCCGTGGTCTCCGACGCATCGGCGACCTCGGTGCTGGCATCGGCGCCGTTGCGCTCGGTCACCGCGGCAACAGTGTGCGAGGTCGCACCCTTCTCGAGGTTCTCGGCGAGCAGATTGCGCATGATGGCGTCGCGCGAGCCGCCGCTGCGGCCACCGAGCACCACGCCGATCAGATGGCGGTTACCACGGCGCATCGAGGTTACGAGATTGAAGCCGGAGGCGCGGGTGTAACCGGTCTTGATGCCGTCGACGCCCTCGACGCTGCCGAGCAGATGATTGTGATTGCGGATCTGCTCTCCACGCCAGGTGAACGAGGTGGTCGAGAAGTAGCGATAGTAGCGCGGGAAGCGCTCCTGGATGGCACGGCCGAGCGTCGCCTGGTCGCGCGCAGTGGTCACCTGCTCGTCGTTGGGCAGGCCATTGGCGTTGCGGTAAACCGTCTTGGACATGCCGAGCGCGCGCGCCTTGCGCGTCATCATCGCGGCGAAATCGTCCTCGTCGCCGCCGATCGCTTCCGCGATCACGACAGCGGCGTCATTGGCCGAGCGCGTGACGAGGCCCTTGATCGCATCCTCGACACGGATGGTCTGGCCGGCACGCAGGTTCAGCTTGGTCGGATCCTGGTCTGCGGCGTGCTGCGACACCGGCATCTCGGTGTCGAGCTTCATCTTGCCGGACTCCAGACGCTCGAACAGCAGATAGAGCGTCATGATCTTGGTCAGTGAAGCCGGATGGCGAATGCCATCGGGGCTGGTCGATTGCAGCACCGCGCCGGAATTGCCGTCGACGATGATCGAGGCGAATTGCGGGCTGTAGCTCTCGGAGGCCTCGCGATGCACCCGGTGATGCACATAGTGCCGCCGGTAGCGCCGTGCGTCGGCTGCATCGGTCGTGAAGATGACGGCTGTGGTGACCGTGAGAAGTCCGAAAACGCCAACCCGCGCCAAGCGCGAGGAAGACCAGTTGCTACGAAGCATGGAACCCCGTCCCCGTTTGTGACTTGATCACCGGCTCGTGAGGCGAAATTGTGCCCTGCTGACCCGGGATCATTACCTGCTCAGGCTGTCCCTCCGCTGGTGTTCACTGCGGGGGACGTTGGGCCTGAGCCGCTGTTCTGGCTAAGGTGATGTTCTCAAACGGCTTTTGGCCGCCTGCGGAAGTGAACACGTCCAGGGAATCAGGGTAGGGGGCTGCGGTTTCCAAAAGCTTAAGAAACCCTTGCGGGAAAGCCCGGGAATTTCCGTAACTTGTGCCGGTTTTTGTGCGTCGCACAAGATTCTTGACTTTTTTGTGCGTTGCACTAATTGTGGGCAGAGTCAGGGAGCCGGGCTTCCGGACGCGAGCCAGGGAAAAAGGATTCCAAGATGTTCAAGGTTGAAGACTTTCAGAACTACGGGAAAGAGCATTTCGAGAGCTGCGTTGCCTCCGCGACCTCGGTGCAGCACGGCCTCCAGGCGATCGCCAGCGCCTATGGCGACTACACCAAGAAGTCGTTCGAAGACACCAAGTCGTTCGTCGAGAAGCTTTCCGGCGTGAAGTCGCTGGACAAGGCACTTGAAGCGCAGACCGATTTCGCCCGTTCCGCTTACGAGACCTTCGTCGCGGAATCGCAGAAGATCGCCGGCCTCTACAGCGACCTGGCCAAGCAGGCGTTCAAGCCGGTCGAGACGGTCGTGTCGAAGTTCACCCCGGCTGCCCAGTAAGTTTCTGAACTGATGAAATCAAAGCCCGGCTGCATCAGCCGGGCTTTTTTCGTTTGCGCGAGGCTCTGTTCGCGTCGCACGAACTGATGTCTTCGTTATTCTCAGCGACGGCGCTTGATTGATCGGCTTCTTCGCGGTCGTCACGCCACGGCGTTGAGCGGCGGGTCAAGCAGACCGTAGAAACCCGGATGAATGGCTGTGCCAATGCGTCGCGGTCATATCGGTGTCAGGTTCCTGATCGGCATGTTCTGAACAGGCTGGTTGGAAGTTTTTGTCAAATCAGTCCGGATTGACTAACCTTGTGCAGGATCGCCCGGACCGGGAATCGGGGGCGCCGCGGCCGCATCGGCCGGGCCTTTGTACGCTTGCGGCGAGCCGGGGGCGGGCCCATATTGGCTGCAATCGATCCGGTTCGACCGGACCGGTTGGAAGCGGCGATCCGACAAGGCGGCGCGCCGGCGCGAGACCCATGTGTGTGGGCGGCGCGGCGGACCGTCATAGCTTCCGTGGGGAATTTGAACGCCTGAGCCATGCTGCAATTGACTTCCAGACTTGACCTGCCAGCGGCGACCGCCGCCCATGCTCCCCGGATGAGCAACGACGAGAACCGTTCCGGTGGCCCGGCGGGTCCGAATACGTCTGTCATTACCAAGGTCAAACCGAAGACCAAGCGGCCGAACCTCTATCGCGTGCTGATCCTGAACGACGACTACACGCCGATGGAATTCGTGGTCCACGTGCTGGAGAAGTTCTTCCAGAAGGACGTCGAGGCCGCGACCAAGATCATGCTGCATGTCCATCATCACGGGATCGGCGAGTGCGGTGTGTTCACCTATGAGATTGCCGAGACCAAGGTGACGCAGGTGATGGACTTCGCCCGCAAGCACCAGCATCCGCTGCAATGCGTGATGGAAAAGAAGTAACCGCGCGTTCGAATCCAGCGTTCTTTTGCGTCGTGCTGTTGGAGCGGTGTGCGATGTCAGCGCATGCCGCGGCGTGATCCGGCCGACATCCGCGCCGGCGCCTGTCCTGCCCAAATGGGTAGTTTCGCCCAAATCGGAACGGGTTTTGCATCGAGAATGTGGTGGGCGCGTAATGCCCGTAGAGTCGCGGAACCGGTCTTTTGCCGCGATCTTGTATAACTATATGTGACAAAGGTTGTTGTTGCCTGACCGGGCGATGGCGATCATGATGGTGGGGGCCATAGAGGACGCGAATGCCGACTTTTTCCCAAAGCCTTGAACAATCCCTGCATCGTGCACTGGCGATCGCCAACGAGCGTCATCACCAATACGCGACGCTCGAGCATCTCCTGCTTTCCTTGATCGATGATTCCGACGCGGCCGCTGTCATGCGTGCCTGCAGCGTTGATCTCGACAAGTTGCGCACGAGCCTTGTCAATTACCTTGAGACCGAATTCGAGAATCTGGTGACGGACGGCGCCGACGACGCCAAGCCGACCGCCGGTTTCCAGCGCGTGATCCAGCGCGCGGTAATTCACGTGCAGTCCTCCGGTCGCGAAGAGGTGACCGGTGCGAACGTGCTGATCGCGATCTTCGCCGAGCGCGAGAGCCATGCCGCGTACTTCCTGCAGGAGCAGGACATGACGCGCTATGACGCGGTCAATTACATCAGCCACGGAATCGCCAAGCGGCCGGGCGTTTCCGAGGCGCGCCCCGTTCGCGGCGTCGACGAGGAGACCGAAACCAAGGGCAGCGAGGACGCCAAGAAGAAGGGCGAGGCGCTCGAGACCTATTGCGTCAATCTCAACAAGAAGGCGCGTGACGGCAAGATCGATCCGGTGATCGGACGCAATTCCGAGATCAACCGCGCGATCCAGGTGCTGTGCCGCCGCCAGAAGAACAATCCGCTGTTCGTGGGCGAGGCCGGCGTCGGCAAGACCGCGATCGCGGAGGGCCTTGCCAAGCGCATCGTCGACAGCGAGGTGCCGGAGGTTCTGGCGGCTGCGACCGTGTTCTCGCTGGACATGGGCACGCTGCTCGCGGGCACGCGCTATCGCGGCGACTTCGAGGAGCGCCTGAAGCAGGTGCTGAAGGAGCTCGAGGCGCATCCCAACGCCATCCTGTTCATCGATGAGATCCACACCGTGATCGGTGCGGGTGCGACGTCGGGCGGTGCGATGGATGCCTCGAACCTGCTCAAGCCTGCGCTCGCTTCGGGCACGATCCGCTGCATGGGCTCGACGACCTACAAGGAATACCGTCAGCATTTCGAGAAGGACCGCGCGCTGGTGCGGCGCTTCCAGAAGATCGACATCAACGAGCCGACGGTCGAGGACGCGATTGCGATCCTCAAGGGCCTCAAGCCTTACTTCGAGGACTACCACCGGCTGAAATACACCAATGAGGCGATCGAGGCGGCGGTCCAGCTGTCCTCACGCTACATCCATGACCGCAAGCTGCCCGACAAGGCGATCGACGTGATCGACGAGTCCGGCGCGGCGCAGATGCTGGTCGCCGAGAACAAGCGCAAGAAGACAATCGGCATCAAGGAGATCGAGACTACGATCGCCTCGATGGCGCGGATTCCGCCGAAGAGCGTGTCGAAGGACGACGCCGAGGTGCTCAAGCATCTCGAGCAGACCCTGAAGCGCACTGTCTTCGGCCAGGACAAGGCAATCGAGTCGCTGGCAGCCTCGATCAAACTCGCGCGCGCGGGCCTGCGCGAGCCGGAGAAGCCGATCGGCTGCTATTTGTTCTCCGGCCCAACCGGCGTCGGCAAGACCGAGGTCGCAAAACAGCTCGCGGCGTCGCTTGGCGTCGAGCTGTTGCGCTTCGACATGTCCGAATACATGGAGCGGCACACCGTGTCGCGTCTGATCGGCGCGCCTCCCGGCTATGTCGGCTTCGACCAGGGCGGTCTGCTGACCGACGGCGTCGACCAGCATCCGCATTGCGTGGTGCTGCTCGACGAAATCGAGAAGGCGCATCCCGACCTCTACAACGTGCTGCTCCAGATCATGGATCACGGCCGGCTTACCGATCACAACGGCAAGCAGGTTAACTTCCGCAACGTGATCCTGATCATGACCACGAACGCAGGCGCTTCGGATCTCGCCAAGCAGGCGTTCGGCTTCACGCGCTCGAAGCGGGAAGGCGACGACCACGAGGCGATCAACCGGCAGTTCGCGCCGGAATTCCGCAACCGTCTCGACGCCATCGTCTCGTTCGGTCATCTCAGCGTCGAGGTGATCGGCACCGTGGTGGAGAAGTTCGTGCTTCAGCTCGAGGCGCAGCTTGGTGACCGCGACGTCACCATCGAGCTGTCCGAGCCCGCCAAGACCTGGCTGGTCCAGCACGGCTATGACGAGCAGATGGGTGCGCGGCCGATGGCCCGTGTCATCCAGGAGCACATCAAGAAGCCGCTGGCCGACGAGGTGCTGTTCGGCAAGCTCAAGGGTGGTGGCCACGTTCGCGTCGTCCTGGTCAAGGACGAGGCCGACGACACCAAGGAAAAGATCGGCTTCGAGTTCGTCGAGGGGCCGGTCACGCCGAAGCAGGAAAAGCTGCCCGCCCGCAAGCGTCCGCCGGGCAAGCCGAACAAGCCGGGTGGCCCCGGCGGCTCCAAGGGGCCGACCTCGAAGGGCCCGTTGGTCAAGGCTTGATCTGTGCATCATGAATTGAAAATGCCGGCTGAAAAGCCGGCCTTTTTGTTCGGGTCGCCGTTTGTGTTGGGCGGCATTATTCGCCGCGCAGGCGCTGATCGTCCTGCACACGGACGTGTTCGGCGCCGCGTGCTCCGGCCGAGGACAGCCGCAGCATGCTCAGTACGGCGCCGCAGAGCGCAAATCCCACGCCGGCGAGCAGCGCGATCCGGGTCCCGTCGACCGGATAGCGGCCGAGGAACAGCGCAACCAGCGCAGCGCCGGTGGTCTGGCCGAGCAGGCGCGCGGTGCCCAGCATGCCGCTGGCGCCTCCGGCGCGCTCGCGCGGCGCGGCCGCGATCATGGTGCGGTTATTGGGCGTCTGGAACAGGCCAAAGCCGGCGCCCGCCAGCGCCATCCGCCAGACGATGTCGAGCGGCGTCGGACTTGCCGGCAGGAAAGCGAGCGCGCCAAGGCCACAGGCAAACAGGGTCAGCCCGATGCCACCGAGCAGGCCAGCCGGATAGTGCTCGACCAGGCGGCCGGCGAGGGGGGCCGCGCACGCCACTGCGATCGGCCATGGCGTGATCAACAGGCCCATATGCACGGCCGAATAGCCGAACCGGCTCTGGAGGTAGAAGGGGATCGCGACGAAGGCCAGCATCTGTCCGCAGAACGAAGCGATCGAGGTCGCGATCGACAGTCCGAACACCGGGATGCGCAACAGGTCGACCGGCAGCAGCGGCGACTTCATGTGCGTTTCGCGGTAGATGAGCAACGCGCCGGCGACGATCGCAATCGCGAACTGAACGAGGCAGGTGATCGTCGCCTCGCCGTGGCCGACGCTGTCGATCGCGGCGATGCCGACGCCGAAGGTGATCGCCGAGAGCCCCGCGCTCTGCCAGTCGAATGAATGGCTCGCCAGCGTCGTGTGCGGCAGGCTGCGCAGGCCGAGCACAAGCGTGACCAAGCCGAGCGGGACGTTGATGGCGAACAGCCAGGGCCAGCTGCCGATTGCGAGAATGCCGGCGGCGAGCGTCGGCCCGACCGCCGCGGAGAAGGCGACGACCAGCGCATTGATCCCGATGCCGCGGCCCAGCAGGCTGCGCGGGTAGGTGAAGCGCACCAGCGCCGCGTTGACGCTCATGATGCCGGCTGCGCCGAACCCCTGGACGATGCGCGCGATCGTGAGCAGCGGCAGCGTATGCGCCAGCGCGCAGAAGGCCGACGCGAGCGTGAACAGCGCGAGACCGACCAAATAGACTCGGCGATAGCCGACGATCTCGCCGAGCGATGCCAGCGGCAGCAGCGAGATCGTGATCGCAAGCTGATAGCCATTGACGATCCAGATCGAGAACGCCGGGCTCGCGTTCAGGTCGGTTGCGATCGTCGGCAGCGCGACATTGGCGATCGCGCTGTCGACGACGGCCATGGTGATGCCGAGCGCAATCGTCAGGATCGCCTGGTTGCGCTGTGGTTGCGGCAGGCCGTCGGCATGCTCGATCGGGACAGACGACATGGTTGAAGCGTGCTTGATTCGAGCCGTGGGTGTCCCCTCGATTAGGAAATTGCGCTGTCCATCGCAACCCGGCAGGACACGGACGGTTCCTGTGCCGGAAGCAGGTCTGGCGGCACTGCGGACATGGATCGGCGCGCTGTTCTCACACTCACCAGCGCGACGTCGCTTTGCCAAAGATGTAGAGCGCAACGAGCCCAATCGTCACGGCCGTGGAGAAGATCAGGATGCGGCGATCCCAGTCGATCCGCGTCCGCTCAGCGCGGTCGAGATTGAGGGCTGTGAACAGGGCCTTCAAGGCAAATCGGCGCATCGGGCTGCCTCGCAGGGCGGCACGATGCCATGATCAGCGCGGGCCGGATTGATGCAGCTCAATTCAAGCCGGCCCTCACCGGGGAGCCGATCACACCGGCGGCGGATTGCGGTCGGAGAAGGTCCCGCGCTGGTGCCAGTACGGATAGGGCAGCGTCACCTTGCTCGCGGCATCGAGCTTGGCGATCTGGTCCTTGGTCAGGGACCAGCCGACCGCGCCGAGATTCTCGCGCAGCTGCGTTTCGTTGCGGGCGCCGATGATAAGCGTCGACACGGTCGGGCGCTGCAGCAGCCAGTTCAGTGCGATCTGTGAGACACTCTTTCCGGTCTCCTTGGCGACCTCGTCGATGGCCTCGACGACGCGATAGACGTGCTCGTCAGGGACGGGCGGTCCGAAATCGGCAGTCTTGGGCAGGCGGCTCACTTCCGGCTTGGGCTGGCCGCGGCGGATCTTTCCGGTGAGGCGGCCCCATCCGAGCGGTGACCAGACCACGGCACCTAACCCCTGGTCGAGGCCGAGCGGCATCAGCTCCCATTCGTAGTCGCGCCCGACCAGCGAATAGTAGGTCTGGTTGGCGACGTAGCGCGGGAAACCGTGCTTGTCGGCAACGGAGAGCGACTTCATCAGGTGCCAGCCCGAGAAATTCGAGACGCCGACATAGCGGATCTTGCCGGCGCGCACGAGCCCATCGAGGGTGGCAAGCACCTCCTCGGGCGGCGTCATCGCGTCAAAGCCATGGAGCTGGAACAGGTCGATATAGTCGGTGCCCAGACGGCTCAGCGAGCCGTCGATGGCCGCGAGCAGATGCTGGCGCGACGAGCCGATATCGTTGGGGCCGTCGCCGAAGCGGAACGTCGCCTTGGTCGAGACCAGCACTTTGTCGCGGCGACCCTTGATGGCCTCGCCGAGAACGCGTTCGGATTCGCCGAGCGAATAAACATCGGCGGTGTCGAACATCGACACGCCGGCCTCGAGACAAATGTCCAGCAGGCGCCGCGCTTCGGTCGCGTCGGTCGTTCCCCAGGCTGCGAGGCGGCCGACGCCGCCAAACGTGCCCGTGCCAAGGCTCAAAGCGGGCACCATGAGGCCGGACCGGCCCAAGCGTCGGTATTCCATCGAACTACTCCTCACGGCCGCTGTTTGATCGGCGCGGCCTTGGGAAGGAAGGATAATGCAAGCAGATGCGTTGTCCTACGGCGCGCTGACATACCGGCCTTGCTTGCGGAATGGCCTGGTCCTGCAGACGCATGTCATCGAGTTGACCGGATCCTAGTGCCGCAGCTGGCTCTGCCTGAAGTCGCGTGGCGACATCCCGAAATGCTCGCGGAAGACGCGGCCGAAATGCGAGACGTCGTTGAAGCCCCAGGCAAACGCGATCTCGCTGATGTGGCGAGGGGCGAGCATGGGCGAGGCGAGGTCGCGCCGGCATTGGGCGAGACGTTCGGCAAGCACATGGCGCTGGAACGAGGTGTCCTCGTCGGCGAGGAGGTCGTTGACGTAGCGCGGCGAGATGCCGAGCGCGGCGGCCGTGTCGGCCAGCGAGAGGTCAGGATCGGCGAGGCGCACGCGGATATGCGCCTTGAGCCTGTAGAGCAGGGCAGAGCGATGCGTCGAGGATGGCAGCGATGTCCCACCGAGCCGTTCGCTCAGCGCCATCGCCAGCAGGTCGACGGCCTGTTCTGACAGCGAGGCGGCATTGTTCGGCGCGAGCCGATCCGCGCTTTGGCAAAGCCTGTAAATGAAATCATAGGCGAGCCGCTCGAGCGGCGCGTCGGCTCCGAACGTGATCGCGGTGAGCGTCTCGGTGCCGCCGAGCCGCCGCTGCAACATCTCGCGGGGCACCTTGAAGATGATCTGCGAGAACGTATCCCTGAACTTCAGCTCGTAGGGGCGCGTGGTGTCGTAGAGCGCGAACTCGCCGGGATGGATCACGGTCTCGCGGCCGTCCTGCACCACGCCGCCATCGCCGCGATTGCCGAGTGCAATGAGGACAAAGTCTTGATCTGAACGCGCGA
>Ga0209148_1001052_pt1 | contig 17035 bp, 18 predicted proteins | sample AraplaCol_mMF_r2_2_FD_184288 | JGI IMG/M metagenome (GOLD analysis project Ga0209148, IMG submission 184288) | Arabidopsis root microbial communities from North Carolina, USA - plate scrape CL_Col_mMF_r2 (SPAdes) (version 2) | ecosystem: Host-associated > Plants > Roots > Endosphere | place...
CCTGCCCGAGCTCAACCGCGTCAGCGAGCAGATCTCGTCGATGACAGTCTGAGGCGTAGGCCTCGGCCTCCCGACCCTTGCCATTAGGCAGGAGCGGCCGTATCGTCCAGTTAAGTTCGGAATACGAACACGTGTTCGATAATCGAACAAATTGAGGGGAGATCGCACGATGGCAGGCAAGGCGCAGGGGTCTGTTCCGCCGGAGCACACCGGCAACGTCAAAGTCACGCGTCCGCAAAACGGCGCGGAATACCTGGACTCGCTGCGCGACGATCGCGAGGTCTACATTTACGGGGAGCGGGTGAAAGACGTCACCACGCACCCCGCCTTTCGCAACACTGCGCGCATGGTGGCCCGCCTCTACGACGCGCTGCACGACGACAAGCACAAGGACAAGCTGCTGCTGCCGACCGACACCGGCAATGGCAGTACGACGCACGCCTTCTTCAAGGCGCCGAAGTCGATGCAGGATCTGATCGCCGGGCGCGATGCGATCGCGGAATGGGCCAAGATCACCTATGGCTGGATGGGCCGCGCCCCCGACTACAAGGCCGCATTCCTCGCGACCCTCGGTGCGAACGCCGATTTCTACGATCCGTACCAGGAGAATGCCAAGCGCTGGTACAAATTCAGCCAGGAGCGCGTGCCGTTCATCAATCACGCCATCATCCATCCGCCTGTCGATCGCGATCGTCCGCCGAACGAGGTCGCCGACGTCTGCTGCCACATTGAGAAAGAGACCGACGCCGGGCTGATCGTGTCGGGTGCCAAGGTGGTGGCGACAGGATCGGTGCTGACCAACTACACCTTTGTCGCGCATCATGGCCTGATCCCGCTCCAGGACAAGAAGTTCGCGGCCGTGTTCATGGTACCGACCAACGCGCCCGGCGTGAAATTCATCTGCCGCACGTCCTACGAGATGAGCGCGAGCGTGATGGGCAGCCCGTTCGACTATCCGATCTCGAGCCGGCTCGACGAGAACGATGCCGTGTTCATCATGGACAAGGTGCTGGTGCCCTGGGAGAACGTCTTCGTTTACGGCGACATCGAGAAGGCGAATAATTTCTTCCCGCGCACCGGCTTCCTGCCGCGCTTCGTCGTGCATGGCTGCACGCGCCTCGCGGTCAAGCTCGACTTCATCAGCGGGCTGCTGCTCAAGGCAACGGAGGCCGCCGGCACCAAGGACTATCGCGGCGTGCAGGCCAATGTCGGCGAAGTGATCGCCTGGCGAAACCTGTTCTGGAGCCTGTCGGACGCGATGGTGCGCGATCCCAAGCCATGGATCGGCGATTACGTGCTGCCGAACATGGATCCCGGCAACGCCTACCAGATCATCGCCACCATGGCCTACACCAAGGTGAAGTATCTGATCGAGCAGACGGTCGCCTCCGGCCTGATCTATCTCAACAGCCATTCCAGCGACTTCAGGAATCCCGAGATCCGCCCCTATCTTGATCGCTACTTGCGCGGCTCCAACGGCTACAAGGCCGAGGAAAGGGTCAAGCTGCTCAAGCTGCTGTGGGACTGCATCGGCAGCGAGTTCGGCGGTCGTCACGAGCTCTACGAGATCAATTATGGCGGCTCGACCGAGGAGATCCGCCGCTACTGCCTGTTCGGCGCCCAGGCCTCAGGCAATGCCGACCGCTTCAAGGGCTTTGCCGAGGACTGCATGGCCGAATACGACCTCGACGGCTGGAAGGTGCCTGACCTCACCGATCCCGGCGAACTCAGCTATCACATGCTGCGAAAGTGATGATGATGCTGAGCAGCAGCGCCATCGATTCCAAACGCTTCCGGTCGATGATGGGAACATTTCCGACCGGCGTCGCAATCATTGCGACCGAATGGAATGGCGAGCTGTTCGGCGCGACGATCAATTCGCTGACATCGGTCTCGCTCGCCCCCTGCATGCTGTTGTTCTGCATGAACGAGGGCAGCACGACCGGAGCCGCGATCCGGCGGCGCGGCCTGTTCTCGGTGAGTATTCTGGGCCAGCATCAATCCGAGCTGTCGCATCGCTTTACCGGGCAGTTGAAGAACCGCTTCGAGGATCTGGCGCCGGCGTTCAGCGCCGAAGGCCTGCCGCTCTTGCAGGGCGCAGCGGCCCGGCTGTGCTGTCGCGTTGCCACCGTTCACAAGGCTGGCGATCACGACATCATTCTCGGCGAGGTGATCTCGGGCGAGGAGTCCATGTGCAGCCCGCTCGTGTTCCACAAGGGGGCGTACGGGAGCTTTCAACGCACCTGAGCGGTGAGGGGACCAGCGTGGCGGATCAGGGCCTTGCCAGCGCTATGCAAAGCCGTTAGTGGTTCGCCCCCTTTTCCACCAAACCGTCAGAGTGGTTCATGTCGAGCGCCTCGTCCGCCGTCTCGATCGGCATCGATTTTGGAACCAGCAATACCGTCGTCGCGCTTGCGGCCGACGATCGCCGGGTCGAGGCCATCCGCTTCGAGCACGGCGGACAACGCCACAGCACCTATGTCTCGGCGCTGTGCTTCTGGGAGGACCGGCCGGGCACCGGCGCCCAGGCCGAGGGCGGTCCGTGGGCGATCGAGCAGTTTCTCGAGGGGCGCCACGTCTATCGCTTCCTGCAGTCGTTCAAGACCTTTGCCGCCAGCTCGAGCTTCAACACCACGCAGGTGTTCCGGCAGCGCTTCAAGTTCGAGGATATCCTGGCGGCGTTCCTGCGCACGCTGGCGCGCCATGGCGGCGACAAATTCGGCTTCGAGGCGGCGAACATCACAGTCGGCCGTCCCGTACGCTTTGCCGGCGGCAATCCCGACGATGATCTCGCCATGCAGCGCTACCGCGCCGCCTTCGAGCGCCTCGGTGCCGGTCATGCGCGCTATGTCTACGAGCCGGTCGGCGCTGCGTTCTCCTTCGCGCGAAGGCTCGAGCGCGATGCCACAGTGTTGGTTGCGGATTTCGGCGGCGGCACCAGCGACTTCTCGGTGATGCGCTTCTCGCGCGCCGGCGGTCATTTGCGTGCCGAGCCGCTCGGCCATGCCGGCATCGGCATTGCCGGCGACACGTTCGATTATCGCATCGTCGATCACGTCGTCTCGCCGCGGCTTGGCAAAGGCTCGAGCTTCCGCTCGTTCGACAAGGTGCTGCCGATCCCGAACAGTCACTACACCAACCTCGCGCGCTGGCATCAGCTGGCGCTGATGAAGAGCAACGGCGACCTGCGCGAGCTCCGCGAGCTTGCACGCACCGCGCTGAAGCCGGATCAACTCGAGGATTTCATCACCATCGTCGACCTCGATCTCGGCTTCTCGCTATACCGCGCGGTGTCCGACGCCAAGGTCGCGCTCTCCGCCAAGGACGAAGTGGACTTTCGCTTCAAGGGCGGCGGCGTCGAGATCGGCGCGGCCATCACGCGCAAGAAGTTCGACAGCTGGATCGCCGACGACATCGCGCGCCTCGGCGCCACCGTCGACAAGGTGCTGGGCGAAGCCCGCATCAACGCGCGCGAGGTGGAGAAGGTGTTTTTGACCGGCGGCACCTCGTTCGTGCCGGCGGTGCGAAAACTGTTCGCCGACCGGTTCGGCAACGAGCGGCTGATGTCGGGCGACCAGTTCGAGTCGATCGCCTACGGTCTCGCGCTGATCGGGCACAGTCCCGAGCCGGATCGCTGGACCGCCGACGGCGGGCTCAAGGCGCGCGCGTAGGCAGGTCAACATCACGACCTTTACCTGGATGGCCCCCGGCGGTTACAACGGCGGCGATAGTTTTTCCGTCATCCGGGAAAGGCCACGCGATGCGCATTCTGTGCTGGATGATCCTGGCGGGTACGACGATCCTCAGTGCCGTCCCCGCCACGGCCCAGCGCTACGATCCGCGCTTTCCGGTGTGCCTTCAGAGGTGGCACCAGCGGGGTCTCATCACCTTCGACTGCAGCTATACGTCGATGGATCAGTGCCGGATGACGGCTTCGGGACTCTCCGCCATGTGCCAGGAGAATCCCTATTGGCAGGGACCGTCTGGCCGCAAATCCCGAAGCCGCCAAGGCGGTGCCGGCTAGGGCTTGATGTCTGGCTCGACGAGCCGCGCAAGGTTGCGCAGCGATTCCTGCCAGCCGAGATAGCAGGCTTCCGGCGGGATCGCGTCGGGAATGCCGGCCTGCGTGATATCGACCTCGGTGCCGACAAGGACTTTCTTCAGCATCACGGTCACCTCGATCATACCAGGCAGGTTCGGATCGTCGAACCTGTCGGTGTAGCGAAGACGTTCGCCGGGAACGAGCTCGAGATATTCGCCGCCGAACGAATGGCCGTTGCCCGTCGTAAAGTTCCGGAACGACATCTTGAACGTGCCGCCGACCTTGGCCTCCAGATGATGCACGGTGCAGGTGAACCCGTTCGGCGGAAGCCATTTCGCAAGCGCATCGGCCTCAACGAAGGCGCGATAGACTTTCTCAGGGCTGGTGGCGAGAACGCGGTGCAGGCGGACAGTGCTAGGCATGTTGTCATCCTCATGAACTGATGGACCCGACGTGAGCGTCTGTTGCCCATTCATGCACCGAGGACGAAGGTGGTGCTGCCGATCCGACACGGCAGCGAAGATTTTGCAGCGGCCGGAACCGACGGCCCACGCCGCGGCCTGAGTGACCTGCCGCTCATCGCGTCCAGTCTTCACCCGCGCATAGCGTTCCCGTGCAGCCCTGGACGTTGAGATTGCCCGACGGCAGCAGGGTCACCGTGCTCGCATAGGTCTTGCCGTCGTCGGCATTGTAGATCCTGCCCGACCATTTGTTGGCGCCGGCCGCCTGCATGTCGATGAAGAGGGAGATGCCGATGATCTTGCGGCCGCGCAGCGTAGGATCGGAATTGTGGTCGTCGAGCTGCGGCTTGCCGTCTTCTTGTCGATCGGCTCCTTCAGCCAGACGACCCGACCGCACAGCGCATGGCCGCACCTGTTCACCCTGATCTTCGCGTCGCCCGACTGGGTCAGCCAGACGCCGCCGGGCTCGCTGGCCGTTGCGGCTTGGGCATCTCCAAGCGGCGAGATGGACAACAGGGCTGCGAGCACTTGCCGGACGAGGGTGGAACGCATGGGAGCTCCATATCGGATTAATTATCATGAATTATTTCATGATAAACGATCAATATATCGCGCTTAAGGTTGAGTCAAGCGGATGGAACAGGCATACTGGCCGGCCTAGATGACCCTTACATTGCGGAGTGGGCGAAGATGGTTGTGGTGGGGACGTCGGTCCGCGAGGCCCGGCAGCGCTGGTTTCAGCGTCTTGATCTTGCGTTCTGGGCGATCTGGGCGGCACTGCCGCTGACGGTGTGGCTCGCCTATCGTGCCAACACGACGGCCTCTGCCTCGATTGCAGCGAGCCTCAGCCCCGAGCAGGTGAAATGCGCGGGCATCGTCTCCAATCCGCTCAACATGTCTCGACCAGGCCAGTTGTTGTTCTGGGCGTTATTTTCGTTTCAGCTCTCGTTCTTCGCCGTGTTGATCGGCATCCTTCACCGCATGGTGCATCGATTCGCACGCGGGCGGATCTTCGTGTCGGAGACGCTTCAGGGTGTGGGTTGATGGGGATCATTCTGGTGATCTGGCCGTTCATCGATCTGATCACCAGCAATGCGGTAGCTTATGCCTTGCATGAGATCGGCGACATCAAGTTCTACCTGCCGTCCTACAACGTTGATATCGGGACCATCGCTGGCGGGGTGTTCCTGATGGCGCTGAAATTCGTCATTGAGCACGCCATCCTGCTGCAGTCCGAGAACGAATTGACGATCTGAGGTGAATGCTGGTGCCGATCGTCGTGAACCTCGATGTCATGCTCGCGAAGCGGAAGCGCCGCCTCGGTGACCTCGCTGACGCCATCGGCATTTCGATCCAGAACCTGTCGATCCTGAAGACCGGAAAGGCGAGGGCGATGCGCTTCTCGACCCTGGCCGCGATCTGCCGCGAGCTGGATTGCCAGCCCGGCGACATCCTCGAATATGTCGCGGGGGACGAGAGCGATGGGGATGCGGGCGAGGGGAGCTGACCTCGCGCCTGACGGAGGCGCTTCGATTTTGGACCCGAGCGTCTGCGACGCGGACACAGACGATCGACCTGCTCGAAGCCACAATTCCGCTACCGTCGCCCGCTCAACTCCCGCGCGAAATCGGGGGGATTTCCTTTGCGCAGCACGCTTTGGGCTTTGACCGTCATTCTCTGCTGTCTCGGCTCGTTTGCCAGGGCCGCAGGCATTCAGCTTCTCGACTCCGATCCGGCTCTGTCAGGCGCGATCTGGTACCCTTGCGCGGCGGAGCCGACGCATGTGGCGCTTGGCAAGCTTTCGGTGGGCGCCGATTTCGGTCTGATGGGCGCGAAGGATTGTCCTGTCACGGGCGCAAAACGCCCGCTCATTGTCTTCTCGCACGGCCGTGGCGGATTCTTTGGCCAGCACCACGACACGGCGGAAGCGCTCGCCGATGCAGGCTTCGTCGTTGCGGCCATCAATCATCCAGGTGACAGCGCCGGAGACTCTTTACGGCGCGACGCACTGTCCGTGTGGGGATCGCGCCCGGCTGATATTGTGCGCCTGCTCGACTTCATGCTGAAGAATTGGAAGGACAGGGCGGTGATTGATCCCGCCCAAGTTGGCTTCTTCGGCTTCTCGCTCGGAGGCGCCACCGGCTTCGTGCTGATGGGGACTAGACCGGATTTCGCAAGGGTCGCCAGCCTCTGCAAGGAGACGACCGGAGCTTGCGCCGAGCTGCACGATGGCGTGACACCGCCCGAACCGATCCAGGATGCACGCATCCGCACCGCCGTTATCGTCGATCCCGCGCCGGGTGCCCTGACGCGGGAGAACCTCGCCGTCGTCAAGGTCCCGTTCCAGTTCTGGCGCTCGCAGTTCGGCGGTCCCGGCGTCGGCGACGGCTCGGGCACTGCGCGCGTTGCGGCGGGCCTGCCGGGCAAGCCCGATATCCATGTGGTGTCGGCCGGTCACTACGCCTTCCTCGCACCTTGCTCGGCCGAGCTCGCAGCCGCGGTCCCGCGCATCTGTACCGACACGCCGGCAGGCTTCGACAGAGTGGGTTTTCACCGCGAGTTCAATGCGGCGGTGGTGAAGTATTTTGGCGAGCAGCTCGGCGAGCATTGAGCCGTGCGCCAGGGCCCAAGCCACGGTATGCAGCATCCATCGTCGGGGCTTGGCGCGCTCTGATCCGCTCGCGAGGCCTTGACCTATGTCAAGCGTTTGATGGTGCAAGCTCTCCAAAAATGGAGAGCTTTTTCGTCACCGCAAGGCCGTGCAAATGAAGTTACGCCTGACTGCCGCAGTGCTCGTGAACAGGCGCGATGTGCTGTCTCTCTCACAAAAACGATGTCGGTATGACGCCAAGGGCGCCCGCTTTTGTCGTACGTCACTGAAGCGTCCGTTGTGAGGACCGAATACCTCGAACATCTCTCGCCACGTGGCCGCCTGAGCCTCGCGCTCGTCGTGTTGGCATCGATCGCTGCAACGATTTGGGCGGTGGTGCATGTTTGGCAGACCGCTCCTTCGCGCCACATCGTCCTGGCGTCTGGCCTGGAAGACGGCCTTCTGCACCAATATGCAAAACGCTACATCGAAATTCTGGCACGATCCGGGGTCACGATCGAAGAGCGGATCACCAATGGTCCAGCCGACAATCTGGCACTGTTGCAAGATCCGAAGTCTGGCGTTGACATCGGCTTCACCCAAGGCGGGCTGTCGCAGGCGTCCGATGCGAAGGACGTGGTCATGGTTGCGAGCCTCTATTATGTGCCGCTGTGGATTTTCTACCGCAAGTCAGAGCAGTTGAACTACGTCAATGAATTGCGCGATCGCAAGGTCGCGGTCGGTGTTCCCGGCAGCGGTGCGCGTTCGTTCAGCGAGTCCGTTTTCGCGCTCAACGGCCTCACGCCCGACAATGTCACGATGGAGCCTTTGAGCAATCTTCCGGCGCTGATTGCACTGCGTTCGGGCGATGTGGACGCCGTCGTCTTTGTCGACGGAGCGGACAATCCTGCCGTCTGGAACGCACTGCACGATCCGAACCTGGGCTTGCTGAGCTTCACCAGGGCCGAGGCCTATCGGCGACGGCTCAACTTCATCAGCACGCTGAAATTGCCCTCCGGCGTGATCGACCTGGCGGACCATGTTCCGGAAGAGGATATTGACCTGATCGGTACCAAGGAGATGCTGGCAACGCGCAGGGATCTCCATCCGGCCATCACACATTTGTTGGTCGACGCCGCCAAGGAGATCCACGGCCGGCAAGGTCTTTTCGAGCAGGCAGGCGAATTCCCAAGCACGGCCCAGGTGGATCTGCCTGTCTCGACCGATGCCGATCAGCACAGACGCTTCGGCCGTACGATTCTCTACCAATATCTGCCGTTCTGGATCGCGGCGTGGGGCGAGCGTGCCATCATCGTCTTGCTGCCCCTGGCAGCCATCCTGCTTCCGCTTTTCCACTATTTGCCTCAATTGGTCCGCTGGCATGTCCGGTCGCGCATCTTCCGATGGTACGGCGAGCTCGCTCTGCTCGAGCGTGACGTTGCCGCGCGCACAGGCGATTTGCCGAGAGAGAAATGGGAAGCCGACCTCGCCCGCATCGAAGAGGCGGTCGCCAAAATACGCACGCCGGCCGGCTTCGCGAGCGAGGCCTATACGCTCCGTGAGCACATCGGCCTGGTTCGTCGCGCCATCATCGCCCGGGGCAATTCATCGCCGGCCGCGCAGCGGGAGGTTATAAGGGTATCGTAGCCTGGGTGGGGCAGAGCCTGTGCGCAGGCCGTAGCAGAGTCATCCTGAAATCCAGCCGTGTGCCTGAGCCTTTGGCTGGCGAGATCGAGGCCCGTCAAGCCGGAGCCGGCACCCCCGGACGCTTCACCAGCGTAAAGGCAGCCGCGGCCAACAGGCAGAGCACTCCCGCGAGAAGAAATGCCGGCACATAAGTCCCGAGCGCATCCCTGCTGACCCCCGCGGCAAATGCCATCAGGCCGACGCCGAGCTGGTGCGCGGCAAAGATCCAGCCGAACACCACCGGCCCCATTTCCCGTCCAAACGTACCAACGGTCAATCTGACCGTCGGCGGGACCGTCGCGATGAAGTCCAGCCCGTAAAGCATCGCGAACGCGCTCATCGTCCCCAGCGTCGCGTTGGACTCCACCAGCCAGATCAGAGCGAGCCCGCGAAAGCCGTAGTAGATCGCAAGCAGCCATCGGTTGTCGTAGCGATCGGACAGCCATCCGGATCCGACCGTGCCGATCAGATCGAACACGCCGATCATGGCGAGCAGGCCTGCCGATGTCACGGTTGGCAAGCCGAGATCGCCGCAGAATGGTACGAAGTGGGTCGATGTCAGCCCATAGCTGGACACGCCACAGATCAGGAACGTCAGCGCCAACACCCAGAAGACGGGGCGGGTCGACGCCAGGCGCAGGCCGTGAAAGCTGAGCGCTACAAAATTCCGTCGCGGCGTCGCCGGAATCGGCGGCATGGCTGTCTCGCCAAGGGGCGCCAGCCCCAGTTCCTGCGGACGGTCCTTGCCGAGCACCAGAAAAAGGACGAGTGCGAGAAGAAGACCAAGTCCGGACGGAACAAGCGCGAGGCGCCAGCCCCAGTGCTCGGTGATCCATGCGCCCATCGGCACGAAGATCAAGGTGCCGGTTGCGACCGATCCGTTCAGGAGACCGACGACCAATCCACGATGGGTCGTGAACCAGCGCACCGAAATGATCGTGGCGAGTTGCAGGGCGGTGAGCCCCGGCGCGATGCCGAGAATGAGCCCGAGCCCCAGCCACATTTCGAACCGGTTCGTCACGAAAATTGTGAGCAGCAGTCCCGTCAGGGTCATCGTGCCGGCGATCGCCAGCATCGCCCTGGGGCCATATCGGAGCATCATGCCGCCGGCGAACGGTGCCACCAATCCGAACAGCGCAAAACGAAGTCCCTGCGACGCAGACAACTCGCCCATGCTGACGTGGAGGTCGGCCGCGATGTCTCGCATCAGGACACTGGGCACACCGAGGGCCGAGCTCGCAAACAGCCCATAGAGAAATCCCAGCGCAGCCATCACCCAGCCGTAGTGGATGTTTCGGGCCGCAGCCTGTCGTGCGATGAACTCAGCAAGCAAGGCCCAACCCCTTCGATGAAGATGAATTCTCTGGAAAATCCGACGGCAGGGCCTGCGCTGGTCCCGGTCAAGGTGAAACCGAGGGTAGAGCAGAGTAGACCGGAGGCCAACAAAAAAGCCGCCGAAACCGGCGGCTTTTCGCAACTGCGTTTCGTCGGGCCGGACGCTCGCTCGTTGGGCCGTCGGCCCATAAATCGGCCGAGTGGACGGCGCGCGAGAGTCCGCTATCTCGGTCGTGATCAAATTCCACATCGAACCGCAAAGACGCGATGGGCCACAAGAGTTTGCCTCCGGGCCCACTAGCGGAAGTTCAGCATCGGATGATGTAGAACTCCAGACATCACTTACGGATCGGCTTGCTCACAGGCTCTGGCGGTGCGGCGGAGACCGCAAAGGTCACCCACGTGCTCCAGGTACTTGCCCGGTTTTCGACTTCTAGATCCTTGTAGCCCTTTATATTGAGGTATCCCTGGTAGCCGTCCGGCATCGGGATGATAAAGCCGACCTGAGGCCCAATCCCGATCGCGCGTCCTCGGAATCCGCCGAGCTTGGCGCCCGGGCCGGTGTCGTCGGTGAGCTGCTGGTAGAAGTAGCCGGCAACGCCGATCTGGAAATTCTTGCTCAGGAATTGCAAGGCCGCCCAGTCGACGTGAAAATCGATGCCGTTTTGATACTGCAGATACGGGTTCATCAGATTGTAGGTGACGCCGGCGACCGCCGAGAACTCGTGCCCGGTCTTGGGGTCGAAATACGTATAGCCTCCGCCGACATCCCACGCGACGAAGCCCAGATTGAGATTGGCGAGTCGGCTCGGATCGTAGGTGCCGCTCGGGATGTTGCTTGTGATGTAGACCATCTCGCTGTGGACGCCCTGATTCCATTTGATCGCACCTTGGTAGTAGACGTCCGACAGCGTCGTCCTGTTGTCCGTCACGGCTCCGGAGATAGCGTTCCCGCGCGGGCCGGTCAGTGTCGCATCCACTCCGAGACCGACATTGCCGGGAGCGGTGACGATCCCGAAAGATGCCTGGCCTCCGAGGACGGGCGTCGGAGAGACGTAGGTGATGCCAAGCGCGAGGGCGTCGCCGTGCGCGTTCAGGCCGGCGACGACCGAGCCGCGTGCGCCGTTGCTGGTGACGAAGTTCTGCGCGGAGCCGGCGTTAGCCTGCAGGTGCAGATAGATCGAGGCGTAGGCCCAGCCGGGCACGGTTGGCGTCGCGGCAAGGCTGCCGAATATGCCGGGCAGCCAAAATCCGACACCGCCCGCATCGGCCCAAGCCTGAGTGGGCATTGAGACGACGGCCAACCCGAGCAGTCCGAGCGCCCTATGGGAGACCTTGCTGTTCATCGTGCTCTCCTGTTCAGAACGGGACGATGTAATTCAGGATCGCGATCTGCCGCAGCAGCACGCGGCGGATGATGTGGCTGACCTTGACGCGGTCGGTGAAGACGGCGGCGGTACCCGTCGCACCCGCTGGCAGGCTCTTCGCGACCTCGTCATCGTCGAGCGCTACACGGACGACGAACGGCACAGTTTCGATGCCCTTCGGCGCAACGGCCGAACCAGAGACCTGTGTTTGTCCCGTCGCGATGGCCTGCAGCACATTTTCGACCCTTCCAGTGAAGACCCGCCCCGGAAAGAACTTGAACGCGATCTCCACGTCCTGCCTGGGCGCAATGTATCGGGCGTTGATCTGGTCGATCTCGATCGCCACGTGGGTCGCGGACGTGTCGATGAACGCCATCGCCGGCGAGACCGAGAGGTTGCCGATTCGGGCGCCAGTGCGGAGGCCGATGTTGGTGACGTAGCCGTCGGCCGGGGCGCGGACCACGGTCTTGTCGAGATTCCACTGTGCGTTCTGCAGTTGCGCCTTGAGCTGATCGACTTCCGACTGCCGTTGCTCCACGTCGAAGCCGCGGCCGGCGTCCCGTTCGTAGAGTGTGGTCATTTGCGTGAGCCGGGTGGTCGACAGCTTGAGTTGCGCTTCGATCGCCTTCACCTGGGCGTCGTAGGGCGTGGGGTCGATCCGGAAGAGGACGTCGCCCTGCTTCAGAGGCGCATTCGGCCGGACCGGAACGTCGACGACCTCGCCGGCGACGTCCGGAACGATCGAGACGGAGTCGCGGTAGACCAGTGCCTTGCCTTGCGGAGCACCCCACCCCATCGGGATGAACAGACCGATGTTCAGCAAAAGGAGCACGATCAGGGGTGACGCCTTCCAGAAGGCGTTGAAGCGAATGAACCCGAGCCAGACCAGCGAGAACAGCAGCGCCAGATAGAGCGCCATGAGCGCGATCATCATGATCGAGGCTCCGCCGTCCGCTTCGCTGGGACGTCCACGTAAGCCCAGATCATCGCGATCGGCCACAATACGAAACCGAAGATCAGCGTGATCCAGCCGGCGACCCCCACCGCCTCGGCCCAAGGGTGTCCACGTCGGCGGGCCACGTGTCCGGGCATTGAGCCCATCAGCCAGATGACGAGAACGATCACGGCCAGGACGATGGCCAACACTATCCAGGCGAGGAGATCGAGGCCTCTCATCTGCTCGCCGGCTCTGCTTGCGGGAATTTCCATTTGCCGTCCAGTATCTCGGCCCGCGGCCTGTAGAGCCGCACCATGTAATTCCAGCCCTTCATGATGGGCAGGCAGTTCGGCAGCTTGCCGTCGCACCCACCGAACTGGATCGTTACCGATCCGTCCTGGGCCTTTTTCGCTGTGATGTTGTTCAGCGTGTAACTGTCGAAAGGATTCTTTTCATAATAGCCCTCTGCGTTGTACAGGCTGATCGACCAGAAGCCGTCAACGGGAACGTCCGCAACCGTCAGCTTGTATTCGGTCGTCCCGTCGTTCTGGTCGGGGACAACGTTGAGGTAGATCGCATCGCGGGGCGCGTTCGCGCCCCAGGCGGATGCGGCCCCGATCAGGTATTGGACCGGATCGACCTCGTCCTTCGTGCCGAAGGCGCGCCGCGTGTCTGTGACAGTGCTCGCCAGGACGAGGAGGGCCTCGCGGACCTTCTTCTGGCTCGCTTTGTCCCAATCCGGAATCTCGAACTTCCCAGGCCCTCCCGGCTGGGACACTTCGATCGCGTCCTGCAGCACATGGACCTTCTTGGTGTCCTCCGGATCGTTCGGGTCGATCAGGGTGCGAACGCCGGCCAGCGCGTACCGTGTGCCGATCTTGGCCTTGTCCAGCGTGTGCGGTCCTGCTCCGTATTCCGTCGTCGTGTACTGGTCTTCGCTGATGATCTGCAGTGACATGAAGCGCCCTCCTGCCTCGGGCAGCGCGACCGTCGCTGGTCCGGCATCAAGGTCGAAGACGCGCGTCGAATAGAGAGTGTCGCGGTTGCCGCGGATGACGCTCTGATGGTCTATGGGCAACAGTTGTCGGATGTGGTGCCATCCGCCGAAGCCCCCAGCGCTCACGGAATTGCCGAAATAGAGATCGGTCTCGGCCCGGACGAAGTTGTCAACCGTGACAGGAATGGCTGTTTGCGCGAAGGCCGGCGCTGAGATTACCCACGACAGAAAGAGAGCGGCGCCTGCTTCTTTCGCCTTGAACGTCACGTTCGTCATTGCGCCGCGATCCTCTCGATGTCCGGCAACCGCCAGGTCTTGTCGAAGAGGGCCTTCTGCGGACCGTAGAAACGGAAGATGATCTCCCATCCTCCACCGGCCTTCGTTGGAACCCAGTTGGACTCCTTGCCGTCGGGAGCCTTCGGGCCGAAGAAGATGTCAGCCGAGCCGTCGGGGTTGGTCTGCAGACCTGGCGTATTCGACCCCCGGCTCGACCACTTCGTGTCCTTGACGAGTCCATGCGTCTCGCGATCGTAGACCGTGCCCGACCAGTAGAGAGAGACCGGGGCGTTGGCCGGCACCGTCAGCCGATAGGTGCTTCCCCCGTCGAGCGCCTTGCCCTCCTTGTCCCGGATCGTAACGAGATAGAACTGGCCGGTGCCGAGGTGCTTCACGCTGGAGAATGCGAACGAGTAGAACGCGCCGCGGTCGTCGACCGGGTAGACGTTTGGCTTGGTGAAGAGATTGGCCAGCCCTTCGGTGACGTCGTGCGCGACCGGCAGTGCCCATTGCCCGCCTTCATAGAAGGGCGGCTTGAAGAGGCCTTCATACCTGACATCGAGCCACCCGTGAGCGTCTCGGGCCGCCTCCACGAGCATCTTCTGAGCTTGAGGATCGGGATCGAACGGTTTGCCCTTCTCGATGCCGACCGACTTGATCTGGTCAATCATCGCCTTGTCGCGTTCGAGCCACGGCTCACGCTGAATGAAGCGATCGAGCGACTGGAAAAAGCTGATGTCATAGGGGATCGTGCTGTCATACGTGACGTCGACCACGTCTATGAAGGCCGTCGACGGCGGAGCGGCGGCCTGGGACAGCGGGTAGAGTTTTATCTGCTTCGCGTAGGCGACAGCCTTCGCGACGTCGGCAGCGCTGCCGCTGCCGACGTTCGAGCGCAGCAGCGCGTAGGCCATATCGGTGTCGGACGCGAGCGGGATGTAGTCGTCAGGGATCTTCTCGGCGTACCCCGGCGGGAGGACGAGATACTTTCCGCCCTTGCCCTTGTCCGCTCCCGCCGGTCCAACATCGTCGAGTGCGGCCTGCCAGGCATCCATGATCGTTCCGGTGATCTCGCCTCCGCTCGCCGGCGGGATTTCGAGCACCATCGGACCTGTGCCCTTCGTGTTGACGAAAGGCATCAGGTAGATCGTGCTGGGATTGGGCGTGAGTGTCTGATTTTTCCAATCCGGGATTCGAGACCAGAACACGATCTGGTTTTCTTTGGCTCCGGCCTTCAACGCGGCTTGCAGCATCAGGTCGAAGTTGACGGCGGGCATGCCCCAGATCACGGCCTCGATTGCGCGGCTGTGTGCGAGACTGTCATCAGTGGACGGCGCTTGCGCGACGACGGCGCCGGGATGGCAGGAGAGTGCTAACGCGACGAGCAGTCCCTTTTTCACCCTAGCCTCCTTCATTCAACCTAATGCGCCGGCTCCAAATTCCTCTGCATCTTCTCGACCAACTGATCGATGCTGAAGCTCGAGGGCCGCTGGCTCGGAGGGTAATCCTTGAAGGTCGCGAGAAATGGCCCGACGATCGATTGCGAGGCCAGGAACGGCGCCGGGTTCGACATGAACCAGTCGTAGTAGGAATTCGACGTGATGTCGGCCCTTTCGAAAGGGTCGGACCGTAAGTCAAACATTTTGGGAACCCGGAGTTTGGTGAACGGCTCGGCCCAGATTCGCATGGTGCCAGTCGCGCGCTGCTCGTCGAACACGATCTTCCAATTTTCGTAGCGCATGGCGACGAGATCGCCATCGTCATCGAAGTAGACGAACTCCTTGCGCGCGCCGTTCGGCTGCTGACCCGTGAGGTATGGCAGCTGATTGTAGCCATCGAGGTGGACCTTGAAGGTCTTGCCCGCGACCGAATGGCCGTTGAGCAGTTTGCCTTTGATGTCCGGCTCGCCTGCCGCGGCAAGCAGCGTGGGCATCCAGTCCAGGCCGCTGACGATGTCGTTCGACACAGATCCCGGCTGAATGTGGCCCGGCCAGCGGATCATGCAGGGCACGCGGAACGCGCCCTCCCAATTGGTGTTCTTCTCGCTGCGGAACGGAGTCGTTCCGGCATCTGGCCAGGAATTTTGATGCGGGCCGTTGTCCGTCGTGTAGAGCACGATGGTGTCGTTCGCGATGCCGAGATCGTCGAGTGCTTTGAGGATATTCCCGACGACCGCATCGTGCTCGATCATGCCGTCGGCGTATTCGGTCCTCGAGGTCAGGCCGGGTTGGTCACGGTGCGAATCCCGCACATGCGTGCGGAAGTGCATGCGGGTCGAGTTGAACCAGCAGAAGAAGGGCGTGTTCGCCCGTGTCTGCCGTTGCATGAAGTCGATCGCGGCCGCCGAGGTTTCGTCGTCGACCGTTTCCATGCGCTTCCTGGTGAGAGGCCCGGTATCCTCGATCGTCTGCTTGCCGACCCGCCCCCAGCGCGGCTGCTCGGTCTGATCGTCCCGGTCCGAGGCCTTGCAGCGCAGGACGCCCCGTGGGCCGAGCGTTGCAAGAAACCGCGGATCGCGCGGGTACGTGCGGGATTCCGGATCCTCTTCGGCGTTGAGATGGTAGAGGTTTCCGAAGAACTCGTCGAAGCCGTGCACAGTTGGGAGATATTCGTTGCGGTCTCCGAGATGATTCTTGCCGAATTGGCCGGTGGCGTAACCGAGAGGCTTGAGCAATTCGGCGATGGTGACGTCGCGTGCCTGCAGTCCGACCGTCGCGCCCGGCATGCCGACTTTCGATAGCCCGGTGCGAAGAGTGCATTGTCCCGTGATGAAGCTCGACCGTCCGGCCGTGCAGCTCTGCTCGGCATAGTAGTCGGTGAACATCATGCCTTCGCGGGCGATCCGGTCGATGTTGGGCGTCCGGTAGCCCATCAGCCCGAAGGAATAGGCGCTGACGTTGCTCTGGCCGATGTCGTCGCCGAATATGACGAGGATGTTCGGCCTGCGGCCGGATGGACCTGCGGTCGCAGCGGGAGAACCCGGTGCGGCCGTCTGCGCCTGCGCGAACGCGTCGGTTGCGATCGTCGCTGCGACGAGCGCCGTTCCGCTCAGAAGGATGCTGCGGCGATTGGGATTTGACTGCCTCTTTTCGCTCATCGTTCACTCCACTTTCTAACGACGCATCGGAAACCGACGTGACTGGTTGAGGTATCGATAGGCTCCGCATGGCGCGCCGCAGGCCTGTAGCGACGGCAGTAATTGGGCGCGCAAAGATGCGAGCCTCCCTTCAAGACTTTCCTTGGGATCCTGATGTGAGGCTGGCAGGAATCGAAGCTGGCGCTCTCGGGACCTCCGCGCGGATTTTGCGGGATGCAACAAGGCTTGTGCGCATCGGCGTCATGCC
>Ga0209148_1001053_pt1 | contig 17007 bp, 17 predicted proteins | sample AraplaCol_mMF_r2_2_FD_184288 | JGI IMG/M metagenome (GOLD analysis project Ga0209148, IMG submission 184288) | Arabidopsis root microbial communities from North Carolina, USA - plate scrape CL_Col_mMF_r2 (SPAdes) (version 2) | ecosystem: Host-associated > Plants > Roots > Endosphere | place...
CGCCGGCCAGCGAATTCAACGTGCTCGGCGAGCTCTGGAATGCCCGCGTGACCTCGCACATCCCGCTCAAGGACGTCGCTGAAAAACTGTCCAGCGAGCGCATCCAGCGCGCGTTGAAGCTGACTGATGCCTGCATGCGCAATGCCGGCTTCGCGCGGCCGCGCATTGCGGTCGCGGGCCTCAATCCGCATGCCGGCGACGGCGGCAATTTCGGCCGTGAGGAGATCGACGTCATCGCGCCCGTGGTGGAAGCCGGCCAGCGCGCCGGCATTGCCGTGGAGGGACCGTTCCCGGCCGACACCGTGTTCCTGCGCGCCAAGGCCGGCGCCTTCGATGCGGTGCTGACGATGTATCACGACCAGGGCCAGATCGCGATGAAGCTGATGGGCTTCGATCGCGGCGTCACCTTGCTCGGCGGCTTCCCGTTCCCGATCTGCACGCCCGCGCACGGCACGGCCTACGACATTGCGGGGCAGGGCATTGCATCGACGGGCGCCAGCCGCGCCGCGCTGCTGCTCGCGGCGGAGATGGCTGGACGGCGCGACGCCTGACCTTCTTTCGCGGTTCAGGAAAAACTGGAAACTTCCGCCGTCGCGCCGAGTTGCCATTCCGACGAACCTGTCCACGTCGGAGCTGGAACATGCCAGCAATGAAGATCGCTCTTGCCGTCGCATTCTTCGCCCTGGTGGCCACGGCGGCGCTTGCCGCCGGGATGGACACGGCCGCGATCGCTTCCGCCGAGCCATCGAAGAAAGCCCTCTCGAAAGAAAAATCGACCCCGGCGGGCGTGCGTCTTCAGGTCCAGCTGGACAGAGCGCACTTCTCCCCGGGCGAGATCGACGGCAAGTTCGGAGAGAATGCCCAAAAGGCGCTGCGCGCCTATGCGGAAGCGCGGCAACTGCCGGCTTCGGACGAGGTGACGGATGAGGTCTGGAAGGCGCTCCAGGCAGATGCGCGGCCGCCGACGACGACCTACGCCATCACCGACAAAGACATTGCGGGCCCGTTCTTGCGAAAACTGCCCGCCAGGATGGAGGATATGAAGGACATTCCGAAGCTCGGCTACACCAGCGCGCGCGAGGAGCTGGCCGAGAAGTTTCATATGAGCGAGCAGCTGCTGACGGCGCTCAATCCAGGGCGCCACTTCGACCGCGCCGGCGAGACCATCACCGTGGTCGACACCGGCGAGGGCGCTGCGCCTGCCAGGGCCGACAGGGTTGAAATCGACAAGGTCAGGCAAACCGTCAAACTGTTCGATAAGTCGAATGCGCTGATCGGCTTCTTTCCGGCAAGTGTCGGAAGCGAGGAGAAGCCGTCGCCGTCAGGCACGCTGAAGGTCACCGAAATCGATCCGAACCCGACTTATCGCTACAATCCCGCCTACCACTTCAAGGGCGTGCATTCCCGAAAGCCCTTCAAGATCATGCCCGGCCCGAACAATCCTGTCGGCACGATGTGGATCAACCTGTCCGCCGACGGCTACGGCATCCACGGCACGCCGTCGCCGCAAAATATCTCCAAGGGACAATCGCACGGCTGCGTGCGCCTGACCAATTGGGATGCCGAACGCGTCGCTGCCAGCGTCGCCAAGGGAACGCCGGTGGTGTTCACGGAAGGCGTCTACCCGACCGCCGCCAGATAAGGCTGCGTGTCGAAATAGTCCGACGCACGCAGCGCGCCGGTGACGCCGGCATCGGCCATGAAGAAGTCGCTGACCTGCTGCAGCCATTTCGCCACCGTGCCGTCGGCATAGAGCCGCCGCCACTCGCGCGCGGAATAGAGCTTTTGCGCCTTCAACGCCTCGGCGATGTCACCGGGACGCGAGGCCTTGTAGTGAGCCTGGAGCGCGTCCGCGGCGGCGGTCGGGTTGCGCAGCATGTGGTCGTTGGCATCGATCCAGCCACGGATGATCCGGGTCAAGACCTCTCTGTTCCCGGTATAGTAGTCTGTACGTGCCGCCCAGCCGCCGAGCACGGCGGATTGCGGATAGAAGGCCGAGGCATCCACCAGCTTCACCGCCTCGGGCAGCGTTTCCCGCACGTCGACGTTGAACGGCACCCAGAGGGCTACGGCCGGCACTTCGCCGGCGATGAACGCCTTGACTGCATCGGGCATGCTGGCGTTGACGATCTCGACCTCTGACATGGCGATGTTGCTCGCCCGCAGCGCGCGATTGAGAAAGATGTGCGCGGTGGTCTTCAGCGTCGTCGCGATTCGCTTGCCACGCAGGTCAGCGATCGCCTTGACGCCCTGCGACGGCCGGACCCAGAGCTGCGCGGTCGCGACCTCGATGTCATTGATGAGAAATCCTCGGCCATTGCCGAGTGCAAGGTAATTGGAAATGACGCCGCCCGCCGAGGCGACGTCGAGCTCGCCGCGCATCATCGCCTCGAACACCTCGGGGCCGGTGTTGAATTCCCGCAGCTCGAAATCAATCCCCTCTCGGTCGAACGAGCCGCGATCGAGGCCGGTCCGGATGTGGCCATCCACCGCGACCACATGGAGATAGCCGAGCCGCACTCTGCGGCGCGCCTGAGCAATTGCTGGCATGCCGCGGACCGCGGCGGCCGCCAGCGCCACGCCGCTGCGCAGCAATCGGCGGCGGCTGGCAAGGCGGGCGCTCATGCCGCAGCTCCCGTATCGCGGGGGGTGGTGCGGAAACGCGCGGCGTGGAATTGCGCGACGCTGTCCTTGGGATAGTCGTGGAGGAAGCCGGAGAGCCGGACCAGCGTGGTATCGGCGGCGCCGTCCCGCGCAATGGCCGCAAAAACCTCGTCCCAGCGCCGGTACATCTCAATCTCGGTCTCGCCCGCGAGCGCCAGCTCGCCGCGCAGCTCGCTGACCTCGATCGGTTCGGCAAACCCCTTCGGCGTGATGCTGTCGACACTGCGGAACAGGAACGCATGGCTTACGCGCGCACGAACCGCCGCGCTCACCAGCACGCGCGTGCCGTAGTTCTTGTTAAGGCCCTCGAGCCGCGAGGCCAGATTCACGGTGGCGCCGAGCGCTGTATAGTTCATCCGGTCGCTTGAGCCCACATTGCCGACAACGGCGTCGCCGACATGCAGGCCGTACCTTGTGTCGTAATGCGGCCAGCCCTCGCGCCGAAACTCCTTGTTGAGCGCCTCGTTCGCGGCAAGACACGCCAGAACGGCGCGGCAGGCATTGACGGTATGGTCGGGATCGTCAGCCGGCGCGTTCCAGAGGGCCATCACGGCATCGCCGATATATTTGTCGACCGTGCCCCGGTGCCGCATGATCTCGTCCGAGAGGACCGCAAAATAGCGCGAGGTGTAGATCATCACTTGCGACGGATCGGCGTGCTCGGTCTTGGCGGTGAAGTCGGCAACATCGGTGAACAGCACCGTGACCTCGCGCCTGGTGCCCCCGAGGCGGAGCGAGGTGCCGGTTTCGATCAGCTGTCGTACGATCGGCCGCGGGATGAAGCTGGCAAAGCTGCTGACCACGCTGCGCATGGTGAAGACCGAGCGGCCGAGTTCCTCGATCTCGGCGATCGCGGAGTGGATGCGGGGCCGTTCCGCGAGGTCGAATCGCTGGATTGCGTCGGTCTCCTGGACGAGCTTGCGCAGCGGCTCGGCCATGCGCGATCCCAGCCAGAACGCAAACGGCAGCGTGGCGCCGACGAAAGCCAGCGCCAGCGCGAACAGGGTGCGGCGCTCGTTGATGATCCGGGCATAGAATTCATCGAGCGGCGCGATGATCGCGAGCCGGACATTGGCCGAGCCGGCAGTGTCGAGCCGATGGACCGCCGCGATATAGGTGCGGCCGGCCTGGTCGTCGAAGAACTGCTGGGCCGGCCCGCCCTCGCGCCAGGAGCGGATGATCGGAACCAGCCCTGGCAGTTTCAGCGCGCCGATCTGCGGCAGGTCGTCCTGGCGCTCGGGACTCTCCGCCATCAGACGTGTCATCTCGGGGTGGCCGACGATGCGGTCCGCATCGTTGAACAGGAACGCTTGCCCGGATTGGCCCAGCTTCTGTTCCGCCAGCATCGCCTCGAACCGGTTGAGCAGGACGTCGCCGGCGATAACGCCGCGGCGGCCTTCTTTCAAGGGTGTGCGCAGCGTGTAGCCGGGCTCGCCTGTGGCGTAGAACACGTAGGGACCCGTCAGCAGCGTCTTGTCGTTCTTGAACGCCTCGACATACCAGGGGCGTTGCCGCGGGTCGTAAGCAGTGGGGCCAGGGACCTCGGCAATCTGGATCAGGTTCTCCGACAGATATTGCGTGACGGGCGCAGCTCCCGCCGTCCGCGCAATCACGACCAGCCGGTACGCCGCGTCCTGATCGACCTTCAGGCCAGCCCGGAATGCCGGCCGGGCGCGGTCGATCACGTCCATCTCGATGAACGACCCGTCCTCATAGCCGATATAGAGATTGAACAGCTGCGGATTGTTGCGCAGCATCGCCGCCATCAGGGTGTATAGGCGCGTGTTGTCGGCGATGTCCGCCTCCTGGATCGACGGCAGGCCGGACAGGATGTCGAGATTGTCGCGCACAGTCTTGAACTGCTCGTCGACGTGATCGGCACCGAGCTGCGCCACCTTCTCGATGAAGCCGCGCGCCGCCGTGCGCGTGATCGACGTCACGCGCGCGAAGCTGAGATAGACCAGGGTCAGGCCGACGAGCAGCACCACGCCCACGAACACCGTGATGATCGATGTCTGGAAGCCGATGCGAAATTGCCGCTTTGCCTTCTCTTCGGTCATCGGAGCTGCGCTAACGCCTCCGCCAGTATTTTCGAACGACGCACTCCCTATGTTGCACCAGATCCTTCTGGTTCGCGGTGAACGACGAGGGGTGTGCGCACGACACAGCGGAAGCCGACATGGCTGGTCGAGGTGTCGACCGGTTCGGCGTGACGCGCGGCGGGGCGATAGCGGCGGCAATAGTTCGGCGCGCAGAGATGCGAGCCGCCCTTCAGGACCTTGCGGGGAATCCTGACGTCGGGGAGGCGAGGGTCGTAGCTTGCATCTTCTCGGCCGCCGCGCGGGTTGCTTGGAATGCAGCAGGGCTTTGCGGCGTCGGCTGTGTGGTGCGCCGACCACCAATCCGATGTCCACTCCCAGACATTGCCGATCATGTCGTGGAGGCCGTAACCGTTCGGCGGGAAGGCCATGACCGGCGAGGTACGCTCGAACCCATCCTCGCCGAGATTCTGGACAGGGAAGTTGCCCTGCCAGATGTTGGCCATGTGCTTGCCACCGGGCATCAGTGCGTCGCCCCAGGCGAACTCCTCGCCGTCGAGACCGCCGCGCGCGGCGAATTCCCATTCCGCTTCCGTCGGCAGGTCCTTGCCGGCCCAGCGCGCATAGGCCGCTGCGTCGCTGTAGGAGACGTGTACGACCGGATGGTCGTCGAGACCCTTGATGTTGCTGCCGGGGCCGTAAGGGTGGCGCCAATTGGCGCCGCGCACGAAGGACCACCACTGGCTCCAGTCGGTCAGATCCGTGATGCGCGGCAGCGGCGAGAACACCAGCGAGCCGGCGTAGAGCATCTCCTTCAGCGCGCCCGGATAGTCCTTCGCGTCAGGGACGACCTGCGCTTCCGTGACATGGCCTGTTACGTTGACGAACTGCTTGAACTGCCTGTTGGTCACCGGCGTGCGATCGATCCAGAAACCGTCGACGGAAACGCGGTGGCTCGGCGCTTCCTCGGGATAGTGGTGGTCGGATCCCATGCGAAACGTCCCGCCGGGGATGAAGACCATCTCGCCGGTCTTCGCATCATCCGGCAACCACTCGCAGTGATCCAGGTCCGCCCGCAACATGGTGGAAACTCCGATACGCGAATTCCACCCGACCCTAAGGCGCGGACATTGGCAGGCGACGGCACGTTATCAGGCAGATTGGACGCATTGTCTGGTCCCCACTGTTTTTGGTGCTCGGGAAGGGACGACGCGTCATTGCGTCAACATCTCTTTCCTTTGCGCGCACGTATTTAGGCACACGGCACATCGTTGCCGCGTGCACTCTGCCATCCGCAGAGCGCGTTCGATCGATACCGCTGAGGTTGCAAAAGGTATCCGAAGATTGACCGGCTGTGATGTGCAAATTGTGCCAGGACGCGCAGGCGATCGGCGAGGTTTAGTCAACTCATGCCGCAAATCCGGGCAAATGCAGCGCTCCGCAGGAGGTTTGTGCTCGCCGGAATTCGATCGCTTTTGGCTCAAAATGCGAAGGCAGATTGTCGCACCGACCTCGCGTTGCGGTGGTATTGTACTGTCAGTTGCCGCAGAATTGTCGCGCTTCAGTAACAGGGTACAGCCATGGGGCAATCCCTTCTGGTTGATTCGAGAAAGCTGGACGGTTTTGAAGGCCTTCACCAGGCCGTCCACGGCTCGCATGTCGACGTCATGCAGCTTGGACGGGGGCGGCTGCGCGGAACGCTGTCGCATATTGGTATCGGCGAGTTTTCGCTGAGCATCGGCGCCTTCAACGTCGGCATGCGCACGCAGCGCGTCTCCAGCGACGACAAGCTGATCATCGGGATGCTGCTCGCGGCTGAGGAGCGCGTCGCGCACTGGTCGTTCGACATGCAGCTCAACGACGTGCTGGTGATTCCGCCCCTGCTCGAGCACGACGGCGTCTTTCACGGCGCGTCCGCTTACGCCGCGATGCGCCTCGATCTCGACGACGTTGTGTCTCTGTTCGGCGGCGACGCGAGGCTCAGCGATCCCGACACCTGGCGCGTCCGCGGTCATTTCAGGGCCGACGCTGCAAACGGCGCGATCGCCACACGCCGTCTGGTCGCGATCATGTCGCATTTGCGCACCAACGCGTTGGGCTTGACGCCCTCGACCGCCGAATATTGGAGGCGGGCGATCGCCGAATGCATGGCGGTCAACGTGATGTCGTCGCTTCCCCCCGATGACAGCGGATGGCTTCCCTCAGCGCGACGGTTGATCCGCAGGGTCGAGGAATACCTGGACGCGACGGGCAACCGCCCGGTGCATGTGTCGGAAATCTGCGCGGCGCTGGGCGTGTCGCGGCGGACCTTGCACCGCGCCTTTCACGAGGTGTTCGGCCTCGGCCCGGTCAGCTTCCTCCGGCACAAGCGGCTTTGCGCCGTGCATTCCGTCCTGCGCCAGAGCGCGCCCGGATCGACCACCGTGGCGGCGGTCGCGATGGAGCAGGGCTTCTATGAACTCGGCCGGTTCGCGCAGTACTATCTGGCGATGTTCGGAGAGCGTCCGTCGCAAACCCTCGGAGGTGTAGCTTTGTACCCGGCCGGGGATGGCATCATCGGCGCCCAGCCGGGCGGGTAGCGCGTGTCCCCAGACGTTCGACGAGGCGGATCAGATAGCCATCGGGATCCTGCACGAGAAACTCGCGCTGTCCGACCTCGAGGTCGCCGACCCGATACCAGGCCTCGTTGGGCGGCTCGTAGAGCGGCCATGCCGCCTCGTCGAGTGCTCGCAAGACCGGATCGATGCGGTCGACCACCATCTGGAAATTGATGCCGCGCCCGAACGGCCGCTGCATCTCCGCCGTCTCCCAGCGGCCGTTCAGCTCGCAGAGCATAAGTTGCATGCGGCCCCTCGCCAGATACGCAAATCCGGCAGCCGGCCGGTCATACGCAATCTCGAAGCCGAGCAGATCGCGCCAGAACGACAGGCTGGCCTGAAGATTCGAGACGCTGAGCTCAGGCACGAGATCGGCAAAGCCGCCATCCGGCGCGTTGCCCGTGCTGTCGGAAGTCGCGCGGGCGACGGGATCTGAGAGAGGGGGTTTGGTCATCAGACCCGAACAGTCTTGGCCGCCAACGGCGCCATCTTCGCATCATGTCGGTGTTTTGCCCGACGTGTCAAACCGCCTTGCCCGACGCGTCGGCCAAGCAAACGGAAAGCTGTCATGAAGACAGTCCCGCGTCTACTGTGCATGGGGTTGTTTTCGCGATTTGCGATTGAGCCTCACGCCGCGCAGATGATCACGCCGTACCAGCCGAGGCCGCGATAGGTCTCGTAGCCCGGCGTCGCGTGGAAGGCGATCATCGCGCCTGTCCGTTCGTGGTAAAAGCCGGAGCGCTGGCCGTCGAGGGCCAGCGAGATGCGCTCGCTGAGAATGCCCTGGCCGTCGGAGGCAGCGATGACGCGGAAATGCGAGTCGACCAGCAGCACGCGGGCCTTGTCGGCGTCGCCGACGCGCACGCCTTGCACGATCGCGCGGGCTTGCGGCTCCCAGTCGAAATGGATGGCGAGCACGCCGATCGGCGAGCCGTGGGCCTCTCCGCCGGCGCGGACGCTGGCGCAGTAGGTCGCGACCTGGGCGTTGCCGAGCAGCGGCTGGTTCTCGACGTCGCCGGCGACATAGTCGTCGCCGGAGCGCAGGGTCTTTGCCTCGCGAAACCACTTTGTGTGGGCGACGTTCTGGCCGACCACGCGAAAACGATCCGCGCGGCCGTTGGCGATGACGTTGCCGTCGAGGTCGCAGAGCCAGAGGTCGAGGTAAACGGTGTAGGCCCCCAGGATGACGCCGAGCCGCTGCGAGGCATAGCTGACCGCGGCCGGGGCCGGCGAGGCGGCGCAATCGACCACGGCGGAATCGGTCGCCCACCAGCGCACGTCGCAGGTGCGCTCATAGAGGTTGCGGTCGATCAGCTCGATCGCGTTCAGGGACAGATCCATCATTCGCTCGCCGCGCGAGCGCTGGCTCATGCGCTCGATCGAGGCGACGAGATCGCCGGTGCGCTTGGTCAGCTGGGTCTCGAGCTCGCGGGCGATGGTCTCGACCTGCTGGCCGACGCCGCGCACCTCCTGCGCCACCACCGCAAAGCCCGCGCCTTGGGCGCCGGCCCGCGAGCTCTCGATCAGCGCGTTCAGCGCCAGCATCTTCATCTGGTTGGTGATCTGCTGGATCGACTTGGTCTTGTCGACCGCGATCTGGTTGACCTCCGCGGTCAGGCGGTTGATCAGCGCGGAGATGTCGGAATCGTCGTCAGTAGGTTCGGTCGTAACAGGTTTGGCTTTCAGACCCAGCGCAGCAGACATCGGGGCATTCCTTGGCAATGAAGTCTGACCTGCAATGACCCGAAACAAAAATTACAGATCGAATACGAGTAGATTTCGGAGATTCTCGCTAACGCCCACTTAATTTGCTGTCCGTGCGTCTGCTCAAATGGTAGTCAACTCGCCCAGCAAGTCGGCAATCCACCACTTTGTGAGGCGTCGACATTGCAATTGGCCGAGGATTCCCGGTGAATTCCCTGATCCGACCTGCCATCGCGCTGCTGCCTGCGCCCGGACCACTCGAATCGTCGAATCATGACGCCGCCCACCACCACCTTGCCCGTCGAGGCGCCCCAGGCCTTCCTGGGCGTCGCGCGCTCGCTCACTGACAAGCTCTGGCGCGACCGGCTGGACGCCAGAGGTGCGGCCAAGGCGCTTGCCATCGTGCAGCGGTACCAATTGCCGGAACTGCTGGCGCGGGTGCTGGCCGGCCGCGGTGTCGACATCGACGCCGTGCCCGACTTCCTCGATCCGACCATCCGCAAGCTGATGCCGGATCCGTTCACGGTGACGGAGATGGAGGCGGCCGCGAAGCGCATCGCCGATGCCGCCGCGAAGGGCGAGACCGTAGCGATCTTCGGCGACTACGATGTCGACGGCGCGACCTCTGCAGCGCTGCTCGCCTGGCACCTGCGCCATTGCGGGCTCGACCCGCTGATCCATATTCCTGATCGCATCTTTGAGGGCTATGGCCCCAACGTCGAAGCCGTTCGAGGTCTCGCTGCCAAGGGCGCAACGCTGCTCGTCACCGTCGATTGTGGCACCACCAGCATCGAGCCGCTCGCTGAAGCGAAACGACTGGGTATGTCGGTGGTGGTGATCGATCACCATCAGGCTGGCACTGAGCTGCCGGAGGTCGATGCGCTGGTCAATCCAAACCGGCTCGACGATCTCTCCGGCCTCGGCCACCTTGCTGCGGTCGGCCTCGTGCTCGTCACGCTGGTTGCAGTCAACAGGGAGCTGCGCCAGCGCGGCTTCTGGAACGCGGAGATGCCCGAGCCCGATTTGCTCGGCATGCTGCACCACGTCGCGCTCGGCACCGTCGCCGACGTCGCCCCGTTGATCGGGCTGAACCGCGCCTTCGTCGCGAAAGGGCTGATCGCGATGCGACGGCGCGACCATGTCGGCCACACCGCGTTGATGGATGTAGCCCGGCTCAACGGACCGCCCGAAGCCTGGCATCTCGGCTTCATGCTGGGGCCGCGCGTCAATGCCGGCGGACGTATCGGCCGTGCCGATCTCGGTGTCCGGTTGCTGCTCGAAGGCGACAGCGTCGAGGCGGCGCGGATCGCCGCCGAGCTCGACCGCCTCAACAGCGAGCGCCGCGTCATCGAACAGGCTGCCGAAGCGCAGGCCGAAGCCGAGGCGCTCGCCTCGATTGGCCTCGAGGACAAGCTCGGCGTCATCGTCACGGCGTCCGAAGGCTGGCATCCCGGGGTGGTCGGCCTCGTCGCCTCCCGGTTGAAGGAGAAGTTCTCGCGGCCCGCCTTTGCGATTGCGCTGGAGCCCGGCGGCATTGGCACGGGCTCGGGCCGCTCGATTGCCGGCGTCGATCTTGGCAAGGTGGTGCGGCAGGCGGTCGCTGACGGCCTTCTGCTGAAGGGCGGTGGCCATGCGATGGCCGCGGGCGTCACGCTGCGCAAGGAGAAGCTCGGTGAATTCCGCGCCTATCTAGAGAATGCGCTGGCCCAGGACGTCGCCGAAGCGCGCCATGTCAACGAGCTCTATATCGACGGTGCGATCTCGGCGCGCGCGGTGACGACGGAGCTTGCGACAACGCTCAATCGCGCCGGACCATTTGGCAGTGGCAATCCCGAGCCGGTGCTGGCGCTGCCGGCGCATCAACTCGTCTTTGCCGAGGAGGTTGGGCAGGCGCACCTGCGGCTGCGCTTCAAGTCGGGTGACGGTGCCATGGTCAATGGCATCGCGTTCCGTTCGGTCGGGCAAAAGTTGGGTGACGCGCTTCTCGCCAATCGCGGCCAGCAACTGCATGTCGCAGGATCATTGTCAGTCGATCGCTACCAGGGCGCCGAGCGCGTGCAATTCCGCGTCATCGACGTCGCACTTCCGGACCAGGGGCCATCCGTGATTAGATAACGGCCGCAAACAAACAACAAAAACGGGAGTGAACATGGCAGGGCAGGTTGAGGGTAAGATCGCGCTGGTGACGGGCGGCGCTTCGGGCATTGGCGAAGCCATCGTCGAGCTTTTTGCGCGCGAAGGCGCGACCGTCGTCATCACCGACATCGATGGGTTGCGCGGCCCCGAACTCGCCACGCGCGTGACAAAGGCCGGCGGCAAAGCGGTCTTCCTTGAGCAGGATGTCACCAGCGAGGAGCGCTGGATCGAGATTACAGCCGAGATCGCCAAGCGCTATGGCCGGCTCGATATCATGGTCTCCAATGCCGGCATCGGCATTCACGTGCCCTCGATCGTCGACATGACGCTCTCGGATTGGCGCAAGCAGAACGCGATCAATCTCGACGGCGTGTTTCTCTCGGTCAAGCATTGCCTGCCCTTGATGCGCAAGCATGGCGGCGGCTCCATCGTCATGATGTCCTCGCTCGCCGGCTTGCGCGGCGCGCCGGGCCTCTCGGCCTATTCGGCGACCAAGGGTGGTGTGCGGCTGTTCGCCAAATCGATTGCGATGGAGTGCGCGGCGGCCGGTGACGGCATCCGGGTCAATTCGGTCCATCCCGGGATCATCGATACGCCGATCTGGGGCAAGATCCCGACCGGAGCGACCGGCGCGGGCCAGAACGCGCCGATCGATCCGGAGGAGCGCGCGAAGGTCGCGACCCCGCTCGGCCGCGCCGGCCAGGCCGCGGAAATCGCCTCGGGCGTGCTGTATCTGGCGTCGGATGCCTCACGTTACGTCACCGGCAGTGAGCTCGTCATCGATGGCGGCATGAACGCCGGCGGGGTGCCGCGGCGGGCGTGAGCCGCGCAGGGCAGGGTGGCGGCTGCGGGGGCTGACGTGCGGGCGTCGCCCCTGTAAAACGCTGCCGTCTCCTGCCTGAAAGAGGTTTCCTTCGCCATGGCGCACAGCCTTCACGCCTCCTCATCCGCGCCGCACCGCTCCAACCGGCCCGACCTCGCCACCGATGCGATCCGCACCGCGCGCGAGGATCTCGCCGCCTGTTTTCGCATGGCCGCGCGCAACGGTTTTGAGGAAGGCATCTGCAATCACTTCTCGGCCGTGGTGCCCGGCCATGACGACCTCTTCCTGGTCAATCCTTACGGCTACGCCTTTCGCGAATTGACTGCATCAAAGCTTCTGATCTGCGATTTCCACGGTCACGTGCTCGACGGCGAGGGCGAGCCGGAGGCGACGGCGTTCTACATCCATGCCGAGATGCACAAGCGGCTGCCGCGCGCCAAGGTGGCCTTCCATACCCACATGCCTTACGCCACCGCGCTGTCCATGACCGAAGGCGATCCCTTGATCTGGGCCGGTCAGACTGCGCTGAAATTTTACGGCCGCACGGCCGTCGACCGCGACTACAACGGCCTTGCGCTTGATAACCGCGAAGGCGCGCGCATCGCGTCAGCCGTCGGCGATGCCGACATCGTCTTCATGAAGCATCACGGCGTGATGGTGCTGGCGCCGACCATCGCGGAAGCCTGGGACGATCTCTACTATCTCGAACGCGCCGCCGAAGTGCAGGTGCTGGCGATGTCGACGGGGCGCAAGGTGCTGCCGGTCGATCCCGCGATTGCGGCCGCGACCTACAAGCAGATGCGCGAAGGCGATTCCGAATCCGCGCGGCTGCATCTCGCCGCCATCCGCCGTCAGCTCGATGCGGAAGAGCCGCAGTACAGGCACTGAGGCGACCTAAGATCCCTGCCGCAGCTTCGCCAGCACCTTCAGCCCGCCATATCCATCGGCGGGCGTGATGCCGGCGCGCTGCTGAAAATCCTTGATCGCCTTCATCGTGTCGTTGCCGACACGGCCGTCGGTGCCGCCGGTGTCGAAACCGGCCTTGGTTAGCCGCGTCTGCATCTCCTGCACCTCGGCAAGCGTCAGCACGCGCTCGGAGCCGGGGAAGGGTTGGATGAAGGGCGGCGCGCCGAGACAGCGGTCGCCGAGATGGCAGATCGCGAGCGCATAATTCATCGAGGGATTGTAGCTCTTCACCGCATAGAAGTTCGGTCCCAGCAGGAAGGTCGGCCCGCCTGCAACCGGTGTCCACATCTGCGCGGACGCATTCGGCTGGGGGTATGCCTGGCTGTCGGCCCGGGTGACGCCGGCCGCCTGCCAGGCCGCATAGGTGCGGCTGCCGCTCATTTCGCTGGGGGAGCGCACCTCGTAACCCCAATGCTCGCCGCGGCGCCACTTGCCGCGATTGACGAGATATTTTGCCGTCGACCCCAGCGCGTCGTCGGGCTTGCCGAACGGCGAGACCTTGCCGTCGCCGTCATAGTCGATGCCGACATTGAGCCAGACCTCCGGCATCCATTGCGAATTTCCCATCGCGCCGGCCCATGAGCCCTGCATTTCCTCGGGCGTGCTCCAGCCCTTGTCGACGATACGCAGCGCATTGATCAGTTCGGCCTCCCAATAGGCCTTTCGCCGCGGCTCATTCCAGGCAAGCGCGGCGAGCGAGGGAAACACCGGCGTCATGTGGTTCTGCTGCACCAGCGGGTCACCGTAGGCGGATTCCACGCCCCACAGCGCCAGCAATGTGCCGCGCTCGACGCCGAAATCGCGTTCAATGCGCGCGAACAGCGCCTCGTTGTTCTTCAGCGCGATCTTGCCGTTGATGATGCGCCAGTCGGAGACACGGCGGTTGATGTATTGCCAGACCTGTTCATGGAATTCCGGCTGGTTGCGCATTTGCTTGAATACGCTCATGTCGGGTTCGACCCGCGCCATCGCGCGTTGCCACGTCGCAGGCGTAATGCCCTTGGCCATTGCGCGCGCGCGAAAGCCTTCGCGCCACTCATCAAATCCGGGCGGCGATGCAAGCACCGGCGTCGGTGAGGTCAGCAGCGCCGCTGCGCCGAGCGTGGATTGGAGCAGGGCGCGACGGGTGATGCGATTGTCCGAGGAATCAGCTTGTTTCATCGGAGCATTGTAGCCGGAAATCGTGCAGCTGTGGGCGGTTCCTGGAACAGGAGCGTCTCCTCATCCCGCATGTTCCATCAGGAACAAAGTGTCGCACGTCCGCATTCTCTTCACACAACACTGAGGAGGACAAGATGCGGAAATATCTGTTTGCAGCTGCCATGGTTACGGCTATCGCGACTCCGGTTTTTGCGGATGAGGTCGGCGTTCACGTCGGTCCGGTCGGCGCCGGCGTGACGGTCGGCGAGTCTCATGAGTATCGTGATCGCGATCGCGACCGTACCACGGTCATCAAGGAGCGTGCGCCTGCCGATCGCACCACGGTGATCAAGAAGGAAGATGAATTCGGCAACCGCAGCAAGACCGTCATTCATCACGACAACGATTGACGGAGTAGGGCCCCGGCCGATCGCCGGGGCCCGCCTTTTTTCAACGAGACTTTGGGGTGGCATGAAGATACGCGCGCACGCGGAGAGCCATGTCGTCGAGCTCGACGACGGATCATGCTGGCAGATTTTTCCCGGCGATCTTGCGGCGACGCTGAGCTGGAAACCTGAAACCGAGCTGTACCTGGCGCCCAGCGGCGATCGGGTGAGTACGCATGTGCTGGTCAATGGCGCGGATCAGAGCCGCGTCCGCGTGATCGCCGCAGGCGCAGACTGGCCCGACGGCGAGGTTAAGAAAGTATTGAAGGGCGGATAGGCCGCATCCGTGCGAGGCTGGATACCCTCATTTTGAGCGCGTCGCTTTACGCTCGGTTCGCTTCCGTCTGCGTAGAATGCGCCCATGCGCGAGGTGTTCGACATTATCCGTGCTAATCCCTGGCCGTTTGGCGCCGGGCTGCTCGTCGTGATCCTGATGATTGTCGCCGAGAATTTTGGCCGCGGCATTCAAGGTGACGGCGCCACGGTTGGCGACTTCTTCGATGCCAGCGGCTGCGATGGCGGCGACGGAGGCGGCGGCGACTAGTCTCGCCTAGTCCTCTTGCAACTCCTTCGCGACGTTGGCGAGCCAGCTGCGGATGCTGGCCTCCGCCTTGGCATCGAGGCCATAGGCCAGGCGTTTCTCCAATCCAATCACGCGCTCTCTGCAGGCCTTCAGGAGCGTCGATCCGCGCTGTGTCAGCGTCCATTGCTGGATACGGCCGTGAACGGGATGCGGCGTCATCATGATCGCGCCGTCGCGCCCGAGATTGCGGATGATGACGCCGACGGTCTGCGGGGTCAGGAAGGTGAGCCGGGCGACATCGGCTCCCGACAGGCCGGGATAGGCATTCAGCATGGTCAACACGGCGAATTGCGGCGACGTCACGCCGAGATCGGCCAGCGTGCGTTCCATCTTCAGCCGGACGGCAGCATGGGCCTGGCGCAGCAGGTAGCCGAGATAGCCCTGCTCGCCGCGCTTGCCCTCGCCAGGGGCGGGTACGCGCACCGCAGCCCCCCCGCTGGATGCCCTCTGCTCCGGTTTCGATTTCGTGATGCTGGCCGGCTTGCGCATAATGTAAGAGCTCTTATAAGATGTAAGTTCTCTTACAATATCACGAGGTAAACCGCAATGTCACACGCGCGCAGCGAATACGAGGATTTCAAGCGCATCGCGCCCGATGCGTATGATCTGGTGCTCGCACTCGGGCAGGTCGCGGCCAAGGCCGGGCTCGACAAGCAATTGCTCGAGCTGGTCAAGTTGCGCGCCTCGCAGATCAATGGTTGCGCCTTCTGCGTACAGCATCATGTTCTTCTTTCGGAGCGCCTCGGCGTGCCCGCCGACAAGCTCCATCTCGTCGCGGTCTGGCGCGAGGCGCCGATCTACTCGGCGCGCGAGCGTGCGGCGCTGGCATGGACCGAGGCACTGACCCTGCTGCCCGACCGCTTCGGCGACGAGGTCTACGACGAGGTGAAGCGCGAATTCTCCGAGACCGAGCTGATGTACCTGACGTCGGCCATTGCCTCGATCAATGTCTGGAACCGCTTTGGCGCGGCCTTTCGCTGGACTCCGCCGAAGCGGCAAGTCGCGGCCAATTCCGCTACATCTTGATGGCAGCAAGGGAGATGACCATGACAGCTATGAGTTTGGCGGCTGCGCCGCATCAATCGCGATCGATGGTTTTGGCCGTCGTCGGCGGGCTCGCATGTGCATTCGCGATCGGCAAGGTGCTGCCGGTGACGATGGACACCGTATCGGGCGCGCTCGCGCCGCTCTGCGCGACAGCCGCGGAGAGTTCGCCGCTCGACAAGGTCGAGCCGATCGGCTCTTACGCGCTGCCCAACGTGCCGGGCAAGCGTGTCACCATTGTCCGCGTGTTTTACGGTCCGGGTGGGTTTTCGCGACCGCATCGCCACGCCGGCTCGGTGACCGCCTACATCACCAAGGGCGAAATCCGCTCCCAGCTTGGCGGCGGTCCGGTCGAGACGTTCGGTGTTGGCCAGTCCTTCTTCGAGCCGCCGGGCGCGACGCATCTGGTCTCCGCCAATGCCAGCACCACAGAGCCGGCCGAATTGATCGCCGTGTTCGTGGCTGACGAGGGCGCGCAGCTCACGACGTATCTGGATTAGCCGGCCGCTCAGTTCTCTTCGCTGCTCGATCCCTCGCGCAGATCGGGCTTGACGACATCTTCGGGCAGCGCGTGCGCGACCGGTTGCGGAGTGCCGGCGATCTCCGTGCCGACCTCGCGCCCGCGGGCGCGGATCAGGCGCTCATAGGCCGAGACCAGCGTGACGTAAGGGCTGACCCAGATCCAGCCGTCACGCGTGAACACCTGAACGTCAAAGTGCAGGTGCATCGACGTGCCTGCGGGATGGTCGAGATAGTTCGAGATCACGCCGATCTTCTCGCCCTCGGTGACGATGCGGCCATTGAGCACTCCGTCGGCATTCAACGCCTGCGGATTCATGTGCATGTAGCGAAAGCGGATGTGCTC
>Ga0209148_1001054_pt1 | contig 17007 bp, 16 predicted proteins | sample AraplaCol_mMF_r2_2_FD_184288 | JGI IMG/M metagenome (GOLD analysis project Ga0209148, IMG submission 184288) | Arabidopsis root microbial communities from North Carolina, USA - plate scrape CL_Col_mMF_r2 (SPAdes) (version 2) | ecosystem: Host-associated > Plants > Roots > Endosphere | place...
GAAGATGGTCTTGCCGTTGAGGACCGTGGTCAGTCCGCGCACGCGGACGATGGCGTCGTCGGTCATGGTGCAAGCAACTCCTCGATCAGCGATTCGTGGCGACGGGCCGCGAGCGGCGCCCGCTGGCGCACCGCGCGGACGATCGACCGGAGGTCACTCAACGCGTCCTCGAACCGGTCGTTGACGATGATGTAGTCGAACTCATGCGCGTGGGCGATTTCCTCGCGCGAATTGAACAGGCGGCGCTCGATCACTTCCGGCGCGTCGGAACCGCGGCCACGCAGGCGGCGCTCCAGTTCCCCGCGCGAAGGCGGCAGGATGAACACGCTGACGCAATCGGGTTTGCCCTTGCGCACCTGGCGCGCGCCCTGCCAGTCGATCTCCAGGAGCACATCGCGACCCTCGGCCAGCTTGCCCTCGACCACGGTGCGGGAGGTGCCGTACAGGTTGCCGTGGACCTCGGCGTGCTCGAGAAAGATGCCATCCGCAATTTCCCGCTCGAAGTCGGGACGTTCCACGAAGAAATAGTGCCGGCCGTACTGTTCGCCCACGCGTGGCGGTCGCGTGGTGTGCGAGATCGAGAGCGAGATATCCGGCTCGCATTCCAGCAGGGCGTTGACCAGCGTGGACTTGCCGGCGCCGGACGGTGCGGCCACCACGAACAGGGTGCCTTCGATCATCCGCGGGTCTCTGCGTGAGGGTTCATGGCTCGCTTCCGGTGGCACCGGGCGCCGAACGGGTCGGCATCGGCACGTATCCTGTTGTGCAAAAGGGGATTGTAACGGTTTTCAGCCGTCGGCCACCTTTCGCGGTACCGAGGCACGCTGTAGGAGGGTGCCGTTCCTGGCTGCCGCGCGGATATATCGGCGACAGCCCGAGACCGGCAGAAGGCCCCAGACCATTCGCATGCCTGAGCCATGGAGCTCGCGAGTGGGAGCCAGCCTGCTGGCGATGGGTGCTTGCCGGTGATGGGTGCTTGCCTCATGGCCAGGCCGCTTCGTTGGCTTTTCGCCAGCAGGCTGGCTCCCACCTGTGCCCTAATTTCGCCGGCAGGCTGGCTCACACCGGTGCCCTGATTCTCGCCAGCAGGCTTGTTGCCACCTATGGGGTGGCTCATACCTAGGGTTGATAAGGCCGTGCGGCCGCTACTCGGCCCGCTTGTAGACCACGCCACCTTTCATGACGAAGCTCACGCGAGCGAGCGCCCCGATATCCTTCGTCGGGTCTCCCGGCACAGCGATGATGTCGGCATCGCGGCCGGGGCGGAGCTGGCCGATGCGGTCCTGCTGACGGAGCACCTTCGCGTCCACCGCGGTGGCGGCGAGCAAGGCCTGGGCGGGGCGCATGCCGTCGCGCACCATCCACTCCAGTTCCTTGTAGTTGCTGCCATGGGCGAACACGCCCACGTCGCTGCCGTTGCCGATCGTCACGCCCGCATCGAGCGCTCGCTTGAACGCCTGCGCGGACTTCTGGATCGCCTCGGTGGGCGGCTGGCCAGGCTTCCAGCCACCGAAGTATTCGGCATAGGCGGCGCTCGCCTCCAGCGTGGGCATGTAGGCGACGCCATGCTTCTTCATCAGCGCAAAGACCTCGGGCGTGCCGTCGTAGCCGTGCTCAATCGTGTCGACGCCAGCGAGCACGGCGCGGCGCATGCCTTCCGCCGTACTCGAATGCACAGCCACCGGCAGGCCGAGCGAATGCGCCATGTCGACGCCTGCTTTCAGCTCTTCCTCGGTGAACGTCGGCACCGAACCCTTGCTCTTGCCGCAGTGGTAATCGGCGTAGATCTTGATCCAGTCGGCGCCATGCGCCGCCTGGTCGCGCACGGCATCGATCATCTGCGCGGTACCGCTGACGGGGATGCCGCCCTGCGGCAGGTCGAGATCCTCGCGAAATCCAAGCGGCCCCGGCCCATAGCAATGCGCGGCAATGGTGGCGCGTGTGGCGATGAAGAGATGCGGCCCCGGGATCACGCCCTGGTCGATCGCACGCTGCACGTCCACGTCGGCGTAGCCGGCGCCTTCGGTGCCAAGATCGCGCAGCGCGGTGAAGCCGCTCATCAGCGTATCGCGCGCATGCTTCACCGCTTCCACGGTGCGGAACGCGAGCGTCTCCTTCAACACCTGGTCGTTCCACGGCGCCTCATTGTACGGATGCAAAAAAATATGCGAATGCGCGTCGATGAGACCGGGCAGCAAAGTCGTGCCGGGCAACGCGATCGTCTGTGCATCGGCGGGAACGGACACGCTCGACGCAGGCCCCACGTCGGCGATCTTGTCGCCTCGCACGAGCACCACCCATCCTTCGTGCGTGTGCTCATCGCGCGCATCGAAGACACGGTCGGGTTTGAGCAGCACCGGCGCACTCGCCGACGTCGCATCGGCGGCGAGACTGCGCAAGGACACGAGCAGCAAGGCGAGCACGGCCCAGCGCATGGCACGTCGAGTCACGGCGAAGCTCCCCTGGGCGGAAAGCGCCATATGACCTCATGGGCGATGCGAATTCAACACGCAGGCCGAGTGACGGCTTCGATCGCCCCCGCGGACAACGTCACGGCACGTCCGGGTGATAGCTGCGCTCCACGTGCCCCTTCAACTCCTCGGGCCAAAAGTACACCTCGCGCAGATTGCCGGTGGTATAGCGCTCGGCTTCGTCGTTGAAGTGCTTCGAGGCGGGATCACCGCTTTCGCCACCGGCGGTGATGGCGCGCGCATGCACCTTGTCACCGAACTCCACCACCGCTACGAAGCTGTTGCCGCTCGTGCCGTAGTAGCGTTTCGTGCCTGGCCAGCGGTGCGCGCCGAATGACGCCAAGGAGCCCCAGCGTGACGAGGTAAAGGGCACCGGAATGCTGGGCTTCGCGTCGTCGAAGGCTTGCTTGATGGCGCCGTCCACGCGCTGGAAACGATTCACCTCGCCCCATGGCACGCCCCAACTGCCGAAGTCCTGCTCTAGGCGATCGGCGGCTTCGGCCAGCGCGTCGAGACGCGCGTTCGGGCCGGCCTTCTCCGCCATCACGTCGTAGATCGAGAGGCCTTCGGCGGTGTCGAGCTTGCTGGCTTTATCCCAGAGGATGTCGCCCCAGAACACCGCCAGCGAAGTCGGCATCGAGGTGATGCCCCAGCGGTAGTCCCACCTGCGAAGCAGCGCGATGGGGCCCGCGAGGCGACGCTTTCGCGGATCGCTCGCCGGCAGCGCGTCGTAATCCGCGATGAGGATCGGCAGTTGGCGCGCGAACGCGGGAAGATACGGATCGAATGCGGCATCGATGAGCGACGCGAGCGTAAAATCGCGACGCCCCGTCAGCACACGCGAGGCGTGCAGGCCACGCGGATTTTCCCCCACCGTATCCATGTAACGCGGGTAATCCGCCTGTTTCGGGCTGTCCGGTCCCGCCGCCGAATACGGCCAGTCGTTCGTGTTGAATATCCATCCCGTCGGCGGATTGAACAGATGCGGCGCCTTGTCCAGCGGCAACAGACCTTGCCAGTCGGTCGCGGGATCGCTGCCGTCCACGGGTTTCGTATAGTCGAATCGGTCGTTCCTCTTGGGAATGAACTGGGGATGCAGATACGCGATGTTGCCCTTGTCGTCCGCGTAGATCGTATTGTTCGACGAGTTGGCCTTGAACTCGGCGACCTTCATATACGCCGCAAGATCGTTTGCTTTCGTGCGTAGCCAGCTCTGCTGCAGCGCCGCCAGCGGCGTGTTCATCAGCGCCACGGTGATCCATTTGCCGCCCTCGCTGCGAACCACCGGACCGTGATGCGTGGCGTAAACCGTGAAGCGTCGCTCGACCCGCGATCCGTCCTTCTGGCGAACGGCGAGGAAAATCTCTCGCGTCGTCACCGGTCGCAACGCATCGCCGTAGCGATAGAACAGCTTGCCGTCCTTGCGCTGGATGGTCTCCGCGAATTCATCGACGACATCCGCGCCCGTGGACGTATGCATCCAACCGATGTGCTTGTTGAAGCCCTGATAGATGAAGAATTGCCCCCAGGTCACGGCCCCGTAGGCGTCCAGCCCTTCGTCGCTCGACATCTGCAGCTCGGAGCGGAAGAAGAACGAGGTGTGCGGATTGATCAACAGCAGCGCGTGCCCGTTCGCCGTCAGTTTCGGCGCAATGGCGATGCCGTTCGACCCGCTGGGCTCGGCCCAGCTCGACGGCGGCACGAACTGCGCAAGCGCACCGGCAGGATCGTTGCCATAGAACGCCTGCAGATCCTTGGTCGACACGCGCTCGATGTCACCGCCGATACTGCCTTCGCTGAAGCTCAACGCCATCCACGGCTCGAAGTGCGTGATGACCCGCGGATGCACCTCGGGATACGCCGCGAGATAGGCGTTCAACCCATCGGCCCACGCATCCATCAGCGCCTTGAGCCAGGACGGGCTGCGTGCGTAATCGGCCTTCAATGCCAAAGGATCGATAAAGAGCCTTTGCCGCAGGTCTTGCCACAATGCGGACTCGCCTTCCGCTTCCGCCAGACGCCCCAGCGATGTGAGGTAGTTCGTCTCGATGCGATTGAAATCGTCCTCGGCCTGCGCATACGCCATGCCGAACACCGCATCGGCGTCGCGCTTGCCATGCACATGGGCAATGCCCCAGTCGTCGCGCACGATGGTGACGGCCGCGGCCTCTCGTTTCCAGCGTTGCGTTTCGGCGCCGTCGTCTGCTCTCGCGAACGGCGCCAGGCTAAAGGCGAGAAGACAGGCAGCAATCAAGGCCGGCCGACGAGACGTCATCGCGATAGCTTCCCCCTGGGAGACGAGCGCGATGCTAGCCCACTTTCTTCGGCGAGGGCCAACATGATGACCCGTCAGCCGTGAGCCACCGCGTAGTCGATGGCGGCACGCACGGCCGCCACTTGCGCATCGTTGCACTGCTGCGGCGTGGCGCGGGGGCTATCCGGATAGACCTCGGTCGTGGTCGTGTAGCGTGCCTGCGTGATGCCGGCACAAAGGCCGAGTTGACGCAGCGGGTAGGCAATCACGCCCGGCGCGATCTGTGCCGAACCGATGATTTCGCCCTTGGCATCCGGCGGCGCGATATGGGTCACCTTCGCGACCGACTGGATCACCGCCTGCTGAAACGCCGGCTGCAGGTTTTCGGTATCGTCGACGAGATAGAAGCCATCGGGCACCTCGCCCGGCTCGTAGACCTTTCCATCGCGCGCCGCGAGCGCGGGGCGGAACTCGGACTCGTCGCTGTCGGTGGTCTCGTGCAGATCGATATGCATGAGGACGCGACCACGCAACGGCGCAAGCAGCGCCACCAGTGCCGCCGCTTCACCCGACGGGCTGCCCTCGCGAAAATTCCGGTTGGGATCGATCGCATCCGGGTTCCAGCGATGGATGCGCTCGTACGCCCAGGGACTCACGCACGGCACCACCAGCACGTTGGCGCGCCCCTGATAGTCGCCGCCGTGCTCGCGCAGGAACTGCAAGGCGCCATGCACGCCACTGGTTTCGTAGCCATGTACGCCACCGGTCACCAACATCGTCGGCAACGCGTCGTCCCACGACCGCGTGCGCACCGCGAACAGGGGGTAATGCTCACCGGCGTAATCCAGCGCACCGTAGCTCGTCACATCGAACGCATCGCGCAGCGGCTCGATAGCGGCCAGAACGTCCTGCGCGTAATCGCACTGCTTCACCTGCCGCGCGCGCCAGGCGGCGATTTCCGCCTCGCCCCAGGGCTTGCCGGGCGTGCCGATGGGATACGACGTGTGCTGATTCAAAGCCGCGCTCCGTTCTTGAGGGAACTTCATTCTAGCTGTCGACTCCCCGCTCGTTAGCCCCCCCATAACCTGGGGCAGCCGGATCGTTTATTGCCTGAATTCGACCGGCTCGCGCACATCGATGGCGCTCACGCGACCCGCATCACAAAGGCGATCGGGTAAAAGCTCACGGGTCTCTCTGGACTCTAAAAAACGCGGTGGTCGCGAGGTTTTCTCGCCGCTGTAACGGCTCCTAAACGCAAGCGAGCAGGTCACTCAATATTCTGCACCTGCTCCCGCATCTGTTCGATCAGCACCTTGAGTTCGACGGCGGCATTGGTGCTGCGGGAGTCCACGGATTTCGAACCCAGGGTGTTGGCCTCGCGGTTGAATTCCTGCATGAGGAAGTCGAGTCGGCGGCCGATGGGTTCCTTGAGCGCCAGCACGCGGCGGGCTTCGGTGATGTGGGTGCTGAGGCGATCGAGTTCTTCGTCCACGTCCATGCGGGTAATCTGCAGGACGAGTTCCTGTTCGAGGCGGCCCGGGTCGGCCGGCTGGCGGATGTCCGCGAGGCGCGTTTCGAGGCGGGCACGCAGGGCCGTGCGGATCTCGGGCATCCAGCTGCGGACATCGGCGACGATGCGTTCGATGCCGTCGAGGCGCTCGCTCAGCATCTCGCCCAGCTTGGCGCCTTCGCGGGCACGCGTGTCGCCGAGCGCCGTGAGGGCTTGATCGAGCACGTCGAGCAACGCGGCCTGCATGGCGTCGGCGTCGGTCTCGGCTTGCTGGAGCACGCCGGGGAAGCGCAGCAGTTCGGTGAACTGGATGCTCATGCGAGGGAAGCGCTGTTCCATGTCCAGCGCCAGCTCGGAGAGGCGCGACAACACGGCGGCATTCACTCGCAGCCCTTCGCCGGAACCGGCCTCGGCGCGCAGCCGCACGGTGATGTCCACCTTGCCGCGTGACAGCCGTGTGGCAATGCGCTCGCGCAGGGCGCTCTCGAAGCTGCGCAGCTCGTCGGGCAGGCGCGGGCTGATTTCCAGATAACGGTGATTGACCGTGCGCAGTTCGCAGGTCAGCGTGCCGAAAGGTGCTGCCCGCTCGGCGGAAGCGTAGGCGGTCATGCTGCGGATCATCGGTTGCCTCACGTCACGCGCGTCGGGAAAGGGCGCAATGGTAAACTGACCCACCGTCCGCGCCCAAATCAGGCCCCTCATGACCTTCTCCCGCCCGAGCGGCCGCGCTGCCGACCAGTTGCGCGCCGTCAGCATCGAACGCCACTACACCCGCCATGCAGAAGGCTCCGTCCTGGTGTCCTTCGGCGATACCAAGGTGCTCTGCACCGCCTCCGTCGAGGAACGCGTGCCACCGTGGCTGCGCGGCAAGGGCGAGGGCTGGGTCACCGCCGAGTACGGCATGCTGCCCCGCGCCACCACCGATCGCACGCAGCGCGAAGCCGCGCGCGGCGGCCAGGGTGGTCGCACCATGGAAATCCAGCGTCTCATCGGCCGCTCGCTGCGTGCCTGCGTGGATCGTGCCGCGCTGGGCGAACGTGTCATCACCCTGGACTGCGACGTAATCCAGGCCGACGGCGGCACGCGCACCGCGGCCATCACCGGCGCCTATGTGGCACTCGTGGACGCCGTGGCGACGCTCACCAAGCGCCAGGCGATCAAGCGCAACCCGATCCTCGGCGCTATCGCCGCGGTCTCGGTCGGCATCTATAACGGCGTGCCCGTGCTCGATCTCGACTACGCCGAAGACTCCAACTGCGATACGGACATGAACGTCGTCATGAACGATGGTGGCGGCTTCATCGAAGTGCAGGGCACGGCCGAGGGCCACGCCTTCCGCCGCGACGAAATGAACGCCTTGCTCGACCTCGCATCCAAGGGCATCGGCGAACTGGTCGAGGCACAGCGCGCCGCGCTGGAGACCGCGCCGTGAGCGACATCCGTCCGGCCACGCGCGACGACCTGGACGCCATTGTCGCCGTGCACCGCGCCGCCTTCGGCCGGGACAACGAGGGCGACCTCGTGCGGCGCCTCGTGGAAGCCGGTCGCGATGCGATCTCGCTCGTAGCGGTCGACGAGAACGACGGCGTGCTGGGGCACGTGATGTTCTCGCCGGTGACAGTCGAACAAGGCGACGATGGCAAGGCACTGGGGCTCGCCCCGATCGCGGTGCTTCCGGAACACCAGCGCCAGGGCATCGGCCGTGAACTCATCGAGGAAGGCATTGGCGCCTGCTTCGTGCGCGACGCACGGGCCATCTTCGTGCTCGGTTCGCCTGCGTATTACGCAGGCTTCGGTTTCGCGAAGGCCTCCGCGCATGGTCTGCATGATGCCTTCGAGGGCGGCAACGCCTTCCAGGTGTTGTCGCTGACCATCGATGGCCTTGCGGGTTATCAGGGGCGCGTGGAGTACGCGCCCGAGTTCGCGGTGGGGCTGTAACCATGCGTCTCGTCCTGGCCTCCGGCAATGCCGGCAAGGTGATCGAACTGGAACAACTGCTCGCTGGCAGCGACGTGCACCTCGTCGCACAGACGCAGCTTGGCGTCAGCGACGCCGACGAAACCGGCCTGACCTTCGTCGAGAACGCCTTGATCAAGGCGCGGCATGCGGCACGTGCCACCGGCATGCCTGCGCTCGCCGACGACTCCGGTATCTGCGTGGATGCGCTCGGCGGTGCACCCGGGTTGTACGCGGCGCGTTACGCCGGCACGCACGGCGACAGTGCCGCCAACAACGCGAAGCTGCTGCGCGAACTGGATGGCATCCCCGCCGAACGGCGACAGGCCTACTTCATCGCCGTGCTGGTGGTGCTGCGTCACGCTGACGATCCGGCGCCGTTGATCGCCGAGGGCCGCTGGCACGGGCGCATTCTCGAAGCGCCGCGCGGCAACGGCGGCTTCGGCTACGACCCGCTGTTTCTACCGGACGGCTACGACGTCTCCGCCGCGGAACTCGATCCGGCCTTGAAGAACCGTCTCAGCCATCGCGGACAGGCGCTCGCCATCTTGCAGCAACGCTTCGCCGAGCTGGCATGAGCCTCGTTCCGCCGCCGCTGTCGCTTTACGTGCACATGCCCTGGTGCGTGCGCAAATGCCCGTACTGCGATTTCAACTCGCATGGCCTGCGCGGCACGCCCGACTATGCGGGCTACGTGCGTGTCCTGCTCGCCGACCTGGATGCCGACCTGCGCGATCTGGCCGGCGCGCTCGAAGGGCGGCGCATCGAGACCGTGTTCTTCGGCGGCGGCACGCCGAGCCTGTTTTCCCCGGCGTTGGTGGGCCAGTTTCTCGACGGCGCGCGCGAACGGCTGCCGTTCGCCGCGGATGCCGAGATCACGCTCGAAACCAACCCGGGCACCGTGGAACACGGGCGTTTTGATGGCTACCTTGCCGCAGGCGTGAACCGCATTTCCTTCGGCGTGCAGAGCTTCGACGACAAGGCGCTGCACCGCCTGGGTCGCATCCACTCGGCCGGCGAAGCTGCGGACGCCGTGCGCCAGGCGCAGGATGCCGGCATCGGCAACATCAACATCGACCTGATGTACGCGCTGCCGGAACAGACCCTCGCCGGAGCGATCGACGACGTGGATCGCGCGGTCGCGTTGCAACCCACGCACGTGTCGCATTATCAGCTCACCCTCGAACCGAACACGGCCTTCGCTGCGAATCCGCCCCCGCTGCCGGACGACGACGCGGCCTGGGCGATCCAGGAGGCGTGCGAGGCGCGGCTGGCCGAGGCAGGCTACGGGCAGTACGAAGTATCGGCCTATGCGTTGCCCGGACGCCGCTGCGCGCACAACCTCAATTACTGGCGTTTCGGCGATTACCTCGGCATCGGCGCGGGGGCGCACGGCAAGATCAGCGACGCGCACGGCGTCCGGCGCCGCTGGAAGACTCGCTTGCCTGCCGCCTACCTCGCCAGCGAGGGCCAGCCGGCGCGCATCGGCGGCGACAGCCTCGTGAGCGCCGCCGACCTGCCGTTCGAATACATGCTCAATGCGCTGCGCCTGATCGACGGCGTGCCCTCGGCAGACTTCGCCGCACGCACGGGCCTGCCGCGCGAGACCATCGCCCCGGCCCTCGCGATGTGCGTGGCGCGCGGCTGGCTGGTGGACGATCCCGCCGTGCTGAAGACCACGCCGCTGGGGCAGCGCTTCCTCAACGACGTGATCGAGGCGTTCATGGCCTAGGTCGGACGCCTATGCCGATCGCCCTAAGCCGTAAGCACGCCGTCGCCACCCTGGCGTCGTTGCGCCACGGACACCTACACTCCAGGGACGAGGTCGGGGAGGACCTTTCCGAATGAACGCTGGTACGCCGCCGACATCCGGCCGCACGGGGCCGACTCCCGTTGCCTTGTCGCCGCGCGCGGAACGCGAGGCGCAGCAGGGGCTGTCGTTGTGCCTGACCTGGCTCGACACGCCGCTGCGCGACGCCTTGCGCGATTTTGACCATCGCCTGTTCGCCATCGCCGAAAGCAGCCGCAATCACCTCGAACAACAAGCCTGCTTCGAAAGCCGGGGCATCGTCGAACGTGACGGTGCAGGGTTCCGCAACCGGTTCGCCGCGCACCTGTCGTCGCGATTCCGTTACCTGGGCGACATACCGGAGACCAAGCCGGCCGCGTCCCCCGAACACGCCACGCTCAGCCTCGTGGATCCGGAGGAACAGGAGCAGGCCGATGCACTCGCCAGCATGGCCGCGCGCGCCGAAGCGCGCAGCGCAAGCAGCCTGTTCGAGCTGGGCTACCGTCTGGCCGTGCTCGCAGGCAGTCCGCCGCTCGAAGGCGACGCCTTGCCCGCGGGACCGCGCGTGCTCGCTGCAGCGCTGGAGGCAGCCGTGGCGCCCATGCCGCTCAGTTCCGCGCATCGCCTGATTCTTTTCCAGGCCGTGGATGCGAAGGTGCTCGGCCATGGCGAAGCCTTCTATGGCGCGCTCAACGAGCATTACCGTACGCGCGGCATCCTGCCCGGCTTCCGCGTCTATCCGAACGTGCGCGTCGCCACGCCGCCTGTGTCGGAACGGCGCGCGAGGCCCGCCGAGGCGCCCGCGGGCACGACGGAAGCGACCCAGGATCACATCGGCGTGCTGGACGGCTTGCGCCAGCTGCTGGCGCAGCGTGTCGAAGCGGGGCGTGGCGCGGGTTTTGCGCCGGGACGTCTGGCCTCGGACGACGAACTGCAGACCGCTCTGCTCGCCCTGCAGGGTCACGTCGCCGACGTTGCCGGCGCGGCGCAACGTGAGATCCGCAGTGCCCAGGCGCTGCGCGACGAACTGCTTGTCCAGTTGAACCGCAGCCGCCCGGCCGGATCGCCGCCTGCGGAATTGACCGCCGAGCAAGACGACACCGTCGAACTCACGGCCATGCTGTTTCAGAGCATGGGCCAGCAGATGGCCGAAGCGAGCCCCGGTCGCCCCGTGCTGGGCGGCCTGCAATGGCCCATGCTGCGCGCCGCCGTGAACGACCGCGGCTTTTTCGACCAGCCTGAGCATCCCGCCCGGCAATTGCTGGACACCGTGGGCGAGGCTGCACGGCATTGGCTCGATCCTTCCGAAGGCGAGCCGGACGCCGCCCTGGTGGATCGCCTGGAAAGGCTCGTCATCGACGCCAGCCACGCGCAAGTGATCGATCCCGCCTGGCGCGCCGACATCGAACAGCAGATCGCGTTGCTCTCGCGCAAGGCGCACGTGGCCGAGCGTCGCCAGATCGAAGCGATGGAAGGACGCGACCGGCTGGAACGAGCGCGCCAGCGCGCCACGGAGATCATGGCCGAACGCATGGTGCGCGGTGCCACGCCACGCGGTGTACTGCGCATCCTGCTCGAGCGGACCTGGGCCGACGTGCTCGCGCTGCACATCCTCCGCGGCGGCGAAAACGGCGAAGCCTTTCTCTATTGCCTCGGCGTCACCGATCAGTTGCTCGGGCGACGCCCGATCCTCGACCGACGCAAGCTGCGCCAAGACGTGGAACGCGGCCTCGAACATCTCGGCATGCACTCGTCGGAAGCTTCGCAGGTGGCGGCGGGCGTATTCGAACCGCCCGGCACGGCGGACGAAATACCGACGCCCACCGACGTCGCCCTGCGGCTCAAACGGCGGCCGCGTCTTGGCGAAGGCACGGCGCACGGCGAAACGGTGCCGCCGGTCGAGCCGACACCGCTCGATCCGGCCGCCCAGGCGATCCACGATGGGTTTGCCAGCCTGCGCTTCGGCACATGGTTCGAGTTCGTGCAGGCGGACGGGTCGCCCGCATTGCGGAAGCTGGCCTGGTTCTCGCCGACGACCGGCCGCTGCCTGTTCGTCAACCAGCGCGGCAGCCGCTGCGAGGACATCGACCTCACACGGCTCGCGCGCCTCATCGCCACGGGTAAGGCCCGCGAGCACAAGGAGCAACGCCTGTCGATCGTGGATCGCGCGTGGCAGGCGGTGGCACGCAATCTCCGTCGCCAGACCGCCGACGACGAACGCTGGGCGGGCCACGCATGAGTCGCGACTTCGAACAGCGCCGCGCGCCGCGCAAGCAGGCCACGTCGCCCATGCCGATCGTGGACGTGATGACCGAGCGGGTGCTCGGCCAGCTCGGCAATCTTTCGGCGACCGGGCTGATGTTGCTAGGGTCGCCGCCGCCGAGGGCCGGCGCGGTCCACCAGGTAGCCTTCACGCTGCGCGATGCCCAGCACCGCGAACATCGGGTTGAAATAGGGATCCAGGAGCAATGGCACGAACCGGCAGCCACGGCCAGGCAGTTCTGGTCCGGCTACCGTATCGTCGCGGCAAGCGACGATGACGTGCGTGCCATCGACGAATGGATCGGACCACCGGCCGACTGAGCGACGCCGCCATTGCGGCATCCCTGGAGAATCCATGCTTTACGAGGCGCCACGTCGGGGCTCACCATCGCAGGTGATGAGCGAAGCCACCACCATCCTGGTCGACACCGAGATCGAACGCGACGACGCCGCGGCGGCGGCGACCGACCTGTATCTGCATCTGGTCGGCGACGGCGTCATGGCGGCGCTTCCCGAGCGTGACGGCGACACGCGCTTTCGCGTGCTCGACCCGCGTTTCATCGAGGAGACGGGCGTTCGCGCCATCTCGCTTCACGCCAGCGGTCACCGCTGGCAGTTGGACGCCGCCAACGGCGCACACCTCGTCGATGGCGGCCCCGAAAACGGCATCTTCTGCCGCTACGACGCCGGTTTCAGCATCCGTTGCCCCGAGTGCCGCGCCACGCTCGCCCTCGGCGACGAAGGCAGCGAAGCGCTGGAAGAGGCCCTGGCGGTGTGGTGCGATGCGCCGGATTCCGCCTATGTCGCCTGCCCTACCTGCGCCACCTGGAGCGCGCTGCAACTGTGGCGCTCGCCCGCGCACGACTTTGCCGTGGGGCACTTCGCCATCACCTTGTACGGCTCGCATCTGAAAGGCCTGCTCGGTGGCCACGAGCACGCCGCCACGGCCCTGCGCCACCGGCTTGGCGACCTGGCTGGCGACTACGCCGTGGTGTTCGCCAACGCCTGATCCGCCGACGCGGCGCCATCGCGGACTTGGCTACGACAGCCCGGAGGCGCACCATTGCGGTTTGCCCCTCGTCCCGGAGAGCTCCATGAACGACGCGCTGGCCGCGCTCTACCCGCAGCACCTCGCCACCCTGCGCGAGCGCACCGACACCGCCCTCGCCCGCGGCGGTTTCGAACACCTCGTCGTTCCGGCCGGTCGCCCGATCACGAAATTCCTCGACGACCAGGACTACCCGTTCATCGTCAACCCGCATTTCAAGCACTGGCTGCCACTCGTCGACGCCCCGGGAAGCTGGCTCGTATACACGCCCGGCGAAAGGCCGAAGCTTGTGTTTCTCCAGCCCCGCGATTATTGGCACGTGGTACCCGAAGCACCGTCGGGCTACTGGGTGGATCACTTCGACATCGTCGTTGTCCGCAAGCCTGCCGACGCCATTGCCGAGCTGCCGGCCACGCTGTCGCGCTGCGCGATCATCGGCGACCAGTTCTGCAACCTGCAGGACGTCTGCGCGAACAACCCGCCCGCGGTGGTCGACCACCTGCATTACCACCGCGCTTACAAGACGCCGTATGAACTCGAGCTCATGCGCGAAGCCAGCCGCCGCGGCGCGCGCGGCCACCGCGCCGCCGAGCGCGCGTTCCGCGAGGGTGAGAGCGAGTTCGGCATCCACCTCGCGTATCTTGCGGCGGCACGACAGCTCGACGCGGAACTTCCGTACGCCAGCATCGTCGGCCTCAACGAACATGGCGCCGTGCTGCATTACACGAACTTCGATCGGCACGCACCGAAGGAAAGCCACTCGTTCCTGATCGATGCCGGCGCCAGCGCAGCGGGCTATGCCAGCGACATCACGCGCACGTATGCGGGACACGGCGCTGCCGAGTTCCAGGCCCTCATCGACGCGATGGATGCCGCCGAGCGCTCGTTCGCCGCGAAGGTGCGCCACGGCCAGAGCTACGCCGATCTCCACATCCATGCGCACCATGTGCTCGCTGGCGTGCTTCGCGAGCACGACTTCATTCGCATGACGCCGGAAAGCGCCGTGGAATCCGGCGTCTCGTCCGCGTTCTTCCCGCATGGCCTGGGCCACGGCATCGGCCTGCAGGTGCATGACGTCGCCGGTTTCCAGGCGGCCGAGACCGGCGGCACGATCGCCAAGCCGGAAGGCCATCCTTATCTGCGCCTCACCCGCCCTCTCGAAACGGGCATGGTGGTCACCATCGAACCCGGCATCTACTTCATCGACATGCTGCTGGCGGAGTTGAAGCACAAGCCGTTCGCGGCGGACATCAACTGGACCAAGGTGGACGCGTTCCGCAAGTACGGTGGCATCCGCATCGAGGACGACGTGGTCTGCACCGCGGGCGAACCGGAAAACCTCACGCGCGACGCGTTCGCGCAGCTGTAATGCAAAAACCCAGGGATCGACCTCACGGCGTGAGGTCGGTCCCTCGGCGATCCATCCTGCGCACGATGAGTATCCCCGTCGCGACGAAAGCGACGACGCCTAGCGTTCCAGCGCGTCGGGAGCCTTCGGCACCATCGCCGTCATGACGTCCGGCGCGCCCTTGGTCACGGCCACGTCGTCCTCGATGCGGATGCCGATGCCACGCCAGCGCTCATGCACGCGCTTGTCGTCGGGCGGCACGTAGATGCCCGGCTCCACGGTGACCACCATGCCTTCCTCGAGGACGCGCGGTTGGCCGTCGATGCGGTAATCGCCCACGTCATGCACGTCCAGGCCAAGCCAGTGGCCGGTCTTGCTCGGGAAATAGGTCTTGTAGCTGCCTTCGGCGATGACGCGATCGGCACCGCCGCGCAGAATGCCCACAGCGCACAGACCCTCGGCGATCACGCGCACCGCGGCGTCGTGGGCATCGCCGAACGAGCGGCCGGGACGTACGGCGTCGATGGCCGCAAGCTGGGCCTCGTACACGATCTCGTAAAGGGCCCGCTGTTCCTTCGTGAAGCGCCCGCCGATCGGAAAGCTGCGCGTGATGTCGGAGGCGTAGTAGTTCACCTCCGCACCGGCGTCCACGAGCAGCAGCTCGCCATCGTTCAAGATGGCGCGGTTGGCCTGGTAATGCATGATGCATGCGTTCACGCCACCCGCCACCGTGGGCGGGAAGGCCGGCACCGCGCCGCGGCCACGGATGGTGCGCAGGATATCGCCTTCGACCTCGTACTCGGCCACGCCAGGACGGGCCACCGCCATCGCCGAGAGGTGGGCCGCGGCGGCGACCTCGGCCGAGCGCCGCATCAGCGCCAGTTCGTCGCGCGATTTGAACAGACGCAGGTCGTGCAAAAGGTGACCGAGCGCGACGAGATCCTTGGGCACCACGCCACCGCCGCGCGCCGTACGCAGCCGGCGCATCCATCCGAGCAGGCGGGCGTCGAAATCGGGCTCCTGGCCGAAATGGCAGTACACCCGCGCCCTGCCCTCGATCATGCCGGGCAGAATGTCGTCGATATCGTCGATGGGAAAGGCGTCGTCGAGTTTCAGCTCGCGAGCCGCCCGATCGGTGCCCATGCGCTCGCCGTCCCAGCGCTCGCGCTCCGCATCGCGTTCACGGCAGAACAGCACGCTCTCGCCGTGCGCGCGTCCCGGCAGCAAGGCCAGCACGGCCTCGGGCTCGTCGAAGCCGGTGAGGTAATGGAAATCGGAATCCTGCCGGTACGGCCACGGCGCATCGGCATTGCGCATGCGCTCGGGCGCAGCGGCGAGGATCAGTACGGCATCCTCGCCCGCCATGCGCATCAGTTCCCGGCGGCGCCGGGCGTACTCTGCCGCGCCGATCAATGCCGCGTATCGCTCGCCGGTTCGTGCCTGCTGCCCACCTCGGCGTGAAGCAACAGCGCGCCGACCCGCACGAATTCCTCGATCTCGGTGAGCGAATCCTCGTCGCCCTCCACGTCCTCGCCGAGTTCGAACTCGGAGGAGGCGATCGTGGCCATGTCCTTGAGCACCTCGCGCGCGTCCTCGCTGAGACTCCGCGCCGTTTCGGGGGTGCCACCGAGGCCGAAGCCGCCGAGAAACCCGCGCGTCCAGTCGGTGAGACCTTCGGCGCGCGCCGCAAGCGGCGCGTCCTCTTCCGGCAACCAGGGCCCGAAGGTGAGGTCCGTGTCGGCGAGCCACATTTCCGTCTGGTGACGAAGCCGGCCGAGCATCGCCTGATCGTCGGCACCGGGCGCCGGGTCAGGTTCCAGTTGCAGCGCCTCCAGCACGGAGCCATGCGGGAACCGCCCGCCCGCACTGATATAGCCCACCAACGAGCCGTGGAATTCGCTCACCGAGGTGGACAGCTTGCAGCGCTCGATGAGTTCGGCGATGTCTTCGGGGTCGACGGTCTGATTGGCCGGCATGGTGTATTCCTCGGGCTAAGGCGGAAGTCTAATGCAGGCGCCGTCCGGTCGCCGATTTCACATAGCCGACGCATTGGCTGCACGGACTGCCGACAAGCCCGGACCTCCTGTTATAGTCCGCGCATGACGAACCCGGATGCCTTCAAGACCGAACTGGAAGCCCTGAGCGCGACGCTCGACCGGCTCGTCGATACCGTTCGCCGCCTCACCGAGGAAAACCGCAGCCTGCGCCACAGCCAGGAGCAGTTGGCGAACGAACGCGCAGGACTCATGGCACGCAACGAACAAGCGCGCAGCCGTGTGGAAGCAATGATCCAGCGCCTCAAGGCGCTGGAGAACACGGGCTGATCGATATGAACGCCACCGCCAGCGAACCGGTTTCTCTCCGCCTGC
>Ga0209148_1001055_pt1 | contig 16993 bp, 15 predicted proteins | sample AraplaCol_mMF_r2_2_FD_184288 | JGI IMG/M metagenome (GOLD analysis project Ga0209148, IMG submission 184288) | Arabidopsis root microbial communities from North Carolina, USA - plate scrape CL_Col_mMF_r2 (SPAdes) (version 2) | ecosystem: Host-associated > Plants > Roots > Endosphere | place...
AGCGTCCGCGAGATCGCATACGGCGTCAGCACCCGCTCGCCCGTGACCGGATTGACGCCGCGATTGGCAAGCGTCGCCGCCATCACCGCGATGTCGCGCGCGGTGACGAGCACGGCGCATTGCCGGAAATAGACGTCGAGCACGCCTGCGACATTGTCCGAGATCACCGCATTGGTCTTGAGCAGATAGCCGATGGCGCGGTTGCGGTCGCCGGTCTGGCTCTCGGAGGTGTAGACAGCTTCATCGACGGCGAGGTCGCGGCCGGCAAAGCGGCTGAGCGCAAGCCTGATCTGCTCGAAAGCCTCGGGGCCCTTGCTGTCGTAGATCAACCCGGTACAGGCGATCGCGCCCGCATTCACCATCGGGTTGAACGGATGGTTCTCCGCATTGAGCCGGATCGAGTTGAAGGGATCGCCCGAGGGTTCGACGCCGATCGCACCCTCGACCTTGCCCGCGCCGAGCAGATCCAGCGCGAGCGCGAATACGAATGGCTTCGACATCGACTGGATGGTGAAGGGCACCCTGGAGTCGCCGACTTCGTAGACATGGCCGTCGAGTGTGGCGAGGCTGATGCCAAAATAGGCAGGGTCGGCTTTGCTCAGTTCGGGAATATAATCCGCAACTACGCCCGAGGTCTCCGCAGAGAATTCGCTGAGGCATGTGTCGAGAAACCGCAGCAACGGCGGCTTCGAGCGGGTCCAGGCGGAGGCATGCGACGGTTGCGCTATCATTGTTCCCTTGTGCAACGCATCCAGCGTATGCGCAACCCGTCAGGTGCGCGATGACGCAGCTGGCGCGGCGTCCGAACGCAAGACACCGCGCACCAAAGCATTGTTGTCTGTTCCATGATGTCGCGGATGAGAAGCCGCCGATGGCGCGTGCTCAGCGCGCGACAACGCCGATCGCATGGCCTTCGGTGACGAGGTCATCGATCTCTAAGAGCAATGCTTTCAGCGTGCCTGACGCCGGCGAGGCTACCGGTATCTCCATCTTCATGGCTTCGACGACCGCAACGTCGTCGCCATCGGCGAGTGTTCCTCCAACTTGCACGGGAGTTGCGAAAGATGCGGTCCGCGACCTCCGTGACGATCTTTAATTTCTGGCATGCCATCGCCTTTTTGTTGTCGTGGCAAAGTGGCTGAGGTAGCGTCGTTCACAAAGTGGAATTTAATTCCGCAGAGCGGAACAAACGGTAGGGATCATGGGACGACGTTCGGAGCGGTTAAGCAGGCAAGGTGCACTCGCTGGCGATGCCGGTGAGGGTGATGTCATCCAGGTGGTGTCGCGCGCGTTCGACGTGTTGCGATGCTTCGAGGGCCACGAGGCCAGGCTCGGCAATCTCGAAATTTCGAATCGCTGCGGCCTGCCACGCTCCACGGTGTCGCGGCTCACGCACACGCTGACGCGCATGGGCCAGCTGGTCTATCTGCCGCGCGATCAGAAATATCGCATCGGCCCTAGCGCGGTGGCGATGAGCGCATCGATGATGAAGGGCGCGCAGCTGCGCAGCATGATCCGGCAGCGGCTCCAGGAAGTCGCCGAGCAATTGCCCGGCACCGTCGGCTTCGTCGTGCCCGATCGCTTTCATCTGGTCTATCTCCAGTTCGCGCGCTCGCCTTCGGCGCTCGGTCTGCACGAGGGCACCGGCAGCCGCATCTCGATGGCCTCGACCGCGGCGGGCGCGGCCTACACCGCCGCACTGGCGCCCGAGGTCGGCGATGCCTTCATCAACGACATGGAGCGCGAAGCGCCGGAGGCTGCAAAGATCCTGCGGCCGCGCATCGAGTCCAACCGGCAGTCGCTGCGCGAGCGCGGCTATGTCACGGCCTGCGGCCTGTGGAGCCCGCACATCAATGGGCTGGCGGTGCCGATCTGGTCGCCGCAGTACCAGACCTTCGTCGTCGTCACGATCGGGCTTCTGTCGGCGATGTTTGACGAGCAGCGTCTGCATGCCGAAGCTGCGCCATTGATGCTGGCGCTCGGCCGTTCGCTCGGCAGCCTGATGGAGGGCGCCGAGGGCGATGCCTTCAACAACCGCATCTCGCGCAAACCGGTCGCAATGGCCGTGCACAATAATAACAAGCCGATCAGTCCGGAGGGAGTGAATGAACTGGAAGCCGGAACTCGACGAGCTCGCCCGGCGCGAAGCCTTCGCGCGGGAGATGGGCGGCGTTGACAAGGTCAAGCGACAGCATGACCAGGGCCGGCTGACTGTTCGGGAACGCATCGACAAACTGATCGACAAGGGAAGCTTCCACGAGATCGGTGCCGTCTCCGGCATCGGCGAGTACGATCCCAGGGGCGAGCTGAAGACCGTGACGCCGGCGAACTGTGTGTTCGGCCGCGCACGCGTCGACGGCCGCACGGTCGTGGTGGTCGGCGACGATTTCACCGTCCGCGGCGGTTCGGCAGATGCGTCGATCTCGGCAAAGCCGTTGATGGCGGAAGAGATGGCGCACGACTTCCGTCTGCCCATCGTCCGCATCATCGAAGGCTCCGGCGGCGGCGGCTCGGTCAAGACCATCGAGACCAAGGGCGCGGCGAACCTGCCTGGCGGTATCGGCGGCACCCGCTGGTACCGCTTCACGACGGAAAATCTGTCGCGCGTGCCCGTGGTCGCGCTCGGCCTAGGCTCGGTCGCGGGCCTTGGCGCCGCGCGTCTTGCCGCCAGCCATTACTCGATCATGACGCGGAAGTCCGCGATGTTCGTTGCGGGGCCGCCGGTCGTGAAGGCGCTGGGGCAAAACCTCTCCAAGGAGGAGCTCGGCGGCGCTGATATTCAGACCAAGGCCGGTGCGGTCGACCATGCCGTCGACACCGAGGAGGAAGCGTTTGCCTGCGCCCGGCGCTTCCTGTCCTATCTGCCGTCGTCGGTCTACGAACTGCCGCCGACCCTGCCTTGCATCGACAACCCGGAGCGCACCGAAGAAGCGCTGATGAAGGCGGTGCCGCGCAACCGCAAGCAGGTCTACAAGGTCAGGCCGATCATCGAGTCCGTTGTCGACAAGGGCTCGTTCTTCGAGGTCGCCGGCAATTTCGGCAAGCCCATCATCGTCGGTCTGGCGCGGCTCGAGGGCCGGGCGGTGATGGTGCTTGCCAGCGACAGTTTTCATTATGGCGGCTCCTGGACCGCGGATGCCTGCCAGAAGGTGGTGCGCTGGGTCGACTTCGCAGAAACCTTCCATCTGCCGATCGTCTATCTCATGGACTGTCCGGGCTTCATGATTGGCCTCGATGCCGAGAAGGCCGCCACCATCCGCCACGGCGTCCGCGCCATGGCCGCGGTGAACCAGACCACCGTGCCCTGGTGCACCGTGATCCTGCGCAATGCTTTCGGTGTGGCGGGCGTGGTGCATCAGCCTGCCGACCGCTTCTCGATCCGCTACGCCTGGCCGTCGGCCTATTGGGGTTCGCTGCCGCTCGAAGGCGGCATTGAAGCTGCCTACCGCGCCGACATCGATGCGGCCGAAGACAAGGCGGCGAAGCTGAAGGAGATCGAGGAGCGGCTGAACAAGCTGCGCTCGCCGTTCCGCTCGGCCGAAAAATTCTGGGTCGAGGAGATCATCGATCCCCGCAAGACGCGCTCGCTGCTCTGCGAGTTCGCGCGTCTCGCCGAGCCGTTGCGGAAAGTTGGGCCGCCGGAGAACATGACGATCCGGCCGTGAGGCTGGTTGTTGCACGCTCTGGCTACGCGCGAAAGGAGGTTAACTCAGGATAACCTCGCCCAAAGACAGCCACTTTCCGCCGTTCTTCAGGCCCATTTCAGCCAAATCAATATTGGTTGTTGCTGACCGGGGCAGGACCCTCCAACCCAGAGTCCTGCAAATGATCAAGCCAGTTCTTTCTGCGTGCATTTTTGTTGTCGCCACGTCAGCCGCCGCCCAAGCGCGGCCCTATCGCGCGGTTCAAGCCCCTGGATGCAACGTCACCATGCCCTGCGACTTCTCGTATGCGCAGGCGCGGCCCGAGCGGGCCCCGAGGCGATCGCTGCAAGCCTATCGCGCGACTCAAATGATGGTTTCTCCTGCCGGTAATACTGCGACCACAATCACCGTCGCCGGCGAGCGCGTCGTCGGCGGCCGTCCGGCCGGATGCCCGTCATCCTTCTGCGGCTGTGGTGCGGCGCTGCGCGTATTCGGTCATGTGGTGCCGGAACTGAATCTCGCATCAAACTGGCTGCGCTTTCCGCGCGCGGCGCCGGCGCCGGGAATGGTCGCTGCGCGCCGCGGGCATGTCTTCGTTCTGGAGCAATCCCTCGGCGGCGACATGTGGATGGCGTACGACGCCAATTCCGGCGGTCACGCCACACGCATGCACGCGCGTTCGCTGCGCGGCTACACAATCGTCAACCCGCACGGCTGAGGAAACGGCGAGGATGTGCGGCGCCCATCACACCCGCAGCACCTTGCCCGGATTCATGATGTTCTGCGGATCGAGCGCGCGCTTGATGGTGCGCATGATATCGAGCTCGGTCTTCGAACGGTAGTCGCTGAGCTGGTCGAGCTTCTCGATGCCGATGCCGTGCTCCGCCGAGATCGAGCCGCCCATCGACGTGATCAGATCGTTCACGGCTCGCGTGATGGCCGCGGTATATTGATTCAGCGTCGGTTGATCCATGCCGAGAGGGCCCATGAACGAGAAATGCAGATTGCCGTCGCCGATATGCCCGAGCGGGTAGGGGCGAATGCTCGGGAGAATCTCGAGCACAGCCTTGAGCCCCTTGTCGATGAATTCGGGGATTTTGGAGATCGCCACCGACATGTCGTAGCTGATGCCCGGCCCCTCGGCGCGGGAGGCCTCGGCCATGGCTTCGCGGATACGCCACATGTTGCGCGATTGACTGACGGTCTGCGCGATCACTGCATCGATCACGCGGCCGGCCTCGAGCTGGTCGGCGAGAAACGCCTCCAGCTTCTCCGACATGCCGTCGGCCCCGTCTTGCCGCGGGCGCGAGGACGACCATTCCAGCAGCAGGTACCACGGCGTATCCGCCTTGAGCGGATCCTGCACGCCGGGAATGTGGCGCATCACGAGGTCGACGGCCGCGCGGCTCAGGAGCTCGCAGGAGCCGACATTGTCCTCGGAGGCCCCATGCGCTTCGGAGAGGATCTCCAGCGCCGCGCGCGGATCGCGGACCGCGAGCCACGCGGTGCAGACATCCTTCGGCGCCGGCCACAGCTTGAGCACGGCCTTGGTGATGATGCCGAGCGTGCCTTCGGCGCCCATGAAGAGATGCTTGAGGTCGTAGCCGGTGTTGTCCTTCTTCAGCGCCCGCAACCCGTTCCAGATATCGCCATTGGGCAGCACGACCTCAAGCCCGAGCACGAGATTGCGGGCATTGCCATAGCGCAGCACCTGCACGCCGCCGGCATTGGTCGAGAGGTTGCCGCCGATCATGCAGGAGCCCTGGGCACCGAGTGAGAGCGGCAGGAACCTGTCGTGCTGGCTGGCTGTCTCCTGCAGCGTTTCCAGCACGCAGCCGGCCTCGACCGTCATGGCATAGCCGACGGGGTCGACGTCCAGCACGCGGTTCATCCGTCCCAGCGACAGCACGATGCCGGTGTGCGCAGGCCAGGGCGTCGCCCCGCCCATCAGCCCGGTATTGCCGCCCTGGGGCACGATCGCAATGCCATGCTCGTGGCACAGCCGGACCACTTTCGAGACCTCCTCGGTGCTGCCGGGGCGAACGACGGCGCCGGCCCGGCCAAACAGCAGTCCGCGCCAATCGGTGATGAACGGCTGCATGCCGTGCTCATCCTCGATGAACCCTTTCTCGCCCACGATTGCGCGCAACGCATCGCGGATCTCTGCAGTCAAGGGAACGGTCGGAATGGTGGGGACGGGCGACGGGAAGGCAGTCGGCATGTCGTTTCCTCTGGCGCATCTTGGTGTGCACTGCGCGCGCGAAGCGCTTGAGGTCGTATTGTCCACGTTTGGGCCGCGAAGTCTAACGGCAATATGTCCCGTGCCAGGCCATGGGAGGCATTGACCGGCGGCCGCTCTGGAGGGCAGCCAGCGCGAAGGGCAGGTTATCTCGGTGCTTGCCGGCTGCTACTTTTGCTGGATACGGCTGAGATAATCGACAACAGAGAGGATGCGCTTCCGCACGACGACCTCAGGGTTTTGATCCGGCCCGGCCTTTTCCCAATACGAGGGATCAACATAGTGAGGCAGGTTGACGACCGGATTGAACCGCTCGCCCCAAATTGGCATGTCACGAGAGCCGTGAGCGGGAACGGATTTCATCCCATCGATGGTTTTATAAATGGCGTCCGCGGGAAACACGCCGTTGTTGTTCTTGGCCAGCATGGTCAGATCGGCAGGCGGTGTCTTCAGCAGGCCGCTGACCGGTCCTTTACCCTTCGCGTCCGTACCATGACAGCTCGCGCAGGACGACTGAAACTCTCCCTTGCCGATGTCGACGTCTTCAGCCTGGGCCGCAGCCGCGAAACCAGCGGTGAGGCCGGCAATTATCAAACACCTGACACCTTGTTTTACCATGTCGCGCTCCGACGCCGGCCAATGAGGCATCAATTCCTAACGGCTTCGTTTCCCGCTCCATTGATGCACATCAAGACTGGCTTCCGGCCCGAGCGAATGCTCTGGGCTCTCCAGGATTCATGCCGGACCGGAGGTTGATCTGGATCAATCGGAATTGCGGGCAACCGCCTTTGTTTGCCGGATACAGGCGCTGGCGGCGTCAAGATCAAGGCCGGCAACAAGCGCTTGTCAGACTGCTCCGGACCCCATCGTGTGCGCCGGAAGGAGAACCGGATGCATCCTCGGGGCCGTACCGTCGCTGCTCTGCATGTCGCAGCCGTCGTGCTGGCCACGCTGGCCAGCGCTTCCTGCACCATGCGCCCGCTGCAAGGCGTGCTGGTCCCGAGCAGTGAGGCCGTCGAAGCGACCTCCCAAATTCCTGTTCTGATCGGAACGACACGGACGCGTTCAAGCAGCGATCCCGGGGAGATGTTCAGCCGGGAGCCGTCGAGCGAGATGGCATATGCCGAGGTCACGGTGTCGATTCCACCGGATGGATCGCGCAAGGCCGGAGAGATCCAGTGGCCGCTCTCGCCGCCCGGCGACCCGCGCAAGGAGTTCGTCACGGCATCGGCTGGTTACCTGGATCGCGCCGAATTCAATGCTGCCATCACCAACGCAGCGAAAGCCACGCATCGCAACAAGGCGATGGTCTTCGTGCACGGCTTCAACAATCGCTTTGACGACGCGGTGTATCGCTACGCGCAATTCGTCCATGACGGCCGGCTTCCCGTCATTCCCATCCTGTTTTCATGGCCGTCGCAGGGCGCGGGCAATCTCGGGTCATACGATCACGACCGCAAGGTTGCGGGCCAATCGGGCGCGGCACTGGCCGAGTTGCTGGACGCCGTGAACGCCAATCCCGCCATCAAGGAGATCACGTTCGTCTGCCATTCCATGGGCTGCCTGGTGACGCTCGATGCGCTCAGGAGCAGGGCATCGCGCGGCGGATCGGTGCCGAAGCTGAAGAACGTCGCGCTGGTCGCGCCCGACATCGGGTTTGACGAGTTCATCAGCGCGGTCGGAGCTTTGGGGCCGCGGCGCCCCCGCATCGGCCTGTTCCTGTCGCAGGACGATGTCGCTCTCAAAGTATCGAAGTCGCTGGCCGGAGGGACAACCCGTCTCGGCGACATCAATCCGCAGGATGAGCCGTACAGAAGCGCGCTGGCGCAGCAGAAGATCTTGGTGTTCGACCTCACGCATCTCGGCGGAGACGATTCCCACTCCAGGGCCTTCGACCAGGTCGGCTCCGTCATGGGGCTGATCGAGCGCAGGCTCGCACAGGGCCAGCAGCTCGGCGAGGACGCATCGCGCACGGCGTCGCGCTAGCGCGGCTTGATCGATCTCGCGGCCAGAAACCCGTCGACCGCATCGAACACCTGCCACCGTTTGGTTTCCAGGAACAGCGAGTGGGTCGCATCGCGGATCTCGACCCAACTCCGGGTCGGGGCTGAGATCAGTTTCCCGAACACCGCCTGCGCCATGTCGATGGGGCAATCGCGGTCGAGGTCGCCGTGAACGATCAGCACGGGTACGGTGATCGCGGCTGGATCGTAGACCGGTTTGCCCGAGGCCCAGAAGTCGCGGCTGTCCTGCACGGTGCCGTTTGGCGCACGCAGCCGGTCGGGGCCGAGCTCGGACTGCGCGAAGGTGGCGTCGGCCCAGGCCTCGAACCAGGCGTCCGGCAGGATGGCCGTTGTCTTGTCCTTGGGGACGCCGTTGAGCCAGCGCGCCTTGGCCGCTACGCGATCGACGATCCGGTAGGCGCCGAGCGGGCCGCCGGCATCCGCCGCGCTCGGGGTCGTTCGCAGCCATTGCGGCGCGATCAGGATCAGCTTTGCGACATGGTCAGGATTGTCCGAGGTGTAGCGCGCCATGATCGTGGTGCCCCATGACCAGCCGATCAAATTGATCCGGTCGAGCCCGCGCCGCTTGCGGATGAAGGCGACGGCGGCACCGACATCGGCGACCGCGACGGGCGTGCGCACGACAGGCGGATGGTCGAGCGGCGGTGCCGCCATCTCGGCGGGCTTGGTCGAACGGCCATAGCCCCTGATATCGACAAGATAGACGTCGAAGCCGCGCCCCGCCAGGTGATCCATCCAGGACACGCCATCGAGGGCAAGGTCGAACGAGGTCGAGGCCGGATAGGTCGATCCGGCCACGAACAGCAGCGTTCGCTCCGGCGAGAACGTCACATGGCCCAAGGGCCGCTTGTTGCGGACGAACAGCGCGATGCCATCCGTGTCGCTCGGGATCATGAATTCTTCGCAGGTGATGTCCGCCTGAGCTTGCAGCATTTTCAGTCTCCGTCAGGCGAAACGCCAATCGAACCCGTCGCCCTTGCGCGTTACGAAGCCGGCCGAGCTTGCCGCGAAATGCGCGGTGAACACTTTGGCTGCATTATCAGCGGCGCGCTCCAGCAGCCAGCGGCGCGATGCGCGCGCCTTCGCCGGATCATCGCAGAAGGCACTGTTCCAGTCCGGCCGAAAAACCTGCAGCGGCTGGTGCATGATGTCTCCGCTGAATAATCCCGTTTCGCCGTCATCGCCAAGCTCGAATACGACATGGCCCGGACAATGCCCCGGCGTCGCATGCACGGCGAGACCGTTGTCGAGCAGGCCGTCGCCGTCGATGATCTCGGCTTGCCCGCTCTCGATCACCGGCAGCACGCTATCGGCGTAGACGCCTGCATTGAAGCCGCTGCGTCCGGCCGGCCCGGTCCAGTGCTCCTGCTCGGCCCTGGAGAAGATGTAGCGGGCATTGGGGAAGGTCGGCACCCAGCTTCCGTCGCGCAGCTCGGTGTTCCAGCCGCAATGGTCGGCGTGAAGATGGGTGCAGCAGACGAAGTCGACTTTGTCAGGCGCGACGCCGGCCTCCGCGAGGCGCGCCAGGAACGGCAGGTTGTGCTGGTGGAAGCGCGGCAGGGCAGGCCGGTCCTTGTGGTTGCCGCCGCAGCTGTCGATCAGCATGACGTGGCGCTCCGTCTTCACCACCCAGGTGTGGACGCTGGCGATGAAGCGGTTTTGCGCTTCGTCGAAGCAGGCTGGGATCATGAGGGCCCGATGCTGCTCCAACACCTCAGGATCCCAATCCGGAAACAGCATCTCGGGCGCAAAGCCCGGGCCGCGTTGCTCGGTCACGCGCGTGATCGAGCTCGCGCCGATGCGGTGGATGGTGTCCATGAACAGGTCTCCGGCGAAGCGTGAAATGCGATTGCTCATGTGCCTCGGCTCATGCGATCATTGAAATCGATAGTTGGAATAGGAGGTATAAGCACAGTGGATATCAATGGCCATGATCTTCCCTTGCTCGCCTCGCTCCAAATCATGCTCGACGAGCGCAACGTGACCCGGGCGGCGTCACGACTGGGCATCAGCCAGCCCGCGCTCTCGGCGCAATTGGCAAGGCTGCGCGACGTCTTCGGCGATCCCTTGCTGACGCCGGCCTCTTCGGGGAAGGGCATGGTGCTGACGCCGCGCGGTGCCGCGCTCCGCGAGCCGCTGCGTCACGCGTTGCAGCAGCTCGAGTCCGTGGTCAGCGCGCCGCCGGACTTCGACCCGGCGACATCAGAGCGCACGTTCTCGCTCGGCGCCAACGACAATGCCGGCGCCATCATCGGCACGCGGCTGATCCAGCGGCTGCGCAGCGGCGCTTCGCCCGGGATGCGGCTGGCGCTGCGCGCGGCCGATCCCGCAACGCTCACAGGTCAGCTCGAGGCCGGCGACATCGACATCGCGCTGGTCTCGCAGGCAGGGCTTCCCAAGGGCCTTCCGCACCAGCCGCTGCTCCAGGAGAAATTCTTGATGGCCCAGCGCAGGCGCCATCCGCGCGGCGAGAAAAAGCCGACGCTGCGCGAATATGCCCGCCTCGATCATGTCGTCGTGTCCGGCGAGGGCGGTGGGTTTCGCAGCTTCGTCGACGAACTCCTGCAGACACAGGGACATCAGCGGCGGGTCGTCGCCTCCGTGCAGTATTACAGCCTGGTGCCGCTGATCCTGGAGACGACGGACCTGGTCTGCACGCTGCCGGCCCGTTTCCTCAGCCGCTACGCCGACCGGCTGGTCTCGTTCCCGCTCCCCTTCGACGCCGGGCGCTTCACGCTGTTTGCAACCTGGCACGCGCGGTTCGATGCAGACCCGGCGCATAGCTGGCTGCGGGAGCAGGTGTTAGCTTGCGCGTTGGATTGAGCGGCGAGGGAAGCGGGGATCGTGACATCAGTCTCTGGGTGCGCCCCTCCCGGAGGCATTCCGAATCCAAATGATCCGACGGGGATCTCGCGGATCGGTGACGCCGCGGTGTTCGGCGTCACCACCACGATCAAGTATTAGGCCATCGCGGGTTTTGCCTGCGGTTTCGGCTGTCGCGACAGTGCCAGCACGATCAGCGAGGCGAACACGCAGAGCGCGCCGGCAATGAAGAAGGCGGGTAGATAGCTCTGCAGCAGCGTTCGCGACAGGCCTGCGCCAAAGGCGGCAGTGCCGGCGCCAAGCTGATGGCCGGCAAAAATCCAGCCGAACACCAGATTGGCGCGTTCGGGGCCGAACTTCTGCGCGGTCAGCCGCACGGTCGGCGGCACGGTCGCGATCCAGTCGAGGCCGTAGAACATCGCGAAGATCGACAGGCCGTAGAACGAGAAATCGCTGAACGGCAGGAAGATCAGCGAGAGCCCGCGCAGGCCGTAGTACCAGAACAGCAGGTAGCGGTTGTCGTAGCGGTCCGACAGCCAGCCCGACATGATGGTGCCGAAGAAGTCGAAGATGCCCATCGCCGCCAAAAGGCTCGCCGCCTGCACCTGCGGGATGCCGAAGTCGAGACACATCGGGATCAAATGCACCTGCACGAGGCCATTGGTCGAAGCGCCGCAGACGAAGAAGGTCGCAAACAGGATCCAGAACGCGCTCGATTTCGAGGCGTCGCGCAGCGTGCCGAGCGCCACCGCCGTGATCGAGCCGTGGTTCACCGGCGGTGCGGCAACGGGCTCGGTGCCCTCGTCGCCGAACGGGCGCAAGCCTACATCGCTCGGCCGGTCGCGCATGATGAGCATGACCGCCGTTGCCGAGACGCCGAGCATGATGCAGACGAAGCCGAGCGCCAGACGCCAGCCGAAGCGCTCGGTCAGGCTTGCCAGCAGCGGCAGGAACACGAGCTGACCGGTAGCGACACTCGCGGTCATGATGCCGATGACGAGGCCACGTCTTGCCGCGAACCAGCGCGTCGCGATGGTCGCGCCCAACACCAGCGCGGTCATGCCGGTGCCGATGCCGATCACCACGCCCCACAGCGCTACCAGCTGCCAGACTTGCGTCATGCCGAGCGAGAACACCAGTGCAGAGACGACGATCAGCTGCGCGGTGAGCGTCACGTTACGCAGGCCATAACGGTTGAGGAAGGCCGCGGCGAACGGCGCCATCAACCCGAACAGGATGAAACGGATCGAGAGCGCGGAGGAGATCTCCGCCGTGCTCCAGCCGAACTCCTTCTGAAGCGGAACGATGAACACGCCGGGCGCGCCGACCGTGCCGGCACTGATGAGCGCGGCGAAGAAGGTCACGCCGACCATCACCCAGCCGTAATGGATGTTGCGACGGCCGAGTGCGGCCGAAAGCCAATTCGAAATCATTGCCGATCAATCCAGGTTGGCGGGCTTGGGGAGACCCGCGTCATTGTTGCAGTCTGACATGAAAACGGGAAGTCTGAAATGACAGACTTCCCTCAATTTCGGACGCTATCATAGCTAGTGCGCGAGACGCTCCACCGCGATCGCCGTGGCTTCGCCGCCGCCGATGCAGAGGGCAGCAACACCGCGCTTGAGGTTGTTGGCCTCGAGCGCATGCAGCAGCGTCACGATCAGCCGCGCGCCGGTGGCGCCGATGGGATGACCGAGCGCGCAGGCGCCGCCATTGATGTTGAGCTTGTCGCGGGGAATACCGAGATCGCGCTGTGCGGCCATGGCGACAACCGCAAACGCTTCGTTGATCTCAAAGAGATCGACGTCGCCTGCGCTCCAGCCGACCTTGTCGAGCAGCTTCCTGATCGCCGGGATCGGCGCGGTGGTGAACCATTGCGGCTCCTGGCTGTGCGTGGCATGGCCCTTGATCTCGGCGATGGCAGGCAGGCCGCTACGATCTGCGAGCGAGCGTTTCGTCAGCACCAACGCGGCAGCGCCATCGGCGTTGGCGGAGGAAGCTGCCGGCGTGATGGTGCCGTTGGCGCGGAACGCCGGTTTCAGTCCGGGGATCTTGGCGGGATCGACTTTCAACGGATGCTCGTCATTGGCGATGACGCGCAGGCCTGCTTTCTCGGTCAGTGTGATCGGCGCGATCTCGGTCTTGAACGCGCCGCCCTCGACCGCCTTGCGGGCGCGGCTCAGCGTCTCCATCGCGTAGGCGTCCTGGTCCTTGCGGGTGAATTGGTAAGCCTCGGCCGTGGCCTCGCCGAAATCGCCCATGGAGCGGCCGGTCTCGTAGGCGTCCTCGAGGCCGTCCATCATCATGTGGTCGATGACGCGGTCATGCCCGGCGCGGTATCCGCCGCGCGCCTTCGCGAGCAGATAGGGCGCGTTGCTCATGCTTTCCATGCCGCCGGAGACGACGATCTCGGCCGAGCCGGCGCGGATGATGTCGTGTGCCAGCATAGTCGCCTTCATGCCGGAGCCGCAGACCTTGTTGATGGTGGTGGCGCCGGTTGCATCGGGCAGGCCAGCGCTGCGTGCGGCCTGGCGCGCCGGAGCCTGGCCTTGGCCTGCGGGAAGAACGCAGCCCATGAAGACCTCGTCCACTTTCTCGGGCGCGAGCCTGGCGCGCTCCAGCGCGGCACTGATCACATGCGATCCAAGCTTGTGTGCCGGAAGCGGCGACAGCTCGCCCATGAAGCGGCCGAGCGGGGTGCGGGCGGCGGAGACGATGACGACGGGATCGGCGGCTTCGGCCATGACAGAACTCCCTGGCGATGACGTGTAAGATTATGATCATCATATGATGCGGCGCAAAAAATGCAACCGCGCCCGGCATGAGAAAATGTCGTGGTTCGGATGAGATCCGGTCGTTCGATTGGAGGAGGGCGGCTTATCGCTTCCGGTTCACGAACGCGCTCATCAGCCGCGTCGGCTCGTCCGTCAGGAACGACTCGCCGAACACCTTGACGCTGAGGTTCACCGACTCCGTCAGCGGCAACTCCTCCCATTGCCGCAGCAGCGCCTTCTGCGAGCGTAGCGCCTCGGGGCCGCATGCGAGCAGGGCGTTCACGAGGTGCTCGACCTCGGCATCCAGTCCGCCTGCCGGCGCGACCTTGTCGATCAGGCCCCACGACAGCGCGGTCGGCGCATCGATGTTCTCCGCGGTCATCACCAGCCAGCGCGCGCGGGCCCAGCCGATCAGGCGCGGCAGCAGTGCGGCGTGGATCACCGAGGGAATGCCGACGCGCACCTCCGGCATGCCGAAATGCGCATCATGCGCGGCGATCCGGAAATCGCAGGCCGCGGCGACCTCGAGCCCGCCGCCGAGACACCAGCCCGGCATGCGCGCGATCATGGGCGTGGGGAATTGCCGCACCGCCTCGCAGAGATCGCGCAAGCGGCTGATGAAGGCCTCGGCCGATGCCCGGTCGAGCTTGGCCATCTCCTTGATGTCGGCGCCCCCGATCATGCTCTTCTCGCTCTGGCCGCGCAGCACCACGACGCGGATGCTGCGGTCGGTGGCGAGCTTTTGCAGCCCCTCGCGAACCGCGTCGGTCACGGGCGAGCCCAGGATGTTGAGCGAGCCGGCGTTGCAGATTGCGAGATGAACGACGCCGCGCGCATCGCGCGTCACGCCGCAGTGGTTGTTGAGCATTTCCATCTGATGTCTCGAAGCTTTCGTGGACGGGCGCGAGGCGCGCTTGGTCGTGATTATTTCCCGGCCTAAATGCCTCGCTTGTCAAGCGGGAGGGGTGGAGTTGCCAGCGCGAAGTCCGCAGCATAGTATGATGATAATCATATTATGGAGTTGCCATGACCGAACTTGCTCAACTCGACCTGTTTTCGCCCGCGCAGCGCCGCGAGCGCGTGGTGGACTGGCAGGTTCCTGCGCCGGTCGCGAAGCTGGCGATGGGTCTTTCTGGCATGGATGCCATGCTCGGCATCCGCGACGGCCGGCTGCCACCGCCGCCCTTCGCGAAGCTGATCGGTTTCGTCATGGCTGTGGTCGAGCCGGGCCGGATTGTGATGGAACTGGACCCCCGCGAGGATCTGGAAAATACCATCGGCCTTCTCCACGGGGCGACCGCAGCCGCGCTGCTCGACACCGCCATGGGCTGCGCGATTTCGACGCGGCTGGAGGCCGGGCAGTCGTCGGTGACGCTCGACCTGAAGATGACCTTCCTGCGGCCGCTCTCGGTCCGGTCGGGGCTGATCTCGGCCGAAGGCAAGGTGATCAAGCTCGGGCGCCAGACCAGCTACACCGAGGGGTTCGTGCGCGATGGTAAAGGGGCACTCGCAGTCCATGCAACTGCAACCTTTTCCATGATGGCCAGCAATTTTACTGGGAATTAATGCGCCGCTTGATCGATATCCGTGTTATGAGATGACCTCCGACATCCAATGAGAGCCGCATGCGCTATTCCCGGGAACACAAGCAGGAAACTCACGACCGCATCGTGAAGAAGGCGTCCGAGCGGCTGCGCGAAAAGGGTGCCCACGGCATCGGTGTTGCCGACCTCATGAAGGAGGCGGGCCTGACCCATGGCGGCTTCTACGCCCATTTCGATTCGCGCGAGGCGCTGGTGATCGAGGCGTTTGCCTATGCCATGGACCGTTCGATGGAACACTGGCGCAAGCAGTCCGATCAGGTCGCGCCGGAGAAGCAGCTCACCCAGATCGTCGAAACCTATCTCTCTGCGTTGCACCGCGACAATCCCGGCCATGGTTGCTCGATCCCGGCACTCGGCGCCGAGATTGCCCGCGAGAGCCCGAAAACGCGAAAGGCCTTTGCCGGCAAGCTCGATGAGATGGTCGAGATGATGACCGACTTCATCCCGAACGTTCCACGCAAGGCCGCGCGCAAGCAGGCGATCTCGACACTTGCGACCATGGCCGGCACCATGCTGCTGGCGCGCATTGCCGGCTCCAGCGAGCTGTCGGATGAGGTGCTGAAGGCGGGCAAGGAGAGTGCGCTCGAGGGCGCGAAGCGTGAGCCGAAGGTCACGGCGGTGAAGAAGACGAAGCAGAACTAGGCGAGATGCCGCAGGGTGGGCAAAGCGAAGCGTGCCCACGACTTAGTCTCCATTGGAGAGAGATGGTAGGCACGGCGCTTTGCGCCTTTGCCTGCCCTACAAGAGCGGTGCTCACCGCCCCGCAAACAGCGCCCGCTCGCGCTCCACGATCTCGCCGATGTAATCCGCCACCGCCCGGATCCGCGCGAGGTCCTTACTGTCGGCGTGCATCAGCATCCAGAACGTCCTGGTGATCGAGATCTCCTGCGGCAGTACCGCTTTGAGCTGCGGATAGTCGCTCGCCATGAAATGCGGCAGCACCGCGATGCCGAAACCTGACAGCGTCGCATTGAGCTGCGCGATCAGATTGGCGCTTCGGAAGCGCGCCGAGATGCGCGGCGATACCTGCGGCAGATAGTCGAGTTCCGGCGTGAACAGCAGCTCCTCGATGTAGCCGACGAACCGATGCTGCGGTAGGTCTTGCCGCGAGGTGATCTCAGGGAAGCGGTCGAGGTAGCTAGGCGCGGCATAAAGCCCGAGGCGGTAGTCGAGCAGCTTGCGGCCGACGATGCGGCCTTCCTTCGGCATGGTCAGGCTGATGGCGATGTCGGCCTCGCGCTTGGAGAGACTGAACAGCCGCGCGGTTGCCACAAGTTGCAGATCGAGATCGGGATAGCGGTCAGCGAACGGGGCAAGCCGCGGCGCCAGGAAGGCGGTGCCGAAGCCGTCGGGCGCGCCGATCCGCACGGTCCCGGTCAGCCGTGCCACCGAGCCGCCGACCTGCTCCTGATTGGCGACGATGGTCGATTCCATCGCCTCGGCGCTGTCGGCGACGCGCTGACCGGATTCGGTGAGGAGGTAGCCGGTCTTGCGCCGATCAAACAGCTTTGCCGAAAGGTGCTTCTCCAGCCGGTCCACGCGGCGGATCACGGTGGCATGGTCGACGCCGAGCTGCTTTGCCGCAGCCGACACCGAGCCGCCCCGCACGATGGCCAGCACGAAGCGGAAGTCGTCCCAGTCGATAGCGCCTTGATCCAGCATTTTCGCACATCTATGGTGCATTATCTCAGACTTGAATCCCAATAAATGCGGGTCAATACGATTTGTCAAAGCGAACAGGCTGGCCTTAAGGAGATCCTTCCATGCGTTCAATCGGACATTTCATCGGCGGCAAGGAGGTCAAGGGCACCTCGGGCCGCACCGCCGACGTCTTCGAGCCGATGACCGGTGACGTCCAGGCCAAGGTCGCGCTGGCGTCCAAGGC
>Ga0209148_1001060_pt1 | contig 16929 bp, 14 predicted proteins | sample AraplaCol_mMF_r2_2_FD_184288 | JGI IMG/M metagenome (GOLD analysis project Ga0209148, IMG submission 184288) | Arabidopsis root microbial communities from North Carolina, USA - plate scrape CL_Col_mMF_r2 (SPAdes) (version 2) | ecosystem: Host-associated > Plants > Roots > Endosphere | place...
ACGCGATGGCGGCTGCGATGAACGGCATTGCACTGCATGGCGGCTTCGTCCCCTATGGCGGCACGTTCCTGGCGTTCGCCGATTATAGCCGCCCCGCGATCCGGCTCGCCGCGCTGATGGGCATCCGCGTCATCCATGTGATGACGCATGACTCGATCGGGCTTGGCGAGGACGGCCCGACGCACCAGCCGGTGGAGCATCTCGCCAGCCTGCGCGCCATTCCGAATTTACTGGTGTTCCGTCCGGCGGATGCGGTCGAGACCGCGGAAGCCTGGGACTGCGCGCTGCGCGCGGAGACGCAGCCTTCGGTGCTGTGCCTGTCGCGGCAGGCGTTGCCGGCGTTTCGCCGCCAGGCGAGCAGCGATAACCGCGTCGCGCACGGCGCCTATGTCATCGAGGAGCCGGAGACCGGCCGTGACGTCACTCTGATTGCGACCGGCTCCGAGGTGGCGATCGCACTTGCGGCCGCAAAACTGCTCGCTTCCGAGGGCGTGCAGGCCGCGGGCTTCGCTGCGTCGGAGATGGAACAGGCACTGACCAGCATGACGCCGCTCGGCCGTGTCGGTCAGGTGGACGATATCGCGCCCATCGTGACCTTCCTCGCTTCCGATGACGCGCGCTGGGTGACCGGTGAGCTGATTCTCGGCTCGGGCGGGCTGCGCTGAGCTTTTCCGCATCGCGATCCGGAAGGCGGGCTGCGTCGTCACGGCGCACCCGCCTTCGTGAATCACTCTTCCGGATGCGTCCCGTACAGGTCCGGATGAAGGAACGGTGCCATCGCCAGCACCATGGCCTGGGCATACGCGCTTTCGCGTGTCGCGTGGCCGTTGGTGACGAGGCCGATGGCCCCGCCCTGCTGCTTGATGTTGACCGTTCCGAACAGGCGATCCATGACGTGGCCGAGTTCCTCGCCGTCGAGCAGCGACTCGTACACGGCAGGCGGCAGCGGCAACCACGCGCTGCGACCGACCGAGACGTCCACGCCGTTGGCAATGGCCACGTAGCCGAACGTGCCGGGGCCGTCTTCGGTGACGTCCACGCCGCCTTCGAGCGCTACGTAGAAATCCGCGTCGCCTTGTTGACGACAGAAGTTCATGCGATTGATCGCACCCTCGCGTGTCTCCGCGGCCGTCATCGGCTGGTCGGGCACGCCCGAGGGCGCATGCATGCCCTCGCATTCGACGAGCCGCCCCGGAAACAGCGGTGCCAGAGCGGAATGCACGGCAGAGATCTTGATGGGATTGCGCGAGCCGACCAGGACCTTGATCGGCAAGGAAGGATTTGACATGGGAAAGCGCCTTCGTGAACCGCGGGCATGGTATCAGCCCGCGGCCACCGCTTCGGCGATGTGAGGACGGCGGTTCAATCGGCCAGGGCGCGGTCCACCATGGCCTGGGCTTCCTCGAGCACGGTCTGCAAGTGTTCCTTGCCACGGAAACTCTCGCCGTACACCTTGTAGATGTCTTCGGTGCCGGAGGGGCGCGCGGCGAACCAACCGTGGTCCGACACGACCTTGATGCCGCCGATGCCCTGCCCGCCCGCCTGGTTGGTCACGTCCACGATCGGATCGCCGGCCAGGATGGTCGACGTCACCTGCGTCGGTGCGAGCTTCGACAGCTTCGCCTTCTGCGCATGATTGGCCGGTGCATCGATGCGGGCGTTCGCGGGATCGCCGAGCAGCGCTGTGACGTCGCCGTAGATCTGGCCCGGGTCCTTGCCCATCCGCGCGGTCATCTCGCCCGCCAGCAAGGCCGCGGCGATGCCGTCCTTGTCGGTGGACCACGCCGAGCCGTTCTTGGTAAGGAAGGACGCGCCGGCACTCTCCTCGCAGCCAAAGCCGAGGCTGCCGTCGTAGAGACCGGACACGAAATACTTGAAGCCGACCGGTACCTCGCGGAGCGGCCGGCCCAGGTGCTTGGCGATGCGATCGATCAAGGCGGTGGTCACGGCGGTCTTGCCGATCGCGGCATCCGCACGCCAGCCCGGGCGATTCTGGAACAGGTACCAGGCGGCGGTAGCGAGATAGTGATTGGCCTGCATGAGGCCCGTGCTCGGTGCGACCACGCCGTGGCGGTCGTGATCGGTATCGCACGCAAAGGCGACCTCGAAGCGGTCCTTGAGGCCAATCAGCCGCTGCATGGCATACGACGATGAAGGATCCATGCGCACGCGACCGTCCCAGTCCAGGGACATGAACGAGAAGGTCGGATCGACCGTCTCACTGACCACGGTGAGGTCGAGGCCATAGCGTTCGCCGATGGCGCTCCAGTAATGCACCCCCGCTCCGCCAAGCGGATCGACGCCCATGCGGACACCCTGCGCACGGATGATCTCAAGGTCCAGCACGTCGCCGAGATCGCCGACGTAGCGCTGCAGGAAGTCGTATTCGTGCGTGTTCGATGCCTTGATTGCCTGGGCAAACGGCATCCGCTTCACGTCGCGCAGGCCGCCTTCCATGAGCGCATTGGCACGCGCGGCGATCCAGCCCGTGGCGTCCGTATCGGCGGGGCCGCCATGCGGCGGGTTGTACTTGATGCCGCCGCTTTCCGGCGGATTGTGCGACGGCGTAATGACGATGCCATCGGCCAATCCGTGTTCGCGGCCGCGGTTATAGGTCAGGATCGCGTGCGACACGGCGGGCGTAGGGGTATATTCGCCGCCCGCCGACACCTGTGTCTGCACGTCGTTGGCCGCCAGCACTTCAAGCGTGCTCTCGAACGCCGGACCGGACAGTGCATGCGTGTCGATGCCAACGAACAGCGGGCCGTCAACGCCGCTCCTCACCCGGTACTCGCAGATGGCCTGGACCACGGCCAAGACGTGCCATTCGTTGAACGAGCGATCGAACGAGGATCCCCGATGACCCGACGTGCCGAAGGCAACACGCTGTTCGGGCACCGACGGGTCGGGCGTCAGGTCGTGATAAGCGGCCAGCAGGGCCGCCACGTCTACCGGCTGGCTTTCCGTGGCGGGCTTGCCGGCGAGCGGGCTGATCTTGGCACTCACGAAGGGCGACTCCTTGGGCAGTCACCCGGCCGATGGGCCGGGGCGCGAAATTGTAGGCCGACGATCCGGCCAGGGTGTCAAGCGTACGTGCACAGACGTACGCCGCGTAATCCGCAAGCATACGCCGCGTTTTACGAATTCTTCCATGTCCGCGCGGGCGCCGCGTCGTTATCGTCGTCGCGGCCCGCCCACAGGTCAGAGGCGCAGCCGCTCGATGTACTCGAAGATTTCCGCATCCGTTTCCAGACGCAGCTTTCGCATCGCATTCGACTTCTGCTGACTGATGGTGGACAAGCCGCGCCCCGTGGCTCTGGCGATATCGGTAACGCTGTTGCCGGCCGCGAACAGGCGCAGAATCTCAAGCTCCCGAGGCGACAGATCGGCGAGCGTGCCCGACTTACCCAATGGCTCGCCAGGTGGCGAGCCGATCAACGCGCGTACGGAGCTTCCGAGGTAGACATGGTTCGACAGGATTTCCAGCAGGGCCTCGGGGATTTCCCTCGCATCGCCGGACTTGCCGACGAGGCCCAAGACGCCCGTGCCGAGGATCTCGCGATACAGCGCGGGGTTGGCGAGAGTGGTAATTACCATCACGGGAAGGTCCGGGTAGCTCCGACGTATCTCGCGCAGCAAGGCGAGGCCGTCCCTCCCGGGCGCGGGCATGCTGAAGTCGGTAATGAGGGCGTCGCACCGTGTCTTGGCGAGCAGCCCAAGCAGTTCGTCGGGCGACTGTGCTTCGGCGACGACGGTGGCGAGATCGTCCTTGGCAAGAGCCAGGCTGAGGCCCTTCAAAACCACGGGGTGATCGTCCGCCAGGATGACGCGATAGACCATGGGTAATCCGTCCTATCTTGCTTGTCCAGTCACCGCCGGATTGGTCTCGGCTGCCGTCGGTGGGGCGAAGAGTTGAGCACATCGCGCTTTACGATGCCACTGCATCAGCGCATCGCGCGGTGGATCGCGGCACGGCGTAGCGTTCGCGAGCGCGCGCGCATGGAGGCATGCGGCCACCTCGACGAGCTTCTTGCGTACCTCGAACATCGCTATGTCGGCGAAGCGCAGGCGCGCGGCACGGTCTTCCGACTCGAGGTGGACCCTGCACTCGCTGCGTCGCTGCCGGGGCCCCTGGGTGTGCTCGGCGAGGCGCTCGTCGGGCTGCTCGATCGCGCCATCGCGCAGCGCAGCGCGCGCGTCGCACTGCATGTGGACGTCGTGGGCGACAACGCGCGCGTCCAGATCGTTCACTTCACTGTGGCGGATGCACAGCACGATGCCTCGGTCGACGCCGCGCTTATCGCCCTCGCGTCAGCCGCCATGCGTGGCGTCGGTGGCGCGGTGCATGCCGAACATGGCGCCGATGCCGGCCGCCGCGTGATCGTCGAACTCGCCTTCGAGCGGCCGCGTCCCTCGGCTCAGATCGACGTCGATGCATTGCGCTCGACGCTCGGCGGGGATGCCGCCCTGCGTGAAGTCATCGTCGCGCTCGACGCCGCACTGCGTCGCGATCTGGCCGACCTGGAACGCCTCCTGGCCGAGCCGGGCGCGAATGCGTTGCAGGCGTGGCTGCACCGGGTTTCCGGTGCCTTGGGCATGGCGGAAGCCACCGCGTTGTCGCGCGTGGGCCTGACCCTGGAGCGGGAGCTGGAACAAGGGCGACAAACGCATCTGGACACGGCGATCCGGCGCTTCGCCGACGATGCGAGCCAGGTGCTCGCCGCGCTGCGCGAGCACGTTGGCTCGATCGGCTATAGTCCCGACACGTGAGCACCCAGCCTTCCCTCGACACCACGGCCGACGATCGCCTGCGCGAGTTCATCGACGCGCACCCACGCCTGTTCGTGCTGACCGGTGCCGGTATCAGCACGGACTCGGGTATACCGGACTACCGCGACGACCAGGGCGCGTGGAAACGCAGTCCGCCGATGACCTTGCAGGCGTTCATGAGCGGCCCGCCGGCACGCGCACGCTATTGGGCTCGCGGCATGATCGGCTGGCGACACTTCGCCACCGTGCAACCCAATCTCGCGCATCACGCCCTCGCGGCCATGGAACGTCGTGGCCGCGTGGAACTGCTGCTCACCCAGAACGTGGACGGCCTGCACGAGGCCGCAGGCAGCCTGAACACCGTGGACCTGCATGGTCGTCTGGATCGCGTGCGCTGCATGCAATGCGGCGACATCACCTCGCGCGAGGCCATGCAACGGCGGCTGGAAGACGACAATCCCGCATGGCTGTCGATGCAGGCCACGGTGGCTCCCGATGGTGACGCGGACCTCGACGAAGACTTCTCCACCTTTACGATTCCGCCCTGCACCGTCTGCGGCGGCATCCTCAAGCCCGACGTCGTCTTCTTTGGCGAGAACGTGCCGCGTGCGCGCGTGGACACCGCATGGGCGCATCTCGGCCGCGCCGATGCCATGCTCGTGGTCGGCTCCTCACTCATGGTGTACTCGGGTTATCGCTTCGTGCTCGAAGCGTCCCGGCGGAACCTGCCCATTGCCTCGATCAACCTCGGGGTCACGCGCGCCGATGACCTGCTCACGCTGAAGATCGAGCGGTCCTGCGCCGAAGCCCTCGCGCCTTACGCCAGCGATCCGGCGATGGAAACGCGCTAACGACGCGCCCGGAAAAACCGGCGCAGCATGTCGCCGGCCGCTTCGGCGTCCAATCCACCCTGCACCGCCACGCGATGGTTGTGCCGCGGCGACACGAGCGTGTCGAACACACTGCCCGCGGCACCGGTCTTGGGGTCGGTGGCCCCGAACACCACGCGACCTACCCGTGCATGCACCATGGCCATCGCGCACATGGCGCAAGGCTCCAGCGTCACGTAGAGCGTGGCGCCGGGAAAACGATAGTTGGAGAGCGTCTGTCCCGCGGCGCGCAACGCCTGGATTTCCGCATGGGCCGTCGGGTCGTTGAGAGTGATGTTGCGGTTCCAGCCTTCGCCGACGACCTTGCCGTCCAGCACGAGCACCGCGCCCACCGGCACTTCACCCTCGGCCTGCTCCGCATGCGCCGCCAGCTCGAGCGCACGCGCCATCCACGCCCGGTCGGCATCGGTGAAAGGCAGATCGGGAGCGGGGATCACATCGGGCGGAAGCAAGGCGGGGTTCCATCGCGCAAAACCGGATTCTACGGCAGCGCACGCTCGCCGGCCTGCTGTTTACCGTCGCCTAGCGGCGAAAACAACCCAGCATGTGGTCGTCCACGATACCCACGGCCTGCATCCAGGCGTAGGTGATCGTCGGGCCGACGAACTTGAAGCCGCGCTTTTTCAGGTCTTTCGAGATCGTGACCGACAGCGGGGTCTGCGCCGGCACGCTGCGGCCGTTGCCACGAATGACCTTGCCGTCGGTGAACGACCAGCAGTACGCGTCGAAGTCCTGGCCTTCGTCGCGCATCGCCTCGTAGATGCGCGCACCCTGGATCGTCGCTTCGATCTTGGCGCGCGAGCGGACGATGCCAGGGTCCTGCAGCAGGCGCAGGATGTCCTTTTCGCCGAAGCGCGCCACCTTGGCGGGGTCGAAGCCCTTGAACGCCTTCCGGAAATGCTCACGCTTGCGCAGGATCGTGATCCACGACAGGCCGGCCTGGAAGCCTTCCAGCATGAGCTGCTCCCACAACAGGCGCGCGTCGTGCAGCGGCACGCCCCATTCCGTGTCGTGGTAGTCGCGGTACAGGGGATCGCTGCCCGCCCAGGCGCAGCGCTTCGGTTCCTCGGTCATGCGGGCCTCGCCATCGCCGTTCGACCGAACAGCATGCCGCGATGCGCGAGGCCGCGCCATCCGGCGCTTGTCATCACCAGTACGCGCCGTTCTCGTCGCGCACCCAGGTCGGTGTCGGACCCACCGGCCCATCCACACCGAACAGGTGCCGATGCTTCGACGGCTGAGAACGCAGGTACTGCTTCGGGGCGAGCACGGTCGCCCCCAACTCCGCGGCGGCGTGCCAAGGCCAACGCGGGTTGTAGAGCACCGCACGGGCAAGCGCGATCAGGTCCGCGTCGCCGGTTGCAACAATCGCCTCCGCCTGTTCGGGGCTCGTGATGAGCCCGACAGCGACCACGGGCATGGACACCGCCTGCTTTACCGCACGCGCGAACGGCACCTGGTAGCTCGGTCCTACCGGAATCTTCTGCGCCGGGTGCAGCCCGCCCGTGGACACGTGGATGGCATCGCAACCGCGCGCTTCGAGGGCCTGCGCGAAAGCGATCGTCTGCTCGAGATCCCAGCCGCCGTCCACCCAGTCGGTTGCCGACACGCGCATCGTCACCGCGCGATCCGCCGGGAAGGCCTCGCGCACCGCGTCGAACACCTCCAACGGGAAGCGCATGCGGTTCTCCAGCGAACCGCCGTACTGATCGGTGCGCTGATTCGACAGCGGCGACAGGAACTGATGCAGCAGGTAACCGTGCGCGCCATGCAACTGGATAAAGTCCAGCCCGAGGCGGGCCGCGCGCCGCGCCGCCGCCGCGAACGCATCGCGGATGCGGCGAAGGCCGGCATCGTCGAGCACTTCCGGTGCGTGGCTCTCCGCAGCGAACGGCACCGCCGAAGGTGCCACGGTCTGCCAGCCATGCGTCTTGTCCGGCGGGATCTGCTGCCCACCGGCCCAGGGCACCTCGGTCGACGCCTTGCGTCCTGCGTGGCCGAGCTGGATGCCGATACCGATGTCAGACCAGCGACGCACGCTTTCGAGGGTGCGCCGCATGGCGTCCTCGGTCGCGTCGTCATAGAGACCGACGTCGCCCCAGGAGATACGCCCCTCCGGCGAGACCGCCGTCGCTTCGATCGTCAGCAGCGCGGCCCCCGACATGGCCAACTGGCCCAGGTGGATGTGGTGCCAGTCGTTCATGCAGCCGTCTTCCGCGGAGTACTGGCACATGGGCGCGATGACGATGCGATTGGCCAATGCCAGGTTCCGCACGCGGAACGGTTTGAACAGAACGGGCTGAGCCATGTGGATACTCCAGGCAACATCGAAAGACCGCCTTCGTACCATCGATCCGTCCGCAGCGTCTATGCAGGGAATGACACGGGCGTGTTATCTCAGCGTATTCAGGCTGTTGCAGCCGCGGCTCCCGACGCCTTCACGAACTCGACGAACGCTTTGAGCGGCGCTGGCGTGAGGCGCCGGCCGGGGTAGTACAGGAACGGGCCCGAGAAGCTCGGCCACCATGTTTCGAGTACCGGTTCGAGGGCGCCGCTGTCGAGGTACGGGCGCAGCCAGCCTTCGAACAGATAAACGATACCGGCACCGGCGACCGCGGCATCCACGGCGAGATCCACCGCCCCGCCGATGCTCACCACCAGCGGTCCCGACGGATCGACGAGCAAGGTCTCGCCATCGCGCTCGAACTCCCATGGCGGCATCGCGCGCTCCGGAAAGCGTCCGCGCAGGCAGGCATGCGCCATGAGATCGCGAGGATGGGCCGGGCGTCCGTGACGATCCAGATAGGCGGGCGACGCGGCGGCCGCGAAACGCTGCACGCGCGGACCGATCGGTACGGCAATCATGTCCTGCTCAAGCCGCTCGTCGTAGCGGATGCCCGCATCGCAACCGGCGGCAAGCACGTCGACGAAGTTTTCCTCCGCGAGAATCTCCAGCCGGATCTCCGGATACGCGGCCAGAAAGGGCGGCACGATGGCAGGCAGGACCAGCCGCGCGGCAGCCATGGGCACGTTGAGCTTCAACGTGCCGGCGGGGCGATCGCGAAACCCGTTCACCGCATCGATGGCCGACTCGACTTCGCTCAATGCAGGCGCCAGGCGCGAGAGCAGGCCCTCACCCGCCTCGGTCGGCGCGACGCTGCGAGTCGTGCGGTTAAGCAGCCGCACACCCACCTGCGTTTCGAGCCGACGCACGGCCTCGCTCAGCGCCGATGCGCTGCCACCCCGCGCACGTGCCGCCTCGCGGAAGCCGCCCGCCCGGGCCACGGCCACAAAAGCATCCAGGTCGTTCAGGTCGATCTTCATTGTTCGCCTTTCCGCACACCCCGTGCCGATCCTACCGGATTATCAGTCTTATCCGATCGGACTATCGTCCTCGCATCCTTCCCAAGCGAGCGCTGACCATGAACCACGTCACGACCTATTCCCTCGGCGACCGTACCGTGAACCGGCTCGGCTACGGCGCGATGCAACTGGCCGGCCCCGGCGTGTTCGGTCCGCCCAAGGATCGCGAGGCCGCGCTGGCCGTGCTGCGCGAGGCGGTCGCCCTGGGCGTCGACCATATCGACACCAGCGACTTCTATGGCCCCCACGTCACCAACCAGTTGATCCGCGAAGCGCTGTCGCCGTACCCGGACAACCTCACGATCGTCACGAAGATCGGCGCGCGGCGTGACGAGAAAGGTGGCTGGCTCCCCGCCTTTTCGCCCGACGCGCTGACCTCCGCCGTACACGACAACCTGCGCAATCTCGGCCGCGACGTGCTCGACGTCGTCAACCTGCGCGTGATGTTCGACGTGCATGGACCGGCGGAAGGCTCGATCGAAGCGCTGCTCACGCCACTTGCCGAGCTTCAGCGACAGGGGCTCGTTCGCCACATCGGTCTAAGCAACGTCACCGCGGCGCAGGTGGCCGAAGGGCGCCGGATCTGCGAGATCGTCTGCGTGCAGAACCAGTACAACCTCGTGCACCGTGACGACGATGCGTTGATCGATGCGCTCGGCCGGGACGGCATTGCCTACGTGCCGTTCTTTCCGCTGGGCGGTTTCACGCCGCTGCAGTCGTCCGCACTATCGGACGTCGCGAAGCGTCTCGACGCCACGCCGATGCAGGTGGCGCTTGCCTGGCTGCTGCAGCGTGCGCCGAACATCCTGCTGATTCCCGGCACCTCGTCAGTGACGCATCTGCGCGAGAATCTTGCGGCTCGCGAACTGGTGCTGCAGGAGGACGCGTTGCGCGATCTGGACGGCATCGGCCGCGCCGCGGCCTGACCTCGCGCTGACCCCGCCCAGCGGTGCGGGTCAGCCTTCCTTGCCCAGGCCGGTTTGCTGCAACAGGATCAGCAAGGCGCTGTCGATCCAGCGCCGGCCCAGGCTTTCGCGGTGCCCTTCCATGCGGACGGTGGCCACTTCTTCGGCCGCCAGCGGGCCGCTCAACCCGTCGCCTTCCACGCGTACGCGATACCAGACGCTTGCAGGACGCAGGTCCTTGGCCGGTGCCGTGGGATTCAACGGAATCGGGCCGCCGTGGTTCTTGGCAAGCATCAGGCTCGGCAGATGTTCCAGCGCGCCATCGTCCACCGCTACCACGCGCCCATGGAGCGGTTGCCAGCGACCGTGCGGATAGACGGTCGCGACCGCGCCAGGTACGAGCCGTGCACGGTCCGACTCCGAGACCAGCACTTCCGCACGCCAGCGCGTGCCGCCGACCACGGTGGCGATGCGCGAGCCAGGCGACACCCAGCTCCCCGGGCGCAAGGTCGGATCGAGATCGCGGATGACGCCGTCCTCGCTCGCAGCGAGGCGCAGGCGATGCAGTTCGGCGGTACTCGCGCGGCGCTGCACGTCGTACTGATCCGCCATGCGCTCGGCGACCACCTGCTTGGCGACGCCATCGCGATCGAGCGCCCCGGCACCCCGTGCCGTCGCTTCATAGGCCTCGCGCAACGCATCGGCCTTCGCACCGTCGTCTTCGGGTGCCGGCGCAGAAAGCTCGAAGAGCACCTGCCCTGCCCTCACCTTCGCGCCATCGACGATCGCCACACGCTCCATGCGTGCCGCGAACGGAGTGAACACCGGTTGCTCGAACCCGGCTTCCACGACGCCATCGCCGGTAATGCTCGATGACCATGGCACCAGAAGCACCAGGGCGAGCGCGCCGAGCACAGCCAGCCAGCGATGCAGTCGCGGTCGACTGATCTCCGCGCGACGCATCCACCACACGCGTACTTCGTTGAGCATCGGCTTCCCCACGAACGTCACGATTTCCACCAGGAACAGAATGAGCCCGAGGGCCTTGAAGAAGGCGTGGTACACGACCACGGCGATACCGACGAACAGCACCAGGCGATACAGCCAGGTCGCAAAGGCGAATGCGGTGAGAAAAGCCGCGAAGCGCGGCGACACCGCATCCGGTCGCGGGTCTTCGATGCCCAGCAGAGCGCGGCGCACCCACCGCTTTGCCCAGCGACCGGCACGCTCGTGCAGACCCGGGTAGTCGAGCGCGTCGGCAAGAATGAAATACCCATCGAAGCGCATGAACGGGCTGGCGTTCACCGCCACCGTCAGCACCCATGCCGTCGTGCCCAGGAAGAACAGCGCGTTCTTGAAATTGCCTTCCGGTGCGAACGACCACAGCAGCGTGCACCACGCGGCCAGCACCAGCTCGGCCATCACCCCCGCCGAGGCGATGGCGAGGCGACGACGCGAGCCTTCCAGCTTCCAGCTCTCGCCGGTATCGGTATACGCCATGGGCCACATCACCAGCAGCGCCACGCCCATGTGCCCTACCCGTACGCCGTAGCGCGTCGCCATGAACGCGTGGCCGAACTCGTGCCAGCACTTGGAAAACACCAGTGCGCCTGCGAACGCGATCACGCCTTCCCAGCTCATCGCGCCGTGCAGGTTTGCCTGCACCGCATCCCATTGGCGCGCCGCCAGCAGCAGGCCCATCACGGCGGCGAGAAGTGTCGCCACGAGAAAGCGCATGCCGAACATCCACTGCACATACGGCAGTGCGCGGCGCAGGAAACGTTCCGGACGCACGAGGGGGATGCGGATGAAGAGATAGTTCTGCAACAACCAGTGCAGCGCGGACGCATTCCGCTTCGGCTGCGCCATGCGGGTCAGTTGCTGTTGTTGCAGGAAGCGCGCGAAGTCGAGCACGTCGTCGACTTCCGGGGCCAGCGTGGTACGCGCCGCGATCGCCTCGGCGATGCGCTGCGGATCGCCGAGACCCCAATGCTGAAGCATCTCGAATTCCAGCCAACCGATGCGGAAGAACTGGTTGCGCACGGGGTCGGACAGATGCCAGGCCGGCGACCCGTCGCGATTGCGACCCGAAGGGTGGATCTTCAGGTCGTCGCGCAACCCCGGCAACGGCGGAGGCGCCGCGGCCAGCATGCCAGGGTCGGCGACGGCGGCCATCATCAGAGACCGCACCAGGCGCGGACGGTCGCCAGGGGTCGACGCAGCATCAGATACCCGAGAACGCTCCAACGTCCGGAAACACGCGCGGTGCCCTGCAGACCAATACGTGCGCCTGCCGGTGCGCCGTCGATCGTGCCGCGCAGCACGTAGCTCGCTACGCCGTTGGGCGCCTCCACCGGCTGGTAGCCGGCATAGTCGAGCCGTGCGTCGAGCGGACTCAGCGGCGCAACCTTGAGGAACACCGTCATCGGTGCACCCGGCGCAAGATTGGTCGGTTCGCCCACCGGCGCCCAGGCACGCACGCCCAATACATGCGGATCGGCGAGAAGACCGATGCGCTCGCCCGTCTGCACGGGACGTCCGGCCCAGTCGTCCGGATCGGAATACACGAACACGCCGTCGGACGGTGCGCGGATGGCAAGCTTGTCCACTTCGCGCTGGAGTGAGGCGACGTCCACCTGACGTTCGCGCCACTTGCCCTCGGCCATGCCGAGATCCGCCTTGGCGCTCTGGTTCTCGATGGCCTGCTGCGCGGCCTGGTGCATTTCCACGCTCGCCGTCGCCAGTTCCGCCTGCGCCACGGCGAGGCGATTGCGCAAGGTCGTATCGTCGAGCTCTGCCAGCACCTGGCCGGCCTTGACGGGCGCATTGGGCAACACGGTCATGCGATGGATCACGCCTTCACGCGGCGAGGCGATGACCTGGCTGCGCGTGGAAATGATTTCCGCCGGTACCAGCGTGTATTCGCGCACCGGCACGAGCAACAACACAGCCAGTGCCATCAGCCCGTAGCGCAGACGACGACCGCGCGTGATGGCATGCCACCAGCGCCGCCAACGCGAAGGTCGTGCCACCAGCGACCACCATGCATAGCCGTAGAGATTCGCGATCTGCAGCAGCGCGTATTCCGCGCCGTCCGCATGCAAGCTAGTGGGCCACGGCTCGTCGCGTGCGAGAAAAAGCAGCGTGTGCACGGCTTTGTCAGGCCCGAACAGCGGCAACACCCATACCTGGGCCGGCAGCCACTCGGCCCATTCCGCGGCCAACGCATCGCCCAGCATGTCCGGCGAGAGCGGCAGCACACGGACCGCCGCGGGGAGATCGATGCAACGCGGCGCGATGCGCTTGGCAACCGCCGACAACCACAACGCATACGGCGTATTCGGGTCCGCATCGGCCAGACCCGAATGCGCGGCCAGGCGCGGCGGGCGCCCCGGCGTCAGCGCGACCAGGGATGCCTGCCGGTAATCGACCAGCAGGCGCGTCTCGTTCACCGCAACAAAGCCGAGTTCCGCGGCAGTAGACGCGGCCTCGGCGCGGACGGCGAGCGCGTAGAAGCGCGACGACGCGTGGGCGCCGGTGGATGCCTCTTCCGTCATGGGTTCAGCCCTGCCCGCTGGTCTTGGCTGGCGTCGCGCGCCCGCTCATGCCCGGCAGCACGTTGGCCGTATCGCCCTGAAACTCGGCTTCGATCTCGATCGTCTGACTGACTGCATCCACACGACCGCTCAGACGAGTCACCGTGAGCTGGTAGTGGCCACCGGTCTCGTCGATGCTTGCGTCCAGATGCGCGCCGGGCTTGAGCCAGCCGATCCAGTTCGACGGCACGTTGAGCCGCGCCTTGGGGGTGCCCGTACCCACCAGGTCGACGACCGGTGCGCCCGCGGCCACGCCTTGGCCTTCCTTCACGTGGATGCGCGCCACGCGACCGTCGAACGGCGCAACGAAGCGGCACTGCGCCAACTGCGCGTCGAAGATGCGCAACTGACTGCGCGTGCGGTTGACGTCCGCGGCAGTCAGTTCCACTTCCAGCGCCGCGGCCGAGTCGAGACCCTGCAGCTTCGCCTTCGCTTCGTAGCGAAGCTCCGCAGCCTTGTATTCCGCATCGGCAGCAGCGCGGCGTGCGTCGAGGTCGCTGCAATCCAGCGCCACCATGGTCTTGCCCTTGGCGACGCTGTCGCCGAGTTGGACGTAGACGCGCGCGACGCGGCCCGGCGACGCGGCCGACAGCGGGCTTTCCTTGTCGGCCACCACGAGGAAACGCACCGGCGCCTGCGCGCCGGCCGCAGGGGACGACTGCCCCTGCGCCGACGCCATGCCGGCGAGCCCCAACGCGAGCAAGCCACCGAACCACATCGTCTTCTTCATGATCTTTCGTTTCGTCGTCTTGCCGTTCATTGCGCGGCGGCGGAGGCCGTCTCGGGTGCTGTCGCCAGGCGACGCACGTCACCCATGACCGAGAGCGCGGCCGCTTCGGCCAGTGCCGTGACGGAGCGCGTGGTGATCTCGTTGGGCATGAAGCTGCGGTAGCTCTGCGTCAGCAGCCGCTTACCGGCGCGATCCTGCACGGTCACATCCCACTGCGCGCGAATGGCGGCCTTGCCCGGCGTGGCGCTGTAGCGCAGATCGACGGACAGGCTGTCGTCACCGCTGCCAAGCGCGAGACGGTTGCTGGTCATCACCTTGCCAACGGCGCTGCGCACGGCATCGCCATCGACGCGCGGCGGCAGACCGGACACGCTCAACTGGATCGGACGATCCACGCTCACGGCATCGGCAAGCTGCGGGAACACCTGCTTTTCCCCATCGAGCAGGCTGGTCTGGATGGCGCGGGAAAGCGCGGGCACGTCACTGCCGGCCACCTGTTCCGGCATCAGGTCGATGCCCACCGAGTTCAGCACGCGGCCATAGGCCGACTGCGCGGCGGCGTACGACGACGCTTCCTGGAAGCGCGAGACCATCGAGCGAGCCTGCGTGCGCAGCGTTTCCAGTTCGCTGGTGAGCTGGTTGCTGGAACCGGCGCGAGCCACGCTGGCGAGACGCTGGTCCACCTGCGCGGATTCCTGGGCCAATTGGTGGTCGTAGACCGCCAGCTTGTAGCGCTCCACCGAGACGCGCACCTGGGTCAGGATCGCCATGCTGAGCGCCATGCGACGCGCGTCGTCCACTTCCATGCGCGCCTTGTTGGTGCGCTTGATCGCCGGAATGCCCGCGAGGCGGAACAGGTTCATGGACATGCTCACGCCGCCCTGCGCCCAGTTCTCGTTGTACAGGTACTTGTTCGAGTCGTACCCCACGCCACCGAACAGATTGAGGTTCGGGAACAGCGCGGCGATCTGCTTCTTCGTCTCGATGGCGTCGATGCGCGTCTTGTAGTCTTCCTCGCGCAGCTCCGGACGCTGTTCCAGCGCCATCTGCTCGAGCTGGTCGAGATTGCCCGGCACCTGCGAGAGGTTCGTCTCGGTGGCGTCGGCCAGCGTGAAGTCGGTACCCGGCGGCAGGCTCATCAGGGCGGCGAGTTCGCGCTTGGCGAATTCCATTTCCTGACGCTTCTCGTTCACCAGGGTCATCGCGTCGAGCAGCGCGCGCTGGTATTCGAGGCCTTCCACGGGAGGCAGCACGCCAGCGCGCTCGGCCTGGCGGGTCTTTTCCAGCGCAGCCTGGATGTTGTCGGCCAACGCTTGGGTCTCACCGAGCAGGCGCTGCGCGCCGAGAGCGCGCCAGTAGGCATCGCGCACGTCCTGCACGATGTTCTGCAGCACCTTGCGACGGCGTTCGTCGGTGGTGTTGACGTCGTCCGCCTGCTGCTTCGCACGGTAGTAGCTGAGGCCGAAGTCGAGCACGTCCCACGACAGCGTGGCGTCGGCGAGGTAGTGCACGCGCTCCTCGGAGGTCGAGGGACGCAGGCTGACGACGCGGTCCTGAATACCGATGCTGGTACCGCCCGAATCGTTGCTGCGCCAACGGTAACCGGCGTCGGTCATCAACTTCGGCAGCATGTCCAGTTCGGAGACGTCGAGCAGGCCGCGCGACAGCGCGGTTTCCATCAGTTTGAGGCGATAGTCGAGGTTGTACTTGAGCGACCGTGCCATGACGTCGGACAGCGTCAGCGGCGCCGTCACCGCCTCCTGGCCCTTGTACATGGCCTGCTGGTCGTTCTTGACCCGCGTGGCGATTTCATCGTGAGTCAGCGGCTTGGGCTTGACGGCACCGCAGCCGGTAAGAAACACGGCGATGGCGAGCGAGGCGACCAGCGGTGCGCGACGCAGCGCGGGGGTCGTCGAAGTGGTCTTCATGGCGTGATGCTGGAGCATGGAGAGTCGGTCCTTGTGAGCGGGGCCGGCGATGGATCGCATCGCCGGCACGCGATTAATGGCGTGGCTGCGTAGTAGCGGGCGCGGAAGTGAACGGTACGGCGCCGGCCTTTGCCATCGCCGCGATCTGTGCAGTGAACGACGGCGCACCGGTCGGCGTGGATGCCGGAGGCGGCACCTGCGTCACGACGGCGACCTCAGCGGGCACCGGATGCGACACGTGTTTGGCGGGCTCCCTGCCCTGCGTCGGCGGCGTCGTTTCGTGGTCGCGTTCGTGGGCGTGGCCAGCCGGGACGTGCGCGCGTTCCGGTGCGGACCGCCCGTAGGCTTCCCGCTCGGCGATGCGGCTCGGCGCGAACGGCGAGAAATCGTCCCACAGCGGGCTCGATGCCAGACCGAAGTCGTTGAGCGCGATGCGAGCACGCGCATGCGCCTCGACCAGAAGCTGACGCGAGAACGCCACGCCGTCGCGCAGCACGAACTGCGTATTGGATGGATCCTGTGCAATGGCATCCGTCGCTGCGGTGGCATCGCCGCGTCCGCTCACCCACTGGTTCTGCCAGCGCAACGTGTCGCTCTGCGACGCGCTGACTTCCGGAAGCACGAACAGTCCGGGCACATAGCCCTGGCGGATGTCCCGCGAGGTGTGCTCGTACGCGATCGGGAAGATCTGATCGCCCCAGCGAGCCTGCATCGGTGGCGTGGTGCCATGGATGGTGATGGTCAGGC
>Ga0209148_1001061_pt1 | contig 16916 bp, 16 predicted proteins | sample AraplaCol_mMF_r2_2_FD_184288 | JGI IMG/M metagenome (GOLD analysis project Ga0209148, IMG submission 184288) | Arabidopsis root microbial communities from North Carolina, USA - plate scrape CL_Col_mMF_r2 (SPAdes) (version 2) | ecosystem: Host-associated > Plants > Roots > Endosphere | place...
CGCGCAGCGTCTCGACCACGGCCGCAAGGCGGCCCCGGTCGTCATAGATGGGGCAGGCGTCAGCCGCCAGATAGCGCCGCCGGCCCACGCGCGGCATGTCGCACCAGCTCTCGGCCGACAGGTGCGCATCGTCGGCCAGGCCGTGCCGCGGCTGGATCCGGCCTGCTTCCAGCGCCCGTTCTTCGATCAGCAGGTCGGCGAGGGTAGGGCGGCGGTCTTCGAAAAAGCTGCGCCAGTGCTCGCGCGTGCCGATGATGTCGTGCGCCGGCACGCCGGTCAGGCGTTCGCAGGCACGATTCCACAGCATCACGCGGGACGTCGTGTCGAGCACGAAGATGGGAATGGCCAGCGTCTCCATGAGCTGGTGGGCGAAAGCGCGATCGGCCGCCGCGCCCGAGGAATCCATGAGGCGCTGTATTGTTGTTGTGCTTGTCATGACCCGTCCTTCGGTTCTCTCTGTTGAGCAATTACTTGCTGACGAGAACCGATTGTGCGCCGCGGACAACGGCGCCCCCTTGATTTTCAGCAAGAGAGATCAGCGGCTCACCCCGGCTCGGCAGCGTGGGCCGCGACGATCGCGTGGGCGACCCGGTCGACGCGGGTGCACAGCAAGTCGATGCGCGACGCCAGCAGCGGGTCTTCGAGCGCATACTGGCGCCGGACCTGCAGCAGCTCGGACTGGATCGCCACCAGTTGCGCGAGCGGGTCGAGGCTGCCGCGGCGGGCGTCGGCGCCGCCGGTCAGGCGTCCGAGCAGCATGTCGGATTCCGCGAGCGCCTGGTCGGCCTGGCTGCGCGCCTTTTGTTCGCGGCACAGCGCGGCCTCCAGGCGCGCGATCCGGTCCTCGCTGCGCACCCGCCGGAACAACGCGGCGAACAGCATGCTCATCATCACGAGCACCAGGACGCCGGCCTGCAGGCGTTCCGGCATGGCGGGCACGCGGGCATGGCCGGCGAATCCGATCCACAGGGCCAGCAACAGCAGGGCCCCGAGGGTGACGCGCAGCGACTGGAGCAGCACGGTTTTCATGACGATCCCTTCGAGGAGGACTAGGATGACGCGGTTAGGAACTTTCCGTACTCAAAGGTAAGCCTTTCTGAACGGTGAGTTCTTGCTCGTCATCAATTTTGCCGTGTTTACGGGCGGCGCGGCCCGAAGGGGCCCGCTTCTGCTGCAATGGCTGGAAGCGGTATAATGGAAGGTTGACGCGCGCTTCCCCGGACTTTTACCGTGACTTACAGCATCAAAGAAATCTTCTACACCTTGCAGGGCGAGGGCGCCCATGCCGGCCGACCGGCCGTGTTCTGCCGCTTTTCCGGCTGCAATCTGTGGACCGGACGCGAAAGCGACCGCGCCACGGCCGTCTGCCAGTTCTGCGATACCGATTTCGTCGGCACGGACGGCGAACGCGGCGGCAAGTTCAAGGACGCCGCCAGCCTGGCGGCGGACATCGCCAGCCTGTGGCCGGACACCTATCCGGCCAGCAAATACGTCGTATTCACGGGCGGCGAGCCGCTGCTGCAACTGGACGCGGCGCTGATCGATGCCATGCACGCGGCCGGCTTCACGATCGCCATCGAGACGAACGGCACCTTGCCCGTCCCGGCCGGCGTGGACTGGATCTGCGTGAGTCCCAAGATGGGCGCGGCGCTGGTGGTCGAGCGGGGCAACGAGATCAAGGTCGTCATCCCGCAGGCGGGCCAGGAATTGGCCGCCTACGAGCACCTCGATTTCGACAATTTCTTCGTCCAGCCGATGGACGGTCCGCTGGCCAGGTTCAACACGCAACTGGCCATCGACACGTGCCGCCGCAATCCCAAGTGGAAGCTCAGCCTCCAGACCCATAAACTCCTGAACATTCCCTGAAGCACACATGCTGACCATTACCCGCAAGCTGGAATTCGACGCCGGCCACCGTATTCCCGACCACAAGAGCCAGTGCCGCAACCTGCACGGCCACCGCTACACGCTGGAAATCACGCTGACGGGCGCCGTCATCGACGTCGAAGGCAATTCCGACAACGGCATGATCATGGATTTCTCGGACATCAAGGCGCTCGCCAAAGCGCACCTCGTCGACGTCTGGGACCACGCCTTCCTCGTCTATGAAAAGGACGAGTCCGTGCGCGGCTTCCTCGCCAGCCTGCCGGACCACAAGACCGTCGTGATCGATCGCATCCCGACCGTCGAGAACCTCGCGCAGGTGGCGTGGAACATCCTCAAGGCCGCCTACAAGGACCGCTACGGCACCGGCCTGCGCCTGCAGAAGCTCGTGCTGCACGAAACGCCGAACTGCTGGGCCGAAATCACGGATGCCTGATCCGACCGCCATCACCGGCCCGGACGCCACGTATATGGGCCTGGCGCTGCAGGAAGCCCGCAAGGCCTGGGCAGCGGGCGAGGTGCCCGTGGGCGCCGTGGTCGTGCGCGACGGCGAGGTCATCGCCGCCGGCTTCAACCAGCCGATCGGCCGCCACGACCCGACCGCCCATGCGGAAATCGTCGCCCTGCGCGCGGCCGCGGAAAAACTCGGCAACTACCGGCTGCCGGGCTGCGAACTGTACGTCACGCTGGAGCCGTGCGCGATGTGCTCGGGCGCCATGATGCACGCGCGCCTGGCCCGCGTCGTGTTTGCCGCGCCGGATCCCAAGACGGGCGTATGCGGCTCGCTCCTCGACCTGTTCGCGCTCGAGCAACTGAACCACCACACCGACGTCGTCGGCGGCGTCATGGCGGACGAAGCCGGCGCCATGCTCAAGGCCTTCTTCGCCGAACGGCGCGCCGCCCGCCGCCCGCCGCTACCTGACGCCACCGCGCCTGCGCCCGGGGATTGACACGCCACGCGCGTCGGCGCGCATCGCTGACGCCACCGCCTTGCCGAAAATGGTATGCTGGTTCCATGCCGCTGCTGCACCACGGCAGGGGAGTACATCTTGGATAAACCGCTCAACTTTCGGCACCCCTACCTGATCCGGTCGACCCGGTGCCGGCGACGCTGCCATGCCTAGCCTGAACGCCAACGGAATCCGCATCGCCTTCGACACCGCGGGCGATCCGAAAGCCGTGCCACTGCTGCTGATTTCCGGACTCGGCCTGCAATTGACGGCCTGGCCGGACGAGTTCGTCGAGGGCCTCGTCGAGCTGGGCTTTTACGTGATCCGTTTCGATAATCGCGACAGCGGCCTGTCCACCAAGTTCGAGCACGCCGGCATGCCCAGCCTCACGCTGGCCTGGCTGAAGTCCGTGCTGCATCTGCCCCTGAACCCGCCTTATCGCCTGGAAGACATGGCCGATGACGCCATCGGCGTCCTGTCCGCCCTCGGCGTGGCGCGCGCCCACGTCGTCGGGATGTCGATGGGCGGCATGGTCGGGCAACTGATGGCGGCCAAGTTCCCGTCGCGCGTGCTCAGCCTGACGTCGATCATGTCCAGCAGCGGCCGCCGCGGCTTGCCGGGCCCGGCGCCGGCCGTCCGCCGCGCGCTGCTGCGCCGGCCGCGGCGCTGGAACGGCGCCGCCGACATCGACAGCGCCGTCGACTACAACGTGCAACTGCTGCAGGCCATCGGCAGCCCCGCCTATCCGACGCCGGAAAAACACCTGCGGCGCCGCGTCGCGCGCGCGCTGCGCCGCAACTGCTGCCCGGGCGGCGTCGTGCGCCAGATGCTGGCCGTCACGGCCTGTGGCGACCGCACCCCGCAACTGCAGACGATCGCCGCGTCGACGCTCGTGATCCACGGCGCCGCCGACCCGCTCGTGCCGCCGGCGTGCGGCGTCGACACCGCGCAGGCCATCCCCGGCGCCCGCCTCGAAATCATCGAGGGCATGGGGCACGACCTGCCGGCCCAGCTGCTGGAACGCCTGCTCGCCTTGATCGACGCCCATGCCCACGGTAAGATGGCGCCCGACTCGACACCAAGGCTCTTCGTCAAACAGTGATCACCTCGAAACTGGGCATTGCCCTCATCGCGCCGGGCGGCTACGCGCCCGAGCCCGACGCCATCCCGCGCGGCATCGCGCGGCTCGAAGCCCGGGGCATTCTGGTCCATAATTACTACAGGCACGAAGAACGCCACCAGCGCTTCGGCGCGACGGACGCCGAGCGCCTCGCCCAACTGGACGCGGCCGCCGCCGACCCGGACGTGCAGATCGTGATGGCCATCCGCGGCCAGTACGGCATGAGCCGGCTGCTGCCGGACATCGACTTCGAGCGCATGGCCGCGAGTGGCAAGATCTTCGTCGGCTACTCGGACATCACCGCCTTCCAGATGGGCCTGTACGCGAAGACGGGCGCCGGAAGTTTCGCCGGACCGATGTTCGCCGGCGATTTCGGCGCGGCCGAGCCGGTCGACTTCACGCTGGACGATTTCTGGCATTGCCTGGCCGGCCCCACGCACACCGTTTCGGGCCACGGCGCCGCCAATCCGCGCCTGGACGTGGAGGGCACGGTCTGGGGCGGCAATCTCGCGATGATCATGTCGGTGGTCGGCACGCCGTATTTCCCGCGGATCGACGGCGGCATCCTGTTCCTGGAAGACATCGCCGAGCATCCATACCGGGTCGAGCGCATGCTGCTGCAGCTGATGCATGCAGGCGTCCTCGCGCGCCAGCGAGCCGTCGTCCTGGGCGATTTTTCCGGCTACCGCCTGGCGCCGGCCGACAATGGCTACAACTTCGACGAAATGCTGACGTACCTGCGCGCGACCCTGCCCGTGCCCGTGCTGACGGGGCTGGAATTCGGCCACGTCCCACGCCGGGTGACGATCCCGTTCGGCGGCCGGGGCCATCTGGCGTGCGACGGCGAACAGTGGCGGCTGACGATTTCGGCATACCCGACACTTCAGCGCGCCTGACGCGGCCACCCCACGGTGGTAAAATGCACGGTTAATCGAAAACCCACGCAATAAGGTTTCCCAGTGCTCAGTACAGCCAACATCACGATGCAGTTCGGCGCCAAGCCGCTGTTCGAAAATATTTCCGTCAAGTTCGGCGACGGCAACCGTTACGGCCTCATCGGCGCGAACGGTTGCGGCAAGTCGACCTTCATGAAGATCCTCGGCGGCGACCTCGAGCCGTCCGGCGGCAACGTCAGCCTCGACACGAACGAGCGCCTCGGCAAGCTCCGCCAGGACCAGTTCGCCTACGAAGACGTGCGCGTGCTCGACGTCGTCATGATGGGCCACACGGAACTGTGGGAGGCGATCCGCGAACGCGACGCCATCTACGCCAACCCGGAAGCAACCGACGACGACTACATGAAAGCCGCCGAGCTCGAAGGCAAGGTCGCCGAATACGACGGCTACTCGGCCGAGGCGCGCGCCGGCGAACTGCTGCTGGGCCTGGGCATCGGCACCGACCTGCACCAGGGCCCGATGAGCGCCGTGGCACCGGGCTGGAAGCTGCGCGTGCTGCTGGCGCAGGCCCTGTTCTCGGATCCGGACATCCTGCTGCTGGACGAACCGACCAACAACCTCGACATCCACACGATCAGCTGGCTCGCGGACATGCTGAACCAGCGTAACTCGACGATGATCATCATCTCGCACGACCGCCACTTCCTGAATTCGGTCTGCACCCACGTCGCCGACATGGACTACGGCACGCTGAAGGTCTATCCGGGCAATTACGACGACTACATGGAAGCGTCGACGCAGGCCCGCAACCAGCAGTTGGCCAACAACGCCAAGGCGAAAGAGAAGGTCGCCGAACTGCAGGACTTCGTGCGCCGCTTCTCCGCGAACAAGTCGAAGGCCCGCCAGGCGACGTCGCGCGCCAAGCAGATCGACAAGATCAAGATCGAAGAATTCAAGCCGTCGTCGCGCGCCTACCCGTTCGTGCGCTTCGAAGGCGAGAAGAAACTGCACCGCCTGGCCGTCGAGACCGAAGGCCTGTCGAAAGCCTACGACCGCCAGCTGTTCAAGAATTTCTCGATCATGGTCGAAGCGAGCGAGCGCATCGCCATCATCGGCGCCAACGGTGCCGGCAAGACGACCTTGCTGCGCTCCATCGGCAGCGCCCCGATCACGGGCCTCGATGCCGACACGGGCCGCGTGAAGTGGGCCGAGAACGCGAACCCGGGCTATATGCCGCAGGACCCGACGGAAGAATTCGCCACCGACCTGAACCTGACCGACTGGATGGGCCAGTGGACCAAGGAAGGCGACGACGACCAGGCCGTGCGTTCGATCCTGGGCCGACTGCTGTTCGGCGGCGATGAAGTCAAGAAGTCCGTGCGCGTGCTGTCCGGCGGCGAGAAGGGCCGCATGATGTACGGCAAGCTGATGCTGGGCCGCCACAACGTGCTGCTGCTCGACGAGCCGACCAACCACATGGACATGGAATCGATCGAGTCGCTGAACATCGCACTGGACAAATATGCCGGCACGCTGATCTTCGTCTCGCACGACCGCGAGTTCGTGTCGTCGCTGGCGACCCGCATCCTCGAGATCAAGGAAGACCGCATCATCGACTTCCAGGGCAATTACGAGGATTATCTCAAGAGCCAGGGTCTCGACTGATCCGCGGCTGGTTGAACGCGTGGACGGCGAGCCGTCCACCCTACCGACGATATCACTATGAATACCATTGCCCCCGTTAAGATCTTCGAATACGACCGGCCCGTCGGCGGCGTCTGCTCCACCGCCGAGGCCTGGGCCCGCACCCCGTCGCCCCTGGAAATCGCGGAAAAGACCGCGCTGAAGGACCGCATCCGCCGCCTGCTCAAGGAGCGTGAAGCCGTCCTCGTCGCGCACTATTACGTCGATGCCGACCTGCAGGACCTGGCCGAGGAAACGGGCGGCTGCGTCTCCGACTCGCTGGAGATGGCGCGCTTCGGCCGCGACCACCCGGCGAAGACGCTCGTCGTCGCGGGCGTGCGCTTCATGGGCGAGACGGCGAAGATCCTGAGTCCGGAAAAGACGATCCTGATGCCGGACCTCGACGCGACCTGCTCGCTGGACCTCGGCTGCCCGGCCGACGAGTTCGCCGCATTTTGCGACCAGCATCCGGACCGTACGGTCGTCGTCTACGCGAACACGTCCGCAGCCGTGAAAGCGCGCGCCGACTGGATGGTGACGTCGTCGATCGGCCTGGACATCGTCAAGCACCTGCACGAGCAGGGCAAGAAGATCCTGTGGGCGCCGGATCGCCACCTCGGTTCGTACATCCAGAAGCAGACGGGCGCCGACATGCTGCTGTGGCAGGGCTCCTGCCTCGTGCACGACGAATTCAAGGGCGTCGAACTGGACCTGCTGCGCGCCGAATATCCAAACGCGAAAGTCCTCGTGCACCCGGAGTCGCCGGCCAACGTCGTCGCCCAGGCGGACGTCGTCGGCTCGACCACGCAGCTGATCAATGCGGCGCAGACGATGGACGCGACGCATTTCATCGTCGCCACCGACAACGGCATCCTGCACAAGATGCGCATGGCCGCGCCCGGCAAGACCTTGATCGAGGCCCCGACGGCCGGCAACAGCGCCACGTGCAAGAGCTGCGCGCACTGCCCGTGGATGGCGATGAACGGCCTGCAGAACCTGGCCGACGTGCTGGAGGCCAGCGACGGCAGGAACGAGATCGACGTCGATCCGGACATCGGCAGGCAGGCCAAGCGCGCGATCGACCGCATGCTCGACTTCGCCGCCGCCAGGAAGGCGAAGGCACTGCCGACCGGCGCGCTGGAACAGGAAGCCAAACTTTTCAAGGGGATTGGACCAGCATGAGCAATTTGCGCAACCCATTCGCGAATGAAGGCCAGTTCGACGAGAAACTGCAGGCCGCCTTCGAGCAGAACCTGCTGGCCGCGCTGCTGGAAGACGTCGGCAGCGGCGACCTCACGGGCAAGCTCGTGCCGGAGGAACCCCGGGCGCGGGCGCGCGTGCTCGTGCGCGAGCGGGCCGTGCTGTGCGGCGCACCCTGGTTCGAAGGCATCATGCTGGCCGTCGATCAGGACATCGACATCGACTGGCATTACACCGAAGGCGACGTGATGGCGGCCGACAGCGTCGTCTGCAACATCACCGGCTCGCCGCGCTCGCTGCTGACGGCGGAGCGCGCGGCGCTGAACTTCCTGCAACTGCTGTCCGGCGTCGCGTCGGCCACGCGCACCTATGTGGACGTCATCGCCGGCACGAAGGCGAAGATCCTGGACACGCGCAAGACGCTGCCGGGCCTGCGCCTGGCGCAGAAATACGCCGTGCGCGTGGGCGGCGGCGCCAACCAGCGCATGGCGCTGTACGACGGCATCCTGATCAAGGAAAACCACATCGCGGCCGCGGGCGGCATCACGCCGGCGCTGCGGGCGGCCACCGCGCTGGATGCGGGTGTGTCGATCCAGGTCGAGGTCGAATCGATCGCCGAACTGGAAGAGGCATTGGGTGCGGGCGCGACGTCCGTGCTGCTCGATAATTTTGATCTGGACATGATGCGTGACGCGGTCCGCATCAATGCCGGCCGCGCGCTGCTGGAGGCCTCCGGCGGCATCAATCTGCAGACGGTGCGGGCGATCGCGGAGACGGGCGTCGACCGGATTTCGATCGGCAGCCTCACGAAGGATGTGAAGGCGACCGATTATTCGTTGCGGATCATCGGTTGAGTTCCCCGGCCCGCAACACATGAACGTCGCTCCCGCGGCGGCGGGAGCCTAATTTTCGTGGCAAATCACGGGAAATTGGGTTCCCGCCTGCGCGGGAACGACGGTTCATGTTGCGCCTTGCTCGTTACGTCCCGCTCTCGCTGGCCCTCGCCAGCGCCTCCGCCTGCGGATTCCGCCGATACACGGATTCCCCGACCCGCGCCGCGATCTCGTCGATAGCCGCCAGTACGTTGTCCGGATGCGCATAATGCGTCATGTGCCCGACGCCGGGCTGCAGTTGCAGCTCGCTGTCCGGCAGGCGCTCGTCCAGGCGTTCCGAGTTGTGGCCGACGTCGACGATCTTGTCCTGCGTGCCGGCCATGATCACGGCGGGAACCTTCAATTCGGGATAGCGTTTCGCCAGTGCGACCGCCGCAGGCACCATCAGCGCCGTCTCGGCCGCGCTGGCGCGCAGCTGGCTCGGCCGCAATAGCATCCACACGGGCAGTTCGCGGAAACGCGCGTCGACGGCTTGCGGCGAGAACACCCGTTTCGTCAGCGGCCGCCACAGCATGCGGGTGATGAGCGGCGACACGGTGTACCGCATGATGTCGCCCACGAGCGGGATCGCGGGACCGGACAGCAGCGGCACGTCCGCGCGCAGGCTCGGGTAGTAATAGCCGGACAGCAGGACGAGTCCGCGCACGAAATCCGGCACCTCCAGTGCCATCGACAGCGCGACGAGCGTGCCCCACGAGTGACCGAGGACGATGGCCGAATCGACGCCGATCTCCTGCAGCGCGTGATGCAGCAGGCGCGCCTGGGCCTGCGGCGTCCACACCTTGCTGCGCGGCCGTTCGCTGTAGCCGAAGCCCGGGCGGTCGAAGGCGATCACGCGATAATGCTCGGCCGCCTTGTCCATCAAGCCGCTGGCCTGGAAATCGCTGGCCAGCACGCCGTTCCCATGCAGCAGCACGAGGACCGGGCCGCTGCCACGCTCCACGTAGTGCAGGCGCACCCCGTCGACTTTCACGAAGCGGCCCTGGGGCGGATTCTCCGCTTCGGCCCGCTTCGTTTTGGACCGCACATAAAAATAGGATGCCGCGAGGCCAAGGCCGGCCAGCATGGTGCCGGCCTGCCATGGCTTGATCGGCGTGCTGCGCAAAGTTTTCGTCACAGTATTCCCCCGTCGAGTGGTATGGATGGTGTGTCTGTTCCAGTGTGTTCCGAACCCTTGGTGAGCAGTTCCAGCGCGAGCGGCAGTACGCGCTCGGCCGTTTCCTCGATCTTGATGTCGAGCAGGTCGTCGGCGCGCGTGCGGCCGAGGTTGATGGCGGCGATCGGCTTGCCCGCCGCGTGCGCCATGCGGCAGAAGCGGAAGCCCGAGTAGACCATCAGCGATGATCCCACGACGAGCAGCGCGTCGGCGCGCGCCATCTGTTCCAGTGCGATGGCCGTGCGTGCCGGCGGGACGTTGTCGCCAAAAAAGACCACGTTCGGCATCAGGGTGCCGCCGCAGCACGTGCAGAACGGCAGCCGGAAGCCGGCCAGCGCGGCCGGCTCGACGGACGCATCGCCGTCCGGCAGCGGCGTCGCGTGCGCGCCCGTCATCTGCGGATTGAATTCTTCCAGTTGCCCCTGCACGAACGCGCGCGGGAAGACGGCCGAGCAGTCCAGGCACACGACCGTATGGATATTGCCGTGCAATTCCAGCACGCCGTGGCTGCCGGCCTGGCCGTGCAGACCGTCGACGTTCTGCGTCAGCACGGAACCGATCCGGGCTATCCGTTCCAGCCCGGCGATCGCCCGATGGCCGTGATTGGGCCTGGCCTGTGCGAGCACGGGCCAGCCGATCATGCTGCGGGCCCAGTAGCGCCGCCGCACGGCGTCGGATGTGCGGAAATCCGGGCCGTGGATGGGCGGCTTGCCGCGCCGGGCGCCGTCGCGGTCGCGGTAATCGGGAATGCCGGATGCTGTCGACAGCCCCGCGCCCGTCAGCACGAGGGCGCGCGGGTGGCGGTCGAGAAATGCGGCGATCCGCGCCGCGTGGTCGTGGATGGTGAATGCTTCGGCCATCGATGTGCTCCTTCCGCCTGGGATCGTAACATCCTTGATGCCCGCACGAAAACACGATTCCCGCGGCCATCGCCGCGCGGCGTCAGCGCTTGGCCGATACGACGATGCCGCCGACGATCAGCAGGAACGCGAGCACGTGATAGGCATGGGGCAGCTCGCCCAGGAAGGCGGACGACAGCAGCGCCGTGAACAGCGGCGTCAGGTTGACGAAGAACGCGCCGATGCCCGGCCCCGCGCGGCGGATGCCGGCGCCCCACAGCGCGAACGCGAGGACGGCCGGACCGACGGCGACGAACAGCAGCGCGGCCGCGACCGGCCAGCTCCACGCGACGGCGTGCGCGTCCAGCGTCCATTCGGCGCCGGCAAACGCGCCCGACCACAGCAGGCCGAAGGCGACCTGGGTGCCGAGGAACGCGGCCCAGTCGGCGCGCAACGCGGGCTCATCCTGCGGCTGCAGCAGCATCCAGCTGTAGAACGACCACGCGATGGTGGCCAGGATCATGTACAGGTCGCCCGCGACGAGGCGCAGGCCCAGCAGCTGGTCGACGTCGCCGCGGCACAGGACGACGAGCACGCCGACGATCGACAGCAGCGCGCCCGCGACCTGGCGCGTGCGCACGGCCACGCCGTAGAACAGGCGCCCGACGACAATCATCCACACCGGCATCCCGGACGCGACGAGGGTCACGTTGATCGGTGTCGAACTTTGCAGCGCCAGGTATTGCAGCGAGTTGTACATGCCGATGCCGAGCAGACCCAGCAAGGCATAGCGGCGCCAGCGCGCCCGGATGCCGCCGCGGACGCCGGCCTGGCGCAAGGTCGCCCAGCCCAGCGGCAGCAGCACGGCCAGGGCGATCGTCCAGCGCAGCAGGTTCAGCGTCATCGGCGGGACGGCCGTGCGCACCAGCCGTCCGACGATGGCGTTGCCCGCCCACAGCAGCGGCGGGACGGTCAGCAGCAGGGCGGTGGATGGCGTCAGTTTCTGGTTCATCGAACCGGCCGGCGCCAAATCAGCGCCGGCGTGGCGTCAGCACGCTGGGTAGCGCCTTGGGCAGCGTGTCCGGATAATCGCGGGAGTAGTGCAGGCCCCGGCTCTCGCGGCGCGACAGCGCGCTGCGCACGATCAGTTCCGCCACCTCGACGAGGTTGCGCAGTTCCAGCAGGTCGCTCGTGACGCGGAAGTTGCGGTAGTACTCGTCGATCTCTTCCTTGAGCAGCTTGATGCGGTGCTTGGCGCGCTCCAGGCGCTTGGTCGTGCGCACGATGCCGACGTAGTTCCACATGAAGCGGCGCAGCTCGTCCCAGTTGTGGGCGATGACCACTTCCTCGTCCGCGTTCGTCACGCGGCTCTCGTCCCACGCGGGCAGCAGCGGCAGGTCGACGGGCGGCGCCGCCGCGATCTGGTGCGCGCAGGCGCGGCCGACGACGAGGCATTCCAGCAGCGAGTTGCTGGCGAGGCGGTTGGCGCCGTGCAGGCCCGTGTAGGCCGTTTCGCCGACGGCGTACAGGCCCGGGATGTCGGTGCGGCCCGCCATGTCGGTCACGACGCCGCCGCACGTGAAGTGCACGGCCGGCACGACGGGGATGGCTTCCTTCGTGATGTCGATGCCCAGTTCCAGGCAGCGCGCGTAGATCGTCGGGAAGTGTTCCTTGATGAATTCCGGGCTCTGGTGCGTGATGTCCAGGTGGACGTAGTCGAGACCGCGTTTCTTCATCTCGAAGTCGATGGCGCGCGCCACGACGTCGCGCGGGGCCAGTTCGCCCCGTTCGTCGTGCGCGGGCATGAAGCGGGTGCCGGCCGCCGCGCCCGCTTCGGGCGGCAGCTTGAGCAGGCCGCCTTCGCCGCGCACGGCTTCGGTGATCAGGAACGATTTCGCGAACGGGTGGTACAGGCAGGTCGGGTGGAACTGGATGAATTCCATGTTCGACACGCGGCAGCCGGCACGCCAGGCCATCGCGATGCCGTCGCCCGTCGCCGTGTCGGGATTCGTCGTGTACAGGTAGACCTTGCCGGCGCCGCCCGTGGCCAGCACCGTGTGCTCCGCTTCGAACGTCAGCACCTTGCCGCTCTGTTCATCCTGCACGTACAGGCCGTGGCAGCGCGGCTGGCCGACGAGGGCCGGGCCCGCGTGCACGCCGCCCGGCTGCAGCTTGTCGGACGTGATCACGTCGATCGCGCAATGGTGCTCGAACAGGCTGATGTTCGGATGGGCGCGCACCTTCTGTTCCAGCGTCACCTGCACGGCGTGGCCGGTGGCGTCGGCCGCGTGGATAATGCGGCGCTGGCTGTGCCCGCCCTCGCGGGTCAGGTGGAAGCCCAGTTCCGCGGTCTCGTCGCGGGTGAAGGGTACGCCTTGTTCGATCAGCCACTCGATCGCTTCGCGGCCGTGTTCGACGATGGTGCGGGTGGCCGCCTCGTCGCACAGTCCGGCACCGGCGACGAGGGTGTCGGCGATATGCTGGTCGTGGCTGTCGCCGGAGTCCAGCACGGCGGCGATACCGCCCTGGGCCCAGTTGCTGGCCCCGTCGAGCAGTTCGCGCTTGGAGATGATGGCGACCTTGCGGGTCTGCGCCAAATGGAGGGCGACCGACAGACCGGCGAGGCCGCTGCCGACGATGGCTACGTCAAATTTCATCGCGTTCTCTTGGTTTTGCTTTTGTAAAGAGGCATCACTATAGACGATTTGGCGCGGGTTTGTGGAAGATGGGGATGTTCAACATCCGTGGCGCCCGCGCCGCGCATCCGAGAGAACGGTTTCGTACAGCCGGCGGTAGCGTGCCGCCGCCGAGGTCCAGTCGTGCGTGGCCGCGATACATTGCGCGGCCGCCTGCCCGAGCGGACGGAGGCGCCAGGGCGCCTCGAGCAACTGCGCCAGCACGTCCGCGAGCGCCTTCCGGCTGCCCGCCGCGAACAGCATCCCGCTGTGCCCGTGCACGAGCAGGTCGCGGTGACATGGGATATCCGACGCGACGACGGCGCACCCCTGAGCCATCGCATTCAACAGGTGGCGCGAGGGCGCGAGCGCCCCGTGTCCGGGCAGTGCGGGGAACACGGCGACGTCGGCGCGGGCCAGCACGTCGGCGGCGCGCCGGCCCGCCAACCGTCCCGTGACGCGCACGTATCCGTTGAGCCCGGCCGCCGCGATCCGCGCTTCCAGTGTTTCCGTGCCCGCGCCGCCGCCGGCGATGAGCAGGCGCAGCGTGCGGCGCGTGTGCCGGAGGTCGCGCAGCGCGGCCAACAGCAGGTCGAGGCCGGCCGCTGCGTCGAGGCCGCCGGCGTACGCGAGCAGCGGCGCATCCAGCATGTCCGGCGGCCGCGCCCCGCAACCCGGCGCGGCCAGGACGTCGACCGCCGGCGGCAGGACGGCGATGCGGCGCGGTCGGACGCCGCCGGCACGCAGCGCCGCCCGCATCTCCGCGCTAGGTGTGGCCAGCGCGTCGGCGCGCACACAGGCGAAGCGTTCGAGCGGCAGCATGCGGCTCCCGGCGGCGGTGCGCCGGTCGGCATCGACCACGAGCGGCAGGCGGCGCAGGCGCGCCACCGGCCAGGCGGCGGAGGCGTGCACGCTCGGCGCGTGGACGTGGATCAGGTCGGGCCGGGTGAGACGCGCGACCCGGCGCAGGCGCAGGGCGAGCGCGGCGCCGTTCGCCAGGTCCGCGCAGGCGCCGCTCAACCACCGCGGCGTGCGCGGCGCCGGCGTGCGGTACAGATGCCTCGCGTGATCGGGCCAGGCATCCGGGCTTTCCGGGCCGGCCGCGGCTGGCGCACTCAGGTGCACGGTCTGCACGCCCTGCGCGCGCAACGCGGCCAGCAGCGCGTGCGTGCGCCGCGCGTAATCCGTTGGGCGCGCGCACGCCGCGTCGAGCACATGCAGCACGCGCATCAGCGTATCCGCCGCAGGCTGTCGGCCGGCTCGCTGCGCGTGAGGGCGTCGTACACGGCCAGGTAGTCGCGCGCCATCGCCGGCATGCTGTGGCGGGCGATGACCTGCGTGCGGCCGCGGGCGCCGTGGCGCGTCGCCATGTCGGGGATGCGGCAGTAGTCGGCGACGGCCGACGCCAGCAGCTCCGTCGACATCGGCGGCACGAGGATGCCCGTGAAACCGGGATGCACGAGTTCCGTGTTCCCGCCGACGGCGGAGGCCACCACGGGCAGCCCCGTCGCCATCGCCTGCAGGATGGTGTTCGACCTGTCCTCGGCGAGCGCGGGCAGCACGAACAGGTCCATCGCGCGCAGCAGTTGCGGCACGTCGGTGCGGGCGCCCGGCAGCCACGCGCGCGCGGCCGCGCCCGCCCGGTGCAGCAGCGCCTGGCATTCGGCGCGCGCCGGCCCGTCGCCCACGAGTAGCAGCCGCAGCCGCTGATGTGCCGGATGCGGCGACGCGATCAGGCGCAGGAAGGCGTCGACCAGCGTCGTGTGGTTGCCGGCGTCGTCCATCCGGCCGACGCTGCCCACGACGAAGACGCCGTCATCCATGAAGCCGGGCGGACCGACGACGGCCGGAGGCCCGAGCCGGGGGTGGAATTGCACGCTGTCTATGCCGTTCGCGATCTGCGACACGCGCGCCGGCTCCGCGCCGACGGATTCGACGAGCCATTGTTCGAGATCGCCGCTGACGGCGATGAAATGGTCGATCAGCGGACACACCATGCGGCGCAGGAGGCGGGCGGCGAGCCCCGCGGCCGGGCCGGCGCCGGCCGCCGCGCGCCCATGTTCCGCATGCACGCGCAGCTTGACCCCGGCCAGCGCGGCAACGAGCTGGGCCGGCAGGCCGGTGCCGTTGCGGGTGTGGACCAGGTCGGGCCGCAGCGTCCGCAACACGCCGAACATGCGCAGGTAATGGAGCGGATCGTGCCCGGCGCGCTTGTGCAGGTTGACGATCTCGACCCCGTGCTCGCGCATGTCGCCCTCGTAGCCGCCGCGGTCGTGCAGGCAGACGATGGCATGGCGATAGCGTTCGGGCGGCAAGTGGCGGATCAGGTTAAGCAGGCCGTTTTCCGTGTGTGCCATGTCGAGCGCATCGACCACGTGCACGACGAGGCGCGGACGCGCGTCCGGTTCGCACAGGGACAATTCCCGAGGATGCTGTGCGCCCATACGGCCCCGCGTCAGGAATCGACCCGGCGGGTGGAGGACGGGGTTCGTGCATGGCGGTCGATATGCTTCATGGCGGCAGCTCCACGCTCGTTGACGGGCGCGCCCGGACCGGGCCCCCGGTCGACGCTGAGCCCATTATATTGCGCTGCAACGGGCGTTCTTTTCGCTTTCCGGCGCCGTTGACTCGTCTCAAGAAAGCGCTGAATACGTGCAGCAACGGCCGCCCCGACCTTGTCCAACCGCGTGCGTACGCCGCCGCACCGACCGCCTGCCAGGCGCACGCTAGGATGGCACTTCCATCCGCACGAGGCCCCGCCATGAGCACACACGACACGAAAGCCATCGCCGACCTGAAATCGAAGATCAGGGAAGTCCGCTTCCCCATGTTCACGTGGCAGGACGAACATGGCCACCTGCTGAGCCAACCGATGACGCAGGACGAGGTCGACGATGGCGGCGGCATCTGGTTCTTCACCTCGACGCAGACGGCCCTGTGGGACTGCATCGCGCACCGGCCCCAGGTCAACCTGTCGTTCGCGAAGCCGGAAGACAGCCTGTTCGTCTCCGTCAGCGGCCTGGCGGAACGCGTGGTCGACCGCGAACGCATCCGCGCGATGTGGAACGCGGGCGTGCAGGCGTGGTTCCCGGCCGGCCCAGACGACGAGCACGCCGTGCTGATCCGCGTCGAGCCGCATTCGGCCGAATACTGGGATTCGAACGACAGCAGGATGGTCCGCCTGTTCGCCTTGGCCAAGGCGGCCGTGACGGGCACCCGGCCCGACATGGATGCCGAGCATCGCACGCTGAAGCTGTAAGCGACTGGAATTCCTGCCTTGCAATCATCAGGCGCCCTGGCGTACAGTACACGCTTCTTCAAGGAGCGCGAATGAACATGGACGGGCGGGGCCGGGCACGATGATCGCGCCGCTGGAACTGGCGGCGAACGGCATGACCGCCGTGGCCATCCTGCTTGCCGGCCGCAACAACGTGCACACGTGGTGGACCGGCATCGTCGGCTGCACGCTGTTCGCCATCCTGTTCGCCGGGAACCGGCTGTATGCCGACGTCGCCCTGCAAGTCTTCTTCGTCGCCACCAGTCTCGCCGGCTGGTGGAAATGGGCGCGCGGCGACCACGGCGAGCCGCTGCCGATCACGCACGCCGGCGCCAGGCACCTG
>Ga0209148_1001063_pt1 | contig 16857 bp, 19 predicted proteins | sample AraplaCol_mMF_r2_2_FD_184288 | JGI IMG/M metagenome (GOLD analysis project Ga0209148, IMG submission 184288) | Arabidopsis root microbial communities from North Carolina, USA - plate scrape CL_Col_mMF_r2 (SPAdes) (version 2) | ecosystem: Host-associated > Plants > Roots > Endosphere | place...
TCGTTGCTCGGCACCGCGCGCAAGAGCGGCCTGCTCGAGATCGTCGTCCACGATCTGCGCGACTACACGCACGATCGCCACCGCACCGTCGACGACACGCCTTCGGGCGGCGGCGCCGGCATGGTCATGCGGCCCGAGCCGTGGGGTGAGGCGCTGGATGCCATCCTCACCGAGCAGAGCACCGTCATCTTCCCGACACCGGCCGGCTCGCTGTTCGTCCAAAAGCAGGCGCGCGAACTGGCCAGACGCGAGCACCTGATCTTCTGCTGCGGACGCTACGAGGGGATCGACCAGCGCGTCATCGAGCACACCAGAACGCGCGCGGCGGAGGTGCTCGAGTTGAGCATCGGCGACTACGTGCTCAACGGAGGCGAGGTCGCCGCGATGGTCGTGATCGAGGCGGTCGCACGCCTCATCCCCGGCGTCGTCGGCAACCCCGAGAGCCTGGTCGAAGAGAGCCACGAAGACGGCCTGCTCGAGTACCCGAGCTACACCAAGCCCGCCGAGTGGCGCGGACTCGAGACGCCCGCGGTGCTGCTGAGCGGAAACCACGCGGCGATCGCGGCCTGGAGGCACGAGCAGCAGGTGGAGCGCACCACGCGGGTGCGGCCCGAACTCCTGCCTAAGACGACCGAGCGCTGAGAATCACCGGTCCGTCGTCGGTGACCGCGATGGTGTGCTCGCTGTGGGCGCCTCGCGAGCCGTCGCGCGATCGCAGGGTCCAGCCGTCGGCATCCGTATAGATCTTGTCGGTGCCGAGCATGAACCACGGCTCGACGGCGAACACCAGACCGGCGCGCAGCGGAAGGCCGCGGTGCGGGCGTCCATCGTTCGGGATGTGCGGGTCGCCGTGCATGACCCGGCCGACGCCGTGGCCGCCGAAGTCGGTGTTGACCTTGATGCGGGCCGCGTGCGCGATGTCGCCGATCGCAGCCGAGATGTCGCCGATCTTGTTGCCGACCGTCGCCGCCGCGATCCCCGCGGCCAAGGCCGTCTCGGTCAGCGCGATGAGCTTCAGGTCTTCGTCGCGGGGGGTGCCCACCACGATCGACAGGGCCGAGTCGCTGACCCAGCCGTCGACGGATGCCGCGAAGTCCAGCGACACCAGGTCGCCATCCTGAAGCACGTAGTCATGCGGCAGACCGTGCAGCACGGCGTCGTTGACCGAGATGCAGATCACCTTGCCGAACGGAGAGGCGCCGAACGAGGGGTGGTAGTCGATGTAGCAGCTCTCGGCGCCCTCGGCGCGGATCATGTCGTGCGCGAGTGCATCCAGCTCCAGGATGTTGACCCCGACCGCCGCGGCATCGCGCGTCGCCTCGAGCACCCGTCCGACGAACTCGCCGGCCACGCGGAGCGCGGCGATCTCGGAGGGGGTGCGCAGTTCGATCACACTTCAAGCCTAAGTGTCCCGACGACCGAGACGGCCGTCGGCGCTGGCGCCGCGGCGAAGGCCAGAAATGGCCTTCGCTTTCAGCGAGCGCGCGTTGTATGGCACAATGGCTGTTTGTGCCTGGCTCGGCTCTGCCACAGGGGAGCAGCATGGAGGTCGTCACGACCCCGGGCACCGATTCCTTTTCCTGAACATCACACACGCGTTCGACCTGTGGCGGTCGCAGAGAGCGAAATTCCATGCACATCCTCGACTCTGTCGATGCTGCGTCACTCCGTTCCGACATCCCCGACTTCCGTGCAGGCGACAACGTCAAGGTGCACGTGAACATCATCGAAGGCACGCGCTCGCGTATCCAGGTCTTCCAGGGAGTCGTCATCGGCCGTTCGGGCGAGGGCATCCGCGAGACCTTCACGGTCCGCAAGGTCAGCTTCCAGGTCGGCGTCGAGCGCACCTTCCCGGTGCACTCGCCGGTCATCGACCACATCGAGCTCGTCACCCGCGGTGATGTGCGTCGCGCCAAGCTCTACTACCTGCGCAACCTGCGCGGCAAGAAGGCGAAGATCAAGGAGAAGCGCGAGGCCTAGGCCTCAGAGCGAAGGCCATTTCTGGCCTTCGCCGGCCGGCCTCGCCGACGACCGTCCCGGTCGTCGGGAGTGGGACGAACCCATCCGCCCGCGCATCACGTCACGAACCCGGCAGGCCTCCTGATGGCCCGCCGGGTTCGTTCGTTTAACGCCGCGAGTCGCGCATCCTGAACCCAGGGATGCCTCGCATATGCTTGCCAGGACCGCAGGGGTGAGATGACACAGAACGATGCGCCGTCGGCGCGTGGACCGCTGAATACGCAGGCGTTGGACGCTCAGGCGCTCAGTGCTCTGAGCACGACAGCCACGACGCCCGAGACGGCTCGTCCTGGCGTGCGCAGCTCCGGTTCCGGTGGTGCGGCAGACGGCACCGACGAGCGGCCGAGCCGCGGCAAGTCGGCGTGGCGGTTCATCCGTGACATCCTGCTCATCCTGCTGGCGGCGATCGTCATCTCCTTCTTGATCAAGACGTTCCTGATCCGCTCGTTCTACATCCCGTCCGAGTCGATGGAGAACACCCTTCTCGTCAACGACCGCATCATCGTCAACGAGCTCGAACCCAAGCTGGTGCCGATCCAGCGCGGCGACATCGTCGTGTTCAAGGATCCCGGCGGGTGGCTGCCGCCCGGCACCACCACGACCGAGCCGAACGGGGTCGCCGCCTTCGTCGACTGGGCTCTGTCGATCGTCGGCCTGACGGCGCCCGACAGCAACGACCACCTGATCAAACGGGTGATCGGCCTGCCCGGTGACGTGGTGGCCTGCTGCAACGCTTACGGCCAGATGACGGTGAACGGCGTACCGCTCGACGAAGCCAAGTACCTCAAGCTGCCGCCCGGCGTCACCAAGGTCTCGAAAGACGACTTCTCGGTCACAGTGCCCAAGAACTCGCTCTGGGTCATGGGCGACAACCGCTACAACTCGGCGGACTCGCGGTACAACCGCGACAAGCCGGGCAACGGTTTCGTGCCCTACGACGACGTGGTCGGTCGTGCAGTCCTGATCAGCTGGCCGATCGACCGCTGGACCCTGCTCGACGACTATCCCGTTGTCTTCAAGGGTGTCGAGTCTGGTAACGGTTCGGGAAAGAACGACAGCAGCCAGACGCCGTCACCGACCCCGTCGCCGAGCGGCGGCTGATGGTCGCGAAGCCGACGGGGGTCACCGACCCCACGCTGCGGATGGAGCGGGCGATGCTGCGCGAGGGCGCCGCCCTGGTGATCGGCTGCGACGAGGTCGGCAGGGGCGCCATCGCCGGGCCGGTCGCCGTCGGACTCAGCGTGTTCGCCGGGCGTGCCGGCGGCGCGCCGAAGGGGTTGCGCGACTCCAAGATGCTGAGCGAGCCGAAGCGCGAAGAGCTGTACCCGCTCGTCGCCGAATGGAGCATGCAGTCGGCGGTCGGGCTGGCGTCCAACGAAGAGGTGGAGCGCATCGGCATCATCGCCGCGCTCGGGCTGGCGGCGGTCCGTGCCCTGGCCGAACTGCACGACCTCGGCGTCGGCATGGGCGGGGCGGTGGTGCTGCTCGACGGTTCGCACGACTGGTTGAGTCCGGCGATCGCGCGCGGCGGGGCGATTCCGGATGGCGCTCCGCGACCCGCGGTGATGACCCGGGTCAAGGCGGACAGGGACTGCGCGGTCGTCGCCGCTGCATCCGTGCTCGCCAAGGTCAATCGGGATCGCCTGATGATCGACGCCGACCCCGTGCACCCCGGATATCACTGGGCCGGCAACAAGGGCTACGCGAGCACCGAGCACTACGCGGCGATCGATGAGCTCGGGCCGAGCCCGCTGCATCGGTGGAGCTGGTTGCGGCAGCCCGCGCTCGATATCGCTTAGCCCGTAGACTTGACCTCGATGGACGAGGACGAGTTCGAAGACTACGACCGCGAGGTCGAACTGGCTCTCTACCGCGAGTACCGCGACGTGGTGGGGCAGTTCAAATACGTGGTCGAGACCGAGCGACGGTTCTACCTCGCCAACGAGGTCAATGTCGAGCGGCGCGACACCGACAGCGACTTCTACTTCGAGCTCACGATGAACGACGTCTGGGTGTGGGATGTCTACCGCTCCGATCGCTTCGTCAAGAGCGTGCGGGTGCTCACCTTCAAAGACGTGAACGTCGAAGTACGCGGCGACAAAGACCTCGAGCTGCCGAAAGAGCTCGCGCTCGACGAATAGCGCGCTGGAGCTTGGAGCGAAGGCCATTTCTGGCCTTCGCCGCGACGCCAGCGCCGACGCCCGTCTCGGGCGCCGGTCCGTCACAATAAGACGATGGACGGCAGCAACTGGGACCGCGTCCCGATCGAACCGCAGAGCATCGACGCGCCGCTGTCGCGCTACGCCGTCTTCCTGGTCGTGACGATCAACGAGGGCGACGCGGCGCTCGCGACCGTTCGCGAGGTGCTGAGCGATCCGGGGGCCCTGGTTCGCACGGTGGGGTTCCGCGACCTCGACGGGCGGCTCTCGTGCAACTTTGGCATCGGCTCGGCGGCCTGGGACCGGCTCGGCATCACGCCCCGGCCCGCGCAGTTGAGGCCGTTCTCGGCGATCCAGGGCGTGGCGCACAATGCGTCCTCGACTCCAGGCGACCTGCTGTTCCACATCCGCGCCGAACGCGACGACCTGTGCTTCGAGTTCGAGAGGCTGCTGCTCGACAAGCTCGGCGACGCGGTGACAGTGGTCGATGAGGTCCAGGGGTTCCGCTATTTCGAGGCGCGCGATCTGCTCGGCTTCGTTGACGGTACCGAGAATCCGACCGGGCGCGCGATGCTCGAATCGGCTCTGGTGAGCGCCGACGACGATCCCGAGTTCGAGGGTGGCAGCTACGTGGTCGTGCAGAAGTACCTGCACGACCTGACCGCCTGGGCCGCGCTGGGCACCAGCGAGCAGGAGGCGATCATCGGCCGCACCAAGGCCGACAACGTCGAGCTCGAGCTGCCCGACGGCGCGCGCCCCTCGCACAAGGACCTCAACACGATCACGGATGCCGACGGCACCGAGCACGACATCCTCCGCGACAACATGCCGTTCGGCCGACCGGGGCACGGCGAGTTCGGCACCTACTTCATCGGCTACAGCGGTCAGCTCTGGGTGATCGAGCGGATGCTGCAGCGCATGTTCCAGGGCGCGCCTCCCGGGCAGTACGACCGCATCCTCGACGTGTCGACGGCGGTCACGGGCACGACGTTCTTCGTGCCGACGATGGCGGTGCTCGAGTCGCTCGGCGAGTAGCTACTCGTCGTTGCGGCGCCAGATCGCGAAGCGGTTGCCGTCAGGGTCGACCAGGTGGGCGAAGGTGATGTCGCCGTTGTCGATCAGCGGGACGGCGACGGTGGCCGCGAGCTCCTGGGCTGTGGCGAGTGACGCAGCCACGTCGTCGTAGAAGACGGCCCAGTTGCCCATCCCGGTGGGGCTGGTGTCCCAGAGGCCGCCGGGGCCGCCGTTGACCATGGAATAGGCCTGCGGCGACGGCTCGCCGAAGGTCCAGCCGAAGAGGCCGCCGTAGAACGCGCGGCTCGCCTCGGGGTTGGGGGTACCGATTTCGAAGTAGTCCACCTCGTTGGCCATCGATGCTCCGTTCTCTCGGTGCACCGGGCCGGTGCTACATCCGAATGAGGCAGAGGATGGCAGCCACCGCCGACACCGCGGCGAGCAGTAGGGCCGCGCCGATCAACACGGAGTGCACGATCAGAAACCGCGTCGGCTTGCCGTCGGAGTCGCGGGCGCGCTCGTCTTTGGCGATGCGGCGGAAGAACGTCGGCCAGACCAGCGCGTTGAATGCGGCGTTGACGAGCAGCAGGATCGCGAGCAGGAGCACGTGGTCGAGCCTACGTTCCTCCACAGCGACACTCGGGACGCGAGTTCGCGAGCACGCTCGCCGCTTTCGGATCGTGGTCTTCTTCGTCGGCATCCTCGACGCATGGCAGCCAAAGACGAACTCGGCGCGCGAGGCGAACGCCTCGCCGAACGCCACCTGGTGCGCAGCGGGCTGACCCTGCTCGACCGCAACTGGCGGTGTCCGCAGGGTGAGATCGACCTGGTGCTGCGCGACGGCGACGAGGTGGTGTTCGTCGAGGTCAAGACGCGCAGCAGCGTCGCGTTCGGGCATCCGCTCGAGGCGATCACGGCCGCGAAACTCGCGCGATTGCGGCGTCTGGCGGGGGCGTGGTGCGAGGCGCATCCCGGCGCGGGCCGCATCCGGATCGACGCGGTCGCCGTCATCGCGCCACGCGATCTGCCCGCCGTCATCGAGCATCTCGAGCGGGTGTTCTGAATGGATCCCGTCTCGTGACGATCGGGCGCGCCCACGCGATCTCTTTGCTCGGCCTCGATGGGGCGGTGGTCGAGATCGAGGCGGACATCTCGAACAACCTGCCGTCGTTCGTGCTCATCGGCCTGCCGGACGCCGCGCTGGGCGAGGCGCGCGACCGGGTGCGGTCGGCCGCGGGCAACTCGGGAGTGCCGTTGCCCTCGCGCAAACTCACGGTGAACCTCTCGCCGGCCGCCCTGCCCAAACATGGATCCGGATTCGATCTCGGCATCGCGCTCGCCGCCCTCGCCGCCGACGGGCAGGTCTCGGCCGACTCGGTCGCCCGCGTCGTGCACCTGGGCGAACTCGGGCTGGACGGTCGGCTGCGACCCCTGGCCGGCATCCTGCCCGCAGTGCTTGCGGCTCTGCGTGCCGGGTTCGACACGGTCGTGGTGCCGGCCGGCAACGCCGATGAAGCCGCGCTGGTTCCGGGAGTCCGCGTCGTGCCGGTCGTCTCGCTGCGCGATGCCGCGATCTGGCACGGTGCCGAACTCGAGTCCATCCCGCTCGATCCGCTGCTGCCGACGGTGCCCGCGCCGGCGCTCGACGACACGGGCGATCTCGCCGATGTCATCGGCAACCCGGATGCCGTGGAGGCCATGCAGGTCGCGGCGGCGGGCGGTCACCATGTCTACCTGCTCGGGCCGCCCGGAGCCGGCAAGACCATGCTGGCTGCCCGGCTTCCCGGACTACTGCCCGATCTCACTGCCGAGGAGGCGTTGGAGGTAGCCTCGATCCGGTCGCTCGCGGGCATCCCGGTGCGGGGAGGATTGTCGACCCGGCCGCCGCTCGAAGCGCCGCATCACACCGCCAGCGCCGCGGCGATCGTCGGCGGAGGCAGCGGGGTGATCCGACCCGGTGCTGCCGCCCGAGCGGCCCACGGGGTGCTGTTCCTCGACGAGGCGCCGGAGTTCGCGCCCGCCGCGTTGGACGCGCTGCGTCAGCCGCTCGAATCGGGCGTGATCGCGATCTCGCGGGCCTCGGCGACCGCGCGCTTTCCTGCATCGTTCCAGCTCGTGCTCGCGGCGAACCCGTGCCCGTGCGGCAACTCGGGCACCCGCGACGGCGACTGCCGATGCTCGCCGCTCTCGGTGCGCAGGTACCTGGGTCGGCTGAGCGGTCCGCTGCTCGACCGAGTCGACATCCGCATGGACGTCCATCGCATCACGGCGGCGCAGCTGCGGGCGAGCGCCGAGTTGCCGCGGCTCGACACCGCGGCGGCTCGCGCCCGCATCCTGGTGGCACGTGCCACTGCTGCGGAAAGGCTCCGCTCGACGCCGTGGCGCCTCAATGCCCACGTGGCCGGCGCCTGGCTTCGCTCGCCCGTCGGAGCGCCAGCGAACGGGGCAACCGCCGGGCTCGATCGCGCACTCGAACGCGGCGGCATCACCATGCGCGGCTACGACCGCGTTCTCCGGCTGGCGTGGACGCTCAGCGATCTCGACGGCACCTCCCGGCCCGACGCCGATCACGTCGGCCGGGCGCTCTACCTGAGAAAGGCAGCACGATGACGATCCTCGGCTTGGCGGAATCAACGGTCGCCCCTCTGATCCGCGCCCTGTGTCCCGACGATGCCGAGCTGGATCGGGAGGCCATCGCCGAACGGTTCGCGCGCGCGGCCTGGAGTGCGATCGCCGAACCGGGGGATCGGGATGCCGGGCACCTGGTCTCGGTGCTCGGAGCGGAGGCATCCGTGGCAGCGCTGACCGCGATCCCGTGGCCGCCTGCCGACCCTGCCAACATCGACGTGACTTCTCTCGTCGAGGCGCTCGCGCTCGCCGGCGACGATGAGCTGACCGAGAACGACCTGGTCGATGCCGTCAAGCGGTGGCGGGCGCGGGTGTCGGCCCCGACGGTGCTGCTCGCCCTGCGCCAGGCCGCCCGTTTCGGCGCGGCCCTGCTTGTCCCCGGCGACCCCGACTGGCCCGTCGGCGTCGACGAACTCGGCATGCATGCGCCACTCGCCCTTTGGGCGCGCGGCGATCGCACGCTCCTCGGCCGACTCGAGCACTCGGTCGCGATCGTAGGTGCCCGGGCAGCGACCGGGTATGGCGAACACGTCACGGTCGAGGCATCCAGTGGGCTGGTCGACCGCGGGTTCACGATCATCTCCGGGGCCGCCTACGGGATCGACGGCATCGCGCACCGCGCAGCCCTGGCCAGCTCCGGCGCGACGGTGGCGTTCCTGGCGGGCGGGGTCGACAGGTTCTACCCGGCCGGGCACGAGGCGCTTCTCACGCGCATCGTCGAGCGGGGCGTCGTCGTCTCGGAGGTGCCGCCCGGCACGGCGCCGACGCGCTGGCGGTTCCTCCAACGGAATCGCCTCATCGCCGCCGCCAGTCAGGCGACCGTGGTGGTCGAGGCGGGGTGGCGCTCCGGATCGCTCAACACCGCCCATCACGCCGAGAGCTTGGGGCGGCCGGTCGGGGCTGTTCCGGGTCCCGTCACCAGCGCCGCATCGGCCGGATGCCACAAGCTGCTGCGCGAGACGCCGGCGATCTGCGTGACCACTGCCGACGAGATGGCCGAGCTGGTGACGGGCGATCGACCCGCCCCGCAACTCGACGAGATCGTCCGCACGCGAGGAGGGCCGATCTCGCCGGCGATCGACCCGACCGGCACGAGGGTCCGCATCCTCGACGCACTGAGCGACCGCTCCGGTCGTTCGGTGGCGAGGATCGGCGCGATCTCCGGGTTGGCCGCCGATCGCGTTCGAGCCGAGCTCGGGCTGCTCGAACTGGAGGGGATCGTGCGCGAACTGCCCGGCGGCTGGCAGAAGTTCACCGTTAAGCAGTTGGAGGCTCGCCGCGGCTAGAGTGCGCACCATGATGCAGCTCGGGCAGTATGCGCCGCCGACCCACACCATCGCTCACCTCAGCGACACGCACTACCTCGGCGGCAGGCGCGCACTGTACGGCAAGGTCGACACCGACCGCACCCTGGTCCGCGCCCTCGAACAACTCGAACGCTCGGGCACCAACCCGAGCGCGATCGTGATCACCGGCGACCTCGCCGATCTGGGGGAGCCCGACGCCTACGTGCGCCTGCGTGACGAGCTCGCGCCCGTGGCCGAGAGGATGGGCTCGAAGATCATCTGGGTGATGGGCAACCACGACGAGCGCGGTCCGTTCTCGTCGATCCTGTTCGGCGGCGACTCCGACGACACCACGCCCCAGGACCGCATCTACGACATCGACGGCCTGCGCATCGTCGCGCTCGACAGCTCGGTACCGGGCTACCATCACGGCGAGCTGACCGATGACCAGCTCTCCTGGCTCGAGGAGGTGCTCGCCATTCCCGCGGCGCACGGTACCCTGCTGGCGCTGCACCATCCGCCCCTGCCATCGCCGATCGAGATCATGGCGATCATCGAGCTGCAGCAGCAGCAGAAGCTGGCCGACGTCATCCGCGGAACGGATGTGCGCGGCATCCTCGCGGGCCACCTCCACTATTCGACCAACGGCACCTTCGCCGGAATCCCGGTGTCGGTCGCCTCGGCCACCTGCTACACGATCGACACCAGTGCGCCGCAAGACACGCTGCTCGGGGTGGACGGCGGCCAGTCGATCAACCTCGTCAACGTCTACGTCGACACGGTCACGCACTCGATCGTCCCGATCGGCGACTTCACGCAGGTCGCCGGGTTCTCGGGGGTCTTCCTCGAGAAGCTGGCCTCGATGACCCCCGAGGAGCGCCGCGAGGCGTTCTCGAGCAAGACCTCGACGTTCAGCGTGGCTGAGGCAGAGAGCTCGCAGTAGCGGCGACGATGGCCGCATGGAGTTGCGCTCCGCGATCGAGGCGTTCGCCCGTCATCTGACGGTGGACCGCGGATTCAGCGCGCACACCGTGCGCGCCTACCGGAGTGACCTGAGCGACCTCGCCGACTTCGTCGAGGAACGGGCCCTCGCGGCACCCGACGCCGCGGATGCCGTCGACGTGCGCGAGCTCGACCTCGAGACCCTGCGCGACTGGCTGTGGCAGGGCAGCAATGCCGGACTTGCGAAGTCCAGCCTGTCGCGCCATGCGGCTGCAGTGCGCGGGTTCACGCGCTGGCTGGTCACGACGGGAGAGGTCGCGGCGGATGCCGCAGCCCGACTGAAGGCGCCCCGACCCGAGCAACATCTACCCCGGGTTCTGACCCGAGGCCAGATGGCTGCCATCTTCGAAGGCCTGGCGGCCCGGTCGGAGAGTGGGGATCCCGTCGCCCTCCGCGACCAGGCCATCGTCGAGTTGCTCTATGCCTCGGCCATGCGCGTGAGCGAGCTCACCGGCCTCCGGGTCGGCGACATCGACCGCACTCGGCTGACCGCGCGAGTGCTGGGCAAGGGCGGCAAGGAGCGGATCGTCCCCTTCGGCGTGCCCGCGGCGCGGGCGCTCGACGGCTATCTCAACGACGGTCGTCCGGCGCTGCGAGCGAATGTCGCGCCGGCATCCGACCCTGGCTTCCTCTTCGTGAACTCCCGGGGCGCCGCGCTGAACACGCGATCCGTCTATGAACTGGTCGCGGGACTCCTGCACGAGCTGCCCGGCACCGGCCCGTCGGGCCCGCACGCCTTCCGGCACACGGCGGCCACCCACCTGCTCGACGGGGGAGCGGATCTGCGGGCGGTTCAGGAGATCCTCGGCCACGCGAGCCTGTCGACCACCCAGATCTACACCCACGTCTCGGCGGAGCGCCTGAAGCAGAGCTACGCGGCGGCCCACCCCAGGGCATGAAAGCTCGCTCAGAGCGGTCGCGACGCGACCGCGCGGCTTTCATGGCGTGGTCATCCGGCGTCCTGGCCATCCTGTCCGCCGACACCAAACCCGACACTCGCACTCACCCGCTGGGATACAACACCGACCATCCCACCCCGCCCAAGAACAGCAGCGGATTGACGTACTCGCCGTCGACCCGAACGCCGAGATGCAGGCACGGCGACACGCAATGCCCGGGCAGCAGCGTGCCGATCATCTCCCCGCGGGTCACGCGATCTCCGGCAATCAGCGACGTCTGCACCGGTTCGAAGCTCGACAGCACGCCGCCCGCATGCTCGATCGAGAGCACGGGACGATCGACCACGAATCCGGCGAAGTGCACGACGCCGTCGGCGGGTGCGAGCACCTGCACGCCCGCCTCGGCGCCCAGTGGCGCCCGGATGTCGATGCCGCGATGGCCGGCGCCGTAGGGCCCTGCAGGCGCCACATAGGGGCGGGCCAGGGCGTGCGCTCCGGAGACCGGCCAGCTCCAGGCTCCGAGGCGAGCGACAGGCGGAGAACCCGCCGCCGATGCCGGGGAGCCGCCGACGGCCGCACCGACCAGCAGCGCGAGTGCCAACATCCGAAGCCACATCCCCCCAGCCTCGGCCGAAAGCGTTCGACTGCGCGCCGGGCTTCCTCGGCGGGGGACAGCACGGCCCACGACCCCCGGGGGAGGAATGCCGCGCGCGCTGCTACACTGAACACCGCACTTGACTTCGGTCGAGTGACTACGCGTGCCCACGCACGAGCCGCCGAGAAATCGACCGGCCGCGCGGCACCGGCCTCCATATCCCTCAGTCATCGCGGCTCCGCAAGGAGTCCGACAGTGGATATTGCGCCCGGGCACCAGGGATCGTGAGCCATCCGGCATCACGGCGAACAACTGAGATCGTCTGAGAAGACACAACCGTGCGGGCGAGAGCCTGCCCAGAAAAGGAACACGACCATGGCCGTCGTCACCATCCGCCAGCTGCTCGACAGCGGCGTCCACTTCGGACACCAGACCCGCCGCTGGAACCCGAAGATGAAGCGCTTCATCCTGACCGAGCGCTCGGGCAGCCACATCATCGACCTGCAGCAGTCGCTGAAGCACATCGACACCACCTACGACTACGTCAAGGAGACCGTCGCGCACGGCGGCACGATCCTGTTCGTGGGCACCAAGAAGCAGGCCCAGGAGGCCATCGCCGAGCAGGCGACCCGCGTCGGCCAGCCCTACGTGAACCAGCGCTGGCTCGGCGGTCTGCTCACCAACTTCCAGACCGTCTCCAAGCGCCTCGCGCGCATGAAGGAGCTGGAAGAGATCGACTTCGACGACACCAGCAAGGGCTTCACCAAGAAGGAGCTCCTGATCCAGCGTCGCGAGCTCGACAAGCTGCACAAGACCCTGGGCGGCATCCGCAACCTCACGAAGACGCCGTCGGCCATCTGGGTCGTCGACGCCAAGCGCGAGCACCTCGCGGTCAACGAGGCCACCAAGCTCGGCATCCCGGTGATCGGCATCCTCGACACCAACGCCGACCCCGATGAGCTCCAGTACCCGATTCCGGGCAACGACGACGCGATCCGCTCGGTGGGCCTGCTCACCCGCATCATCGCGGATGCCGTGGCCGAGGGCCTCATCCAGCGCCACCAGAAGCCCGAAGAGGCCGGCAACGTGAGCGCCGTCGAGCCTCTCGCCGAGTGGGAGCGCGAACTGCTCGAGGCCTCGGAGACCCCGCAGAGCACCGCCGAGCGCATCGAAGCGGTCGACCAGAGCGCCGCGACCCCTGAGGTCAAGGCCGAGGAGATCGCCGAGATCGTCGCCGCCGAGACGCCGACCGAGGAGAACGACGCGGATGCTGCCGCGCTCGCCGAGGCGACGGCCCAGGCCGACCCCGCCGTCGTGATCCACCACCACCCGGAGACCGACGAGGAGACCGAGGCGCGCATCGAGGCCGAGGAGGCCGTTCCGAGCGAGCCGACCGCCGAGGCCGCCGAGGTGGTCGCCGCGGAGAAGGCTGCTGCGAAGACCGCGGCTAAGAAGCCTGCCGCCAAGAAGCCCGCCGCCGAATAGTCCCTCTCGTCACGCGAAACACGAACCAGTAAGGAACCCATCCATGGCCAACTTCAGCCTGGAAGACGTCAAGACCCTGCGCGAGCGCCTGGGCACCGGCATGGTCGACACCAAGAACGCCTTGGTCGAGGCCGATGGCGACATCGAGAAGGCGGTCGAGATCCTGCGCCTCAAGGGTGCGAAGGGCAACGCGAAGCGCGCCGACCGCTCCACGAGCGAGGGCCTGATCGCCGTCGTCGAGAGCGCGACCGCCGTCACGATGTTCGAGCTCGCCTGCGAGACCGACTTCGTCGCCAAGAACGAGAAGTTCGTCGCCCTGGCCGACAGCATCTCGCAGGCCCTCGCCGACTCCGGCGCCGAGACGGTGGATGCCGCCCTCGCCACCCAGGCCGGTTCCGGCACGGTCGCGTCGCTGATCGAAGACCAGGCGGCGACCATCGGCGAGAAGGTGGAGCTGCGGCGTCTCGTGCGCCTCAGCGCTGACCACTACGCGGTCTACCTGCACCGCACGAGCAAAGACCTGCCGCCGCAGATCGGTGTCGTCGTCGCCTACAGCGGTGACGACGCGGAGACCGCGCGCAGCATCGCGCAGCACATCTCGTTCGCCGACCCGGTGTACCTGTCGCGCGACGACGTGCCCCCGGCCGAGGTCGAGAACGAGCGCCGCATCGTCGAGCAGATCAGTCGCGAGGAGGGCAAGCCCGACGCGGCTCTGCCCAAGATCGTCGAGGGTCGTCTCGGCGCCTTCTTCAAGCAGGTCGCCCTGCTCGAGCAGGACTACGCCCGCGACAACAAGCTGACCGTCGGCAAGGTCGTCGCCGACGCCAAGCTGACGATCAACGGCTTCGCCCGCTTCAAGGTCGGCGCGTAAACACCCACGCACAAGGGGCCTCCGATCCTGAATCGGGGGCCCTTCGTCGTACGTGGCTAGGCTGGCTTTCGTGCCGAAAGCCCCCGTCATCCTTCTGACCGGCGCCACCGACGGGCTCGGCCGGGCGCTGGCGGATCGTCTCGCCTCATCGGGTGCCCGGCTCATCCTGCACGGGCGGGACGCCGAGCGACTGGCCTCGGTGGCGGATGAGATCGCGGCATCCGGGGCCGAGCGCCCGCGCGCGGTCTGCGCCGACCTGGCCGACCTGCACGAGGTGGCGCGGCTGGCCGAGGACGTCGCCGGCATGACCGACCGCCTCGACGTACTGATCAACAACGCGGGCATCGGCAGCGGAGAGCCGGAGGGCCACGAGCGCCGGGTCAGCGCCGACGGCTACGAGCTGCGCTTCGCGGTCAACTATCTGGCGGGGTTCCGTCTGACCATGGGATTGATCCCGCGGATGCGCTCGTCACGCACCGCCGACGGACCTGCTCGCATCGTGATGGTCGCATCGCTGGGGCAACAGGCTCTGGATCTCGGCGACCTGATGCTCACCCACGGTTACACCGGCCAGCGGGCGTACAACCAGTCGAAGCTGGCGCAGATCATGTTCGGGATCGAGCTGGCCCACAAGCTGCCGGCCAGCGAGATCACCGTGAACAGCCTGCATCCGTCGACCTACATGCCGACCAAGATGGTGCTGCGCAACGGGGTCGACCCGATCGACACGATCGAGGACGGGGTGGAAGCCACCGCACGGCTGGCCCTCGATCCCGCGTTGGACGGCAAGACGGGCCGCTTCTACGACCGGCAGCGCGAGGCGCAGCCGCACGAGCAGGCCTTCGATCCGGTCGCGCGGCGCGAACTGTGGCTGCGCAGCCTGGAGCTGACACGCATCCACGACCCCTTCGCCTGAGTCGCGCGGGGCGGGCTTCCGGGACCGACTGTTAGCCTGGACCGAACCCCTTCGACCCCGCCGCTGGAGGCCCCGTCATGACCGAACGTCGACGTCGCGTACTTCTCAAACTGTCGGGCGAGGCGTTCGGCGGGGGAGCACTCGGGGTGAACCCCGACGTCGTGAGCAGCATCGCCAAAGAGATCGCCGAAGCGGCACCGAAGGGGCCGGACGACCCCGATGGCGTCGAGATCGCGGTGGTGGTCGGCGGCGGCAACTTCTTCCGCGGAGCGGAGCTCAGCCAGCGCGGCATGGATCGCGGCCGCGCCGACTACATGGGCATGCTCGGCACGGTGATGAACGCGCTCGCCCTGCAGGACTTCCTCGAGCAGGCCGGCGCTGAGCCGCGCGTCCAGTCGGCGATCGCCATGACCCAGGTCGCCGAGCCCTACATCCCGCTGCGAGCCGAGCGCCACCTCGAGAAGGGCCGCATCGTCATCTTCGGGGCCGGCGCCGGCCTTCCCTACTTCTCGACAGACACCGTCAGCGCACAACGCGCCCTCGAGATCGGCGCGGATGCCGTGCTGGTCGCCAAGAACGGCGTCGACGGCGTGTACACCGCCGACCCGCACTCCGATCCGACGGCGCGCAAGCTCGACACCCTCAGCTACCAGGACGCACTGGTGCAGGGCCTCAAGGTCGTCGACTCCACCGCGTTCAGCCTCTGCATGGACAACAGGATGCCGATGGTCGTCTTCGGCATGGAGCCGGCCGGCAACATCACCAAGGCCCTGCGCGGCGAGAAGATCGGCACCCTGGTGACGGCCTGATGACCTCGTACGAGAGTCGCACTCCGCAGACCGTCGCGAAGCAGGTGCGGCAGCACGAGCCGTCGAACATCCTGTCGTCGGTCGTCCTGCTCGTCCTGACTCTCGGGGCGTATCTCATTGGCGCCGTCTTCGATGTCATCGCGGCCTTCGCGGGCTCGCACTGGGTCAATCCCGCCGCGCTGATCGGCGGCGGCGCGATCCTGGCTCTCCTCGGCCTGGTCGGCGCCGCGATCACCGCGCTGCTGATCTCGCGCCGACGCCGAGCGTGGCCGGTCGCCCTGGTGACATTGCTGGTGGTCCTGTTCGGCTGGATCGCCGTGTTCGTCCTCTTCGCGTTCGCTCTTGCCTGAACGGGCCGACCGCGAACCGTTCGACCGCTACGGTTCCGACGTCCTGGCGGACGCGCGCGCGGCCAACGCGGCGCGCGCGATCCCGACGGTCGATGCGCGCCCGGGCGAGGTCTTCGAGCTTCCCGACGGCTTCGTGGGCGCGGTGACGCGCGTCGAGAAGGGGACGGTGGAACTCGAGGATCGGCACGGGGCGCGGCGCGTGTTCCCGCTCGGTCCGGGATTTCTCGTCGACGGCAAGCCGGTCGTGCTGCGCGCTCCGACGCAGGCGGCGCCCCGCCCCGGCCGACTGCGCACCGCATCCGGCTCGATCGCTCCGTCATCGGCCGGCGGCGGGCAACGCGCTCGGGTCGCGCGTGCTCACCGCATCTTCGTCGAGGGCCGTCACGACGCGGAGTTGGTCGAGAAGATCTGGGGACCCGATCTGCGGGCCGAGGGCATCGTCGTCGAGTATCTGGACGGCATCGACCATCTGGCCGAGGTGCTGCGCGAGGTGCGGCCCGGTCCCGATCGTCGGATCGGGGTGCTCGTCGACCACCTGATCCCGGGCTCGAAAGAGAGCAGGATCGCCGAGCAGGTGACGAGCCCCCACGTGCTGGTGGTCGGGCATCCCTTCATCGATGTCTGGCAGGGCGTCAAGCCGGCTCGGCTCGGGCTGAGCGCGTGGCCCGTGATCCCGCGGGGCCAGGAGTGGAAGCACGGCGTCTGCGCGGCACTGGGCTGGCCGCACGATGACCAGGCGGACATCGCGGCGGCCTGGCAGCGCATCCTCGGATCGGTGCGCGACTATCACGATCTCGAGCCCGCCTTGCTGGGCAGAGTCGAGC
>Ga0209148_1001064_pt1 | contig 16848 bp, 13 predicted proteins | sample AraplaCol_mMF_r2_2_FD_184288 | JGI IMG/M metagenome (GOLD analysis project Ga0209148, IMG submission 184288) | Arabidopsis root microbial communities from North Carolina, USA - plate scrape CL_Col_mMF_r2 (SPAdes) (version 2) | ecosystem: Host-associated > Plants > Roots > Endosphere | place...
ACGCGCCAAGCTCAATCTCGATTACGCGACCGTGCGCGCGCCGATCGACGGCGTGGTCGGCGCCGCCCTTGTCAGCGAGGGCGCGCTGGTCGTGCAGAACGAGACCAATCTTGCCACCGTGCAACAGCTCGATCCTGTCTATGCCGACTTCACCCAGTCGGTGACCGAGCTCAATCAGCTGCGCCGCGCCTTCGAGAGCGGCGACCTCGATCGTATCGAATCCGATGCCGTCAAGGTGCGCCTTGTGCTCGACGACAACACAATCTACGGGCTCGACGGCAAGCTGCTGTTCTCGGAGGCCAAGGTCGACGCCCATACCGGCCAGGTGACCCTGCGCGGCGAGTTTCGCAATCCCAAGCGCGAGCTGCTGCCTGGCATGTATGTCCGCGTGCGCCTCGACCAGGGTCTGGACGCCGACGCGATCGCGGTGCCGCAGCAGGCGGTGCAGCGCAATGGCGGCGGCGGCAGCGAGGTGTTCGTCGTCAAGGACGACAACCGCATCGCGGTGCAGCCTGTCCGCACCGGCTCGGTGCAGGACGGCGTCTGGTTCGTCACCGATGGCCTGAAGGCCGGCGACAAGGTCGTGGTCGAGGGCTTTCAGAAGTTCGCGGCCGGCGACAAGGTCAAACCGCAATCCTGGTCCGAGGCCGAGGCGAGCACGGACAACAGGCACGCCCTCAAGGTCACGCGGTAACTGATCATGCCGAGCTTCTTCATCGACAGGCCGATCTTCGCCTGGGTCGTCGCGCTGTTCATCTGTCTGATCGGCGCGATCTCGATCCCGCTGTTGCCGATCGCGCAATATCCGATCATTGCGCCGCCCTCGATCTCGATCTCGACGAGCTATCCCGGCGCCTCGCCGGAAAATCTCTACAACAGCGTCACGCGCCTGATCGAGGAGGAGCTCAACGGCGCCTCCGGCATCCTCAATTTCGAATCGACCAGCGACTCGCTTGGGCAGGTCGAGATCATCGCCAACTTCCAGCCGGGCACCGACACCAGCGCGGCCTCGGTCGAGGTGCAAAACCGCATCAAACGCGTCGAGGCGCGCCTGCCGCGCGCGGTGATCCAGCAGGGCATTTTGATCGAGGAAGCCTCAAGCGCGGTGCTGCAGATCATCACGCTGAATTCGACCGACGGCAGCCTCGATGAGGTCGGCCTTGGCGACTTCATGATCCGCAACGTGCTCGGCGAAATCCGGCGCATTCCCGGCGTCGGCCGCGCCACGCTCTATTCCACCGAGCGCAGTCTTCGCGTCTGGGTCGATCCGGCCAAGCTCGTCGGCTATGGCCTCACCGCCGACGACGTCAACAAGGCGATATCGGCGCAGAACGCGCAGGTCGCCTCGGGCAGCATCGGCGCCGAGCCCTCGACCGCGACCCAGCGCACCTCGGCGCTGGTGCTGGTCAAGGGCCAGCTGTCCTCGCCGGATGAATTCGGCGCCATCATCCTGCGCGCCAATGCCGACGGCTCGACCGTGCGGTTGCGCGACGTCGCGCGCGTCGAGGTCGGTGGCCTCAGCTACCAGTTCAACACCCGCCTCGACGGCAAGCCGACCGCCGGCCTGTCCGTGCTGCTGTCGCCGTCGGGCAACGCGCTGGCGACCGCGAGCGCGGTGGAAGCGAAGATGAAGGAGCTGTCGCGCTTCTTCCCGGCGAATATCTCTTATGAAATCCCCTACAACATCACGCCCGTGGTCGAGGCCTCGATCAAGAAGGTGCTGACGACGCTGCTCGAGGCCGTGGTGCTGGTCTTCGTGGTGATGTTCCTGTTTCTCCAGAACATCCGCTACACCATCATCCCGACCATCGTTGTCCCTGTTGCGCTGCTGGGCGCCTGTACCACGCTGCTGCTTGCCGGCTACTCCATCAACATGCTCAGCATGTTCGGCATGGTGCTCGCGGTCGGCATCCTCGTCGACGACGCCATCGTCGTGGTCGAGAACGTCGAGCGCATCATGGCCGAGGAAGGCTTGCCGCCGAAGGAAGCGACGCGCAAGGCGATGTCGCAGATCACGAGTGCCATCATCGGCATCACCTTGGTGCTGATGGCCGTGTTCGTGCCGATGGCGTTCTTTCCGGGGTCGGTCGGCATCATCTACCGCCAGTTCTCGGTGACCATGGTCGCGGCGATCGGCTTCTCCGCGTTTCTGGCGCTGTCGCTGACGCCGGCGCTGTGCGCGACCCTGCTCAAGCCCGTCGCGGCCGGTCACGGCCACGCCAGGCGCGGCGTGTTCGGCTGGTTCAACCGCATGCTCGAAGGCGGCAAGGAGGGTTATTCCCGCACGGTCGGTTTCTCGCTGAAGCGCACCGGTCGCCTGATGCTGGTCTATGTCGCGCTGTTGGCCGGCCTGTCCTCGGCCTTCGTCAAGCTGCCCGGCGGCTTCCTGCCCGTCGACGACCAGGGTTTTGTCACCACCGACGTGCAGACTCCGTCCGACTCGTCCTACGGCCGCACCGAGGCCGTGATCGAGAAGGTGGAGAAATATCTGGCGCAGCGGCCGGGTGTCGACAACGTCACTTTCCTCACCGGCTTCAGCTTCTCGGGCCAGGGCATGAACACCGCTCAGGCCTTCATCACCCTGAAGGATTGGTCGGAGCGCGGGCCGAAGGATTCGGCCGCAGCTATTGTCAACGACATCAACCGTGATCTGGGGTCGTCGATCCGCGACGCAAAAATCTCGGCGTTGCAGCCGCCGCCGATCGACAATCTCGGCAACTCCTCCGGCTTCTCGTTCCGTCTCCAGGACCGCGGCCAGAAGGGCTATCCGGCCCTGATGCGCGCCGCCGATCAGTTGATCGCGGAGGCCAATGCAAGCCCGGTGCTTCAGAAGGTCTATGTCGAGGGCCTGCCTGAAGCGGGCGTGGTCAATCTCGTGATCGACCGCGAAAAGGCCGGCGCCTTCGGCGTCACCTTCGAGGACATCAACAACACGATCTCGACCAATCTCGGCTCGAACTACATCAACGACTTCCCGAACCGCGGCCGCATGCAGCGCGTCGTGGTGCAGGCCGACGCCCGCGACCGCATGAAGACGGAGGACATCCTCAACTACAACGTCAAGAACAGCCGTGGTCAGCTCGTGCCGTTCTCTTCCTTCGCCACGGTCGAATGGTCGCGCGGCCCGACCCAGATCGCCGGCTTCAACTACTATCCTGCCGTGCGCATCTCGGGCGAAGCAAAGCCCGGCTTCACCTCCGGCGATGCCATCGCCGAGATGGAGAAGCTCGCCGGCAAGCTGCCGCGCGGTTTCGGTTACGAATGGACCGGCCAGTCGCTCCAGGAAAAACTGTCGGGCTCGCAGGCACCGTTCCTGCTCGCGCTCTCGGTCTTCGTGGTGTTCCTGTGTCTGGCCGCACTCTACGAGAGCTGGACCATTCCGTTCGCGGTGCTGCTCACCGTGCCGCTCGGCATCGTCGGTGCCGTGGTGGCGGCGATGCTGCGCGGCCTGCCCAACGACGTCTATTTCACCGTCGGCCTGATCACCATCATCGGCCTCGCCGCCAAGGATGCGATCCTCATCATCGAGTTCGCCAAGGATCTGCGCAAGGAAGGCAAGCCGCTGCTCGAAGCCACCATCGAGGCCTGCCGCCTGCGCTTCCGCCCGATCCTGATGACCGGTCTTGCCTTCATCTGCGGCGTGCTGCCGATGGCGATTGCCCACGGCGCCGGCGGCGCCAGCCAGCAGGCGCTTGGCAGCGTCGTGATGGGCGGCATGATCGCCGTGGTGATCCTGGCGCTCTTGATGGTGCCGGTGTTCTTCGTCTCCGTGCAGCGCGTGCTGGGGGGAGATCGTGAGCCGAAGATGACGTCGGGGCCCGAAGCATACGGGCCGCCTGCGCCGGTGAAGCCATAGAGTACGCCGTCATTCCGGGCCCGCGCCAAGAGGCGCGCCCGGGAATGGCGGGCTTGCCTTCCCGGGTTCGTCGATCCAGACTGCATCCCTGGATTGAAAGCATGTGTAGTCGCGCGGCGCCGCGAATGCACATTTGCCGATTGAGAGCATGTGATGCGTCTGACCGATATTGCGATCTCGAACTATCGCTCGATCCGGCGGCTCTCCATACCAATCCACCCCCTGTCGGTCTTTGTGGGGGAAAATGGCGTCGGCAAATCCAATCTCTACAAATCCCTGTCGCTGTTGCGCGACGCGGCGACCGGGCGGATCACGCGCACGATCGCCGAGGAGGGCGGGCTGAATTCGGTCTGCTGGTCAGGCATCCGCAAACGCGGCGAGGATGGACGCCTGCGCTTGTCGGCCAGATTCGGTCGCCTGAAATATTCCATTGAGATCGGATTTCCCAGTCCTGATGCGGCGGCGTTTGCCGGCGAGCCGATGATCAAGGAAGAGCGCATCGAGGCGACCGAGGGTAAACGAACGGTTGTGCTGATGGAGCGGAAGAATTCGCTCGTCAGCGTCCGCGACGACAGCGGCGCATGGAGCAGCCACAAGGATGCTGTGCTGCCGTCCGAGCCGGCGCTTGCGGGCTTTTTCGACGGCAAGGAATGCCCTGAAATCGATCTGATCAGGAATGCCATGCTGGGCTGGCGCTTCTACCACGACTTTCGCACCGATCCGGCGTCACCGATACGCAAGCCATGCCTCGCGATCACGACGCCCTCGCTCAGCGCCGATGGAGGCGATCTAGCTGCGGCCCTGGCGACGCTCTATACCATCAGGGGAGATGCCGCCGATCTCCAGGACGCAATCCAGGATGCATTCCCGGGCGCCGAGCTGCGCGCGTGGGAACAGAACGGCCTGTGTGAATTCGATCTGGAACTGGAGGATATGCCGCGTCCGTTTGGGGCTCATGAACTGTCCGACGGGACGCTGAAATACATTTGCCTGCTCGCGGTGTTCATGGGCTATCGGCTTCCGCCGTTCATCGCGCTGAACGAACCCGAGACCAGCCTGCATCCCTCGCTGCTGGCGCCATTGGCCCGGCTGATCGCCAAGGCATCGGGCCGCGCCCACATCTGGATCGTCACCCACTCGGAGCAACTGATGGAGGCCTTGCGAAGCGAGAGCTCGGTCCCGCTTCGCCGGGTGATCAAGTCGAAAGGCGCCACGATGATCGAGGGCCTGACCCTCGGCGGTGAGTATCGCGATGAGGAGTCCGACGAAGACGAATCTTAATCGTTGCGGCCGAGCCGTCGGTCAAGCCCTAAAGCAACTTGGATCTAGCGGACTCGGCCAAATGGTGCAGGAGCAGAAGGCCCAGTTCGGAGGAAGCCCCTGGCGACTGACGCCGCCTTGCAAAGTATGCGACGCGTCGCAAGGCAGCAGTTGCCCAATGTCGCCACCGAGTGCGCAAGGCGCAGAGTCGCGACGGCGAACACAAGGTAGAGCAAAACCACGAGATCCTGGGTGTTGGCGCTTCCCGGCGGGGTTGCGACCGATATAGCCGCCGCGACGGCCCGGATGCCAAGACACGGAATCCGCTCTTGGCATAGCGCTTCGCAAAGGCCTTGGCGGCCGGGAAGCGCCATTTCGATGACTTGGTCGATGGCGGCTGAAACCTCGTTCATCGTGACCATGGAAGGCTCCGTGACATCCCGCCGGCTCGTCTTCAGCCGGCTCAAGCTGAAGTGATTTTGCAATGTTTTGCGCTGATGAATAATCCATGGATTTGAAGAGTGTGACTTCCATAAAACGAAAGAATTCATGGACCGTCTCGAAGCGATGTCAATCGTGCTGCGCACGGTCGAAAAGGGCAGCCTGACCGCCGCCGCCAAGGCGCTCAACATGCCTTTGCCGACCCTCAGCCGGAAGGTGAGCGAACTCGAAGCTTACTTGGGCACGAAGCTACTGCAGCGATCGACGCGCAAGCTGACCTTGACGGACGCCGGTCAGGAGTATGTCGCGGCGGTCAAACGGATCATGGAGGAGATCGAGGAGGTCGAGCGCGCCGCGTCGAGCGAATACACAACGCCGCGCGGTGAGCTCGTCCTGACGGCGCCGCTCCTGTTCGGCCAGATGTATATGCTGCCGATCGTCACCGATTTCCTCGCCACATATCCGGATATCAACGTCCGTCTGCTTTTGTCGGACAGAAACCTCCATCTGTACGACGACCACGTGGACATGGCGGTCCGTCTGGGCGAGTTGCCGGACAGCAGCATGATCGCTACCCGCGTCGGAACCATGGACACCGTGGTCGTCGCATCGCCGGACCTGCTGGCGGCCCATGGAACGCCCAGGCATCCGAGGGATCTGAAGACGCTGCCCTGCGTCGTCTTCGCCGGGCCTTCGTCCGCGATCTGGTCTTTCCGGGAACCCGGCGGCAAGCGCGAGTTCGGCGTCGACATCCTTCCGCGACTATCGGTGACCGCGGCCGAAGCCGCCGTCCAGGCGGCGCTGCGACGAACGGGGGTCACCAGGGTCTACCGCTACCACTGCGCCGAGGAGTTGCGCGCTGGCAGACTCGTTCAGATCCTTCGTGACTTCGACGTGCCGCCGATACCGGTGCATCTCGTCCATGCTGCCCGCGGTCAACTGCCGCTCAAAATGCGCGTCTTCCTGGATTTCGCCGCCGATCGGCTGCGGTCCGCCTTGACGAAGCTGCGATAGGCCTTTCGGAGACGACTTCCATCCGGCGGAAGTAATCTTCTCGAAATCGCAGGATTATTGTTTATCACGAAACATCGCATCGTCCTTCCACGCCGAGCCGAGGTGGCCCGGAAAAAGGAGAGACGACATGGCACGCGCCAACATCCCAACCATCGAGCAAGCCCCCGCCCAAGCTCAGCCGATCCTTCGGAACTACGTCAAGGTTCTCGGACTGGTGCCGAACTTCTTCGCCCTGATCTCGCAGTCTCCGGACGCGCTGAAGGCGATCGCCGACATGCACGCGACGCTCGGCAAGAGCCTTGGCCACAAGACCCGCGAACGCATCCACATCATGACCGCCGAAGTGAACGGCTGCAGCTACTGTCTGACGGCCCACACCTATCTTGGCGGCAAGCTCAATGGCCTGACCAAGGAGGACATGGAGCTCGCCCGCGAAGGTCATTCGACCGATCCGGCCGCCGATGCGGCGCTGCAGTTCGCCTACAAGGTCGCGAAGTCCCGCGGTCACGTCGACGACGCCGATTTCGCCGCGGTCCGCGCCGCCGGCTTCAGCGACGCGCAGATCATCGACATTGTCGCCGAGACCGCCTTCAGCTTCATCACGAACCTCTTCAACAATACCTTCAAGACCGATTTCGATTCCGCGTTCCCGGAATTGCACACCCGGAAAGCGGCGTGATCGACCAGGGCGCCGCGCAAGCGACGCCCTCGTCCGCGATAGGCGCGCGCCAGACCGGTCACCTTCCCGATTCCCCGCGAAACAGGGCCGTGCGTAAACGGCCTCGCAAGGAGAGATTCCATGACCTCCGTCGTCATCCCCGTCTATGACCACGTGACGCAACTCGACTTCACCGCTCCCCATCAATTCCTGACCATGATCCCGGACATCGAGCTGCTCGTCGCCTCGATAGCCGCCAAACCCGTCATCTCGCACGGCCTCTCGTTCGATCGCCTGGCCGATCTGGACAAGATCGACAGGTGCGACGTGATCTGCGTTCCGGGCGGGTTGGGATGCATCGATGCGATCGAGGACAAGCGCTTTCTAGACGCCGTGCGTCGACTGGCGGGCACGGCGACCTACGTCACTTCCGTCTGCTCCGGATCCATGATCCTCGGAGCGGCAGGATTGCTGAAGGGGAAGCGCGCAGCGTCGCATTGGGCTTGGCTCGACCTGTTGCCGTCCTTCGGAGCGATCCCGGAGAAGGCGCGCGTCGTGCGCGACGGCAACGTCATCACGGGCGGCGGCGTGACGGCGGGCGCCGATTTCGCGCTCACGCTGATCTCCGAACTCCGAGGCGAGGACGCCGCCCAGTGCGTCCAGCTCGCGCTCGAATACTCGCCGGCACCGCCTTTTGGCGCCGGCGATGCCGATACCGCCCCGACCCACATCCGCTATGCGGTGATTGACCAGATGTCCAAGCTGATGAGCGACACGCGTCGACGGGTCGAATCCTTCGCCAAGCAGATCGCCTGAACCGCAAGTACGCCTCGTCCCGATCGGAACGCTCTCGATCGGGACGAGAGCCCGAGGAGAAATCCGATTGTCCCGGCTCCGAATACCGACCCGCGACGCCGCACCCCATGCCAGCAGAAAAGTGCTCGACGCCGTCTACGCAAAGCTCGGCGTCGTGCCTAACGTCTTCCGTCTGATCGGGAGCAGCCCGGCGGCGCTGGGCGCCTTCGCCACGCTCCACGGCAATCTCGAACGGGCTCTCGATCCGAAGACCCGCGAACGCATCTCGCTCGCCGTGGCGCAGTGCAACGGCTCCGACTATTGCCTGTCCGCTCATAGCTACGCCGCGATGAACTCCGCCAAGCTGGGGCCGGACGAGATCGCCCTGAACCGCGAGGGACGGTCGAAGGATGCCAAGGCGGAAGCCGCGGTTCGCTTCGCGGTCGCCGTCGTCGAGCAGCGTGGACGCGTCGCCGACGCCGACGTCGAGCGTGTGCGGGCGGCGGGCTACGACGACGCGCAGATCGTGGAGATCGTGGCTCTGATCGCCGAGAACATCTTCACGAACTACCTCAACGAGGTGGCCCGGACCGAGATCGACTTTCCGCCGGTCCGCTCACGTAACGATTGAAGAAGACCGGCTAGGGCCACGTTCGACGCCGTGCCGCAAACCGACCGAAAAGCGGCTGGCACGGGAGGCCGGCACCACATTCTCCGCAACGTCCGAGCCCGTGCGGCCCCAGGAGCGCGCTCACGCATCGGGGCCTTCCTCAGGTGGATCGACGCCTGCCGGCGACCGGCAGGCGTCGGAAATTCCGATCAGACGCCGAACGTAGCCTTGATCTCGGTGGCGACCTGAGGGCCGTTCTCGTCGAGCACGAAATGTCCGGCATCCAGCCAGACTAGCTTGGCGTCTGGCAAATCATTGAGATATGAACGGGCGCCGGGCGGAATGAAGAACGGATCGTTCTTGCCCCAGACGATCAGCGTTTTCGGCTTGTGGGCACGGAAGGCGGCCTGCCATTCCGGATAGAGACCGATGTTCGTCTTGTAGTTCTCAAGCAGGTCGACCTGGCAGTCCTGGACGCCCGGCCGGTCCAGCAGCGCCTGGTCAAGGATCCAGTTGTCCGGGTTGATCGCCTCCGGATCCTTGGCGCCGACGAGCCAGTGGAATTTGGTGCCCTCGAGCCCGACGAACTCGCGTGCCGGCTTCTCCGTCTCCGGCGTGCGCTTCTCCCACAACGGCAGTAGCACGCCCTTCGGAGCATCGCCGACGCCTTCCATGTAGGCATTGGCATTCTGGATGATGAAGCCCTTCACGCGCTCGGGGTGCTGCGTGAAGAGTCGAAAGCCGATCGGACCGCCATAGTCCTGCATGTAGAGGATGTACGACTTCAGCCCCAGGACATCGATCAGGCCGGAGACGTGAGCGGCAAGATTGTCAAACGTGTAGTCGAACTCCTTGTTCGACGGCGCATCCGAATGACCGAAGCCGACGTAGTCCGGCGCGACGAGGTGAAACCGATCGGCGAGCGCCGGGATCAGATCGCGGAACATCTGGCTGCTCGTCGGCAGGCCATGAAGAAGCAAGATGGTCTGCGCGGCCGGATTGCCGGCTTCGCGGTAGAAGATTTTCCGACCATGGATGGTGGCGGTGCGATGATAGGTCCGCATGCTCATGTTGGCTCTCCTGTTCGGACCGGGCGGCGTGCCCGTGGTCCGTCGCCCGCTCTTTTGGAGTTTCCAGGGAGCGGCCAGTAGCCATCATCTTCGGAAGTATTCCTCTCGCGCGATGGAAGTCTGCGCGATGCGCGTTCGATGCAGCAGGCGAAGGTCAGCCTTGTTTCAAGCCATTGCGCGAGTCTTCGCGGGAGGACGGGACTCCCCTCACTCCAATCCTCTCAGCGCGAGTGTAGCTCGTCGCGTCGCCGCAAGCGGGCGAGAAGCGCACCGTCGATGCGGCGCCTTACGCCGGCCGCTTCAAAATCTTCACCAGCTCGCCGTGCACGTACTCATTGCCGCACACGACGTCGCCGGTGACGAGCGCATCGCCCGAGGTGTTGATGTCGCTGACGGTGCCGCCCGCTTCGCGCACCATCAGCATGCCGGCGGCGATGTCCCAGGATTGCAGATTGCGCTCCCAATAGCCGTCGAGGCGGCCGGCGGCGACGAAGGCGAGGTCGAGGGAGGCGGCGCCGAAGCGGCGCAGGCCCGCGACGCGGTCCTGGATCGCCGTCATCTCGCGGCGGAATTCCTCGTGGTCGCCGCGGCCGATATGGGGCAGGCCGCAGGCCACCACGCATTCGTTGAGCTGGCGGCGGCCGGCGACGCGCAGGCGCTGGTCGTTGAGAAAGGCGCCCTTGCCGCGCTCGGAGACATAGAGCTCGTCATTGGCGGGGTTGTAGATCACGCCGGCGATGATGGTGCCCTCGCGCACGAGGCCGATCGAGATCGCAAATTGCGGGATGCCGTGCAGGAAGTTGGTGGTGCCGTCGAGGGGATCGACGACCCAGGTGTGGCTCTTGTCGGTGCCCTCGCGCGTGCCGCCCTCTTCGCCGATGAAGCCGTAGCCGGGCCGGGCCTTGGCGAGGTCCTGGTAGAGGATCTCCTCGGCGCGCTTGTCGGCGAGCGAGACGAAGTTGGCCGGCCCCTTCAGCGAGACCTGCAAATGTTCGATCTCGCCGAGATCGCGCTTGAGGCTGCGGCCGGCGCGGCGCGCGGCTTTGACCATGACGTTGATAGTGGCGGAATACAGCATGGGATCAGTCTTTATGGGGGAGGGCGCGAAAGGCGCTATTTGAGGGGATTGGGTGCCCCGCGAGGGGCCAAAGGTCAAGTCATTCAGGTCCCTTGCAGGTCATTTGCGAGCCATTTGGCGTCAGGTCATTTGTTCCCGAACCATTTCTTGGCGGCGGCCTCGGCCTTGGCGCGGTCCTCAGCGGGCAGGTCGGACAGCTGCTTGTCGAGCTCCGGATCGCCCTTGCCTGAGCTTTTGGCCACCAGATGCCATTTGAACCCCTCGATCTTGTCCACTGATGTGCCCATGCCGTTGATCAGGACCCAGGCGAGGCGGTTCTGCGCAATCGCGCTGCCCTGGCGGGACGCCTTGCGCAGCAGCGCCACGGCCGCGGGCTGGTTCTTCGGTGTGCCGGTGCCGTTGAACATGGCGATGGCGTATTCGACCTCGGCATCGACATTGTCGGCCAGCGAAGCCGCCTGGAGCAGCCGCACCGATCGTTCGGGGTCCTTCGGCACCCCGGTGCCTTCCTTGTAGAAGGTTGCGAGCGCGTATTGCGCCTCGGGCAGTCCGGCGTCGGCTGCCTGACGAAGCAGCTCGGCGGAGCGCTTGACGTCCTGCGGCAGGGTCTGTCCGTCCAGATAAAGCAGCGCGAGATTATAGGCCGCCTTGGGTTCGCCGAGCTTGGCGGCGGAGGCCATCAGCTTGACCGCCTCGCCCTTGTCGACCGGGCCGCCGCGGCCGGCTATGCGCAGCATGGCGAGCGCGAACATCGCCTCGCGGTCGCCGGCATCGGCGGCACGCTTGTACCATTCGACTGCCTTGGCGTAGTCGCGCCTGATCCCCATGGCGTTGGAATAGAGCTCGCCCAGCATGGTCATGGCCTTGACGTCGCCGGTCTGGGCCCGCGCGCTGGCGAGGTCGAAAGCGGTCTTGTACTGGCCGCGCTGATAGGCGCCGAACACCAGGTCGACATTGGAATTGTCGGCGGCCGGCGCGGGGATCACGGTTGCCGGCAGCGTCGGGCTCGGCGAGGCCGACGGCTTGGGCGCCGCCTCCTTCTTCTTGGTGATCGTGTGCGGCGCGGCCTTTGGTTTGTCCTTAGCCGTTTCCTTCGCTGTTTCCTTGGGCAGTTCCTTGGCCTTCTGCTTGTCGGGCGCAGGGCTCGGGATCGTCGCCGGCGGCGTGATCTGGAGCTGCGCGAGCGCGGGCGTTGCCAGCAGCAGCGTGGCCAGAAGGGGAATGCGCGGGAGCGTCATGTCGGCTTCTAGCCCTGGCCCACGGCAGCAGCCGTGAAAGCCTTCTTGATCGCAGCGTCGGCCTCGATCAGCGCGGCCTTGGGACCGCGCGGATCGGCCCAGATGAAATCGCCGACCAGCACGAAATCGGCGCCGCTGGCGGCGAAGTCGTAAGCCTCTTCGATCGAGGTGGCGAAGCCGACGCAGGGCGGCTCGAACAGCTCGGCCCACCAGTCCAGCCGCTCGGCAATCGCCTGTGACGAGGGCCGCTGGCCCTTCTTGTCGGGCTCGCCGAACAGCACGTAGTCGGCGCCGATCTCGCCCGCGTTCATGGATTCGTGGCGCGTTTCGAGCCCGCCGACGCCGGCAATACGATCCGGCTTGAGTGAGGGCATCGCCTCTTCGAGCGCTGCGATATCGGCGAGGTGCGCGCCATCGGCGCCGCCGCGCGCGACGATCTCGGGGTGGCCGTCGACGAGCAGCGCCGCGCCGGCATTCTGCACGACCGGCGCCAGCGCCTTGATCCGCGAGATCATGGTGCGCTGGTCGGTCTCCTTCAGCCGCACCAGCACGGCCGCGACATCGACGGCGGCGAGCATATCGGGCAATGCGGCGAGGAGCGAAGCGGGATCATCGACGTCAGGTGTCGCAAGATAGAGACGCGGCGCCGGCCGCGGCGGAGGCGATTTGTTCGACAAGATTAGGCTGCCTTCTGTTCCAGGCTGCTTTGCCATTCGCCCTTGGAGGCGAGGCCGTTCATGCGGGCGCGATGACTGAATGCGTTCTGTCCGGCCGTAACATTCTCGGGCCGCCCCGACCAGGCTTTCTGCGGCGCGGCTTGCAGCGCGCGGCCATAGGAGAAGGTCAGGCCCCAGGGCAGCGGACCGAGCTTGTGCATGGCGTTGAGATGCGCGGTCGCCTCTTCGTCCGACTGGCCGCCGGAGAGGAAGGCGATACCGGGCACCGCCGCGGGCACGCAGGCTTTCAGCAGACGGATCGTCTTCTCGGCGACCTCCTCGACGGAGGCCTGCTTTGCGCATTTCTTGCCTGAGATCGCCATGTTCGGCTTCAGCACCATGCCTTCGAGCGCGACCCGCTGTACGCGCAATTCCTGGAACGTCTTGTTGAGCACGCGGCCCGTGACCTCATAGCAGCGGTCGATGTCGTGATCGCCGTCCATCAATACCTCCGGCTCGACGATCGGCACGATCTGCGCGGCCTGGCACAGCGCGGCGTAGCGCGCCAGCGCATGGGCATTGACGCTGATCGCGGTCATCGACGGAATTCCGCTCGCGATATCGATCACCGCGCGCCATTTGGCAAAGCGCGCGCCGCGCTCGTAATATTTCTTCAGCCGCTCGGCGAGCTTGTCGAGCCCGACCGTGATTGTTTCACCCGGGCACATTGGCAGGGCTTGCGTGCCCTCGTCGACCTTGATGCCGGGAATGGCGCCGCTCTGTTCGATCAGCTTGACCAGCGGCGTGCCGTCCTTGGCATCCTGCCAGATCGTCTCGTCATAGAGGATTACGCCGGAGATGTACTGGCTCATGGCCTCCCTGGAGCGGAACAGCATCTCGCGATAGTCGCGGCGGTTGCCTTCCGTCGATTCCACGCCGATCGCGTCGAACCGCTTCTTGATGGTGCCGGAGGATTCGTCGGCGGCAAGGATACCCTTGCCCGGTGCGACCATGGCGGTCGCGATCCTGTTGAGCTCAGTCAGATTCATCGAGAGGTCCTCCCAAAACGATTCTGCCCTTGCCTGTGAAGTTAGACCGTTCTCGGGCAATTGCCGAGTTAACGTTGGTCGCAGGGTAAAAGGGGGAGGTCAGGTCCTTTACCTCGCCCCGCTTGCGGGGAGAGGTCGGTCGCGAAGCGACCGGGTGAGGGGGTGCAGGTCTATCGACAGGGCACAACTCGCGGAGGGGAGCCCCCTCGCCCCGACCCTCTCCCCGCGAAGGGCGGGGAGAGGGAGGGAAAGATCACGCGACGCGGGGATCCAGCTCGCCCTTGGCGTAGCGCTTGGCCATGTCGGCCGGGGTCAGGATCTTCTTGAACTTGGAGGCCTGGCCTGCGGTGTTGAACTCCTGGAGCCGCTGCTTGCACAGCTTGGTCATGGCTTCCATCGCCGGCTTCAGGTACTTGCGCGGATCGAACTCTTCCGGATTGTCCTTGAGCACTTTCCGGATCTGGCCGGTCATGGCCATGCGGTTGTCGGTGTCGATGTTGATCTTGCGCACGCCGTGCTTGATGCCGCGCTGGATCTCGGCCACCGGCACGCCCCAGGTCGGCTTCATCTTGCCGCCATAGGCGTTGATGATGTCCTGGAGGTCCTGCGGCACCGAGGAGGAGCCGTGCATGACCAGATGCGTGTTCGGCAGCTTGCGGTGGATCTCCTCGATCACGTTCATGGCGAGGATGTCGCCGTCGGGCTTGCGGGTGAATTTGTAGGCGCCATGCGAGGTGCCCATCGCGATCGCGAGCGCGTCGACCTTGGTCTCCTGCACGAACTTCACGGCCTCGTCCGGATTGGTCAGGAGCTGGTCGTGGGAGAGCTTGCCCTCGGCGCCGTGGCCGTCTTCCTTGTCGCCCATGCCTGTCTCGAGCGAGCCGAGCACGCCGAGTTCGCCCTCGACCGAGATGCCGCCCAGATGGGCCATGTCGGTCACCGTCTTGGTGACGCCGACATTGTAGGTCCAGTCGCCAGGGGTCTTGCCGTCGGCCTTGAGCGAGCCGTCCATCATCACCGAGGTGAAGCCGGCCTGGATCGCGGTCATGCAGGTCGCGGCCTCGTTGCCGTGGTCGAGATGCACGCAGACCGGGATGTGCGGGTAGATCTCGGTCACCGCGTCCATCATGTGCTTGAGCATGACGTCGTTGGCGTAGGAGCGTGCGCCGCGCGAGGCCTGGATGATGACGGGCGCGTCGACCTGGTTGGCCGCGTCCATGATCGCCAGCGCCTGCTCCATGTTGTTGATATTGAAGGCCGGTACGCCGTAATCGTTCTCAGCCGCATGGTCGAGCAATTGACGCAACGTGATCCGAGCCATCTGTCTATTTCTCCCGTTTGGGCCTGCAAGCTGACTTGAAGGGCCTATTGATTACTTGCTGCCAAGTTACTTGGTGCGAAGCACTTCGACGCCGGGCAGGGGCTTGCCTTCCATCCATTCAAGAAACGCGCCGCCGGCGGTCGAGACATAGGTGAATTGACCGGCCACATGGGCCTGGTTGAGGGCCGCAACCGTATCGCCGCCGCCCGCGATCGAGATCAGCTTCTTGGCCTTGGTGCGCTCGGCCGCGTGCTTGGCGGCCGCGACGGTGCCGCGGTCGAACGGCTGCATCTCGAAGGCCCCGAGCGGCCCGTTCCAGACCAGCGTCGCGGCGTCGTCGATCGCGGCCTGGACGCGCACGATCGATTGCGGGCCGACGTCGAGGATCATGCCGTCGGCCGGGATCGCATCGAGCCCGTAGGCGTGTGAGGGCGCATTCGCCGCGAAATGATAGGCGACGGTGGCGTCGACCGGGAGGATGATGGCGCAGTTGGCGGCTTCCGCCTTCTCCATGATGCGCAATGCCGTCGGTGCAAGATCCTTCTCGGCCAGCGACTTGCCGACGCCGACGCCCTGGGCGTGCAGGAAGGTGTTGGCCATGCCGCCGCCGATGACGAGCGCATCGACCTTGGTGACGAGGTTTTCCAGCAGGTCGATCTTGGTCGAGACCTTGGCGCCGCCGATGATGGCGATGACGGGCTTGGTCGGCGAGCCCAGCGCCTTCTCCAGCGCGTCGAGCTCGGCCTGCATGGTGCGGCCGGCATAGGCCGGCAGCTTGTGGCCGAGGCCTTCGGTCGAGGCGTGGGCGCGGTGCGCGGCCGAGAACGCGTCGCTGACCCAGATGTCGCCGAGCTTTGCCAGCTCCGCGACGAAGGCCGGATCGTTCTTTTCCTCTTCCTTGTGGAAGCGGGTGTTTTCCAGACAGAGGATGTCGCCATCCTTCAGCGCCGCAACCGCCTTGGCCGCGGGCTCGCCGATGCAGTCGTCGGCGAAGGCGACCGGCTTTTTCACGACCTTCGACAGCGCCTCGGCGACGGGCAGAAGCGACTCCTTGGGGTCGCGGCCCTTCGGCCGGCCGAAATGCGCGAGCAGGATGACCTTGCCGCCCTTATCAGCAATTTCATTGATGGTCGGCGCGACGCGCTCGAGCCGGGTCGCGTCGGTGACGCGGCCATTGTCCATGGGCACGTTGAGATCGACGCGCAGCAGCACGCGCTTGCCCTTCACGTCAACGTCGTCGAGGGTGCGGAATTTGGCCATGTCCTGATCACTCGTTGGCTGGCGATGCCTAGGGCGCATCGCGCTCGGGTGGATTGCCTTCCTGCCTGGTCGTCACCTTGCTTCCCTGGCGCATGCCGTACGCGATCAATGCGAACAGCAGAAGTACGCCAGGAATTCCGATCCAGGCAGGAAGCATAACGCTCCCCTTAGATCACCTTGCTCATCGCAACGGCGGTGTCGGCCATGCGGTTCGAGAAGCCCCACTCGTTGTCGTACCAGGACATCACGCGCACCAGCGTGCCGTTCTGCACCTTGGTCTGGTCTTCGTGGAAGGTCGAGGAGTGCGGGTCGTGGTTGAAGTCGATCGAGACGTTCGGCGCATTGGTGTAGCCGAGCACGCCCTTGAGCTGCTGCTCGCTGGCGCGCTTCATCGCAGCATTGATTTCCTTGGCGTCGGTGGCGCGCTTGGCGACGATCTTGAGGTCGACGACCGAGACGTTCGGGGTCGGCACGCGGATCGCGACGCCGTCGAGCTTGCCCTTCAGCTCGGGCAGCACGAGACCGATGGCTTTGGCAGCGCC
>Ga0209148_1001065_pt1 | contig 16839 bp, 14 predicted proteins | sample AraplaCol_mMF_r2_2_FD_184288 | JGI IMG/M metagenome (GOLD analysis project Ga0209148, IMG submission 184288) | Arabidopsis root microbial communities from North Carolina, USA - plate scrape CL_Col_mMF_r2 (SPAdes) (version 2) | ecosystem: Host-associated > Plants > Roots > Endosphere | place...
GGGCAGGCCCTCGCCGTGTTTCCGGCCGGCGGCCCCACCGGCGCACTGGTCGAGAGCCTGCTGGCTGCCGAAGGCGTCCCCAGCCAGCCCATTCCTATCGCTGGCCTGACGCGGGAAAACCTCGCTGTCGATGAGGGCGGCACCGGCAAGCAGTTCCGTTTCGTCATGCCGGGACCGGTCCTGAGCGCTGCGGAACTGCAGTCCTGCATGACGGCTTTGGCCGGGATCCGGCCAAAACCCGCTTATCTCATCGCCAGCGGCAGCCTGCCGGCCGGCTGTCCCGACACCTTTTACGGCACCATCATCGACTGGGCCGCGGCGCAGGATATCAGGCTCGTGCTGGACACATCCGGGCCGGCTCTGGCGATCGTCAGGGAGAAGCCGGTCTTTCTCCTGAAACCCAGCCGGAGCGAGCTTGAACATTTTGTCGGCCATCCCCTTTCTAGCCGGACGGAGATCGCCGCTGCGGCGCGGGAGCTGATCGCCTATGGTTGCGCCGAGATCATAGTGGTCTCGCTGGGGGCGGAAGGCGCGTTGCTTACCACAGTTACGGGACTGACCGAATTTCAGGCTCCGCGGATCACGACCAGAAGCACGGTCGGGGCCGGCGACAGCATGGTGGGCGGGATGATGCTGGCGATCGCATGCGGTCGGCCGCTTGATGAAGCGGTGAGGCTGGGCATTGCGGCCGGTGCCGCCGCTTCGCTCAATCCTGGCACTGCCTTGTGTCGGCGGGCGGATGTCGAGCGCCTGTTCGGTGCAGCGATTCCGGCCATTTGAGCTCGGCGATCTAAGTCTGGCCGGCGGAGCCGTCAGTGGTTGTTTCGGCCATTGCCGCGAAAGACCACTTCCAATCCCAATGACAGCAGGGCGAGGGCCGCGCCATAGGCGCTGACCGCGAGCCAGCCGCCGTGATGCCAGACCACCGTGGCTCCGGCCGAGCCCAGCGACCCGCTGAGAAAGATGCTCGTCATATAAATGGTGTTCAACCGGTTGCGCGCCTCGGGGCGCAGCGCGAAGACGATATGCTGGTTGGAGACCATGGCACTTTGTACGGCAAAATCCAGCAGGATGACGCCGACGATCAAGCCGGGCACGGCATTCCACAGGCCAAACAGGATCCAGGAGAGCAGCGCCAAGACCGCGGCCAGCGAGATCACCAGATGCGGTCCGCGCCGGTCGGCAAGGCGGCCGGCCAAGGGGGCTGCCGAGACACCCACCATGGCAACGATGCCGAACAGGCCGGCGATATCGGCGCCAAGGCCGAAGCGCGGCTCCTCCAGATGCAAAGCAAGGATTGCCCAGAAAGCGCTGAAGCCGGCGAATTGCGCCCCCTGTTTCAAAGCCGCCCCGCGCAAGGCCGGTTCGGCGCGCCAGAGATGGATCAGCGAACTTAAGGCGGCACCGTAGCGGATCCCCGCATGTGGATGGTTGCGCGGCAGGATAACGGCCATCCATGCGGCGGCGGCGAGCGCCAGTGGCACGGCCAGCCAGAACATGGCGCGCCAACCCTCATGGGTGGCGACGAAACCGGCAATGGTGCGGCTCAGAAGAATCCCGCCGAGCAGGCCACTCATCAGGGCGCCGATGGTGCGACCGCGTCGCTGCGGCATCGCCAGGGCGGCGGCAAAGGGAATGATCTGCTGCGCGACCGTCGAGCCGATGCCGACCAGGAGGTTTGCCAGCAACAGCACATGTATAGTTGGTGCCATCGCTGCCAGCAGCAAGGCGACGGCCAGAGCCAGGAATTGTCCGACGATCAAGCGCCGGCGATCCATCATATCGCCCAGCGGCACCAGCAGGAAAAGCCCGATCGCATAGCCCAATTGCGCCGATGTCGGTACCAGCCCGGTCAAGGTCGGATCGGCAAAATCCCGCAGGATGATGCCCAGCATCGGCTGGTTGTAATAAATATTAGCCACGGCGATGCCACAGGTGGCGGCCATGGCAAAGGTCAGGCCACGGCCGAGATGCGACGCGGGCGCAGCGGCGAGGGACTCGGTCTCGGTCATCGATCGGGCCTATCTTGCGGGCGATGCGGGGAAATCACGAGGCGCGGCAAAGTCACCGCGTGACCTTTTTAGCGGGTCAGCATCGGCTTCCACAACCGGAGTTTTCTCAAGGCATTTTCGTGCGTCACGACGGGGACGCAGCCGCGGCGCTATCAGGAGCCCGTATCGAGGCTATGGAGGATGGCGGCCCCGATGGGGGGACGAAGAAGGCGGGCGGGCGACGATCCAGCTACGATCATCGCCGCTCTGAAACGTCGTTGCCGCAGGATGGTGCCGGCGCCGGGAGGCTGCGAGGGCGCCTAAGGTTGCCCGCGTCAGACGGTCCCGCCGGCCCCCGCTTGATAATTCTCGATCGTCTGCAGCAGCTGGGTCAGGGTATTGTCCATATTGGTGCTCTGTTGCAGGCTGTTCATCGCCGATTGATTAGCGACATCGCCGATCTTGCGGCCCTGCATCTGCTGCATCCAGCCATCCCAATTCTGACCGGTGCCAAGCATGCCGCCCTGCGGCGATGCGCCACTCGCGGCGGTCGAGGCGCCACCCGCCGCCTGCAGCAGCCGGTCCACCAACTGGGTCGTGTCGCCGCCCTGGGCGCTCCCCGACGAAGAGAAGGCAGCCTCCAATTCGGATTGGGAAAGTGCGCCGTCGCCGTCGGTGTCGAGGCTGCTGACGGTTGTGTCTGCGAGGCTTTCGGCACCACTGTCGCTGCCGATATTCTGTTGGCCGATCAGGAAGGAGCGCATGTCCTGGCTGAGTTTCTGGAAGCCGGTTTGCAGCTCCGCCTTGCTGAGTTTGCCGTCGCCATCGGTATCGAGGGCGCTGATCAGGGCGTCGGCCTGACTGCTGAAAGACATGCTGCCGGCGGAATCTTGCGTCGCCTGGCTGTCACCGGCCCCGCCGGCGTCGGTCGTCTCGGCGCCGGCCTTCTGCAGCAGCTGATTCAAGAGGGCCAGGTTGAGCAGCGATGAATTGGCGACCGATGAGCTCATGGTGATCTTCTCCTTGCCGCCTGGAACGGCGAAAACATCCGCAATCTGTCCCGAACTCTTGCAGGGATCTGCCCTTGATACGGTGTATCGAAAGATTTCAGGCGGCAAAGCGACGGCTCTCGATTTGATGGCTGCCTTGGTGGCAATGCCTGGCCGGTTTCGCCAGGGATGCCGACAGGCGAAGCAGGTTGATCGGCGGCGCAAAGTATTCGATTTCGTAACGCTCAAGTTTCATGAGTATAAATAATTACTCATAAAATAAAAACTATGTTGATCCAAAGTAAAAATAAGATACCTCCTGAGCGGCTGCAGGATTCGGTTCCGTTGTGAGGGCCTAAAACTTTGCCGCCCACACGTCCTATGGGGAGCTTTATTGGTGCGGTATGGCAGGTGGCGGGATCGGGAAAGTCCAGGTTCTTTGCCAGTCTTCGCCAATAACGCCGCTGTTTGCCGGCCGGACGGGCCGCTTCCGGCTGTCCCGCCCGGCAAGTTTTGCAGCGCAAGCTGCAGATTTTGCCGACCACTAAGTAAATGATGCCGGGTTCAGTGAAAATATTGCCTGGCATGCTTTTTTTATTCAGAAAAAATTGCCAGGAGGCAAAAACTGTGACGGTATTTTCTTCTTACCGCGTATAATTTCTCGAACGATACTTTTCATGGGCGGTCCGCTGCGGGGTGTGAGGCGGGCGACCGGCGACCAGGGATGGGGCGCAAATGACATCGATACTGTTTAGTTCACCGCAGGCAACGCCAGAAGTGACCATAGCCAGTCTGGACGATCATCTGATCGAGCGCATGCGGCAGAACGACGAACATGCCTATCGGCTGCTGGTCGAGCGTCATATCGACCGGGCTTACGGTCTGGCGCTGCGAATTCTGCGGCGGCCGGCCGATGCCGAGGACGTTGCTCAGGAAGCTTTCGTCAAGGCCTGGATCAATCGCGACAAATGGCAGACCGGCCGGGCCAAGTTCAGCACCTGGCTCTACCGCGTCATTGTCAATCGTTGCATCGACCTGCAGCGGGCGCCGCGCAATGAGTGGCTGGATGATGCGCCCGAACCGATCGATGAGTCCGAAGACAGCGTCAGCTCGATCCAGCGGCAGCAGGTCTATGGCCGGCTGGAACAGGCGGTGGAGCGCCTGCCGGATCAGCAGCGGACGGCCGTCTTGCTCTCTTATTATGAGGACATGTCGAATGCCGAGATCGCCGATGTGATGGGGATCTCGGTCAGCGCCACGGAAGCCTTGCTGAAGCGCGGGCGCCAGCGTCTGCGCGAAATCCTGAAGCGTTCGGCAGTCGATGTGAGGCGTTTGCTTGAGGATGATTAAGGGCTGACCGGGCAGGACGCGGCAGTACGCTAACCGCGCATCGAACGCCCGAAACCATTTCAATTTAGTAAAGATTTCACGGCTTTGCCGGGAGTTTTCATCCCCGGCCGAAGGCGCTTCTGCGCGACTCTTTTTGCGCCCGATTTCCGGAACCCGCTCGTTGAAAGACTGAATGTGCCGTGTCAGCTGGCCGCCAAAAGGCCATTGCATGTGCCCTTTCGCCCGGCAATGAGCTTCTCAAGGAGATGGGAAAATGCCAGTTATTTCCACCAATACCGCCGCTAATACGGCGTTGCGTTACCTCAATTTGAATGCATCCGACCAGTCGAGCGCCCTGGCCAAGCTGGCCTCCGGTTCGAACATCACCAAGGCCTCGGATGACGCCGCCGGTCTTGCCATCGGCACGCAGCTGAACTCGGATGTCTCGGTGCTGAACCAGGCGTCGACCAACGCGTCGCAGGCCAGTTCCATTCTGCAGATCGCCGATGGCGGTCTCTCGAGCATCGCCGACATCCTGACCCGTATGAAGTCGCTGGCAACGGAAGCGGCGTCCGGCAACGTCACGGACTCACAACGTACCAACGATATCGACACGGAATATCAGCAGCTCTTAAGCGAAATCGACAGCATCGCTACCGGTACGCGTTATAGCAGCAACTCGTTGCTCGACGGAACCAGCAGCTATGCGAGCGGCGTCAGCTTCCTGGTCGGTACCTCGGCGGCCGACACGATCACTGTCACGATCAGCGCCTCCAATGCCTCGGCGCTGAGCCTCACCGGCACGTCGCTGACCACCGCCAGTGCGGCGACCACGCTGATCACCACTTTGTCGACCGCGATCGATACCATCACCAAGGATCGTGCGACGATCGGTGCGCAGGAATCGCGTTTCAACTTCCATTCGCAAAACATCGCGACCTCGTCGGAAAACACCTCCGCCGCCCAGTCGACCATCATGGATGCCGACGTGGCGGCCCAGAAGTCGAAGCTCTCCTCGGCTGATACCAAGTATCAGGCCAGCGTCGCCGCCTTGGCGCAAGCTGACCAGATCCCGAAGGAGCTGCTGACCCTGCTGCAGTCCTAACACGCATGCCGACGAAGAGGAGGAAGGCTTCCTCCTCTTCGTTTTCTTCCTGATATGACCGCTGTTAAAAGTGGGGATCGATCGATATGGCCAGCGTATCTTCAACGTCATCTTCTTCTGCATCGGTGACGTCGTCACAGAGCAGCTCTTCGGTCGACCGTTCCGGCTTGACTGTCGATGATGTCGTCACCGCGAAAGTTCAGCCTTATCTGGACCGTATCGACTCCATCAACAGCACCATCACCAGCAATGAAGCAAAAGTTTCTGCATATCAAGACATGCAGAAGCTCTTGACCAATCTCGAAAACGCCGCAGATGCTTTGCGCGATCCGCTGGATTCCAGTTCCGACGTCTTCAATAAGCGATCGGCGACGCTGACCTCCTCCGATGCCTCGGTCACGGCATCGAATGTCATGTCGGTATCGGTCGATGCCGGAACGACCACCGGCACCCATACGGTGACGGTGACCCAGTTGGCGCAATCCGAGCGCATCGCCTCGAACGCCATTTCCAGCCGTACTACCGCCCTCGGTGAGACGGGAACCTTTACTATCGGCGAATCCGGCAAGAGCATCGCGACGATCAATGTGACATCCGACATGTCGCTCAACGACATCGTCACGGCGATCAACAAGAACACGTCGACGACCGGTGTTACTGCCAGCCTCGTCGCCGTTACCAGCAGCACCTATAAGCTGGTGCTGACGGGGGGCGACACAAACCAGACGATCAACATGTCGACCAGCAGCGGTACGGTTCTGTCAGATCTGGGCATTACCGGTTCAGACGGTTCGACGGCGGCGAATGTCCTGCAGCAGGCGCAGCCCGCCATCCTGACCGTTGACGGTGTCAGCGGCATCGAGCGCGATACCAACGAGATCGATGACGTGATCGATGGCGTGACCATGGACCTGACCGCCGCATCGCCTGGAACCACGATCACCATGAAGATCGGAAATGACACCTCATCGGTTTCGAACGCTATCGAGACGTTCGTCGAATCCTACAATGCCTGGCGCGAATTCGTGGCCCAGAACCAGGCGACGAATTCCGATGGTACGGCGTCATCAAGTGCGACGCTGTTTGGCGATTCCACCCTGCGCGCAATTTCCCAGGCAGTCGATTCCTCGCTGACATCCATCGTCGGCTCGACCTCTCTAGGGGCGATCGGCATCTCCGTCAATTCTGATAATGAGCTGGAAATCGATAGCGACACGCTGAACAATGCACTGAGTTCGAACTTCTCTGATGTGCAGCAGCTCTTCTCATATACCGCGAGTTCGTCGAGCACGGATTTGAAACTCGTTGCTCATGGCAGCAGTACTTATAACGGCACCTTCACCGTCAATGTGACCACCGACGCGAGTGGCAATATCACCGGTGCGACGGCGACCGATAGCAGCGGCAACACCACGAACCTGAACTATTCCGGCTCCATCATTTCCGGTGCCTCGGGAACGGCTTATGCGGGACTGCAATTCTCTTTTTCCGGCAAACAATCCGAAAGCATCACGGTCAATGCCAGCCAGGGTATTGCCGACATGATCTACCAGGCGACTGACACTGCGGCGGATACCTCGACGGGCTCGGTGCAGCAGCTGATCTCCACTTTGCAGGAGACGGACAGTACGTTGACCAGCAAGGCGAGCGATATCCAGACCCAGGCGAACAACTATTACAGCTACCTGCTCGACTATTACGGCCGCCTGGAAGCGCAGATTTCTGCGGCAAACCAGGAAGCCGATCTGCTCAAGCAAATGCTCTCGCTCGACAGTTCGAACAATTAAAGATGACTTCCGGCGGCAGACCGGCGTCGCCCGTACAGAAACCTTTCCGGCCCGATCATCCAAACTGAAATAGCTCGTGGGGACCCCCAAGATGCGACAGAAATCGACCCCCATCTCCGCCTATACCAATGCCCTCGGCACACGGCCGCCGCTGCATGCCGTCGTCGGCCTCTATGACCTCGCCATCGTCCATACGATTCGTGCCGCGGAGGCTAGCGACCGCCGGGACCCGGAGCGGCAGTTCAATGAGGCCCTGAAGGCGGCCCAGATTCTCAACGGCCTTAACGGCTGTCTCGACATGAAGCGGGGCGGCACCGTGGCCGTTTCCTTGCGGGAAATGTATAAGGCGGTGGTGGCCGTGCTGATGCGGGCGGTAGGCAAGAAGGATGCGACCGAGGCCTATCTCCGCCTCGCTGACGCCATCCGCCTGACCCGCAATGCCTGGGCGGAAATCGCCAAATTGCCGCTCTCCGTCAAGCCGCTGACCATCACCCCGGTCGCTGCCGAGGCGGCCGATGAACCCGCGGCGGAAGTCTCGGGGTTTACGAGCCAGAAACAATCAGATATGAATTTACCAAGGCAGGGTAGGATGGGCCTGTCGCGAAACGATTGGACAGTGGAAAAAGTTGAGCGGCCCAGTAATGCCACTAGCGGCCTTTCTGGAAACACTCCAGAAATACGGCGAAAATCTGTCGATCTGGCCAGAGGCTGATCGCAAAGCCGCTGAGCTATTGCTGCTCGAAAGTGAGCAGGCACGCATAGCCCTCGCGGAAATGCGCGTTTTGCGTGATGCTTTGAAGGGGCCGGCGCCTAAAGCCCCAGGATATCTCGCAGATCGCATCATGCGCGCGGTTTCCGGTCATACGCTGACCGGCACCTCACACGATATGTTGCCGGCCCGCGACGATCGCAACTGATCCGAAGATACTGATCTCCAGAGATAGTGATCGTCCGTCCCGCTGAGGCGGCGGCCGCGCGTCAGTCTCGCGTAACGACGCGTACTGCCCGGATCGGACAGGCGGCTGAATTGGCGTTCGGCTTTCCCGACCTAGATCAACTTTGCGTCGATGACAACCGGCGGATTGAAATACCGGAAATACAGCCACCGGAAACATAGCGGACAAGATCCGCACCAAGACGGCTCGATCCGTTGACGATGATGCCGGCAATTTCAGGCGCTCTTTATGTGTCGCCGGCACATAAAATACCCGCCTAGCCGAACCTGTCTGCTCCGTAAAACCGATGAAAGCACGCGCAATACGTCTCCGGACGTCTGCGGCGGGCGCAAGTTTCATCGTGGAGCAGGGCCATGTCTACCGTCTCTAATGTCAACAACGCGGCATCCTCGGGTTCTTCCGGCTCTTCAGGCTCCAGCGCGGCGAGCGACGCCAGCACGGCCTATAATACTTTTCTCACGCTGCTGACGACTGAGCTGCAGAACCAGGATCCGCTCAATCCCACCGATACCAGCGAATTCACCAACCAGTTGATCAGCCTCTCCAGTGTGGAACAGCAGGAGAGCATGAATGCGACGCTCTCTTCCATCCTCAGCAGCCTCAATTCCTACGGGCTGTCGAACGGTGTCGCCTATATCGATAAGAGCGTCACCTACAATGACGACACGGCGGCAATACAGAATGGCAGCGCGACCTGGCAGTACTCGCTGCCCAGCGATGCCGCTTCCACCAAGCTCACCATCAAGGACTCCAGCGGCAACGTCGTCTGGACCGGCACCGGCGATACCGCCAGCGGCAGCCATACCCTGACCTGGGACGGCACCGACTCCGATGGCGCGTCGCATACCAGCGGCGCCTATACCCTGACTGTCACCGCGGTCGACAGCTCCGGCGCCTCCATCACCTCGACCATTTCCGCCACCGGCACGGTGACCGGCGTCGACACGTCGAGCGGGTCGACCGAGCTGCAGCTTGGCGACGACCTATCCATTCCGCTCAGCGATGTCACCGGCATCCGCAGCACGACCAACTGAGCCCGCAGGAGCATATCATGACCATCGGCAGCGCACTCAATTCGGCCGTCTCGGCCATCAATGCCCAGAGCAAGGCCCTCTCGATCATCTCCAATAACCTGGCGAATGCCAGCACCTACGGATACAAGACCGTCACTACCAGTTTCTACGATCTGGTATCCGACAGTGCGGGTCTCGCTTCCGGCGGCGTCACCGCCAATGCGACCCAGAACGTCAATTACAAAGGCAACATCGTCGGCACCACCACGTCGACCAACGTCGCCATCGACGGCACCGGCTTCTTCGTCGTCACCTATAACAACGACCAGTCGCAGACCTATTTCACCCGTGACGGCAATTTCGACACCGACAATAACGGCTACCTCGTCAATAACGGCTATTACCTGATGGGTTGGCCGACCGATGCAAATGGCAATATCACCTCAAGCGATACCAACAGCACGTCGGGCCTCGAAGCGATCAACATTGACAAGTTCAGCACCTCGGCTTCGGCAACCACGTCGGCGACAATGAAGGCCAATCTGCCGGCGGACGCAGCCGTCGGCGATACCTTCGATACCAGCATCACGGTCTATGATTCGCTCGGTGTCGCACAAAGCGTGCCCGTTACTTGGGAGAAGACCGCTGCCAACAGCTGGACAATGACCTACGGCAACCCGACTGATCCCGCGGATAACGCCACGACGACCGGCACGATCGGCGGCAATACGACCTATACCGTCAATTTCAATTCCGACGGCAGTCTGGCGGGTATCACGGATAGCGCCGGCAATACGGTCACCGAGCCGACAGTGACGGTCAGCAGCTGGAATGATGGCGCAGCGGCCAGCAGCATCAACTTGAATCTCGGCACGACCGGGCAGACGGACGGCTTGACCCAATATGCTTCGGGTACAGACGATCCTCAGGTCGAAATCCAGAGCGTTGATCCGAACGGCTTTGCTTATGGCCACCTGACCGGCGTCACTATTTCCAAAGACGGCACGGTGACGGCGTCTTATGACAATGGACAATCGCTACCGATCTACAAGATCGCGGTTGCGACCTTCCCCAATTCCGACGGTCTGCAAGTCAAGTCAGACAACGTCTATTCGATGACGGGTGATTCCGGCGGCTATACCTTGCACATTGCCGGTGATGGCGGGTCGGGCAAGATCGACGGCAGCAGCGTTGAAGAATCCAATGTCAGCACCGCGGACCAGCTCAGCCTGATGATCGTCTGCCAGCAGAATTATTCGGCCGCCTCGCAGGTGATCAGCACCTGCAAGACCATGTTCGATGACCTGATTTCAGCGGTCCGTTGAGCCAGCCGATGGTTGATGCGATGCCGGCCAGGATCACACCGGAGCTTTGCGAACAGGTGGAGCGGGAAGCCGGCCGCAAGCTGGCTGCCATCTCCCATCGCTTCGCCCCGCATGGGCGCGAGCAGGCCCTGAAGCAGAAGCACGATCGCCTTGAGCTGATGCTTGCTCTGGCCGACGTCACGGAGTTGCAGGAAATGCTGCGGCACTGCCGGGACATGATCGCGGCTGAAATCAAACAGCATAACAACGCACAAAGTGCGCTTGCGGCCTATTCCAGGTCCTTCAGCGCGAAATCGCGGCGCGCTTCCTAAAGCGGAGAAACAAAAAGATGCCAACCATCCAGGATACCTATCAGGCAAAGTCGAACCCGATTCTCAATGAATTGGCGATTGCCGACCTGATCAGTGTGATGAAGGAGCTGATTGCTGTCGTCTATTCGGAAAACGAATTGCTGACACGGGGCGTTCCCGCGGCATTGTCGGACTATGCCGACCAGAAGGACCAGCTGACCGATCGCTTCAGCGATCTCAGCCGGGGTGTTCTCTCCTCCTGTTCGCAGGAGTTGACGGATGACGAAGACCTGCGGGAACAGATCGTCGCCACCGGGCAGATGCTGAAATCGCTGACCCAGGAGAATATGCGCCTGTTGCGCGGCGCGATGGATGCTACCCGCCGGCGCATCAATTCCGTCATGACGGCGATCCAGTCGGAAAGCGGCCGGCATGGCGTCTACGGCGCCAATGGCGCCATCACCGCGGCCAATTTCGTTGATCGGCAGACCAGCTATAAAGCCTAACCGGAAACGGCAGGAGCTTCACGATGTCTCTCACCATCGCCATGAGTTCTGCGGTATCGTCGCTCCTCGCCATCGAGCGGCAGATGGCGGTCGTCTCAGGCAATATTTCCAACGCTTCGGTCGACGGCTATACGGCCAAAACAGCGAACCTGGCGACGCAAGTCACCAACGGGGAGGGAAGCGGTGTCGCGGTTTCCTCGATCACCAGCAGCGTCAACAAATATCTGCTGCGAGACATTCTCTCCGCCACCAGCGCCTCGAGCGCCGATTCCACGACGTCGGATTACTATACGTCGTTACAGAACCTTCTGGGAGAAATCTCGGACAGTTCGTCTGGCAACGACATCTCGTCCCAGATCACCAGCCTGACGACGGCGCTGCAGAATCTCGAATCGACACCGGACGATACCAGCCTCAAGACCCAGGTCGTCAGCGATCTCGACACCCTGGCCTCCACCCTCCGGTCGACCTCGAATGGGATCCAGAATCTGCGCACGCAGGCCGACGAGGAAATCTCCGACAAGGTCACGGAGGTGAATTCCGCGCTCGACACGATCAGTGATCTCAACAAGCAGATTGCCACGGCGGCGGCCCGCGGCGATCCGACAGCCGATCTGGAAGACCAGCGCAACACCGCCCTGCAGGCCATTGCCGGCGACATCAACATCACGTCATATACCGACAGCAATAACCAGCTGCACATCTATACCGGCAACCAGTCACTGCTCGACGGCACGGTCGTCAATCATCTGTCCCATACCAGCTCCGCTTCAATCTCCGACGGCGTGACCTATTCCGGTTCTTCCGGCACGGGCATTTCCGGCATCTATGTTGCCGGCACGGATATCACCAGCCAGATCTCCGGCGGCTCGATCGGCGCGCTGATCGACATGCGCGACGATACCCTGGTTAAGGCCCAGGATGAGCTGGACAATCTGGCCTCCAGCCTGGCGGCAGCGGTCAACGGTGTGACCAATGGCGGCAGCGCTACTCCGCCACCAACCACACTGACGGGAACGACGACGGTTGCGGCCACTGACAGCGTCACGGTTGCCAGTGGGACGACATTGCGGGTCGCGCTCACCGATTCCAGCGGCAAGATCACCAGTTACCAGGACGTCGATCTCAGTTCGGCGACTACTGTCCAGGACGTCCTCGACAGTCTCAATGCGATCAGCGGCGTTTCGGCGACGATCACCAACGGCCATCTGACCATCAGCAATAGCAGCGGCGGCGGGATCGCCATTTCGACCTTGTCCGGCTCCGTCGGCAGCACCGATGTCTCCAGCTATTTCGGACTGAATGATGCCTTGAAGGGCGGCACGTCGGCCCAGGCTATCGCCGTCAACAGCGCGCTTTTGTCCGACAGCTCCCTGCTGCCGACGGGGACGTTGAGCCAGAGCGCAACCTTGACGGTCGGCGACAAGGCGATCGGCGCTTCGGATGCCAGCATCGCGACCTCGCTCTATAACGCATTGAGCGGCAATACCAGCTTCGCCGCGGCCGGCTTCCTCGGCAGCTCATCGACCAGCTTCTCGAGCTATGCCGCCAATCTCATTTCCGATATCGCCACGCGCGCCAGCAATGCCAATTCGGACGCCGATACGTCGAGTTCGAGCCTCAGCACTCTGACCACCAGCTTCGCCAACCAGTCGGGGGTGAATACCGACGAGCAGACGGCTTTGCTGACCCAGCTGCAAAGTTACTACGCGGCGTCGGCAAAGGTGATCAGCACCGCCAATGCCATGTTCACCAGTTTGCTCGACGCTGTCTCCAGCTGACGCTTACGGCGAGGGAAACCATGCTTAGTATTTCCACCTACGGCCTCTTCAACACCGTCCTCAGTAACGCCAAGGACATTCAGAAGCAGGAAGCCCAGGCGTCGATCCAGGAATCGACCGGCCTGGTCGGGACCAGCTTTGCCGATTACGGCGACAAGTCCCGGCAGCTCCTAACCTTGCAGAACGAGTTGACCAGCGCTCAGGCGCAAAGCACCAATACGGCAACAGCAGGCGACCGCAGCCAGGCGACGTATAGCGCCCTCGGCAACATGATCACCCTGCTGACCACTTTGAAGTCGTCGATCAGCGCGGCGATGTCAGGCACCTCTTCGTCGACCCTGAATTCCCTGGGCAGCACGACGATGGACGACCTCGCCAGCCAGGCCAACACCCAGCTCAACGGCCGCTATCTGTTTGCCGGCAGCCAGACCGACCAGCCAGCGGTCGATCTCACCACCTACAAAACCACGACCGCCAGTGCCACCACGGCTGATACCAGCTATTATCAGGGCGATTCACAGCTCGCCTCGGTCCGCATTTCCGACACGTCCAGTGTTACCTATGGCGTGACTGGCGACAATTCGGCGATCGAGGAGGCCCTGCGGGCCGCCAAGCTGGTGTCTCAGGCGACCACGAATCCCGTCGATACCGCGGCACTGACGGACGCCTTCAATCTCGCCAGCAGCGCCATCAGCGATCTGTCGAATTTGCAGGCTTCGGTCTCGGTCACCTCCAGCCGCTTGACCGATGCCCAGAACAACCAGACGAGCTACATCTCGCTGCTGACGGATGCCGCCAGCAATATCAAGAACGTCGATTCCGCCCAGGCCGTGGCCAAAGTGTCGCAGCTCGATACGCAGCTTCAGGCTTCCTACTCGGCACTTTCGACCGTCATGAAAATACGCCTGACGGATTATCTCTAAGACAAGGCATAAGGCGATGACGGCGCTGCTCCCTCCCATTCACTTGCAAGGCTGGTCGTCTTCGGCGGAGGCAACGGGCCGCCTGGATGAGGTCGCGACGGCGGGGCGTGAATCGCAACAGCAGGCTGCCTTGGCGGAAGCCCGCCTGTTGATGGGATCGGCGCAGAAAAGCGTTGTCACTTTCGATGTCTTCGACACCTTCCTGTTTCGCCGCTGCAGCTCGCCGATCGGTGTCTTCGAACGGGCCTTCCATCATTTGCCGATCGCCGCTCGGCGGCCGGGCCTCAAGGAATCCTTCGTTCAGAGCCGCGTTCTGGCGGAGCTCAGGGCGCGGCAGAAGAGCGTTGCGGCGATAAATTCCAGCGAAGTCACCATCGAGGAGATCTACCGCTGCCTGCCACGCCATGCGCTCGGCATTGAGGATGTGACTGTCGCGGAACTGGTCTCGGCAGAGTTTCTGGCTGAACTCGATCTTTGCTTGGTCAATCCCGATATCCTGCAAGTGGCGCGGGAAGCATTGGTGCGGCGCGTGCCTCTGCGGGTCGGCTTCATCTCCGACACCTATTGGTCGGCAGCGCAGCTGAAGCGACTTCTCGCTCATTGTGCGCCGGATCTGGTGCCAGACTTCGTCTATACCTCGGCTGATCATCGCACCGGCAAGATGGCGACCCTGTTCGACCGCGTCATCGAAGCGGAAAACTATGACGGTGCCGCCGCGATCCATATCGGTGACAATGCGGTTGCCGATATTCTTGGTGCTCGCGCCTTCGGTATCTCCGCTGTGCATTATCCCCAGCCGCAGGAGGAGATTGCCCAGCTGCTGGCGCGCGAAGATGCTGCCGCCCAGTTGATGCAGGCGAAAATGTCGGATTTCAGCCATCGCCTGGATGGCGGCTTTCATCTGTTGCGTCGGACGGCCCTGTCGCAGCTCACTGCCGAGACCGCCGAGCACCGGGAAGGCGCCGCAATCTTCGGGCCGGTTCTTGCCGGTTTCCAGTATTTCCTGCAGCAACGTGTCGCCCGGATCGCGGCGCAAGGCGCAAAGACGGCGATCCTTTTTCTCGGTCGCGACGGTCATCTGCCTTTCGAATTGTGGCGCGCGACTCAGCCGCAACCGGCCCATTATGTCGAGATCAACCGTCGCGTCGCCCTGACGGCCAATCTGCAGGATCCCGGTCCGCTGGTCGATGTATTCGAGGCCTGTGTCACCCTGAATGAACCGTCCGTACAGGCATTCCTGCGAGCCGACCTGCCGTCGGTGCGGCAATACTTCGCCAAGATCCCCGGTGGTATCGTCGACGGCAAGGCCTTTGCTGCCGCCTTGCCGCAACTTCTTGACGGTGAGGATATCGCACGACTGTCGCAGATCATGCGCGACCAGCTTTTTGCGCATCTGCGTCGCACTGTGCCGGATTTCGACAACTATACCGATCTTATACTGGTCGATCTCGGCTATACCGGCACCATCCAGCGCTCGCTACGGGCTATTTTCGACCGGGAAGGGATGAAGCAGCGCCTGCATGGCGTCTATCTGGCGACCATCGACGAGCGCCTTGTCGACCTGCCCGAAGGCGATACGGTGGCCGGCTATATGGACAGCACCGTTGTGACACCGGCGACCAAATTGTTCCTGATGCGCAACGTCGCTGTGATCGAGCAGATCTTCTCGGCGCCAGACGGATCGGTGAAGTCCTATGAAGATGGCGTGGTGCTGCATGAGGCGGAAATCCGGCCGGCCGAGCAGCAGGCCTTCTGCCGCGATATTCGCGCCGCTGCCATGTCATTTGCCATGTTATTCGATACGGCGGCCCGCATGCTGAAGATAGACCTCGCGAGTGACACGCAGATCATGCGCGACTGGAGCAGCCTCTTGCTGCTGCGTCTGCTGGCCTTTCCCACTCTCGGTGAGCAGCAGATCTATGGTGCAATGAAGCACGACGTCAATCTCGGCACCTATATTCTCTACGATATGATCGACAGCGAGCACGTGGAGAAACATCGTTGGGCCAAGGGGTTCCCGGGTGCCATCAAGGCTGAAGCGCCGCCGATGTGGCTGGGCGGGTCGATTTCGGCGCTGTCGGGGTTCGAAGGTTGTGCCTACGGCATGACCGCTTTCGGCCTGTCGGCTGTCGCTTTCCTGGCCGACCAGAAGGCCGCAGATGTCGAGGCGCAGATAATCAGGGATAATGCCACGACACCTTGCCGGCTCGGTTGCCTTGTCACGGCGGATGGCGCTTTGCGCCTGCGCGTGCCTTTGTTGCGGCGGCATCTCGGCGGCATACTCGCTTTGCCGCTGGCGAATTTCTTGCGACACGGACTCATCCGCGGCCTGTGCTTGCAGCGGGGCGACAAGCTGGATGCGGCTTTGGGCAGTGACGATATCGAGATCCTTGACCGGACACATCTGCAGGCTTTGCACTGCCGGATCGATGGTTGGCAATTCACGGCGCTCCGCGACGATGCTCATCTATTAGTGACATTGCCTGATATCGCCGCCGAGGTCACTGTTCTCACCCTGACCATCCTGCCTTTGCCGCCGGTCATGGGAGCCGTTCCGGCCGCCATCAGGGGAGCAGCCTGACCATGGTTGACCTGCATCGCGGCTCGCTTGCGGAGTTCGCCGGCCTGCCGATGGCGCTGGCGGCCGCGGCGCAGGCCGGGCGCGTGGCGGCCACCGCCATGGTCGGCGTCACGATCATGCTTCTGTTTGCCGGCCTGCTCGAAGGCATCGGTCGGCAGACGATCACCAGCGACATCGCCCGCTACTCGATCGGCGTCGGCATGCTGGCGTTCTGGATTTGCTATTTCTATCTCTTGCGGATGGTGCGGCATGGCGAAAGCTAA